>JRHI01000155.1_pt1 | contig 75868 bp, 74 predicted proteins | sample 215371 | NCBI WGS metagenome assembly JRHI01 (sample SAMN02929681, study PRJNA255918) | sediment metagenome | biome: cave system; feature: Ice Cave; material: Sediment; isolation source: sediment from deep within a dark volcanic ice cave with no known source of... ... | reverse complement strand
GTGACCACGACCTGCGGGCGTTCCCCACCTTCGGTGGGTAGGTCACCGGCGTCGAGGGAGCGTTGGGCGAGTTCGACCAGGGCATCGGCGTCCCGGTGGGCCGAGGTGCGTAGATCGACTTCGGTGTCGGTGGTCGGTCGGGGCGCGGCCAGTGGGCTCAACGCCGACCGGAGGATCTCCGCGGCTTCCCGGTCGAGCCATCCGCCCAGCTCATACCCGCCGTCGCGGTCGGTGAAGGTCAACCGTCGCCGGATCTCGGGATCGTCCTTCGGTGGTGGGCCGTCCTGACCGAGGTGGGCCAGGATCCGGGTACCCAACACGGCCAATTGTGTGGCATCCAGGGTGCGGGAGTGTTTGGCCAACTCCGCTTCGATTTCGGCGCGTTGGTGGTCGTCGACGTGGGCTGGGATCCGGGCCAGCACTGAGCGGATCACCGTGACGTCGGCCGGGCCGATCGCGTGCTCAGCGACCGCGGCCGCAGTCGCCGGCAGTCGCGGTGGTGTCGGCGCGCCACCCAGCCCGCGACCGGGCAGCACGTCAGCAGCGGCGGCGACCCGGGACCGGGCCTCGCCCCGCGACACCCGCCCGACCGCCCGCACCAAATCCACCGTGGTGCGGTACCCGACAGTTTCGGCGGTTCCCCGGGAATCGACCTCCGCGATCACCGACAGCATGTCCGCCCAGGTCGAATGCAAACAAGTTTCCAATGCGGATAGTTCGGCGAGCAGCTCAGCATCGCTGCCCTGCCACACCGCCGCCGTCGACATGCCACCATTCTAGAACACAGCACCGACAATGCCGGGTCGACATACCGAGATCTTCGACTGAATGAACGAAGACGGTCATTTCGATGCGACTTAAAGCCAACACCCGAAGTCCTGAGAAGCCGAGGCGTTCTTCGACTCCCGTCAACGCCAATACACCTATAGAGAGGTCATCAGCGCCTCCCCGACACCGACTGGACCGGTACGCCTGCGCCCCCTGGCCGCGCAATGCCTGCGAAAGTTCCACCCGGCGTGCGACTGCGCTGGACTCGCCTGGGCTGGACTATGGGATGGCGTTGGCTGATGACGACGAAGGGGCCAAGGTGACGTGGGAGCGGATCGACCTGAAAGGGGATGAGGAGACGCTGCTCATGACCCTGTACCCGCGGGCGTTGGACAGCAGGGTGGCCGCGCCGATCCTCGGTGACGAGTACGCGGACGAGCTGCTGAGCCGCCTGCTGCAGTACACGTTCTGGAGGCACCGATGAGTGGGACCGCGGATCTGTACCGCAGGTGGGCGCGAGTGGCGGCGCGGGGCTCGTCGCCGATTTACGAGCAACTGGCACTGGCCGTCGCCGAGGACGGCGCCGTCCTCAGGCTGTTGGAGAGCGTGGAGTTCGGCAAGCGCCAACCGAACCTGCTCTTCGGTGCCCTGCGTTGGCACGGAGTTCCCGTCGAGGATCCGCAGCGATGCTTGGCATGGGCGCGCGCTCACCCCGATCGCATTCTGGCGGTGCTGCGGACCCGCCGCACTCAAACCAACGAGGTTGCCCGGTGCGCCACGATTCTTCCCGCACTCGCGCAGCTGCCTCAGCCCCTTGCTCTCATCGAGGTGGGGGCTAGCGCTGGATTGTGCCTGCTCTACGACTACTGGCGCTACCACTACACCGGGGCGTCGGTCGACCAGTGGATCGGGCCGGCCGGTGGCCCGGTCACCCTGTCCTGCGAGGTAGCCGGTGACGTTCCGCTACCCGCCACCGTCCCGACCATCGCCTGGCGCGTCGGACTGGATCTCAATCCGCTTGATGCTCGTGAACCGGAGGCACGGCGCTGGCTGCAGTGCCTGGTGTGGCCCGAGCACCACGATCGCGCCCGATCGCTACCGGCTGCCCTGGACGTCGCCGTCGACGTAGCCCCACGGATCGAGAAGGGAAACCTCGTCAGCGATCTACCTGCGCTGATCGAGCAAGCGCCCAGCGACGCCACGCTCGTTGTTGTGCACAGCGCAACACTTAGCGCTGGGCACGTGCCACACCCGGCCCCAGGCCCGCTCGGTAGCGGCAGCGGCGACGACCGTCGCGGTCACGTCGGGGACGTAGGTGAAACGTGTGCGGAGACCGGCTGGGCACGACGAACCGGGCGCTGCGGCCGCGTACGATTCGGCCAGTGACCAGGTCGCCGAGATGGCTGTTGCGTCCGGTGGTGAGGTAGTCTGAGCCGCGTACCTCGGTGACCCGCACCCGGCCGGCCTCGTGCGCGGCGGCCAGATGTTAGGGCGCGGCGAGGTTCTCCTCCAAATACCGCACGGAGGACATGCGAGCGCCCACGTGGCACGTCAGCTGCGATCTGGCGGTGACAGATCAGATGCCGGTGCCGGTTTCGTCGTGCCAGCCCGGCAACTGTCCCTGGAGTAGCTTCCGCGGATCAGCGGTCCCCGTACGTCGTAGTGGCGCAGAGTGCGGACACTGAGACCGGTAGCGTCGGCCAGTTGGCCGATTCGCCATGTCGGCTCCGATCCGGCTCCGCCGGCTGCTCGCGCGTGCACTACTGCGACGTTAAGACCTCACATCGTGTGCGGTGCAAGCCGGCGATCGGCGAGCGTCGTGGTCAGGGAAGTTCCTCGTGTGCCGACGCGAATGCAGTGATTCCGGCCCGGTCCTCGGGTATGCCGACGCACAACGGGCCGCGCCGTGTCGTCGTCGAGTTGTGATCATTGTTTCGGAAGAATCAGCGCCAGAGGTGGGCGCTATGTCAGCCACGGTCGGCGGCGTAGTTGGCCAGCTCGGCGAGTTGCCTCGGGTCCAGGGAGGGGTGGACGGCCTGGCGGGCGGCGGCGAGCTGGGCGGCGGTGACCTCGGTGGCCTCCAGTGACTCCCGCATCGCGCTCAGCGCCGCCTCGCGGATCAGCGCCGCGCAGTCCGCGGCGGAATAGCCCTCCAGTTCACCGGCGAGTGCGTCGAGGTCGACGTCGGCCGAGAGCGGGGTGTTGCGGGCCGTGGATCGCAGGATGGCCGCGCGTGCGTCAGCATCCGGTGGCGGCACGTACACCAGCCGCTCCAGCCGGCCGGGCCGCAGCAGTGCCGGGTCGATGAGGTCAGGGCGGTTGGTGGCGCCGAGCACCACCACATCGCGCAGCGGCTCCACCCCGTCCAGTTCGGTCAGTAGCGCGGCGACCACCCGATCGCCGACGCCGGCGTCGGACGACCCGCCCCGGCGCGGTGCCAGTGCGTCGACCTCGTCGAGGAAGATCAGCGCGGGGGAGGCGTCGGAGGCGCGGCGGAACAGTTCTCGGACCGCTCGCTCCGACTCACCGACCCACTTGTCCAGCAGCTCAGCGCCTTTCACCGAGAACACGTTGAGCGCTCCGGACCCGGCCAGCGCGCGAACCAGGAAGGTCTTGCCGCACCCGGGCGGACCGTAGAGCAGCACGCCGCGCGGGGGGTCGACCCCGAGCCGGGTGAACGAATCGGGGTAGCGCAGCGGCCACAGCACCGCCTCGGTGAGCGCCTGCTTGGTCTGCGTCATGTCGCCGACGTCGTCCAGGGTCAGCCCACCGGTGCTGACTGTGTCCGAGGTGGACATCGAGATGGGGCGGACGGTGTCCAGCGCCCCGATTAGATCCTGCTGCAGGATCACGAGATCAGCTCCGGTGGCTGACGAGTGGCGCAGCGCGGCGCGCACCGCAGCCTCGCGGCGCAGCGCGACCAGATCAGCGGCGACGAACCCCGGAGTGCGCTCGCCCACGGCCGCCAGATCGACGTCGGGCGCCAACGGCACCGCGGCGAGCAGCACCCGGAGCAGCTCCGTGCGGGTCCGGGCGTCGGGTAATCCCAGCGACAGCTCGCGATCGATCAGTTCCGGCGCGCGTAGCCGTGGATCCACCGAAGCGGGATGCGCGGTGGTGACCACCAGCGCGACGCGGTCCAGCGCGGGCGCCAGAGCGTCGAGCACGACGGTGGCCAGCGGCGGCGGGTTGGTTGCCGGCAGCAGTGCCTCGATGTCAGTGATCAGCAACACGCTGGGCTGGCGCTGGGAGGCGGCCGTTACCGCGTCGTGCACCCGCTGGGTGGCTGTGTCGGGCTGTATCGCCGCCACGCTCGGCGCGGCCAGCTCGACGATCTGAGCCCCGGCGTCACGGGCCACCGCGCGCACCATCGTCGCTTTGCCGACGCCCTCGGGCCCGTGCACCGCCACCCCGAGGCGGGTGCTTGCGCCGAGGCTGCGTAACAGGTCGGGGCGGTGAAAGGTCAGCTCGAACCACTCGGCCAACCGCCGGGCGGCGTCCTGGGCGCCCACCAGATCGGGCACTGCAGGCACCGGGACCGCCGGAGCCGGGGTGTTCGGGGCCTGCGACCGCATGGGCTGGTCCCCCGTGCGCGAGCCGTCGCGCCAGCCGACCACAGTCGACGGGTGCGGGGCAACAGGACCTGTCGGGTCGGTGCCCGTCACGGTGAGCAGCTCGTTGGTCCAGGTGATCCCGATTGCCGAGGCAAGCCGGCTACGCACCGCCGCAGTGTTGGATCCAGGCGCCAGGTCCTGCGGGAGTAGCGACACCGCGTCCCCGGCGGTGAGCACCTTGCCGGCTAGCGCGAGGCGTAGCGTCTCAGGGCTCACCGAACGGCTGACCAGGACGGACCCGGTGACGGTGATCGAGCGCGCCGCGGGTACCTGTACCGGCGCGAGCACCACCTCGGCACCTTCGGTCAGCCCCAGGTTGGACAGCGTGAGGTCATCGAGCAGCGCGATGCCGGGGGCGTTGTGCCCGGCGGCCGCCAACGCCGCACTCACTCGGGCTCCGGTGAGCCGCACGGCGTCCCACGGCCGCAAGCCCAGCGCGTCGAGTACTTCCGGGTGCAGCCGCACCACACCCCGCCGCGCATCCAGCGCCGAGGTGCTGAGCCGGGTGGTCAAGGTGATCTGCGGCGCGCTCACGACGTCCAAGCCTACGACCACGGCATGTGCTACGTTTGCTACGGAGGTAGCAGACGATGCCCAGGACCATCCCTCATAGGGAACTGCGCAACAACAGCAGTGCCGTATTGCGCGAGGTGCAGGCCGGTGAGACGGTGTACGTCACCAACAACGGGGAGGTCGTCGCCGTCCTCGTGCCGCCACCACGAGCGGCGGGCGCGTCGCTGCGGATCCGGCGAGCCTCGGTTCGCGGGGGGTTCGCCGAACTGGCGCGGACCCGGATCCAGGAGCCGCTCCAGGACGTACTGGACGAGCTCCGCGGCGATCAGTGATCCTCTACGTCGAGACGTCGGCAGCGGCGAAGCTGCTCGTCGACGAGCCCGCATCGAGCCGGCTGTCAGCGCGGCTCGACAAAGCCGTGGATCAAGACGATGCCCTGCTCTCGAGCATGATCCTGGAGACCGAGTTGCGCAGGCTCGCGGTCCGCGTCGACTTGGCCCAGACCGCCGTGACTCAGCTGCTAGAGCGCTTCGACCTAGTGGAGACGGACCGCTCCCTCTACCGGGCGGCGGGCTTGCTCCCTGGCCGTCATCTCCGCAGCCTCGACGCGCTGCACCTCGCGGCCGCGCTGCGCGTCGGTGCCGACGTTATGGTCACCTACGACCCTCGGCAAGCAGACGCGGCAGACGCGGCCGGACTACCAGTCCTTGCGCCATGAGAGGACGAACGGCTCGCCGCGACGATCCAACAGGGACGGAGCTGACCGCTCCGGTCTTGTTCCTGCTCGTCCAAGCCCAGCTCGGCCAGGGGAGCCGGGCGCGGCTGGATCTGGCTGGGGTCCTGGCAACTATTACCGGCTCCTGGAGGGGCTACCACTATGACTGAAGACCGCATCGCAGAACTAGCCAAGTACGCCGACCCATGACGCGGAGGCACCGGTCACGATAATGACGTGGTCTGTGAGTTCGAGGTCCATTTGGTCAGGCTCCAATTAGGCAAGCTGCTGGTAGAGCTCGAGGTGCCGCTGCGCGGCGGCTGACCAGGTGTAATGGGCGGCGAGCGTGCGCCCGGCTTCCCGGGCATTGGCATCGGGCTCGGCGAGCGCGGCGCCAAGCTGCGTCGCCAGTTCGGCCGGGTTGTCAGCGAAACGAGCGACGCCGGTGAAGATCTCGCGAAACACCGGCAGGTTTGACACGACCAACGGGATCCCTGCGGCCAGCGCTTCCATCGCGGCCAACCCGAAGCCCTCCCTGGTCGACGGGAAGGCGAACACCCCCGCGGCGGCCACCAATGCGGGAAGCGCGTCGTGGTCCACCGGTCCGAGCAGCACCGGCTCGACTCGCAGCTCCGCGGCCCGCTGCTCCCAGCGAGACCGGTAATCCCGGTAGTCGAATAGGGTCTCCCCACCGGCGTTCACCAGCCGCACGTCGGGCATCCGCGACTGCAGCAGGGCGTAGGCATCCAGCAGTTCCAGTGACCCCTTGCGGGGCTCGATACCGCCCACTGCCAGCACGTACCGTCCCAGGCGCGACCGCCACCCGGCCCGAGCAGCAACGCCGGCCGGACCGGCCGCGCAGGTGAACCGTTGCGCCTCGACCCCGTTCGGGATGACCGTGGCCGTGATCCCCCACCCGTCGAGCAGCTCACCCGCGACCGCGGCCGATACACAGACGTGCGCGTACGGGTTGACGATGGCGCGCTCGTGGCAGGCGGCCAGCTCGGGCGTCGTGAAGTGGTCGATGTGATGCACGGTGCGCACGCATCGGTTGGCGGCATTGGCGCTGATGCAGTCCTGCGTATGCACCACGTCGTAGCCGGTCGGGTCGAAAGCGTCCCGCAGCACCTGGATGGACCGCAAGATCCGGGGTCCGAACTCTTCCCCTGCGACGTCGGGAAACGGTGCGATCCGAAGCTCTACCCGGGGGTCGACGGGCCGAAAGAACGTGCAATCCCCGCCGCGGCCCAGCGTCCACACCGTCACCCGCTGGCCTGCCTCGGCGAGGGCCTCGGCCAGCGCGAGCGTGTGCACCACACTGCCCCGCGGTTTCGTGGAGTAGGTGACCAGCGCTATCGACGACCCCGACGGTTGTCTCATCCGCCCCACCGGCCCCACCGGCCCCACGGGAGAGGTGTATGGATGCGTGGCCGATGTGCCACCAGCGGCAACCTTGAGCGAAAAGTTGCCGCTGGTGGCACCTCCTCACGCTCCGACAGTCCTTCCCCAAACCTCACGGACAGTGACATCGCATCAGCCGATCCGGTAGACGCCGGGCTTGCGCTCGTCGAGGTGCCGCAGCACTCGACGAGCCTTGGCGATCTCGGCGGCAACATCCAGCTCGGCCGTCGCGATACCGGCCTTAGCCCACGTGCGGGCCAGGATCTCGCCGCCGGGGCCGACCACCTTCGCCTGCCCGAGGAACCGCAGTTCGCCCAGCACACCGGTCTGGTTGGAGGAGACCAGCACAACCTGATTCTCCGCAGCTCTGGCCTGGTCGTAGAGGTCGAACAGCCGGGCCTGGCGGTCTTGCGCCATCCGCGGCGCGCGGTTGGTGAGGCTGGTCGGCCACGCTGACAGGCAGGCCAGCACGTCAGCTCCGTCCAAGGTGAGAGTGCGGGCCGATTCCGGGAAGGTCTTGTCGTAGTCGATTAACATGCCGATCCGACCTACCGGGGTATCGAATGCGGAGAAATGCTCACCCGCGGAATACGCGATCGATTCCCCGGCGGGTTGGTGCACCTTGCGATGGATTCCCAGCACCCCGTCGCCGTACACGCACAGCGCGGTGTTGTAGCGCCGATTTCCTTCGGCTTCGCAGAAACCGAAGCACACCACAATGTCCGCTGCCAGCGCCACGACCTTGCGGACGTGCGGATCGTCGAGCTCCAGCGCGGGCGGCAACGCGGTCGGATCGGGCTTGCGCAGGTCCCCGAGGTAGCCGCCGAGCGTCGCATCGGGAAGTACCAGCAACGACACTTGCGACCGACGGGCGTGCTCGATCAGCGTGGCGACCCGCTGCAGGTCGAAGTCGAGATCACGCCCGAACTTCGCCGCCACCGCACCAATCCGAATCGCACCCATCTCAGCGGCGCGGATCGCGATCGGGTGCTCTCACACTCCCGAACTCCACAGCAGAGCTGTTCGGGCGGCCTCGGGCAGCTCTGCTGTGGAGTTCGGGAAGCGTCGGGCCCGCACCCGGGACCACCCTGTCGAGGGTGGGGTAGGCGGCTGGGCGGCGGTCTCTCAGGTGATCCATCGATCGGCGCGCTGCCTCCAGCTCCGCCTTGACATCGAGATCGGCGATCGCGAGACCGGCTCGCACGCCAGTGTCGGCCAGGATGTCACCGCCGGGGTCGACGACCTTGGCGCTGGCCACGAACCGCAGCGACCCGAACCGGCCCGACTGGTTGGCCGACAGCCAGATGATCTGGTTCTCCAGCGCGCGAGCTCGATCGAACAGGTCGAACCGGCGCTTCCAGCGGTCCTGATTCAGGTTCGGCGCCGCGTTGGTGCGGCTGGCCGGCCACGCTGACAGGCACATCACGATGCTCGCCCCGTCCAGCGCCAGCGTCCGGGCCGACTCCGGAAACGCCTTGTCATAGCAAATCATCATGCCCAGCCGGCCCACCGGCGTGTCGAAGGCGGCGAAGCGGCCGCCCGCGGCGTAGCTGGCGTCCTCACGAAGCGGCTGGTGCACCTTACGATGATGGCCCAGCACGCCGTCACCGGTCACGCAGATGGCGCTGTTGAACAGCCGGTCTGCGCCGTCCTGATCTGCACCCGCCTCGCAGTAGCCGACCGCCACGACCATCTCCCCGGCGAGCCGGGCCAGCCTGCGGATCTCCGGCCCGTCCTGGCACAGCGGTGGCGGCGTCCCCGCCGCGCCGTCGAGGTCGGCCAGGTATCCACCCAACGCAGCTTCGGGCAAGACGAGCAGGCGCACCTCGTCGGCCCGGGCGGTCTCGATGAGCCGCTCGATCCGGGTGAAGTCGGCTTCCAGGTCCCGGTCGAAGTTCGCTGCCGCGGCGGCCATCCGAAGGAGGCTCATGCCGTTCCCAGCCCGGTCACCGAGTCGGTGATCACCTCGGTCAGCTCCCCGTCCGGCCAGCGCAGGGCCACACCGCGGCCCGCGGTCAGCGCACCGCAGTCCGCGCTGACCGCGGGAGAGGCCGGTGGCGGTGGCCGGTGCGCCTCGTCGGCGGTGAGCATCCCGAACCCGGGGAAGCAGGTGAACCAGTCGCCGACGGTGGTCTGGGCCGGCCTGGGCACCGCGCCGACGTCGAGCACGGCCCGGCAGCCGCTGGCCTCGGCGAGCATGCCCAGGGTGCCGGCCAATCCCGCCATCGAGACGTCCTTAGCGGCAGCCGGACGGGCCGTGGCCACCGAGCCGAGCATCGTGCGCAACTCAGGAGTCCGGCGGTGCGAGCTGGAGTCCCACTGGCGACCGGCATACCCGGGCCGCCACCCGCCCGCTGTGTCCACGGTGAGCCGGATGCGATGGCCCGGGCGGCCGCCACCGCCCCGGATCGGATGCGCTGCGCGACCCAGTGCGGTCACCGACAGCGCGGCGGGCACTCCGAGCTGGGTATGTCCACCGAGCACGGGGATGTCATAGGCCTGGCTGGCCCGCCCCAACCCGGCCAGCACCCGCTTGGCGAATGAGCGGTCCCGCGCTCCCAGCGCGTCGAGCAGACCGACCAGCGTCGCCCCCATGGCGGCCAGGTCGTTGACGTTGACCAGCACCGAGCACCAGCCGGCCCACTCCGGGTCGCGTTCGACCATCGACGGCAGGATCGCGTCGCACGCGGCCACCAGGTCGCTGCCGGGCACCGGCGCACCGTCGTCGCCGGCGTACCCACCTTCGCCCGGGACCAGCCCGGACAGCAATCCTCCCAGCTCAGACTTAGTGGCCGAGACCAGCGCGGCGATCCGGTCGATCGGCCAGCGCATCAGCACGTGTGGGGTAGCGGCCACGGTCACCGGGCGCAGCGTGGTCCACCCAAGTCGGCTGAAAAGCACCTCGTTGCGGGCCTGCACGGTGGCCTCGAAACGCAGCACCCCGGCGCTTTCCGCGTGCGCGCAGGCGGCCCGAACGAGTGCTCCGCCGACACCTCGAACCGGGCAGTCCGGGTCGACCACGAGGCGGCCGCCGAACCACCAGCCAAGGTCGGGTCCGTCGTCGACCGGGCCCAGCCGCACGCCGCCTAGCACGGCGCCTTCAAGGTTGCGGGCGACCAGAACCAGGGTGCGCGGGTCGTCATCTCGGTCGTCATGGTCGTGATCGGTGAACAACCCCTGCTTGTGCACGAACACCTGAGTTCGCAGGCGGTGATACGCGGCCAGGGTCACCGGGTCCGCGGCGGGCTCGATCCGGAAGTCGGGCCGGCGGCCTGGTTGGCCGAGCAGCACCTCGCCCAGACCGCTGGCGCTGCGGTAGGCCGCCGCGTACACGGTTCACGCCCCCGCTGCGGACAGCGCGCCGCACGCCCCGCACGCAGCGCATCCGGCCCGCTGATCGGCGCCGATCATGCCGGCCGCGCGCAGCATCGCGGCGATCCGTTCGGTGACGTCACGGACCAGATCGGCGGGTGGCGCGCTGATGCCGTCGCGGCAGGCCAGCGTGCCGGCCATCGGACGCAACGGCACCACGAACGGGTACACGCCCCGCTCGATCAGCCGCCTCGCCCCGGCGACCAGCTCGTCGGGATCCTCGCCCAGCCCCACCAGCAGGTAGGTCGACACCCGGTTGCGGCCGAACACCCGCACCGCCTCGTCCCAGGCGGCCTCGTACTCGGCCATCGGCACCGACCCCTTGCCGGGCATCCAACGCCTGCGCACTTCGTCGTCGAGCGACTCGACGTGGATCCCGATCGCGGTCACGCCCGCCTGGCGCAGATCGGAAAGGACGGTGACGTCAGCCGGCGGTTCGATCTGCACTTGGATGGGCAGCCCGGGCACGGCCTCCAGCACCACCCGCACGCAGCGCACGAGGTAGCGGGCGCCGCGATCCGGGCCGGCTGTGGTGCCGGTCGTCATCACCATCTGCCGGATCCCGTCCAGCGCCACCGCCGCCTGCGCGACCTCGGCCAGCTGGGCCGGAGTCTTGGCGGCGATGGTGGCGCCGGATCGCAGCGACTCCTCGATCGCGCAGAACCGGCAGCGCTGCTCCTCGACGTACCGGATGCAGGTCTGCACCACGGTGGTGGCCAACACGTCGGCGCCGTGCAGCCGGGCGATCTGCTCGTAGCGGACGCCGTCGGCGGTGGTCAGGTCGTAGAACCGGGGGCGCGCAACGACCTGCAGCGACAGCCCGGTGTCGCACTCCCCGAGGAAGATCCGGCCGTCGTGCAGCCGGTAAGGACTGTCGGGATTGCGGGGCAGCGCGGCATTGGCACCGTCGACGAGCACGTGACCGTCATCGCTGGGTCCGGCCCCGGCGGCACGGCGGACCGGCGCGTCCATCCGCACGCCGCGCAGGGCGATGTCAACCCGAGTCGACAGCGTCCCGACTGTGGTGTCGGTATCAACGCGCACTGCCGCCTCCTAGCGGATTAGAGGATCAGGTGGGGCCGCCCTCGGATGCGCTCAGCCTGCCGAGCTCAACAGCAGAGCTGTTCGGCCGCCTTCAGGCAGCTCTGCTGTTGAGCTCGGGAACCACAGGGCTGAGCACGAACCCGAGGATCTGCGGGATCTGACCTAGAACATGTAGGTGGAGTTGATGATCGCGCCCTTGCGGGCGTAATGAATCAATGCGTCCTGCACGTCCAGGGGATGGGTCGGGATGACGCCCTCGAGAAGGTCCTCCTCGCGAGCGCCGTGCAGCGAAAGGCCGAAGCGGCAGCAATACACCTTGCCGCCCTCCTTCATGTATGTCTTGAGCGAGTCGTTGATGTTGTGCTCGCCGGGAAACGCCGAGTTCCCCGTGGTGGGGAACCCGCGAGTGGCTAGACAGTTCAGCGACCCGGGACCGTAGAAGTAGATCGCCGACTCGAAACCCTTTCGCAGCGCCCGGGTGGCCTGCAGTATCGCCACGAAACTGACCGAGGACTCGTGCGCGATCCCATGCACGAGCGTGAAGTACGTTTCGCCGTTCTCGGCCTGGTAATCCGGGAAGACCTTCGTCCCGCCGTAGATGCTCGACCCCTCGGGCAGAGACGGGTGGGGGATCTCGTCAAGACTTTGCTTCTCGACGTCGGTCATATCGATCATGTGACTCCTCCTCATGGTTGTGTTCACCCGTAGAGCGCTTCGAACGTGCCGGAAAACACCTGCCCGGCCAGCTCGCCGTCGCCGGTGGCCGCGCGCAACTTCGCCAGCTCACCGGCGAAATCACCCCAGGGCTGGTCGCTGGCGAACAGGACTCGGTCATGGCCCAGTCCGCGCCGGTCGATCTCACGAACCAGCCAGCGGGGGGCGAATCCGATCGACCAGGACAGATCGGTGTAGACCCGCTTGCCAGCGGCGATCCAGTCGAAGAATCGTGCGCCGGTCAGCTTGATGTGGCCGCTCATTCCGCCCCCGAAATGCACCAGGTGGATCGCCACCGTGTCGCCATAGGAGTCGACGAGGCGGCCCACCTCATCGATGTCCGAGCTCCCGCCAGGGGAGGTGTGCACGTGCACCACCAGATCGTGTTCTCGAGCGACGTCGAAGATCTCTTCGAGCGCAGGTGTGCACTCCTGGGCGGTCACCCGGCCACCGAGCAGGAAACTCAACTTCAGCGCCCGCACCCCGGGCTCACCGGCCAGCGCCAGCGCCTTCGCCGTTCGGTCGGCGTCGGTGGGCTTGGGTGAGACCCACAGCGCTGCCTGGATCCGGTCGTCGGTCTGGGCCGCCTCGACGACCAGCTCGTTGAACGAGAACGCGATGTCCGGATCGGGCACCCCGTAGTTCGGGATGACCAGTGCCCGGTCCGTGCCCTCGGTGTCCAGATCCGAGATCAGCTCGGCGATGGTGGCTCTGGCGGTCGTATCGGGGTTGACCGCGGGACCACCATAGAACGGGAATGCCGGCAGGACTCCCAGATGGCGGTGTGCGTCGCAGACGCGATTCACAGGCATGACGTCATGCCACCGTTCGAGGGGCGACCCACTCGGCGTCCCGGGGATAAGTGCTGTTCGAGGTGCCGGCAATCCACCGAAACAGGTGGTCGGGCTGGGCTGGGTCGGTGATGATGCGCTCGGTCAGATACGCGGCGTCGTCGGCCACCCCGGACAACCGGCCCGAGCCCCAGGTGTGCTGCCAGGGCAGTCCGAGGAAATACAGTCCCGGGCTGCTGGTCACGCCCCGATCATGGGTGGGGTAGCCACGGCCGTCGAACACCGGAACCTCGATCCATCGGTCGTCCCGACCGAACCCGGTGCTCCAGATCACCGAGGTGATCTCGGTGTCGCCGAGATGCAACTGGGTGGATTCTTGCTGAGGTGTCCACACTGGCGTATAGCGCGGCTCGGCTGGTACATCGATGCGGTGCGCGTCGATGTAGCTGTCGATGGAGTCCTTGATGCTCTCCGACACCGCGTCGGCGTGATCCAGGTTCTCTTTCAGATCCGGCGCGAACCGCAACTCGGTGCCGGCCGCTCCCATGAGCCGCCCGTAGAGCCGCATGCCATCGCGGGCGAACGCGCGCAGGTCGATGTCCCGTCCGCCGTCCCGTCCGGTGACGTAGTGGTTCACCCGGAAGCGCACCGCGTCGACATCAGCGAACTCGTCGACCGCCTTGCGGTAGTAACCCAGCGTATCCAGCCAGGCCACCACGTCACGGCCACGGTAGAATCGGGCCACTCGTGGGGCGCTACCCACCGCGAGATGCACTCCGCGGGCCGCCAGGTGCAGATCCTCGGCGATCTGGCAGCCGGACTGGCCGGTACCGATCACCAGCACCTCACCAGGCGGCAGATGGTCGGGGCTGCGGTATTGCGAAGAGTGGATCTGCGTCAGCTCGTCGGGCAGCCGCTCGGACAGCCGCGGGATCAGCGGCACCTGGTAGGGACCGGTGGCCAGCACGACCTGATCGGCTATGAGCTCGCCGCGGCTGGTTCCGACCAGGTACCGGCCCTTCCGGTCGCGGCGCAAGCGGGTAGCCGCGACCCCCTCGATGACCGGTGGGTCGAACGACCTCGCATACGCTTCGATATAGCGAACAATCCCGTCGCGCGCCATGAAACCGTCCGGATCATCACCGGCGTAGGGGTAGCCCGGTAGCTGGCATTGCCAATTCGGGGTGACCAGGCAAAACGAGTCCCATCGCCGATCGCGCCATTCGTGACCGATCCGATCGCGTTCCAGTATGAGGTGATCCACGCCACGTTGGGTCAGGCAGTAACTCATCGAAAGACCGGCTTGCCCTCCGCCGACAATCACCACCGGACGATGAACGCCTTCAAGGTCGTCAGGAGCTCTGTCCTCCGGCGAGGTCTTCGACCTACGGGTCATCACTCGAACCCTCCACGATTAATACCTGATTGCTCCGGGTTGGAAACGGGACTCATCCCGCACTTTTCTGGCGTGTAAGATATTCTTGTGCTTCCAGTACAGAACATGATTATTTCCGGTTTGTTGCATCCGGAACATCGAAATGTTGCAAAAAAACCTCGGATGTAACGCCAATGTGGCGAGACCGGTGCGTTCGCCGCCCCCGTCCACCGATTCGATGGCTGAAACGATCCCGTCGTGCGACTTGATGGATGCGATATCACTGTCCGTGAGGCATCACTGTTCGTGAGGCATCACTTTCCGTGAGGACCGGGGAAGGACTGTTGCCGCGTACGGATGTGCCAGAGGTGGCAACTCTGACCAGAGTTGCCACCTCTGGCACGCCCGCAACGGATCCACTCCCCTTCTCCTGTGGCAAGAGAGGCGGGTGAGACTAGCGAGGCGACGATCGGCTGTGCCGCTCTCGCGACGTGCTGCCGTGCAGGCAAGCCCGTTGGTAGGAAAGCAGTCATGATGGGACACCCAGTAGTAGGATAGCTGGCATGGCCATCGCAAAGGTGTCGGTGAGTGTCGATGCCGAGCTGCTCGCCGAGGCCCGCGAGCTGGCGGGGCGGCGCGGGCTCTCCGCGCTGATCAACGATGCGCTGCGGGTCAGGCTCCAGCATGCGCGGGTTGGTCGGCTCCTCGACGAGATGGACGAGGAGTTCGGACCGATTCCTTCAGCGATCGAGGAGGAGGTCCGCAGGACGTGGCCAGCAGCCGGTCGCTACCCCAGCGCCTGATCCTCGATTCCGGCGCAGTCATCGGCTGGTCCCGAGGTGATGCGCGGACCCGGGCTGTCCTTCGCCAAGCCCTCGCGCGACACCTTGAATTGCGGGTACCTGTCGTGGTGCTGGCTGAGACCCTCCGCGGCGGCCCACGTGACGCACCCGTGAACCGGGTGCTCAAGGCCGTCGGCACCGCACCCACGACGCCCGTCACCGGTCGGGACGCAGGTCAGCTCCTGGGGCGAACCGGCGGCAGCAATACCGCCGACGCTCTCGTCGCCGCCGAGGCGGCGGCAATACCGGGTTCCACGATCCTGACCAGCGACCTGGATGACTTGCAGGCGCTGCTCGCAGATCAGCCCAACATCGAGGTGCAGGTGATCTAAGGGTGTCGACGCAAGCCGATTCGCCGGGAGCGGCGGTCCCCGGGCACCTGGCCGTTGGTCTCGGCGCCCCGGCGGCGGCGGACCGCGGCTCCGGCCCGGGCGGCGGCGCCGGCCACCCGTCGCCGCAGCGGCGGGCGCAGCCCGAGGCGGCGCATGCTGCGCGCGGTGCGGCGGATCGCTCGGCGCTCGCGGGGCGCGACCTCCCAGGCCGAGGGATGCCGCGCGAGCCACCCGTAGCGGTAGCTCGCGTACGGCACGTGCAGCAGATATAGCAGCATCGCCACGCCCAGCGACGCGAACGGGAACGTGATCACCGCGGCGGCCAGTCCGGCGATCAGCGCCAGCAGCGGCGCGACCGCTCGTGCCGGTACCCGGATCGTCTTCATCGACAGGGTGGGCACCCGGCTCACCATCGCTACGGCCACCGCGACAGTCCAGGCTGCCACGGTCACCGGCGAGGACCACCAGCCCCCGCCCAGCTGCAGGAACACGGTCAGCGGCAGCAACGCCAGCAGCGCGCCGGCCGGGGAGGGGATCCCGATGAAGAACTCTTTGGCGAACGGCAGCGCCTCGGTGTCGTCGAGCAGGGTGTTGAACCGGGCCAGCCGCAACACCACGCAGACGGTGAACACCAGCGCCACCGGCCACCCGACCCGGATGCCATCCAGCGCCCACACGAACAGCACCACTGCGGGCGCTACCCCGAAGGACACGCAGTCAGCCAGCGAGTCGAGCTCGGCGCCGATCCGGGAGGTGGCGTCGAGCAACCGGGCCAACCGACCATCCAGCGAGTCCAGCAGTGCCGCCACCCCGATCGCGGCGAGTGCCCCGGTGAAGTTGCCGTCCAGGGCGAACTTCAGCGCGGACAGACCAGAGCACAACGCCAGCACGGTGATGACGTTGGGCAGAAGGCGGACTCCGGCGCCGGCGTGGGGCACGGCTTAAGTCTGTCCGGGCAGCGGCAGCCGGGCCAGGGCGGTCTCCCCACCCACGGTGTGCTGTCCGGGACGGACCAGCACGGAGCTGCCCGGCGGCAGGTAGAGGTCTACCCGGGACCCGAAGCGGATCAGGCCATAGGTGTCGCCGGCCGCCACCTTGTCTCCGGGCCGCACCGAGCAGACGATCCGGCGGGCCACCAGCCCGGCGATCTGTACCACGACGAGGTCCTGCCCGATCGCCGAGCGCAGCAGCATGCTGGAGCGTTCGTTGGCCTCGCTGGCCTTGTCCAGGTCGGCGGAGAAGAACTTGCCCGGACGGTAGGCGACGTGGCGGACCTCGCCGTCGACCGGGATGCGCTGCACGTGCACGTCGAACACGGACAGAAACACACTGACTCGCGGCCTCGGGTGGCTGTCGAGACCCAGCTCAGCGGGTGCCGGGGCGGGCGTCACACTGCTCACCGTGCCGTCCGCCGGCGCCACCGCGAGCGTGGAGTCCTGCGGGGGCACCCGGTGCGGATCCCGGAAGAACGCAGCGCAGCAGGCGGTGGCGACGGCGCCCAGCGTTGCCGCGGTCGGGGACAGCGTGCGCAGCAGCAGCGTCGTGGCTACCCCGGCGGTCACGAACGGCCTGCCTGCGGGGTGCATCGGCGGGAGCGTCTCGCGGGTGAGATCCACCAGATGCCGCAATGTCGCGGGAAACCGGGCAGACGCCATGCGTTCGCGAGATCCTCGACTGGAGTTTAGTGAACGATTGCCCACCGTACGCCTATAGCTCGGAGGGACGGCGGCCGGGGAAACGGCACCGGGGAACCCCCGTCCCCCGACGGAGGCCCCCGGTGCCACTTAACCGTTCGTCCGCTCCCCAGCTTCCCGAACGGTTATCCCAGCGCGCTCCTGCGCCCCCCGACGACGCAGGAACCCACGCCATTCTGGGACGGGATTGCTTACTGAGCCTTTGTTCACGCTCAGTGTGCTGTGACTCACCCGCGATTCACAAGGCCTGTCCGGGTGTCGTGGTTTTCTCACACCTGGTGGTCAGATCGGGCCGGTGCACAAGACCACGACCTGCTCGCCGGCTTCGAGTTGGGCGGTGCTCTCAGGAATGTCGATCAGGCAGTTCGACCTGGCCAGCGCGCCGAGCAGATGTGAGCCGGGTCCACCAACCGGGACGACGGTGCCGGCGGCCGGGTCGAACGCGCCGCGTCGAAACTGCCGCTTATCCGATGGTGACTCCAATGCTTCGGTCAACCGGGCCATGACCCGAGGCCGCTGGATGGGTAGTCGCATCGCGGCCCGCAGCGCAGGACGGACGAATACCTCGAAGGACACCGAGGCGCTCACCGGGTTGCCGGGCATCGCCGCTACCGGCACTCCACGGTAGTGGCCTACTCCCTGCGGAGCGCCGGGATTCATCGCGACCTTGGCGAACTCCACGCCGTGGCCGGTCATGGCGCTCTTGACTACCTCATAAGCCCCCGCGCTGACGCCGCCGGAGGTCACCAGCAGATCCATTCCGGCCAACCGGGGAGCCAGTGCGGCTTCCAGAGCGGCGACGTCGTCTGGCACGAAATGCATCAGCTGCGCGTCGCCGCCGGCCTCCCGAACCGCGGCGGCGAGCATCGTCCCGTTCGACTCGTAGATCTGCCCGTGCTGCAGCGGGGTGCCCGGCACGACCAGCTCCGAGCCGGTGGACAGCACTAGCACCCGGACCCGGCGGTGCACCGGCAGCTCGGCGTAGCCGACCGCGGCTGCCACCCCGAGCTGTGCCGGCCCCAGGACCGCACCCGCCGGCAGCACCTCCTCGCCGGCCGCGACGTCCCCAGCGGCCGGGCGCACGCTGTCACCCGGCTCGCGGGGGGCGAAGATCCGCACCTGGTGGCGGCCGCCGTCGGTGAGTTCTACCGGTACCACCGCGTCCGCGCCGGGCGGGATCGGTGCGCCGGTCATGATCCGGTGCGCGGTGCCCGGCGCCAGCGTTGGCGAGTCGGTGCGCCCGGCCGGGATGTCCTCGGTAACCGGCAGCGCAGCCGGTGCATCGCGCGTGGCGCCGGCGATGTCCGTCGATCGCACCGCGTAGCCGTCCATCCCCGAGTTGTCGAACGGCGGTAGCGACACCGCCGCGGTGATCGGCTCGCCCAGCGCGAGACCGGCGCACTCCACGAGGGGCAACCGGATCACCGGAGTAGCAGCCAGCAGGGCGGCTACCACCCGGCCGTGCTCGTCGACGGATCGGGGTTTCTGCGCGATGGTCACCCCTGGCATCCTGCCCAGTGCCGCCGCGCCGCCCGATCCGAGGTCGGTGGGGTCCATGAGTGCGCCGCTGGCAGGCGCGGCAGCTTGCACTCAAAGGGGGCGAGTGCTAAACCTGAGTTAGCACTCGACCCCTTCGAGTGCCAGATGTACCAGCTCAAGCAACAACACTGAGGTCGGGACGGTGAGTCCAGCAAGCGCTGGACGTCCGTCGCGGGCACCGAGCCTGGCCGAGCACCGTGTCCTTGCCGCGGACACCCCGCGGCGCCCATGACCGGAGGACCACACCGCAATGGCCAAAATGATCGCGTTCGACGAGGAAGCCCGTCGCGGTCTTGAGCGCGGGATGAATCAGCTCGCCGACGCCGTCAGGGTGACGCTCGGCCCTAGGGGCCGCAACGTCGTTCTGGAGAAGAAATGGGGTGCCCCCACCATCACCAACGATGGTGTGAGCATCGCCAAGGAGATCGAGCTCGAAGACCCGTGGGAGAAGATCGGGGCCGAGCTCGTCAAGGAAGTTGCCAAGAAGACCGATGACGTCGCTGGTGACGGCACCACTACCGCCACCGTGTTGGCCCAGGCGCTCGTGCGCGAGGGTCTGCGCAACGTCGCGGCCGGTGCCAACCCGCTGGCCCTGAAGCGAGGCATCGAGAAGGCCGTCGAGGCCGTCTCGGCGCAGCTGTTGAACTCGGCCAAGGAGGTCGAGACCAAGGAGCAGATCGCGGCCACGGCCGGGATCTCCGCCGCTGACCCCTCGATCGGTGAGCTCATCGCCGAGGCGATGGACAAGGTCGGCAAGGAAGGCGTCATCACCGTCGAGGACGGCAAGGGCCTGGAGAACGAGCTGGATCTGGTCGAGGGCATGCAGTTCGACCGCGGCTACATCTCGCCTTACTTCATCAACAATCCGGACAAGCAGGTGTCGCTGCTCGAAGATCCGTACATTCTGTTGCACGACAAGAAGATCAGCAACATCCGCGATCTTCTGCCGCTGCTCGAGCAGGTCGCGAAGTCGGGCAAGCAGCTATTGATCATCGCCGAGGATGTCGACGGCGAGGCGCTGGCGACGCTGGTGGTCAACAACATTCGCGGAATCCTAAAGACGACCGCCGTCAAGGCCCCGGGCTTCGGTGACCGCCGCAAAGCCATGCTCGAAGATATCGCCATCTTGACCGGTGGCACGGTGATCGCCGAGGAGCTAGGCCTCAAGCTCGAGAATGCGACGCTGAAGGACCTGGGCCGCGCCAAGAAGATCGAAGTCGCAAAAGAGGACACGACCATCATCGACGGCGCGGGCGAAAAGTCGGCCATCGAATCGCGGGTCAAGAACATCCGCGTGCAGATCGACGAGGCGACTTCGGATTACGACAAGGAAAAGCTGCAGGAACGTGTGGCCAAGCTAGCCGGCGGCGTTGCGGTGATCAAGGTTGGCGCGGCGACCGAAGTCGAAATGAAGGAAAAGAAGGCTCGCGTCGAAGATGCGCTGCACGCGACCCGTGCGGCAGTGGAAGAAGGCATCGTTGCCGGCGGCGGCGTGGCGTATTTGCGCGCACGCGCCAACTTGAAAAATCTGAAGGGCGACAACCCCGATCAGGAAGCCGGCATCAAGATCGTGCTGCGGGCGCTCGAAGAGCCAATGCGCCAGATCGTCCAGAATGCGGGCGACGAGCCCTCGGTGGTCGTCAACAAGGTGGTCGAGGGCAAGGGCAATTTCGGCTTCAACGCTCAGACCGGCGAGTACGGCGATCTGGTTGCCATGGGTGTCGTCGACCCGACCAAGGTGGCGCGCTTCGCGCTGCAAAACGCCGCGTCGGTTGCAAGCCTGATGCTGACGACCGAGGCGATGGTTGCAGAATCGCCGAAGGACGAAAAGCCGATGGGTGGTGGCGGTGGAATGGGCGGCATGGGCGGCATGGGCGACATGGACATGTGACCTCTGCAGGAAAAACGTCACTCCCACGCTTTTGATTCGCCTCGGAAGTCAACGAAAAGCCCCGCTTCGTCGGGGCTTTTTTATCGGCAAATGCCGCAACTGACGCGGCTCGGAGATCGTAAATACCGAGAATCCATTGCTCCTCGCCTCAGTCCAGCGCCGCGCGAAAGACGCCGCCGAAGAAAGTCTCGCCGTCGTTCTGCTGCTTGATACTTCCGTTGGAAACGTGCCGCACATAAGCCGCCACTTCGTAGCGACGCTTTTCGCCGAAGGCGAGTCCGACGCCGAAGTGCTCGTTGAACTGGAATGTGGTCGCAAATTGACGGTCCCGGTTGATTCGGGTTTGGGAAATGAGACTGACGCCCAGGCCCAACTCGGTAAAGATTCTCGCCGCTCCGACGGAAGGCCCCATCCAGCGCAGGGCGGGCGTTACGCTGCCCTCCCAGAGCGACGGGAAATCGCTCGGACGCTGGGTGCCTCGCCAGTAGGCCACTTGGGCGTAGAGGCGCACGTCGAGGCCGCGCTCAGCCAGAGGCGCGCAGGTGCACACCGAATCCCAGTAGGTTGAAAGGCCATAGAGCGTGGTCTGATCTCCGCTCGCCACGGTGACCCCGAGTCCGGTCGGGGCGCGAAAAAAGCCGTCCGCGGCAGCATTCGCGCCTGTCGTGCTGGTGATCGCGGCCAGCAACACGCTTAGCACGCGGCGTCGGACTCCAGGATGCCGTTCGATGAGATGGTCAGGATTCATGTCGGTTGTTGTCGGTAATTGTGGTCAACGTTCGCGATGGCCGGCGAGCGAACACGAAAGCATGCCGCCACGTGCGCGACACCTGCGGCGGAATCGGTCGCGCAGTGCATTCTAAGGGCGTGTGCAGTCGCAGGCAAGGATCGCCGTCAGGCGCTGGTGTCTCCAGCAGAGACAAAAGAAATGCATTAAACTAAGATGTTAGGCACCCCGGGCGCGCGCCGTGCGCAGCCGGCAAGATCCAATAAAGAACCGGCTAGCGCCGCAGAAAAGGAGCTTGTCCCATGACTTCCGGAATGCTCTTCGCGCTTGCGATTAGCGCACTGGTGGTCGCGGTCCTTTTCGGGCTCGTCCGTCGGCAGCGAAGTGGTCCGAAGTCGAAGGCCGGGGAGTCGCCCAATACCGTGTCGCAATGGACCGAGGGCGAAACCACGCGCCTGTTGTCCAGCGCCGAGCTCCCGGGCCTGTATTTGTTGCGCTCGCGCTTTCTGTCGAAAGCCGAGAATGTCGTCTACCTTCTGCTCAAGGCTGCATTTCCGCGTCACGAGATTTTTGCACGCGTACGGCTGGCGGACGTGCTGCAAGTGAAAATCGGCCCGCAGGGAATGGAACGGCTGCGCGCGTTTCGAAAGATCGCCAACCAGCACGTGGGCTTTGTAGTCTGCGATCGGGACATGACGATCATTGCCATTGTCGATTCGAAAGAGCCGGAGCAGGTACAGAATCCGCGCGATCAAAAACTCGAGATCATCAAGCAGCGGTGCCTGCAAGCGGCGCAGGTGAAGTATTTGTGCGTGTACCCGCCGACGCTGCCTCGCTACCGCGAGCTGCGCGAACAGATCCTCGGGCCCGCGGCCGATCTCGTCTGACTTCGTTACCTCCAGCCTCGTCACGAGCTGTCGAGCCTGGATCAGGAAGCGATCCGCGGCCGTACGCCGCCGGACGCGACAATGCCGCGCATCGCCAGCCAGGTGCCTCCCAGGATCAGCGCACCGCCCGTCAGCATGTTGACGGTCAGCGGTTCGTCCAGAAACAGGTAGCCCCAGAGAACGCCGAAGAGCGGGATAAGGAAGGTCACGGAGAGCGCGCGCGCCGGGCCGATATTGGCGATCAGCTTGAAATACAGCAGGTACGCGATGGCGGTCGATCCGACCGCGAATGCGAGCATATTGGCGGCGACGGTCGCGGTCACTTGCCCCTGCATAGGAGCGAACGGCAGCGCCGGCGCGAGCACTATTGCCGCGGCAAGCTGGCTGTACAGCGCAGTCGAGAAGCTGGGCACGCCGGTCATGCGCACCTTTGCGTAGACGCTTGCAATGCCGTAGCACAGTGAGGCGGCAAGGCATGCGAAGACCGCCGCGAGCGCGAGACCGGTCAGCGGCTCCGGTCGCCAGCCGACCAGCAACACCACACCCGCGAGCCCGAGCGCCATCCCGAGAAGCTTTGGCAGCGGCAGCGGCTCCTTGATCCATAGCGCCGCGGCGAGAGCGCCGAAAAACGGACTGGTGGCGTTGAGGATCGCCGCGGTCGATGCGGCGATGTATTGCCCGGCAAAGCAGAACAGCGCGAACGGCAGTGCCGAATTGACGACGCCGATGACCACGAAATCTCGCCAGCGCTCACGCAGCGCCGGGACCTTGCCGCGCGACAGCGCCAGCAGGAACAAGACCAAAAACGCGAGAGCGACCCGGCTTTCGGCGAGCCAAAGCGGCCCGACGACGGGTGCGGCCACCCGGATGAAAGCAAACGAGCCGCCCCAGAGCGCCGCCAGCGCAAGCAGGCGCGCGAGGTCAGCCGGCGACATCTTAAGCTGCGGCGGCGGCCGGCAGTGCCGGTACCAGGGCGAGCTGACCGCGAGCGCGGGTAAACGTGCGCTCGTGTTCCAGGAGCCAGGCCTTACGCCACAATCCGCCACCGTAGCCGGTCAGCGTTCCGTCGGCGCCGATCACGCGATGGCAGGGCACGATAATCGCCAGCTTGTTGTCGCCGTTGGCGCGCCCGACCGCCCGCACCGCCGCGTGGCGTCCTATTTTCGCCGCGACGTCGGCATAGGCAAGCGTCTCCCCGGGAGGAATCGCGCGCAGCGTCTCCCATACCGCACGCTGGAAGGGCGAGCCGGCGAGTTGGAGCGGAGTTGCGAATGTCAGTGAGCGTCCAGCGAAATAAGCGCCGAGCTCCTCGCCGATACGGTCAAGATAGGGGTGCTCGCCCGGAACGACGTGCTGCGTAAGCCGGCGTCGCAGCGCCTGCACTTCGCGCTCCAGGCCGCGGCGGTCGACGAATTCGAGCATGTACAGGCCGGCGTCGTTGGCCAGCGCGAGCATCGGGCCCAGCGGCGTCTCGAACCATTTTGCGTACAGGCAGTCAACGTCGTGCGCGAGACTGGGCGCAGTGCCGAAGACTTTAGCGAAGGCTTCGCGGAAACCGCTGGATGATTCAAATCCCTGATCGAGTTGCAAGTCAAGCATGCTTTTTCCTTCTCTGACTCCAGTAAGTGCCATTCCCATCCGCCGCGCACGGTGGTAGGCGTGAAAGCTCATGCCGCAATAGCGCTGGAATTGGCGGCGGGCGGTCGATGGATCGATTCCCATGCGCGTGAGATCCGATTCACGCAGCCTCCCGGACGGATCGGCCTCGACCGCTGCCAGCAGTTTCTCAACCATCGGCGCAGGCTTGCCGCGGGTCTCTAGCGGTCGGCAGCGCAGACAGGGGCGATACCCGGCGTATAGAGCGTCGTGCGTCCGGGCATAGAACTCGACGTTCTCGCGCTTGGGCGTGCGGGCGTGACAGACCGAGCGGCAGAAAATACGCGTGGTCTTCACTGCGACATAGAAAATGCCGTCGTACGCCGGGTCGCGATTGGCGAGCGCGCGGTACATCACATCAGGCGGCGGTAGCTTGGACATGGGTGAATTATAGAAGCGTCGCAGATGACGCGTCGCCGAAATTCCGGCAGCAAATTCCGCCTCCCGCGCACCACGTCACGGCAGCCGGCGCTCCTGTGGTAACTAGGCGTCGAGCAGGACCAGGCCGGCGATCGCCAGCGCGTAACCTTGCACGCCGAAACCCGCCATCACCCCTCGGGCCACCGGCGACAACCAGGAATGATGGCGAAACGGCTCGCGACTGTGAACGTTGGAGATATGCAGCTCGATGACCGGTACGTTCGCTCCTTTGATCGCGTCGTGGAGGGCGATGGACGTATGCGTGTACGCGCCTGCGTTCAACACCACGCCTATCGTCTTGCCCGCGGCGTGATCGCGGCCTGCCTCGTGGATCCAGTCGATGAGCTGACCCTCGTGGTTGGATTGCCGGCAATCGATCGAGACGCCAAGCTTCGCGCCTTCCTGGCGGCACAGAGTCTCGACATCTGCCAGCGTGTCTTTACCGTAGACGGCGGGTTCACGCGTTCCGAGCAAATTGAGATTGGGGCCGTTCAATACCAGGACGTTTTTCACGGTGCCTCACGGGTGTTGATGATCAGGTGCAGCGCGTCGATCGCGCACCCTTGGCAACGATCATATAACAGTCTTCTCGCCCCGCGCCAAGGCCGATCCAGAATGCTTCATGGAGTGATCGTCGCTACCGGCCGTCCGGTTCGTGCGGACTCGTTGATCGCAAGCGTGACCCGCAAGGTCTGCAGCGCGTCGCGGGCGCTCACCAGCGGCGTGGCTTCGCCCCGGACGACGGCGCAGAAATGCTCGAGCTGGCGCGACAGCGGGTCGGTACGGTGCACTGCGACGACGCTGGTCTCGAACGGCTTCCACCACGAACGCTCTCCGGCGTAGACCTTGAGCCGCATGCTTGGAACCGCGAGCGAACCCGAGACGCCCGCAATCACATAACAATCTTCGTCAGGATAACTTGCGTAACTCGAATTCTCGCCCGAGGTCTGCTCCCAGCTTCGCGCCGTCGCCGCGGTGTCGGAAAGAAGAAATGTCCCGAGCGCGCCATCGGCGAAGCGCAGGTTGAGCGCCACCGTATCTTCGACGGGAAAGCCGCGGATCGCGTTGGACACGAGCGCCTGCACCTCGACGATTTCGCCGCACATCGAGCGCAAGTCGTCGACCTCGTGGATCATGTTGATCAGTATCGGGCCGCCGCCCGGCTCCCGGCGCCACGGCCCTTCGTCGAAGTAGCTGTCGGGTTTGTAGAACATCGCGCTGCCCATCACGGCCACGATGCGTCCGAGCATGCCTTCGTGGGCGATCTCGCGTGCTTTTTCCAGGATGGGGCTGTGGCGCCGATGATGACCGACGAGCACCGGGATGTTCGCGTGCTCTGCCGCATCGATCAATCGTTGCGCATCTTCGACCGAGTCGGCGACAGGTTTCTCGATCAGCACCGGCACCCCGTGCGCGACGCAGTCGACGCCGTTCTGGACGTGCAGCGAGTTGGGCGTTGCCGCAATGACGCCGTGCGGACGTTCGCTGGCGAACAGATCGGCGAGCGTCTTGTGGACAGGGATACCCGCTTCGCGCGCAAAAGGCTCGGCGGCAGGCGCGGGATCGACGATGGCCGCAAGCTCGCAATCGCCACGCTGCCGAATCAACTCGATGTGTCGGCGCCCAATCAAGCCCGCGCTCGCGACCGCGATACGAATCTTTTTCATGCCTGCCAGCGCAGCGAAATCTTCAAATCGATGCTCGAGCGCGCCGAGTGCTATGTTCTTGCCGCGGCATGGCCTTCGTCGTCGAGCCTTCAGCAGCGTCCGCGCAGTGAGATCGGCCGGTCCGGGTAAGAATCCAGCTCAGGCACCTGCGCTTGTGCCTTGCCCGGCATTTTGCTTCGGTGGCGCGTGACCGCCGAGAAACAGCCGGTTGAGGTTTGGATCGTCCAGCAACTCGCTCGCCGGCCGGTCGAGCGCCAGGCGGCCCATCTCCAGCACCAGCGCGCGATTCGAATACTTGAGCGCGGTGCGGACGTTTTGCTCGACCATCAGCACCGTGGTGCCGTTGTCGGCGAGCTTGCGCAACATCGTCATCACTTCCTGGACCAGCTTGGGCGACAAGCCGATCGAGGGCTCGTCGATCAGCAAGACGCGCGGTCGAAGCAGGAGCGCGCGACCGACTTCGAGCTGCTTTTGCTCTCCGCCGGACATGGTCGATGCCTGATTGTTGATCCGCTCCTTGATTCGCGGGAAGCGCGTCAGCACTTCATCGATGCGCCCATTCAACTCTCCGCGCGGCAAGGTGATCCCGCCCAGCTCGAGGTTATGGCGCACCGAGAGCGAGCCGAAGAGATTTCGTCCCTGGGGCACGAATGCGATCCCCTCGGCGAGCAATTGGCGCTGTGTTTTTCCGTTGACGCGCTTGCCCTCGAAGCGGACCTCACCGCTGCGCGGCACCAGCATGCCGAACAGCGTCTTGAGCACGGTCGACTTGCCCGCGCCGTTCGGCCCGATCAGCAGCGTGATCTCGCTCTTGCGGGCATCGAGCGTCAACTCGTTCAGGATGGTGACGCTCGGCGAATATCCGGCGACGACTTTGTCGAATTCGATGATGGACTCGGCCACGACGGCCTCCTGGATTCGTGTCTCGGTTACTGGCTTTAGTTGCGTACCCCGTCGCCTACTCAGTTGCCTGCTCAGTTTCCTAAATAAGCTTCGAGCACTTGGCGGTTCGCCTGCACTTCGGAAGGAGCGCCCTCCGCGAGCACCTTGCCTTCGACCATGCAGATCACGTGCGGACAGAGCTTCATGATGAAATCCATGTTGTGCTCGATGACCACGAAGCTGCCGCCCTGCGTCTTGTTGAGCTGAAGGAGAAGCTCGCGCAATTGGTCGACCAGACTCGGATTGACGCCGGCGCAGGGCTCGTCCAACAGCACGAGGCGTGGCGCCGGCATGAATGCCATGGCGATGTCGATCAGCTTCTGTTGTCCGTACGAGAGATTCCCGGCGGGCAGGTTGGCGACGTGCTGCAGGCGAAACATCTCGATCATCTGATCGGCGTGATGGCCGCACCCGGCGTCGGGCTTGGCAAACAAGCGGCCCGGCATGGTGCCCTTGAATTCCTGCGCGGCGGCGATCAGATTATCGCGGACCGACAGCTTGACGAATACCTGCAGCGTCTGGAACGTGCGCCCGACTCCGCGGCGCGAGAGCTCGAGCGGCGACATGCCGGTGATGTCCTCGCCGCAGAACTCGACCGCGCCGCCGGTCGGCTTGATCTGCCCGAGGATGCTGTTGAACAGCGTCGTCTTGCCCGAGCCGTTGGGTCCGATCACGCCGACGATCTCGCCGGGGCCGACCGAGAGCGTGACGCCGTCGACGGCGTTGATCGCGCCGTACGACTTCCTCATGTCCTTGACTTCGAGAAAGGGCGTCATCGCGTGCCTCCGCCCGATTTGAAGCGGTCGGCCAGCGAAAGCAATCCTCCCGGCAGATAGACCATTAGCACGATCACCGCGAAGCCGAAGATCGCCAGGTACCAATCCTGCAGGAAGCGAAGCCATTCCGGCAGCAGCACGACCACCACCGAGCCAAGCACCGGACCGAAGAAGCGGCCCGAGCCGCCGACAATGACCGCGAGCAGCATCAACAGCGAAACCGACAAGTGGAACTGCCCCGGCTCTATGAAATTGACCAGGGCCGCCAGGTACACGCCGCCGATTCCGGCGCATGCCGCACCGATCGCAAACGCGAGCAGCGTATAGGCGGTGATGTTCACACCGGTACTCTCGGCCCGGATCGGGTTGTCGCGCAACGCGGCGAAGGCGCGGCCCCAGGGCGAGCGAAGCAGCCACCACAGCACCGCGGCAAGCAGGATCACCGATACGAAAGCAAAGTAGAAAAACGGCAGCGCGCCGTCGAGCGAATAGCCGAAGATCGACGGCCGAGGAATGTTGGAGATGCCGAAGGTGCCTCCGGTCAGCTCCTCCTCGTTGCGCATGACGAGGAACACGAGAACGTTGAATCCCAGCGTAGCAAATGCGAGGTAATGGTGCTGAACCCGCAATGCAGGAAAGCCGAGCGCGAGGCCGACGACGAAACACGCGATCGCCGCGATCGGCAGTGCGAACCAGAACGAGACCCCCATCTTGGTCATCAGGATGGCGGCGATGTAAGCGCCGATGCCGTAGAACGCCGCCTGCCCGATCGACATCTGCCCCGCATAGCCGACGATGAGATTGAGCCCGAACGCCGCCATCAGATATACGCAGAGCAGGGTCATCAGATAGACGCCGTAGCTCTTGAGGAATTGCGGCAGGATGGCGTAGAGCACCAACCCGATCACCAACGCGATTCGTTGTGTCGTGCTCATACTTTTCGCTCCTCGGTCTTGCCCAAGAGACCTTCGGGCTTGAAGATGATGACCACCAGGAACAGCATCAGCGCCACGCCTTCCTTGTATGCCGGCGAGATGTACGCTCCCGTCAGGTTCTCCAGCACGCCGACCAGGACTCCGCCGAGCAGCGCGCCGCGCGTCTGATTGAATCCGCCGATGATTGCGGCGTAGAACGCCTTGAGGCCGATCGACTCGCCCATATCGAACTTGGCGAGGTAGGTTGGGGTGACTAGCAGCGCGGCGACAACCGAGAGCACCGCATTGATCAGGAAGGTATAGAGCACCATCCGCGCGACGTTGATGCCGAGGACCCTGGCGGAGTCGGTGTTCTGCGCCACCGCCTGCATCGCGCGGCCGGTCACGGTGCGGTTGAGAAACATCTGCAAGCTGATGACGATGACGCCGGCCAGGACCAGCGTGCCGACGTCCATGTACGACACCTTGAGCGGACCGAGCGAAAGCAGGCCATCCGGAAAGATGCTGTTGAACGGCTGCGCCTGCGCGGTCACGCCGGCCTTGACCAGTTGCTTGACGCCGATCGACAGGCCGAGCGTGGCGATGACCAGTGGAATCACTCCATGGCGGATCAGCGGATCGACCATTGCGCGCTTGAACGTGTAGCCGAGCAGCACCATCGCAACCAGGCACGTAAGCAGGAAGGCGAGCCACATTGGCAAGCGGGCGGTATTGATGAAGAAAAACATCAGGAAGGCCGGGACCATGACGAACTCGCCTTGCGCGAAGTTGATGGTTCCCGACGCTTGCCACAGCAGCGTGAACCCGAGCGCGCAAAGGGCGTAGATCGCGCCGGTGGCGGTTCCCGAGATGATGAGTTGCAGCAGGTCAACCATGGCCATCCCCCAATCTGATCGTCGAGCGCAGCATCGCGCGCGGCCCTGCCCTGCCTTAGGGGCAGGCCGCGCGGCCCTTGACGCTTATTTGATCGGCGATACCGGAGGCAGCGTCGCGGTTACGACTTGCTTGCCGCCTTCCACCTTGACCAGGAAGCTCTCGCGATCGAGATCGCCGTTGGCATCGAACTGCACATCGAGCAACACGCCGGGATGGTCCTTGGCGCGGATGGTTGCTCCATGCAGCACCTTGGCGAACTCCTTGGAATCGAACTTGCCGATTTTCTCGGTGATCGCCTTGACGACATACATCCCGCTGTAGCCCTTCATTCCGTTGTGGTCGCTTTTGTACTTGTACTCGGCCTGGAATTTCTGGTCGAAGGCCTTGATCTGGGGCTGCGGCGCGTCGACGGTCAAGCCGACGTGTGCGACCGCGCCGTTGGCAGCTTCGCCCGCGAGCTCGATCACTTTCTGTCCGGTCAGCGTCGTTTCACCGATGATCGGCTTGTCGTAGCCCTGTTTCTTCAGTTCGCGAAGTGCGCGGGCCGATTCCTCTTCGTTGGTGTAGACGAATGCTGCGTCGGCATTCGACTGCTTGACCTTGAGCACCGCCGCGCTGAAGTCGACCTGTCCGGGATCGGTCGAGACGTCGGCGACGACCTTGATGCCTTGCGCCTCGAGCGCCTTGGTCATGGAATCGCGCCCGCCCTTGCCGAAATCGTTGTTGACCCAGACGATCGCGACTGTCTTGGCCTTGACGGTGTCCTTGATATACCGCGCGAGCTTCGGCATGGCGGTGCTTTGCGTAAAGGACGTGCGAAACACGTACGGATTTCCCTGCTGGGTGATGTTGGCCGCCTCGCCGCCGGTGAAGTTGGGGATTTCCGCGCGCTTGGTCTCGGCCATGCTGACGATGAACGAGCCCGAGAAAACGGGGCCCATGACCACATACGCTTTTTCATCGACCGCCTTCTGAGCGAGAGCTTTGGCGGTCTGCGGCGCCGATTGCGTGTCCATGGACGTGTACTGAATCTTGCGGCCGAGAATCCCGCCCGCGGCGTTGATTTCCTTCACCGCCAGCTTGACGCCGTTGTCGAAATTGGTGCCCGCGGTCGCGCCGGTTCCAGAGAGCTCCACCAGACCAACGATCGGCACCGGGCCCTGCTGGGCGAAAGCGCCGGTTGCGACACCAAGCCCAAAAAGGCCCGCGACGATCAGATTGAGTTTTTTCATGATTCCTCCTCCAGTAAAAATGGTGCTACGAAAAAGACTTTAGAAGGTGGAGTGCCGGTGCCCGACTCCGGAATGGCTGCGCTCTACGGGCAACGCATAAGGATGCCGACATCGTATTCCTCCTGCTCGTTTTGGGCGATTAACGCACACTTGTTCGAATATCGAACCAGATTGTCCTCGTGATCGCTATCGCCGGTCAAGGGCGATTATCGAAAAATAGGGCGATTATCGACCGTATGAGCGATGAGCCGATTCATTAACGTGCCGCGTGGGCCGTCACGTCTGGAAGCCGCCAGTCCCGACGCCGACCACGCGTCGATCCGCCGAGACCGGAGTCCGGAACATGCGAATGAGGTTCGGAAAGAGAAACCAAGTCGCGATCGAACTTGGAATGAATGCCGGAATGCTGATCGAGCCTTCGGTCCCACCGGACGTCGGTGCGTTTCGCCGTGGAGTGAGCCAGCAGCCGGCACCTACATCATGTACTTGGTATAGCCCCAGAGAAGAAGCACCGCGCCGGCGATGGACAGGAGCCAGCCGGCGGGGTGCATCTTTCCATCGGGCGATCTCAGGAATAGATCGGCGATTACACCTCCGACCACCGAGCCGCCAATACCCAGTCCGACGGTGAGCCAGAATCCAAGCGGAACCGCGGTGGGAAAAATCGAACGGGCGAGGACGCCGACGATGAGTCCGACGACAATGGTTCCAATGATGCTCAGGATGCCCATGAAGAGTTCTCCCCAATCAACGACATCGTGCCAGTGCCCGACGGGCAAGCCGGCGATCCATCAACCGCCGCTGCTACTCGGCCTCAACCACGGCCAATCGCATTGCCAGTGTGATGGCTGCCGATGCATCCTAGTGTGATGTCCAATAAATAACTGGACAATTCATTTCTTTGCTTTTCGCCTGCGTGGCAGAGTGCAACCTGGCTGAATCTTTTCCAGGGTCTGTCGGCAGCGGGAGAGTTTGGCGACGATGGATTCCACGGTGGCCGTCCAGACGAAGGGCCGCGGGTGTTCGTTCCAGGCCGCCAAGAATTCGGTAATCGCTTGCTGCAGCTCGGCCACACTGGCGAATGAGCCGCGGCGAATGCGCTTGCTTGTCAACTCGCCAAACCAGCGCTCGACCAGGTTCAACCAACTGGAACTGGTCGGCACGAAATGAGAGATAAAGCGCGGGTGGCGCTTTAACCAGGTGCGCACATTGGGATGCTTGTGTGTGCCATAGTTGTCCATCACCAGATGCAAGGGAATCGTGCCGGGGAACTCTTGGTCCAGGCGGCGCAGAAAGCGCAAGAACTCCTGGTGTCGATGCCGCTCGTAGCATTGTCCGACTACGCGTCCCTGTAAGACTTCCAGAGCGGCGAACAAGGTGGTGGTTCCATTGCGCTTGTAGTCGTGGGTCATGGTTCCGCAGCGACCCTTTTTCATCGGCAGGCCCGGTTGGGTCCGATCGAGCGCCTGAATCTGGGTCTTTTCGTCCACACACAGCACGATCGCCTGTTGCGGAGGATTCAGATACAGGCCGACCACATCGGTCAACTTCTCCAGAAACTTGGCGTCTCGGGATAGCTTGAATGTCTTGACCCGATGCGGCTTGAGCTGGTGACTTTGCCAGATATTGTGAATGGTGGACTTGCTCACCTCCTGGCTCGCGGCCATCCGCCGACAACTCCACTGCGTCATGCCATTGGGCTTGCTGCGTAGGGTCGCAGCGATAATCGCCGCGACCTTCCTCGCTCCGTAGCTCGGCTTGCGGCCACGGCCGGGCGCCACTTCCCACAAGCTGTCCACACCCTCCCGCGCAAAGCGGGTGCGCCACAGCGTGACCGTCTTGCGATTGACCGCGCAATCTCGGGCAATAGCATTGTCGCCGCGCCCTTCGGCCGCGGCCAGCACGATCTGACTGCGCAGCACGACCTGCTGCGGTGTGCCGAACGCCGACATCCACTGGCGCAGTTGCTGTTCGTCGGCTGCTTTGAGCTGCAGGGCTGGCGTCGATCGAGGCACGACTCCAGCATAGCGTAGTCCGTATCGGTTGTCCAGTTATTTGCTGGACACTACACTAGCATAGCGTCCCCCCTCGCCAGCGAGGGTAAGTTTGGACGGTGTCCGTTCGACCAAGTGCTGCCTATTTGTCATGGAGATGCTCATGCGCGCCACTCTTACGATCGTCGTCAGCGCGGCGGCACTGTACTTTGCGCCGATCGCGGCGCACGCCGCTTGCGACGCGAAGAGTCCCGATCACCTCGTCGCCCTGATCGAGCTCTATACCTCGGAAGGATGCGATAGCTGCCCACCCGCGGACAACTGGCTGTCACGCATTGTCGGCGGAGACGGGGCGCGCCGCGCGGTTCCGATTGCGTTCCACGTCGACTACTGGGATCGGCTCGGATGGAAGGATCGCTTCGCCAGCGCGAAGTACACCGATCGCCAATATGAACAGATGCGCCGCCAGCGGTCGACTTTCGTGTTCACGCCGCAGGTCATGTTGCAGGGGAGGGATTTCGCGCAATGGCGTGCAACGGCCGACCCGGCAGCGGCGATTGCGGCGGTCAACGCGCGACGCCCGCGCGCAAACATCGAGTTGACGGTCGCGCCGCAAGGCGCGAACGCGATCGTCGACGTTCGCGTGCAAGTGCCGGATGTTCGCGATCGCAGTCGCGCCGTCGTTGCCGTCGCGCTGGTACAGAGCAAGCTTTCCAGCGACGTCAAGGCCGGCGAAAATGCCGGCAAGGAACTCACGCATGATCACGTTGTGCGGCAATGGCACGCCGGGCCGGCGGCACTCGACGCGACGGGTGAAACACGGCAGCAGTTCATGTTTGCGATCCCCCGGGACGCGGGCCCCATTTCAATTGTCGCGTTCGCGGAAGACATGGCCAGCGGAGAGGTGCTGCAGGCGCTTGCATTGCCGTTCTGCGCTCGCTCCTAGCGACGCGAGCTACCCGGCGCGGGGCCCGCGTAGCGGGGATCGACGGGGAATTGGGAGTAGCGGCGCGAGCCTCCCGGCGAGGGGCCCCACGCAAAGCGTGGGGATCGACGGGAAATTGCGAGTCGACGCTGGCGGCCGATCCGCGACGCTTCTCACTCACGAGCGGGTTCGGGAGGCCGCGACGCTCGCGGCCGACACGCGACGCATCTCATTCATGAGCGGGTTGAGGAGGCCCGGAGTTGTCGTAAGGGCTTTCGAAACGGGCGATGACGCCGGCATCGTGTTGCTTTCACGCGAAAATCGGCGCTTGCCGCAGGACCTGATTCCGGCACATGCTTTGATGTTGAGCGGGATCCCGATGAAGCTGGCCCTCTTCGCCGACATACACAGCAACCTGGAGGCGATCACCGCCTGCCTTGCTCATGCACAGGCGCTCGGGGCGGATCGCTACGCATTTCTCGGAGACCTTGTCGGCTACGGGGCCGATCCGGTGGCCGTGCTCGACTTGATCGAACAGCACGCGGCGAACGGCGCAGTCGTGGTGCTCGGCAACCACGACGCGGCCGCGATCGGTCGTCCCGACGATACCCTGAACGACAACGCGCAGGCCGCCATCGCCTGGACCCAGACTCAGCTTGGCGAGCGGCAGCGGGCGTTTCTCGGCGGCCTGCCTCTTACCGTCAGGGATGACAATATTCTCTTCGTGCATGCCAGCGCCGCCGCGCCCGAGCAGTGGACCTACGTGACCGGTCCGGCAGAGGCGGAACGGAGCATCAGCGCCGGAAACGCCGGTTACATCTTTTGCGGGCACGTGCACGAGCCGAAGCTGTACTACATGGGTACCGGCGGGCGACCAATGCCTTTTCGGCCGGTCCCCGGGACTCCCATCCCTACGGCTAAGCACCGCCAATGGCTCGCCATCGTCGGTTCCGCCGGCCAGCCGCGCGACCGCATCAACAAGGCGTGCTACGCGCTGGCCGATCTGGAGCGCTCCAGGCTGACCTTCTTTCGGGTTGCCTACGACCATGGCTCCGCCGCCCAAAAGATCCGCTCCGCCGGGCTCCCCGAGCGGCTGGCCCTGCGGATCGAGCGCGGTGCGTAAATGAATTTGAATTCGCTGGGCCCGGGCAGCGAAATCGACGGCTTTTGCCTGGGCGAGCTCCTCCACGCCGGCAGCATGGCGGCGATTTATCGCCTGACCGGGCCCGACGGTCCGCTTCCCCTCATCATCAAGATCCCGCGTCTCGGGCCGGGTGAACGTGCCATCAACGTGGTCGCTTTCGAGGTGTGTCGCATGGTGCTGGGGGCCCTCGCGCAAGGTCCGCATCATCCGACGTTGGTGGCCTTCGGCGACGTCGAAACCACACCCTACCTGGTCATGGAGCATATCGAGGGCGTCAGGTTGTACGACTGGGTGGACCGGGCCCCGATCGCGCCGGAGGAGATTGCACGGCTGGGCTGCGCATTGGCTCTCGCCTTGCACGATCTTCATGGGCAGGACGTCGTGCACCTCGATCTGAAACCAACCAACGTGCTGTATCGAACGAGTGGTGAAGCGGTGCTGATCGATTTCGGGCTCGCCCACCACAGCCACTATCCCGACCTGCTCGCCGAGGAGTTCCGCTCGCCCGTCGGCAACTGGGTGTACATGGCGCCCGAGCAAGTGGTGGGGGTGCGCTGCGATCCGCGCAGCGATCTCTTTGCATTCGGGGCCATCCTCTACCAACTCACCACCGGCCGCTTTCCGTTCGGCAATCCAAGCACGATTGCCCAACTGCGGCAGCGGCTCTATCGCGATCCGGCCCCGCCTCGGGCATTCGATGCCGGGATACCCGCTTGGTTGCAGGAGATCATCCTGCGTTGCCTCGAGATCGACGCCCGCAACCGATACGCGTCGGCTGCGGAAGTCGCCTTCGACCTGGCAAATCACGCGCAGGTCGCAATCACCGACCGCGGATTAAGGAACCGCCGTGCCAACTGGGGAACGCGGATCCGGCGCTGGATGCGTGCCAGGAGGTTCGAACCCGCGCCGTGCCCCCCGCCGTCGATGAGGGTCGGACCTGCACCGATCGTGCTGTTAGCGATCGGCTCCGCGCAACCTGACGAAGCGTTGTTCGTAGCACTGCGAGATGCCGCGCGGCGGCTGATCGCGGCGGACGATCAATGCCGAGTTGCCTGCGTGACAGTGGTCCCGCCCGCGGCAGCGCTCTCCGGCGAGCGGTACGAAGACACGGCAACCGGTCGCCACATCAAGCATCTGGTGAACTTGCGCCGCTGGGCCAAGCCGCTGCAATTGCCCGAAGAGCGCCTGACCTACCACGTGCTAGAGTCAGAAAAACCGGCTGCGGCGCTGATCGACTATGCCCGGATGAACGACGTCGACCAGATACTCATAGGCGCTGCCAAGAGCGCCGCGTCCACGCGCCTGTTCCCGGGCGTGGCTGCCCAGGTCGTAGCGGAGGCGCCATGCAGCGTAACGGTTGTCCGTCCGCGATCCGAAAGCTGAGCGGTTTCGCAAAGGTGGCCCCATGAGCGAATTCGAAAGCAAGGGACAACGTTTCGTGGCGTTGTGCATGTTGGGCCTGCTGCTGTTCAATTATCCGATCCTCGCGCTGTTCAATGTGTCGGGCACGCTGTTCGGTGTGCCGGTCCTCTACGCGTACATATTCATCGCCTGGGCGGCGTTGATCGCGTTGATGGCGTTCGTCGCCGAATCCGGGGGTCGGCGGTAGAGCCAGGCGGCCTTATGCTGCATGAAACCGCCATCATCCTCACCGCCTTTGTCTATTTGGGGGTGCTGTTCGCGATCGCGTATTACGCCGATGAGCGCGCCGACGCCGGCCGATCCATTATCGCGAGCCCGTACATCTACAGCCTGTCGCTCGCGGTATACGCGACGGCATGGACCTTCTACGGCAGCGTCGGCCGCGCGGCGAGCGACGGGGTCGGCTTCTTGCCGATCTATATCGGCCCGACGCTGATGATCGCGCTTTGGTGGGTCGTCTTGCGCAAGATCCTGCGCATCTCGAAGCAGAACCGCATCACCTCGCTCGCCGACTTCATCGCCTCGCGCTACGGCAAGAGTGCGCTGCTCGGCGGTCTCGTCACCGTCATCGCGGTGATTGGCATCCTTCCCTACATCTCGCTGCAGTTGAAGGCGGTGTCGAACAGCTTCACGATCCTCGTGCAGTATCCGGAGATCGTCATGCCGGCGAAGGTCGGTGCGCTGTCGATCCGGCAGGACACGGCGCTGTGGGTGGCTTTGATCCTTGCTACCTTCACGATCGCCTTCGGCACCCGCCATCTCGACGCAGCCGAGCACCATCAGGGCATGGTCGCCGCGATAGCGTTCGAGTCGCTGGTGAAGCTGCTCGCGTTTCTTGCGGTAGGCGTGTTCGTCACCTTCGGTAGCTACGACGGCTTCGGCGACCTGTTCGGGCGCGTGTCGGCCGTGCCCAAGCTGCGGGCGATGCTGACTCCGCTCGAAGGCGTTGCCGGCGGCTATGCGAACTGGGTCTGGCTTACGATCCTTTCGATGATGGCGATCATGTTCCTGCCGCGCCAGTTTCAGGTCGCAGTCATCGAGAACGTCGACGAGAAGCACCTCAACAAGGCGATCTGGCTGTTTCCGCTCTACATGCTCGCGATCAACGTCTTCGTGCTGCCCATCGCCTTCGGCGGCCTGTTGCGCTTTCCCGATGGCAGCGTCGACGCCGATACGTTCGTGCTTACGCTGCCGATGGCCGAGAAGCGCGAGTTGCTCGCCCTGCTGGTGTTCATCGGCGGCCTGTCGGCCGCGACCGGCATGGTGATCGTCGAGACGATCGCGCTCTCGACGATGGTTTGCAACGACCTGGTGATGCCGGTGCTGCTCAGACTGCGCCGCCTGCGCTTGAACGAGCGGCGCGACCTCACCGGGCTGCTGCTCGGCATCCGGCGCGGCGCCATCGTGCTGATCCTGTTGCTCGGCTACCTGTACTACAAGCTCGCGGGCGAAGCGTACGCGCTGGTGTCGATCGGCCTGATTTCGTTTGCCGCGGTGGCGCAGTTCGCACCGGTGATACTCGGAGGCATATTCTGGAAAGGCGGCACTCGCGCCGGCGCGTTGTGGGGCTTGCTGGCGGGCTTCGCAGTCTGGCTCTATACGCTGTTCCTGCCGGCTCTTGCCCGTTCGGGATGGCTGCCGCTCGGATTGCTCGAGCAGGGGCCGTTCGGCATCGAATTGCTCAAGCCGCTGCAGCTGTTCGGGCTCGCGGGACTCGACCAGATCAGCCACGCGATGATCTGGAGCATGATCGCGAACGTCGGCGCGTATGTCATCGTTTCGCTGTCCGCATCGCCGAGCGCCGATGAGCACCGGCAGGCGAGTCTGTTCGTCGACGTATTCAAGCATAGCGGCGAAGCAGGGGGCGCGCGCTTCTGGCGCGGCACGGCGTCCGTTTCCGACCTGTACAGCCTGCTCGCACGGTTTCTGGGGACCGCCACGGCCGACAGCGCGTTTCGCGAGTACGCAAGCGCAAAAGGATTGAACTGGCCCGACGAGCGCTTGATCGCCGATGCGGAGCTGGTGCACTACATCGAAGTCCAGCTTGCCGGCGCGATAGGCGCCGCGTCCGCACGCGTCATGGTGGCCGCAGTCGCCAAGGAAGAGGCGCTCACCATCGACGAGGTGCGCGAGATCCTCGACGAGGCCTCGCAGGTGGTCGTGTACAGCCACAAGCTCGAGCAAAAGTCGCGCGAGCTCGAGGCGGCGACAGCGGAACTGCGCGAGGCCAACGAGCGCCTGAAGGAGCTCGATCGGCTGAAGGATGACTTTATCTCGACGGTGACACACGAACTGCGCACGCCGCTCACCTCGATCCGGGCGTTCACCGAGATCCTGCTCGACACCCCCGACGTGGAGGTCGAGCAGCGCAAGAAGTTCCTCGGCATCATCACCAAGGAGGCCGAGCGGCTCACGCGGCTCATCAACCAGGTCCTCGACCTGGCCAAGATCGAGTCGGGCAAGGTCGATTGGGTCGAATCCGGGGTGGACATGAAGGAGGTCATCTCGGACACGCTTGCCGCAATGAGTCAGCTCTTCAAGGAGAAAAACATCAAGGTCGAGGCGCGGCTCCCCGCGAAGGTCTCAACCGTGACAGTCGACCTCGACCGCATGGTTCAGGTCATGCTCAATCTGCTGTCAAACGCGGTCAAATTCTGCGACGCTGCGAATGGCCGGGTCGAGATTGCGCTGGCTGAACGGGAAGGCTGCCTCCGGGTCGATGTGCGCGACAACGGTCGGGGCATCAGCCCAGAAGATCAGGAGATCATTTTCCAAAAATTCCATCAGGTAGGAGACGCGGTCACCGACAAGCCGCACGGCAGCGGGCTGGGGCTGCATATCAGCCGCCAGATCGTCGAGCATTTTGGCGGCAGAATGTGGGTGGAAAGCAGTTCTGGAGGCGGCGCGCGTTTTTCCTTCACGCTACCCACAAGAGCCGCAACGTGAGAAAGAAAATTCTCATTGCCGACGACGAGCCGAGCATCGTCGCGGCAGTGGAGTTCCTCCTGGTGCGAAACGGATATGAAGTTCATATCGCGCGCAATGGCGAAGAGGCGCTCAAGCTGGTCGAGGCCCAAAATCCCGATCTAGTGCTGCTCGACGTGATGATGCCGGTCAAGAGCGGCTACGAAGTATGCATGCGCATGCGCGAGCGCGAAGACTGGCGCCACATCAAGATCATCATGCTGTCCGCCAAGGGGCGCGACGCCGAGGTCGCCAAGGGGCTAACAATGGGCGCGGACGTCTACGTTACCAAGCCGTTCTCGACCCGCGAGCTCATGGCCAAGATCAAGACGCTGCTCGGTCAGGGTCCTGAGCCCGAATCGGCGTAAAGGGCGATAAGCTAGCCAGCGCGCGCCTTCCATCGGATGTTGCATTGCGATATCCGCGGAGGGCGGCGATCGTGTAAGTTTCGCGTAAGCGCCGGCTGGGATACTATTGGCCGGCGTAGGATAGCAAAAAGCGCTGGTATGCGCTGCGGCTCGTTACGCGGAGATGCCGTTGCCGCATTCACTTTGACGCACTCGTGGGACATTGAACCAAGGGAGGAAGCGATGGTGCACGCCAAGCCAACGGGGTTGTTGGAAGAGGAGTCGATCAAGAGCATCGGTACCGAAGAAAGGAAGGTGATTTTCGCTTCCTCGCTCGGCACGGTGTTCGAGTGGTACGACTTCTACCTTTATGCGACTCTGGCGCCGTTCTTTGCGGCGCTGTTCTTCCCCTCGGGGAACGAGACCGCGGCGCTGCTTTCGGCGTTTGCGACCTATGCTGCCGGCTTCCTGGTGCGGCCTTTCGGTGCCATCGTGTTCGGCCGGATCGGCGACCTGGTGGGACGCAAATACACCTTCCTGATTACGATCGTGTTCATGGGCGGGGCGACCTTCCTGGTCGGGCTGCTGCCGACCTACCAGACCATCGGCTGGGCAGCGCCTGTCCTGCTGGTGACGCTGCGGCTGGTACAGGGCCTGGCGCTCGGTGGCGAATATGGCGGCGCTGCGACCTATGTCGCCGAGCACGCGCCGCACGAACGGCGCGGCTACGACACGAGCTGGATCCAGACCACGGCGACCCTGGGATTCTTCATGGCGTTGGCGGTGATCGGCGGGGCACGCTTGTGGATGGATGCCAAGGATTTCGCGGACTGGGGCTGGCGGATTCCTTTCTGGCTGTCGCTCATCCTGCTCGTGTTCTCGATCTATATACGGCTCAAGCTGCATGAGTCGCCGATATTCCAGAAGATGAAGGCCGAGGGCAAGGGCTCCACATCGCCGCTCACCGACAGCTTCTTCAAGTATCCGAACAACAAGTTCGTGCTCCTGGCGCTGCTCGGTGCGACCGCCGGCCAAGGTGTCGTTTGGTATACGGGACAGTTCTATGCCCTGTTCTTCCTTATCATCACCCTCAAGCTGGACTACATCTCGGCCTACTCGTTGATCGGCTTATCGCTGCTGATCGGCACGCCATTCTTCATCTTCTTCGGTTGGCTCTCCGATCGGATCGGGCGGCTGAAGATCATTCTGGCGGGATGCCTGATCGCGGCGGTCACCTATTTCCCGCTGTTCCAGGGGCTTACGCACTACGTCAACCCGGCGCTCGAGGCCTACTCGGCGAAGACGCCGATCACCGTTGCGGCGACCGACTGCCAGTTCCACATCTTCGTCGGACCGTGGAGCAAGTTCTCCGATTGTAACCGGACCAAGGATTTTCTGACCAAGCAGGGCTTGTCGTTCAAGTCGGTACCTGAGGAGCCCGGCAAGTCGGTTGTCGCCACGATCGGCACCACCCGGATCGAAGGCTGGGACCAGAAGAAGCTCGAAGCCACGCTAAAGGAGACGGGTTACAAGAGCGGCGCCGACAAAACCCAGGTCAACTGGGTCATGGCCGAACTGATCCTCGTCATCATGGTGCTCTACGTGACGATGGTGTACGGCCCGATTGCCGCCTTCCTGGTGGAGCTGTTCCCGACCAAGATCCGTTACACATCGATGTCACTGCCGTACCACATCGGCAATGGCTGGTTCGGCGGCATGCTGCCGCTGACCGCGACGGCGATGGTGGCCGCGACCGGTGACATCTACTACGGGCTGTGGTATCCGATCGTCGTTGCCGTCATGACCGTCATCATCGGCGCAATCTTCCTCACCGAGACGAGGAATCGGGACATCCGCACCTACGAGCACAGCATGTCGCCCTGAGCGGCGCAACGGGCGCGAAGCCCGCTCTCTTGGGTAACGATAGGCCCGCCTTGTGCGGGCCTTTTTTTGGAGAATTCCCAGGCGAAATCGCCATGTTTGTATGGGTGCCCGGGCACCTGGCGCGTTTTTCATCGGCAAGGCGGAGTTCGCGTTATATACTCGCCCCGCCGCGGATGCGACGCAGCACGCGGCAGAATGAATTCGGCACTACAACGGCCCGGCGGCGGGGGACAGCATGAAACGAATGCGCGATTGGGCACGGCAGCTCGGCCCCGGATTGATCACCGGCGCGGCCGACGACGACCCGTCGGGCATCGCGACGTATTCGCAGGCGGGCGCGCAGTTCGGCTTCCATACCCTGTGGGCGATCGTCTTTACCTATCCGCTGATGGTCGGCATCCAGCTGGTGAGCGCACGGATTGGGCGCGTCACGGGTCACGGTCTCGCGTCCAATATCGGGCGCCATTTTCCGCGGCCGGTACTTTATGGCGTCGTCGCATTGCTGGTCATCGCCAACACCATTAACATCGCTGCCGATATCGCGGCGATGGGCGACGCCGTGCACTTGCTGGTTGGAGGTCCGCCACAGATCTACGCGGTGGCGATCGGCATCGTTTGCCTGGTGCTGCAGGTGCTCCTGCCGTATCAGCGCTACGTGCGCTACCTCAAGTGGCTCACCCTCGCGCTGCTTTCCTACGTCGTCCTGGTGCTGACGATTCACATTCCTTGGCACGAGGTCGCGGCCCGGACCGTCTCGCCGCATTTCGCGCTGACCGCCGAATACCTGACTGTCATCGTTGCCGTGTTCGGCACGACCATCAGCCCGTATCTTTTTTTCTGGCAGGCGTCGCAGGAGGTCGAGGAGCTCAATGCCGACCCCGCCGCCGGTGCGCTCGCGCAAGCGCCCGAAGGCGCGGCCGAGCACTTGCGCCGGATCAAGATCGACACCTACCTTGGCATGGCGTTTTCGAACATCGTCGCCTTTTGCATCATCCTCGGGACCGCGGCGACGCTGAATGTCGCGGGCATCACCGAGATACAGACTTCCGCGCAAGCCGCCGGGGCACTGCGGCCGCTGGCGGGGGAGTTCAGCTTCGTGTTGTTCGCACTCGGCATCATCGGCACCGGCATGATCGCGGTGCCGGTGCTCGCGGGCTCCGCCGCCTATGCGGTCGCGGAAACATTCGAATGGAAACGCGGGCTCGACCTGAAGCTGCTCGAGGCACGGGAGTTCTACGCCATCATTGCGCTGGCGACGCTGGGAGGCGTAGCGCTGGATTTTTCGCCCGTCGATCCGATCCGCGCCTTGTTCTGGGCGGCCGTGATCAACGGCGTGATTGCAGTGCCGATCATGGTCGTGATGATGCTTCTTGCCGACGATCCGAAGGTCATGGGCAATTTCGTCGTCACACGGCGGTTGAAGGCGCTTGGCTGGCTGGCCACCGGAACGATGGCGGCGGCGGTGGTCGCGATGATCGCTACCTGGTGAGCCTCGGAGGATCTCGTCCACCATCGTTGCGAGCTATTCCGAGCGGGTTTTCGCGCCGCTCGCTTTGATGCGCGGCGCGGTTTTTGGCCGGCTCGTGCTCTGCTAGACTGAATCTTCCGCTGGCCTTCCCTGTCCGGCCGTGGACCTCTGAGCACTAACATGAACACTTTGCGTTTCTTCTCGCGGGCTCGCATCAAAGGCTCGCTTGTCGCGATCTGCCTGGCCATGTTGCCCGCGCACGAGGCTCACTCAACGCTGGATGTCGCGGATCTGAACGCCGCCATCGCGGCATGCACCGATTTCTACGCGTATGTGAACGGCAACTGGCTGGAGCGCACGGTGATTCCCGCAGATCGCTCGCGGTGGGGCGGTTTCGAGGAAGTAGCGGAGCGCAACGCACGTCAGCTCAAGGCCTCGTTTGAGCTCGCGCAAAGCGATCGAGCGCTGCGCGCGCAGCCTGCGCTGCGGAAGGTCGCCGATTTTTACGCTGCCGGCATGAACGAAGCAGCGATCGAACGGGCGGGGATCGGTCCGCTCGCTGCGGAGCTCGCGAGCGCGGCCAGGATCCAGTCGCGCGACGCTCTTGCCGAGACGATCGCGCGCTGGCACGCCGAGCGCGTCGAGGCCGGCTTCGGACTCGTTCGCGTCGCTCCGGACGACAAGCAAAGCAGTCACAACGTGCTGGTGCTGACCCAGGGCGGCCTCGGCCTGCCGGATCGCGATTTCTATCTCAATCCCGATGCGAAATTCAGCCAGTGGCGCGACGCCTATCGAACGCACATCGCCGCCGTGCTGACGCTCGCCGGAGATTCATCCGCGGTTGCCAAGCGCAAGGCCGAGGACATATACGGGCTGGAACAGGCACTTGCCCGCGCGTCCCGCGAGCGGGCTGCGTTGCGCGATCCCAACGCGAATTACCATCTGATGACGCAGGACGCTGTCAAAGCGTCGGCTCCGGGATTCGCGTGGGCTCGTTTTTTCCACGCTTTGCGGATCCCGCGCTCGACGCTGGTCAACGTCAGGCAGCCCGAATTCCTTCAAGTTTTAGCGGCGCTCGCGCGAGACGCGGACCTCTCGACCTGGCGCGAGTATCTTCGCTGGCAGCTTCTGCGCGAAGCATCGCCGGTGCTGCCGCGCGCTTTCGAAGAAGAGCACGATCGGTTTTACAACGCCACGCTCAAAGGCACCACGTCTGCCGCACCGCGCTACCGACGCGTCCTGGACGTGATCAGCGGCCGCGTCGGCGCCGAGCCGATGGGACACGCTGCGGGCCAGCTGTTCGTTGCGACGTCCTTTAAGCCGGCGGCCAAAGCCAAGGCGCGCGAGGCGGTCGACGACATCAAGGTCGCGCTTGCCGAGCGCATCGATACGCTCGAGTGGATGAGCGATGCAACCAAAGCGCAGGCTCGAATCAAGCTGGCGGCGATGGACATCAAGGTCGGGTATCAGGATCCTCCGCGTGACTATTCCGCCTTGCGCGTCGACAGCCAAAGCTACACCAGCGATTGGCTGCGCGCCAACCGGTTCGAGATGTCACGCACGCTGGCCAAGCTCTCGCGTCCGGTCGACCGCAGCGAATGGTTCATGGCGGCCCACATCGTCAACGCTTATTACAGTGCGACCCGGAACGAGATCGTCTTCCCCGCCGGCATCCTGCAGCCCCCATTCTTCGACGCCGACGCCGACGCGGCGGTCAACTACGGCGGCATCGGCATGGTGATCGGGCACGAGATCACGCATGGCTTCGACGATTACGGCCGCCAGTACGACGCGGAAGGAAACCTGCGCGACTGGTGGCAGGCCGACGACGCACGGCGCTACGGCGAGCGCGCGGCGAGTATCGAGAAGCAGTACGGCAGCTATGTCGCGGTCGACGACCTGAAGCTGAACGGCAAGCTTACCTTGGGCGAGAACATCGCCGACATCGGCGGGCTTAAGCTCTCGTTTCTTGCATTTCAGAAAGCCGCCGCGCGGCATCCGTCGCGAGCCATCGACGGGTTGACGCCCGAGCAGCGATTTTTTGTTTCGTTCGCACAGGTTTGGCGAATCAAGGTAAGGGACGAGCAGGCGCGTGTATCTGCGGTCTCCGATCCGCACTCGCCGCCGCGCTGGCGCGTGACCGGCTCTTTGTCGCACCAGCCTGCGTTCGCGGCCGCGTTCGGGTGCAAGGCCGGCGACGCCATGCTGCGCGACGAAGATTCACAGACGGAAGTCTGGTAGCACTGCCGGTCTTGAATCGGCCCTCGAGCCTTGGCGCAATGCCTTGGCAGCCCGTGCTAGCAGACCGTCTGATGCCGGTGGATGCAGGTGCGCAGCACCTCGACCGGGTCGCGCTTCCACCAATCGTTGGCCGAAAAGATCTCCACTTCGTGCGCGCCGCGATAGCCGGCGCGCTCCATCCACGATCGGATCAGCGGCAGGTCGATGACGCCGTCGCCCATCATGCCCCGATCGAGCAGCAGGTCGCGTGTGGGGACGAGCCAATCGCAAAAGTGGAAGGCGAGCAAGCGCTTGTCGCCCGCGCGCTCGATCTGATCCTTGAGCTGCGGGTCCCACCACACGTGGTAGACGTCGACTGCGATGCCAAGGCCATCGTCGCCCAGCTCATCGCACAGATCGTTGGCCTGAGCCATGGTGTTCACGCAGGCGCGATCCGCGGCGTACATCGGATGCAGAGGCTCGATCGCAAGCGGCATTCCGGACGAGCGCGAGTATTCGAGCAGATCGCCCAGGCCGTCACGGACCATCGATCGCGCGCCTGCCAGATCCTTTGACGCAATGCGGCCCTCGCCGTCTTTCGGCAGCCCGCCAACCACGAGCACGAGGCATCTCGCTCCGACGGTGAGCGCTTCGTCGACCGCGCGGCGGTTGTCGTCTCGCGCCGCGCGGCGACCGGCGCCGTCGATCGCCGGAAACATGCCTCCACGGCAATAGCCGGAAACGAAGAGGCCGGCGTCGCGAATGCGCTGCGCGGTTTCCTTGAGGCCGGTTTCGGCTACCTGATCGCGCCACGGTGCGATGCCGCGAATGCCGAGCGCCGCGCAGCCGCTGATGATGTCGGGCAAGCGCCATTGCTGCCGAACCGTCGCCGTATTGATCGACAGCAGGCCGGGATCCGGAGTCGGAAGCGAATCAGCCACGAATTTGGATTCTCAATTTCGGCACCGCATACTTCATGCGTCGACGCCGTGCAGCGCGCAAAGCGTGCGCATTCGCTGACTCGCGAGTTCGGGATCGGCGAGCAGACCCGCGGCGTCGGCGAGTGTGAACAGCTCGACCAAGTGAAGAAGGTTGCGCGCGCTTTGCTGGCCGCCGACCATGACGAAATGCCTTTGCCTGCCATTGAGCCACGCGAGAAGAACCACGCCGGTCTTGTAGAAGCGGGTCGGCGCGCAGAAGATGTGGCGCGACAGGGGCACGGTGGGCGCGAGGATGGCATCGAACGTGGCGCGATCGCCACAGCTAAGCGCCGCGAGCGCTGCCGACGCCGCCGGCGCGATCGCGTCGAATATGCCCAGGAGCGCATCCGAGTATCCCGATTCGTCGCCACTGATCAACTCGGCGAAATTGAAATCGTCGCCGGTATACATCCGCACGCTCGCCGGCAGGCGATTGCGCATGGCGATCTCCTTGTCCTTGTCGAGCAGCGAGATCTTGATGCCATCGACCTTGGAAGCGTAGCGCTCGATGACGCCGAGGCAGACATCCATCGCCCGGTCGGGATCGGCGTGCCCCCAGTAGCCGGCGAGCGCCGGGTCGAACATGTCGCCCAGCCAATGCAGGATCACCGGTTCGCGCACCTGTTGCAGGATGCGCGCGTAGACTTTTGCATAGTCGTCGGGGGATTTGGCGCAGGCCGCCAGCGCGCGGCTGGCCATGAGGATGATGCGGCCGCCGCGACTCTCGATGGCTTCGCATTGCAGCTCGTACGCGGCGATGACATGATTGACGGTGGTATTGGGCCGCGGCTCGAGATGGTCGGTGCCGGCGCCGCTGGCGATCAGCGCCCCGGGCGTCGCGCGCGCGAGCGAGAGCGAGCGGTCGATCAACTCGAGCGAGGCGGGCCAATCGAGGCCCATGCCACGTTGCGCGGTGTCCATCGCTTCGGCCACGCCGAGGCCCAGTGACCAAAGGTAGCTCCGGTAGGCGAGCGTTGCGTCCCAGTCGATCGCCGGCGAGAGCCACGGGTCGGCCGATGAGAACGGGTCGGCGACGACGTGCGCCGCCGAATACGCGACGCGGTTAAAGCGCGCGCCCGGTCCGGGGAGCGTCCAGTTGCCCGGCCCGCGCAAGGTGTAGTCGTGCGACGTGCCATCGGCGCGGGGCAGGCGCAGGCGAATGTCAGTTCGCGCCATCGGCTCAGGCTTCCAAAGCGGGGACGTCGAGCCATCGCCGCTCGGCCCAGCTCCTAAGGCCCAACTCCGCGAGCTGAACGCCCTTCGCGCCTTCCAAAAGGTTCCAGCGGAAAGGCGTGTCGTCGAACAAGTGGCGAATGAACAATTCCCATTCGACCTTGAACGCGTTGTCGTACATCTGGTTGGTCGGGACCTTCTGCCATGTATCGAAAAAGTTGATCGCTTGCGGAACGTCGGGATTCCACACCGGCTTGGGCGTATTGGCGCGCGCCTGCGTCCAGCAGTCGGTCAGCCCGGCGACCGCCGAGCCCAGCGTGCCGTCGACGTGAAAGGTGACGAGGTCATCGCGGCGCACGCGTGTCGCCCAGGAGCTGTTGATCTGCGCGATCACCGGTCCGTGGCGGCCGGCCAGCTCGAACGTTGCGTATGCAGCGTCGTCCGCAGTCGCCTTGTATTCGCGGCCCTGCTCGTCCCAGCGCTTCGGGATGTGCGTCGCGCCGAGACAGGAAACGCTTTTTACCTCGCCCCAGAGATTATCGAGCACGTAGCGCCAGTGGCACAGCATGTCGATGATTATTCCGCCGTCCTCCTCCTTGCGATAGTTCCACGACGGTCGCTGTGCGGGCTGCCAATCGCCTTCGAATACCCAGTAACCGAACTCACCCTGCACCGACAGGATGCGGCCGAAGAATCCGGAGTCGACCAGCATCTTCATCTTGAGCAAGCCGGGCAGCCACAGCTTGTCCTGCACCACGCCGTGCTTGACGCCCGCGGCGTTCGCCGCGCGGTAGAGATCCATCGCTTCGCGCACGGTCGGCGCCACCGGCTTTTCGGTATAGATGTGCTTGCCGGCAGCGATGGCTTGCTTGATGAGCTTGGGCCGCAAGCCGGTCGACGCCGAATCGAAGTAAAGCGCGTCGTCCTTGTTCGCCAGCGCGGCGTTGAGATCCGTGCTCCAGCGCGTCACACCGTTGGCGGCAGCGAGCTCGGTGAGCTTGTCGGCGTTGCGGCCGACAAGGATGGGATCGGGCATTACCCGGCGGCCATCGGCCAGGCGCACTCCTCCCTCGTTTCGTATGGCGCAGATCGAGCGGATGAGATGCTGATTGGTCCCCATCCGGCCGGTGACGCCGTTCATGATGATGCCGAGCCGCTCGATAGCCATGATTACTGAATCCTTTCTTCATGCGCAGCGATGCGATGCTGCATTGGCTCGAGCGTCGTCCAAGTCGGCTCCGCGCCGGAGGCAAATCCCGGAATCGCGAGCGAGCCCAAGGAAATCGACCCATTGCGGACCGCCAGGCGCACCGAGCCGTGGCTCGTCTCGTACAGATCCGGATGCACAGTGAGAAAGCGTTGCTGTTCTGCGGCATCCGCGCCCTGACCCGCGAAGCCGTTGACGTAGTGGTGCCCGTTGCGCTCGACGTGGGAGAGTCCAAGCACGCTTGCCAATGCAAGGTCCTGTTGCACCGCGAGTCCCGCCTGCATCGTCAAGTCTTCAGCCGACAGGAAGTAGCGACCAGGCGTCGAGCTGTTCCAGAGCGCACATCGGGCCGCGTTGAGCAACGATTTGTAAATGCCCTTGCAACTCTTGCTCGAAACTCCAGAGTAGCCGAGAGCGCGCGCCGCCGGAAACGCATCGAGCGTCGCATCCGACTCGTCGATCAACAGCGGCTTCGAGCGGCCGGTCTCCGATACGTCGGTTTCCAGCGTCAGGGTGCGGGGCAACGGTTGTTCCAGATAGAGCGTTGCGGCCGTCAGCCGGGAGAGCGAAGGTGTCGCGGCGAGCTTGCGCCAGAAATCGGCGATTGCCGTCACGTCCGCGAACTGTTCGTTGCCGTCCAGCGTGACGGTGTACTCCGGCAACCTGTCGAGGACGACGGCGATCATTCTAAGGCGGCGCAGGTCCGTGTCAGGATTTCCACCGAGCTTAATCTTGAAGTAGCTGTTCCCGTATGCGGCGATGACTTGCTCGAGCGTCTCCGGCAAGCCATCGCCGACGCCGTTCCCCGCATCATGCGTCTGGAGCGGATCGAGCATGCCCACCGTGTGGCGGGCCGCAACACGCGAAGCAGGCTCCAGCCCACCCAGGAATCGGTCAAGATCGAAGTCCGCGAGGTCGGGGGTCAGCGAGGTGTCGATGCCGGGTAGGTTACCGCGGATCGCAAGCTTGAATGACACGCGCAGCGCATGACACAGAGCATCGAGAATCGCACGGTCGAGAAGCGACGGACCGTAGTTGGCGGCAAGCGCATTGAGTCCCACGGCCCCGCCGGCTGCGAGCAGCGAGTGGTAGTGCGCCACGGCGTGGCCAAACGCCGTGCGCGATGCAGATTCCGAGGTATAGGCGTGGGCCGCGTTGGCCAGCGCCTTTCGCAAATCCGCAACGTTTTCGGCATTCGATTTCTCGGGCGACTTGTCGAACCACTTGGGAATCATCAACTCGACCGCTGCGCCCTGGGCCTCGGCACCACTCGATGACCCATCGGCGAGCCGGATGCGCGCACGCACGAAGGCCTGCGCTGCGTGCGTCACCGTCGCCGCGCCGAAGCGGAACGGGATGCGCAGCGCAACCGGCCGCTCGTAGAGCTCGATCGCGATCACCCGAAATGTCGGTGCGGTCATGGGAGCGATCGGTGAAACGCGCCGCTACGCGTCCAGCGAGCCCTGAGCGTAGAAATGCGCCCGGATCTTCTGTGCCAGCGCGCCGAACTCCGTACCGCCCATCATTGCCAGCGTTCGCGGGCGCGGCAGCGGTACATCGTAAATCGCAGCAATCGAGCCCGGACGCTCGCTCATGACCAGCACCCGGTCGGACAGAAAAATTGACTCGGGAATGCTGTGCGTGATGAGCAACACGGTTTTCTTCGCCGCCGACCAGATGCGCTGGAGCTCGAGGTTCATTTTCTCGCGAGTCATGGCATCCAGCGCCCCAAAGGGCTCGTCCATCAGCAGGATGGCCGGATCGTGCACCAGCGCGCGGCAGATCGATGCGCGCTGCTGCATGCCGCCCGAAAGCTGCCACGGATACTTGTTCTCGAATCCTTTCAGTCCGACCATCTCCAACAGCTCGCGAGCGTGCGCTAGACCGCGCTCGTGGGGCAGCTTGCGGACCTCGATCTGCAGCATGATGTTTTCGAGAACCGTGCGCCATGCCAGCAGTACATGGTTCTGGAAGACGATCCCGACGCTTCCCGCGGGCCCCTCGACCCGCTGGCCGGCTATCTCGATCGACCCTCGTGTCGCGGGAAGAAGGCCTCCGACGAGCTTCAGGAGTGTGCTCTTGCCGCAACCGCTGGGGCCGACGATCGAGAGGAACTCCCCCTCGTGGATGTCGAACGCCAGCGGTTTGAGCGATTCGACTTCACCCTCGGCGCTGCGGTAGGCCTTTGCGACTCCGAGCATGCGAATCAACGGCGGGCGCGCGGGATCGCCCGGTGCCATGTACATGGTCGAAAGGCCCATGGAGGGATCAGGGAAGAAAGTCGAGCACGACCCAGTCTTCAGGTTTGCCCTTGGTTGCGGGGTCCAGGCCGCCATACTGTGCAAGCAGCTCGAGCGACTCGTTCACGTCGGACATCGAGACGCGCAGCGGGCGCTGCTTGGCTGTCTCCTTGGTGTGATAGAGCGCCGTTGTTTGCTTGAGGCCGACAATCAGCGTTTCGCGTACGCCGGCCTTGGAGTTGGCCTTGAGCATCGCGTCGACCGCTGCCTCGGGATTCTTTTCGGACTCCTCGAGCGCCCGTGTCGTCGCGCGCAGGAAGCGCTTGACCATGTCGGGCTTGGACTTGAGGGTCTCGCTGTTGACGACAATGCCCGAGCTGATCATGTTCACGCCGTAATCGGCGAAACGAATCGGGTAGACCGGCTTCTTGGTCGCATCCTGAAGCTTGATCGCCTGATCCATGACGTAGCCCAGCAGCAGATCGGCTTGCCCGTTCATGACTGCGTTGAGCTTGGTTTGAGCGTCCCCCGCGACGGTCTTGAAATCGGTTTCCTTGATCCCCGTCTTCTTCAGGAACAGCGGCCAGATCTGCGACATCGAGTCCCCCGGAGTGATCGCCACGGTCTTGCCTACGATGTCCTTGGGAGTGCGGATGTTCTTGTCGGCAAAACCCATCACCGACATCGGCGAGAGTTGCAGCGCGACACCGACGCTCTTGACCGGCGCGCCTTTGGCGGCGGCTTTGATCATGGTCGGGACGTCGACATAGCCGAAGGTGGCGGTGTTGGCCGCGACGGCCTGCACCGTCACGCCCGAGCCGCGTCCCTCCTGGATGTCGAGATCGATGCCTTCCTGATCGTAGAACCCGCGCTCCTTGCCAAGAAAGAATGGCGCATGCTCGCTGTACAAATACCAGTTGAGCATCAGAACAACCTTGTCCTTGGGCTGCGCCTGGGCAACGCCGGTGGCCAGGATCGATGCAGCGATGACCATCGCAACAAATCGTAAGACTGACTTCATGAGCTCCTCTCCTTGGAATGCGTGGGAACTGAAACTTCGGTCATGCGGTAACGGTCATGACGTCGGCACGGCGCGACTGGTGCCACGGGATCATCATCTTCTCGACCAAGTCGACGATGGCGAACAGAATAACCCCCATCATCGAAAGCACGAACAGCGCGGCGAACATCAGCGGCAGATCGAAGTTGCCATTGGCGATCTGCAGCACGTAGCCTATGCCCGAGTTCGAGCCGACGAATTCGCCGACGACCGCCCCCACAACCGCAAGCGTCGCCGAGACTTTCAGACCGCTGAAGATGCTTGGCAGCGCCTGTGGAAGGCTGAATTTGAGAAACATCTGCAAGCGGGAAGCGCGCATCGACCGGGCGAGATCGATCATCTCGGTCTCCATAGACTTGAAGCCCATGACGGTAGCGACGACAACGGGGAAAAATCCGAGAAGAAATGCCGATATCACCTTCGGAAAGATGCCGAAGCCGAACCAAACGACGAACAAGGGTGCGATCGCGATCTTGGGCACGCTCTGCGAGAACACCAGCAGGGGATAAACGTAGCTTTCGACCAGCCTCGAGTAGGCGATCAGCATCGCGATCGGAATGCCGAACAGGATCGACAGCCCGAAACCGCCCAAGGTTGCGTATCCCGTGAACAGACTCTCGCGCCAAAGCCGCGGCCATTCGGCAACGAGCATCTTGGCAACGTCCCAAGGCGCGGGAATGAGGTACGGCGGAATCTTGAAAATCCTGATTACGAGGTCCCAAAGGACGAATATCGCGACGATCAGAATCAGCGGACGCGCTAGCTGTGACTCGAGAACGCGCCGCGGCCACAGGAGCATGGTGGACATCGGTGCAACTCCTCCTGATATTGTTGCCGGATGCGTTCGCCCCGGCTGTTGGTTTCACACCTACCGAAGCTCGCCCACGCGCACGATCTTCATCGCGTTGGTGCCGCCTGATTTGCCCATGGGCTCGCCAATGGTAAGCACGATCAGGTCGCCGCGCTGGACCTGGCCGCGGGTTACCAGCAGATCCTCGGCGGCGCGCAGCACCGCCTCGCTGTCGTCTCCCTGTTCGAGATAGAGCGGCTGCACGTTGCGGTAGAGCGCCATTTTTCGCTGTGACGAAACCTCGGGCGTCAGCGCGAAGATGGGGCAGCCGCAATTGTGCCGCGACATCCACAACGCGGTCGAGCCCGACTGGGTCAGCGACGCAATGGCCTTGACCTGAAGGTGGAAGGCGGTAAAGAGCGCGCCCATCGCGATCGACTGGTCGATGCGGGTGAAGGTACGATTGAGAAAATCCCGATCGAGCTCGACTTCATATGACTTCTCGGCCTCGGCGCAAATTTGGCTCGTCGCTTCGACGGTTTCCACCGGGAAACGACCGGCAGCGGTCTCCGCCGAGAGCATGACCGCATCGGTGCCGTCGAGCACCGCATTGGCCACGTCCGATACTTCCGCGCGCGTCGGCACGGGGTTGTAGATCATCGATTCCATCATCTGCGTGGCGGTGATGGTCAGCTTGTTTCGTTCGCGCGCGAGCCGGATCATCCGTTTTTGCAGCCCGGGAATGGTGGCATTGCCGACTTCGACGGCCAGATCGCCGCGCGCAACCATGATGCCGTCGGATGCATCGATGATCTCCTCGAGCGCAGTGATCGCCTCGGCGCGCTCGATCTTGGCGATCAGCAGGGCCTTGCCGCCGGCGGCGCGCAAGAGCTGCCGCGCCATGTACATGTCTTCCTTGTTCTTGGGGAACGATACGGCGAGGTAGTCGGCCTCGATGGCGACCGCAGTCTTCATATCCTCCATGTCCTTGGCGGTCAGCGCCGGTGCGGTGAGCCCTCCACCCTGCCGATTGATGCCCTTGTTATTCGACAGCACGCCGCCGACTTCCACGCGCGTCACGATTTCGCTGCCGCGCACCGATTCGACTCGCAGGCGGATCAAGCCATCGTCGAGCAGGAGCACCGCGCCCGGCGCCACGTCGCGCGGCAGCTCCTTGTAGTCGAGGCCCACACCGTCTTCGTCGCCGAGCTCGCGGTCGGCGTCGAGCACAAAAGTCTGGCCGCTCTTGAGGGTGACCTTGCCAAGAGCGAACTTGCCGACGCGGATCTTGGGCCCCTGCAGGTCCGCCATGATCGCGACCTCGCGGCCGATCGAATGCGCCGCGTTGCGGACCAACGTGGCGCGTTGCTGGTGATCCGCGGCGGCGCCATGCGAGAAGTTCAGGCGCATGACATCGACGCCGGCCGCGAGCATGCGCGTCAGCACATCGAGGCCGCTGCTTGCGGGCCCTAGCGTCGCGACAATCTTGGTTGTTCTCTGCATGAGGTTCCTGGTCCGAAGGGACCGTGAGCGCGCTTCAGGCTGCGCGCTTTTCGAGGATCTCCACCGCGGGAAGCTTCTTACCTTCGAGGAATTCGAGAAAGGCGCCGCCGCCGGTGGAAATGTAACTTATGCGGTCCTGGACACCATATTTGGCGATCGCCGCCAGCGTGTCGCCGCCTCCGGCAATGGAAAATGCCGGCGATTCGGCGATCGCCAGCGCCAGCGCTTTCGTGCCCTCGCCGAAGGCATCGATCTCGAAGACGCCGACGGGGCCATTCCAGACGATCGTTCCCGCCTTGGCAATGATCGTCTTCAATGCCAGCACGGTCTGCGGGCCGAGGTCCAGGATCATATCGTCGACGCCGATATCCGAGATCGCCTTCAGTGCCGGCGTCGCGGTTGCGGATAATTCCTTGGCCACGACCGCATCGATGGGTATCGGGACCTTACCCGGAAACGCTTCGAGGATGCCCTGTGCCTCGCCCACGAGGCCGGGTTCGGCAAGCGAGATGCCGATGCGGCCGCCGGCCGCGAGCAGAAAGGTGTTCGCGATGCCGCCTCCGACAATGAGGGCGTCCACCTTGGCCGCGAGATGGGTCAGTACCGACAGCTTGCTCGATACCTTGGAGCCGGCGACGATGGCCACCAGCGGTCGGGCCGGATGCGCCAGCGCCTTTCCCAACGCATCGAGCTCGGCCGACAAGAGGGGGCCGGCGCAGGCGACCGGTGCATATTTGGCGATGCCGTAGGTCGAGGCCTCCGCGCGATGCGCCGTCCCGAATGCGTCGTTGACATAAACGTCGCACAGCGCCGCCATTTTTTTCGCCAGGTCGTCGCTGTTTTTCTTTTCGCCGACGTTGAAGCGGCAGTTCTCCAGCAACACAACCTGGCCGGGCCGAAGCGCCTCCAGCCACGCGCCGCCATCGACCCAATCCCGCACCAATTGCACTTCCATACGCAGCAGTTGCGACAGGCGCTTGGCGATCGGCGCAAGCGAATCCTTCTCGGTCCATCGTCCTTCCTCGGGACGTCCGAGATGCGAAGTCACCATTACCCGCGCGCCGGCATCGATCGCTTGTCTGATGCAGGGAACCGAGGCGCGGATGCGGGTGTCGTCGGTGATGTTGCCCTTGTCGTCCTGCGGAACGTTCAAATCGGCGCGAATGAATACCCGTTTTCCCGCAAGCGTCGTGTCGGAGAACCGAGTGAAAGGCATGGCCGGGACCTTTGGCGAAAGCGGGTTCTTAGTTGGGCACTGAGTAGACACTCAGTCGGAGCGCTCGGGCGATCCCGGATGCCGGGCGCCCCCGGCACGCAGAGCGTTCAACTCGTCGAGCGCACGGCTGGCAGTGGTGACGAACAGAAATGGAAAGAGGGCGTGCACCATCGCCGCGAGCCCGCCCATCGTCATGCGCGCGCCGAAGCGCAGGGCGAACCGGCCATGCTCCGCGTAGGTTTCGCCCACCGAGGACGGATGTGCGGTAAAGAGATTGGTCATGGCGTTCTACTATTGTGGCTATCGGGCCGCCATCAACGCCATCGTCGTGTCCAGCATGCGATTGGAAAAGCCCCATTCATTGTCATACCAGGAAGACACCTTGACCAGCCTTCCGGAGACCTTGGTGAGTGTCGCATCGAACACCGAGGAACGCGCGTCGTGATTGAAATCGATCGACACCAGAGGGGCGGTGTTGTAGCCCAAGAGTCCCGCCAGCGGCCCGGATTCGGAGGCCGATTTCATGATGGCATTGACTTCGTCCACGGTCGTGTCGCGCGCCGCGACAAAAGAAAGATCGACGATGGAGACATTGATGGTCGGCACGCGAATGGCGTAACCGTCGAGCTTGCCGTTCAGTTCCGGGAGCACGAGACCGACGGCGGCCGCGGCGCCGGTCTTGGTCGGAATCATGCTCATCGTCGCCGAACGCGCTCGGCGCAGGTCTTCGTGATAGACGTCGGTCAGCACCTGGTCGTTGGTATACGAGTGAATGGTCGTCATCAGGCCGTTGACCACGCCGATCTTGTCATGCAGCGGCTTGACCAAGGGTGCCAGGCAGTTGGTCGTGCAGGACGCGTTCGAGATAACGGTATGAGCGGCCTTGAGCGTCTGATGGTTGACGCCGAAGACGATCGTCGCGTCGACATCCTTCCCGCCGGGCGCCGAGATGATCACTTTTTTGGCCCCGCCCTTGAGATGCGCGGACGCTTTTTCCTTGGTTGTGAACAGGCCCGTGCATTCGAGCACCACGTCGACGCCCAGCGTGCTCCAGGGAAGCTCGGCCGGGTTGCGCTGCGCCAGCACTTTGATGCGATCGCCGTTGACCACCATCGCGTCGCCGTCCACCTCGATCTTTCCCGGGAATTTTCCGTGCGTCGTGTCGTAGCGTGTCAGGTGCGCGTTGGTCTCCGGGCTGCCGAGATCGTTGATGGCAACGATCTCGAGATCGTGCCGGTGCTTGGCCGTACCCGCGCCTTCGTAGTGGGCACGCAGTATATTGCGGCCGATGCGGCCGTAACCGTTGATCGCGACTTTGATGCTCATTCTCTGTTCTCCTTGGTACGCTTGGCAATCGCTCGAGCGCTCATTTGCGCACTCGTTGTGCACTCATTCAAGCACCCGCCTCACAGCGGCGGCAACATGCTCGATGGTAAAGCCGAAATGTTTGAACAGCGCTCCCGCCGGCGCGGACTCGCCGAAACGATCGATACCGACGATCGCCGCGCGCGGGTCGTCGACAGCACCGACGTACTTGTGCCAGAAACCAGTCACGCCCGCCTCGACCGCGATACGTGGCACGCCCGCCGGCAGAACGCTTGCCCGATACGCCGCGTTCTGTCGGTCGAAGAGCGACGTGCACGGCATCGACACTACGCGTACCGCAATGCCCGCTTTGGCCAACTGCTCCTGCGCACCAACCGCCAGCGCAACCTCGGATCCGGTGGCGATGACGACCGCACGAATGTCGGGACTATCGCGCAGCACGTAGCCGCCGCGTTGAATCGCTGCGACCTGATCGGCGCCGCGGGCGTTGAATGGAACGCTTTGCCGCGTGAACAGCAGGCAGGCGGGACCGTCGGCGCGGGCAATCGCTTCGCTCCAGGCCACCGCCGACTCGACCGTGTCGCACGGCCGCCAGACATCGAGGTTCGGAATCAGCCGCAGGCTCGACGCGTGCTCGACCGACTGATGCGTCGGACCATCCTCGCCCAGCCCGATCGAATCGTGGGTGTATACGAATATCGAGCGAAGCTTCATCAGCGCGGCCATGCGCACTGCGTTGCGGGCGTAATCGGAAAAGGTGAGAAAGGTTCCGACGTAGGGAATGAAACCACCGTGCAGCGCAAGCCCGTTGGCAATGGCGCTCATCGCGAATTCGCGAACGCCGAAATTCACGTAATTGCCTGCATCGTTCCGGGTCACCGCGCGGCTGCCCGACCAGTTCGTGAATACCGAACCGGTCAAGTCCGCCGACCCGCCGATCAGTTCGGGCAGCGCAGGTGCGAGCGCTTCGATGGTCTGCTGCGAGGCCTTGCGCGTGGCGACCGATTCGGCTCTGGCTTGCTGTTGTGCGATCAGCGCCGCAGCGCGCTGCGGGTAGTCCTGCGGAAGTTCGCCGGCCAACCGGCGCTCGAATTCGGCCGCCTTGTCGGGGTAGAGGGCGCGGTATGCCGCGAAGCGGGTGTTCCAATCCTCTTGCAGAAGCGCACCGCATTCGCGTGCGTTCCAGCCTTCATAGGCGGCGGGCGGTGTCTCGAATGGCGGAGACGTCCAGCCCAGCGCCACGCGGGTCAGCGAAACCTCCTTTTCTCCCAGCGCCTGCCCGTGCGCGAGATCGGTGCCGGCGCGATTGGGTGAACCTTTGCCGATCGTCGTCTTGCAGCAGATCAGCGTCGGACGATCGCGTGACGCGTGCGCTTCCTCGATGGCCTGGTCGACGGCGTCGACGTCGTGTCCATCGACTTCCGCAATGACATGCCAGCCATAGGCCTCGAAGCGCTTGGGTGTATCGTCGGTAAACCAACCGGCCACCGCTCCGTCAATCGAGATCCCATTGTCGTCATAAAAGCAGACCAGTTTTGAAAGACCCAGCGTCCCCGCAAGCGAGCATGCCTCGTGCGAGATGCCTTCCATCAGGCAGCCGTCGCCGACGAATACATAGGTCCGATGGTCGACAATTTCGTGACCGGGCTGATTGAACTGTGCGGCCAGCAGCCTTTCGGCGAGCGCCATTCCTACGGTGTTGGCGAGCCCTTGTCCCAACGGACCGGTCGTCGTTTCCACCCCCGGCGTCACGCCGACCTCGGGATGGCCCGGCGTCATCGAGTTCAGTTGCCGGAAATGTTTTATTTCGTCGATCGGCAGCGCATAGCCGCTCAAGTGCAGCAACGCATATTGCAGCATCGAGCCGTGACCGTTGGATAAGACGAAGCGGTCGCGATCGGCCCAATGCGGGTCGGCGGGGTTGTGGCGAAGGTGTCTCGTCCACAGCGCGACGGCAATTTCTGCCATTCCCATGGGCATTCCAGGATGGCCCGAATTCGCAGCCTGCACCGCGTCCATCGCCAGCGCGCGCACGCTATTGGCGAGCATCGCGCTGTCACAAACCGAGGTCGCGACGATCGGCGGCTCGCATTGCGTTTCGGGTGACACGCGCTCTTCTTCGGAAAGCGGGATAGTCATGGATTCAAGAACGCGGGGCGAAGGGCGCGGATGCGCACGACGGGCAGACGGTACTGCAAAGAGGTAAAATTATCGCCTAGCCATCGAATTTGGGCAATAATAGCGAGTTTAGCTGGATCGGTTCGCTCACCTCGCCCAAGCGGCGAGCAAGATTGCGCAACAACGACGGGACGACCGCTCGCGGGAGAACGCAACAATGGACGGCATCCACCTGCTCGGAGAATGGTACGGCTGCGCGGCGGATAGCCCGGAGATGACGCACGTCCAGCCGTTGCGAACGCTATGCCTCCATGCGTCCGAAGCTTCCGGGATGACCATTGTCGGGGACAGCTTTTATCAATTCGAGCCCGCCGGCGTCACCGGCACCGTGCTTCTTGCCGAATCGCATCTTGCCATTCACACCTGGCCCGAACACGGTTTCGTGACCATCGACGTTTACGTCTGCAACTACACGACCGACAATTCGGCCAAGGCGGAACGCTTGCTGCGTGCGATGCAGGACGCGATGAAACCGCAGCGCGTCAAATTTCAGGCGATCCACCGCGGGGGCCGCGATGCCTGATGATGTACCGCCCGGCGACCTTCAGCCGGGCGTTCTGACCGAATATCTGACCGACGATTCCGGGTTTTTCGTTCGCTCGTTGCGCGAGTTCGAGCGTTTCCAGACGCCGTATCAGACAGTCGAAGTTCACGACACCAAAACGTTCGGAAAGCTGTTCCGTCTGGATGGGCATCTAATGACGTCTGAAAAGGACGAGTTTTTCTATCATGAAAATCTCGTTCACGTCGCGGCGATCACCCATCCCGCGCCCAAGACCGCGCTGATCATCGGCGGCGGCGACGGCGGTTCGGCCGAGGAGCTGCTCAAGTATCAAACGATAAAGTCGGTAACCCTGGTCGAGATCGATCTTGCGGTGCTCGACATTGCGCGCAAGTATTTTGCCGAGGTCCATCATGGCGCGCTGTTGGATCCCCGACTGACGGTGAAGGTCGAGGACGGCCTCGCTTTCGTGCGCGGCGCCACGGACACCTACGATCTGATCGTGCTCGACCTCACCGATCCGGGTGGAGCGTCGGAACCGCTGTACGGCGCCGAGTTCTATCGGACATGCGCCGCCCGCCTCAATCCCACCGGCGCGATGACGCTGCATATAGCATCCCCGGTGGCGCATCCGGAGCGGGTACGCGCCGCGATAGCCAATCTGCGCGCGGTCTTTTCAGTCGTCATCCCTTATCTCGTTTCCATACCGCTCTACGGCGGCCTTTGGATGATGGCCTGTGTGGCGCCGACGCTCAATCCCGCCTACCTGACGCCGCTGGAGGCCAACCGCCGCATCGCGACCAGAGGCATTCGCGATCTGCAGTACTACAACGGCGAGGTCCACCGCGCGTGCATGGCGCTGCCGAACTTCGTCCGCGATCTCGTCGCTTAGGAGTTGCCTGGCAGTCCGGCAGGGGTCGGGGGCGCTTGCCCCGGATAAGGTCTGCAATCGGCATCCCGTTGTCCGGACTTGAACCTGTCGAGCTTGGCCACATCTAAGGGTTACGGCGGCTTCTCTCAAGCTGACTGGACTATCGGATGAAGACCTACACGATGTCACTTGCCCAAGCGATGCACGGTGCCGATTTCGTGCAGCTGAACGGCATCGTCTTCGCGACCGAGTACCTGCGCGTTCCCGATGAGTCCACGGTCGCCGAGGACGTGGTGATGGAGCTCAAGCTGGGCGACACCGAGCTCGCGTTCACCCGCGAGGAGCTCGACGGCGCGGAGCATGTCGGCGACGGCATGTACCGGCTGACATCCGGCGCCTTGCTGCGCTTTCTCACGACAGCGACCGTCCACTAGACCTGCCAGGGCTAATGCGGCCCGGTTCGCGGCCGGCGATGGGCTATCATGCGCAAAAATCTGCGACTGGCATGGCAACACGTCCGCGAAAATCCTCCGCCCGGGTAACATTAGTGCTGCTCGGCGCCGCGGCATTGGCGGCGTGCGGCCAGGATGAAAGCACGCTTCGTCGCGACCTCTATGCCAACAAGGAAGACTGCCTGAAGGACTGGGGCGACGAGCAGAAGTGCGCGGAGCAAGCCGGGCCGGCTCGAAGCAGCGGTGGTGGCTACCACGGCGGTTACTGGTACGGGCCTTTTTACCGCTCCGGCGCCTACGGCTCCAGTTCGGTCAGCAGGCCGCACGGCACGGTCGACTCGGCGCGTCCGGGCAGCCATGCGGTCGGAACCTCGCACACGAGCCGCGGTGGATTCGGCGCCAGCGGATCGGCGCACGCGTCGAGCGCCTCGTGACGCCGGCGGCCTGCCGGTTCGTCGTCCCGTGATCCGCGAATCGAGGACCCCGCGCCCGAACTGGCGCGAGGATTGCGAAGCGGCAGGATTCAGCTTCCACTCGATGGACGGAGTGTACTGGGACGAGTCGCACTGCTATCGCTTCACCGCCGACGAGATCGACGAGCTCGAAGCCGCGACCCGCGATCTGCGCCGGATTTCTCTGGCCGCGGTGGAGCACATCATCACCACCGATCGTTTCGAGCAACTCGCGATTGCGCCTGGATTTGCCGATCGGATCAGGACCTCCTGGAAGGCACGCGATCCGGCGGTCGCAGGCCGCTTCGATCTTGCCTATGACGGCAGCCATCCTCCCAAGCTGCTCGAATACAACGCCGACACGCCAACCGCGCTGCTCGAAGCGTCGGTCGTTCAATGGCGCTGGTTGCAGGGCGCGATTCGGCCAGGGCTGGCCGACGCCGACCAGTTCAATTCGCTGCACGAGAAACTCATTGCCAACTGGCGCGCGATTGGCGTCACGACCTCGGCCAACGTGCCGGTGCACTTCGCCTGTGTCAAGGAAAATGACGAGGATTTCGGAACGATCGAATATCAACGCGACGTAGCAACCCAGGCCGGCATAGCCACGCGCTTTGTCTATATCGAGGACATCGGCTGGGCGGACGACGCGCAGTGCTTCGTCGATGTCGACAATGAAGAAATCTCCATGCTGTGCAAGCTCTATCCCTGGGAATGGATGATCAAGGACGAGTTCGGTCCGCATTTGCTGCAGGCGAAGATGCGCGTGATCGAGCCACCGTGGAAGATGCTGCTGTCGACCAAGGGTCTGCTGCCCATCCTGTGGGAGCTCTTCCCGGGCCATCCCAACCTGCTGCCGGCGTCGTTCGATCGCTTTCGCATTTCCGGCGACTACGTCCAGAAGCCGCTGTATTCGCGGGAAGGCGCCAACGTTTCCGTCTATCGCGGCGGCGAGGTGCTGCGCGAGGGAGGAAGCTACGGCGACGAGGGATGGATCTATCAGGCGTATACCGAGATTCCGCGGTTCGACGATAGCTACGTTACCATCGGGTCCTGGATCGTCGGAGACGAGCCGGCCGGGATAGGCTTGCGCGAAGACGCGACGCCCATCACCCGCAACACCAGCCGCTTCGTTCCGCACTACTTCGCTTGAGCGCGGATCCGATCGGTAATTGCACGCCGCCGACGCGACTTCGAGAGACAACACGAGGAGCATGACATGGACAGTCTGATGCAATCGATCGCCGGCTTTCCGGCCTTCCTGCTCTACTTCGTGCTCGCGCTCATCGTGCTGGCGCTTTTCGTCGCGATCTATGTCCGCGTGACGCCGTACCGGGAGATTGCGCTCATCCGCGAGGGAAACATCGCCGCGTCGATTTCGCTTTCAGGAGCGTTGATCGGCCTTGTGCTGCCGCTGGCAAGCGCGATCGCGCATAGCGTGAGCCCCTTGGACATGGTGGCCTGGGGAGTGATCGCGCTGGTCGTGCAACTTATCGTGTATGCGCTGACCGGCCGGCTGGTGCCTCGCTTCCGGGAAGCAATCGAGGCGGGCCGCGCGGCGCCGGCAACGTTGCTGGCCGCGCTCTCGGTGTCCGCGGGCATTCTGAACGCCGCCTCGATGAGCTATTGATTGACGGGTGACCAAAGCCGGGACCATGCCCATGGTAGGACCGGGCGCATGCCAAAGGCCATGGTTCAGCGTGCCTTCGGTTTCGGCAATGATGGCGTAAAATGCGGCTTGGAAATCCGGAGAAAAGTCGATGAATCGAAAACGCAGGAACGTACTGAAAACCGGCAGCGGCGTGACGCTGCTCTCGCTCCTCGGCGGCGCGGGCTTCCTTTTGCCGCACGCCGCGCAAGCGCAGGCGAGGAACAAGGCCGCGTTTGACACACAAAATCTTGCCGACACGATGAAGGCGCTGGGGGGCGGCGAGCCGGCGCAGAGCAAGGACATCGTTTTCTTTCAGACGCCGGACATCGCGGAGAACGGTGCCGTGGTGCCGGTAGGCATCAGCAGCAACATACCCAAGACCGAATCGATCGCGATCCTGATCGAAAAGAACCCCAACATGCTGGCGGCGTCGTTCGACATTCCCGCAGGCACCGATCCGACGATCTCGACCCGGGTCAAGATGGGGCAAAGCTCGAATATCGTGGCGCTGGTCAAGGCCGACGGCAAATATTACGTGGCGGCCAAGGAAGTCAAAGTGACACTCGGCGGATGCGGAGGATGACATGGCAGATCCGATGAAAATCCGTGCCAGCGTTGTCGGCGATTCGACCGAGGTCAAGGTGCTGATGAATCATGAAATGGAGACCGGCCAGCGCAAGGACGCGCAAGGAGCGGTCATTCCGGCCTGGTTCATCCAAAGCGTGACGGTGACCTATGGCGGCAAGACCGTGCTCGCCGCGCAGTGGGGGCCGGCGGTGGCGAAAAATCCGTTTCTTTCGTTCAAGTTCAAGGGTGGCGCGAAGGGCGAGAAAGTCAGCATCACCTGGGTCGACAATCGCGGCGACAAGCGCACCGACGAGGCGACGATCGCCTAGTCTCTTCGCCTCGCCGCAAATATCACGCAGGACCGCTCGCCCGTGGTAATGAGCGCGGGCCTTCCATCGTCGTGCAATGCCGCGCCTTCCAATCCATTGAGGACACACATGGCTGATTTTCCGCGCCGCGGTTCCTGGATCGTCGCGCTTCTCTCCGTGTTCGCGATACCTGCGGTGCTGGCGCAGGGCTCCGCGGTGGACGAGATCGCCAAGTATCGCGCCGCGCTGCAGGATGGCAACCCGGCGGAGCTGTGGACGGCCCGCGGCGAAGATCTCTGGAAGCAGAAGCGCGGCCCCAAGCAGGTTTCCCTGGAACAATGCGATCTTGGGCTGGGCCCGGGCGTCGTCAAGGGCGCCTACACGCGCCTACCGCGATACTTCGCCGACGCCGACCGGGTCATGGATCTGGAAACGCGTCTGGTGTGGTGCATGGTCGCGCAGCAGGGATACAGCGAAGCCGACGCGAAGAAATCCCCCTTCGGCAGCGGCAACGCCAGGAACTCGGACATCGAGGCGCTGGTCGCCTACATCACCGCCGAATCGCGCGGCATTCCGATGAACGTCTCGCTTGCGCATCCGAAGGAAGCGGCGATGTATCGTATCGGAGAGAAGATGTTCTACTTCCGTGGCGGACCGCATGATTTCGGGTGCGTCACGTGTCATGGCGAAGACGGCAAGCGCATACGGCTGCAGGATCTGCCGAATCTGACCAAGCTCGAAGGCGCACAGAAGGCATACACCACATGGCCCGCCTATAGGGTGTCTCAAGGCGAGTTGCGCACTTTTCAGTGGCGGCTCTACGACTGCTTCCGCCAGCAACGCTTTCCGGAGCTTCTTTTCGGATCGGATGCGTCGATCGCGCTGACCATGTTCCTTGCGCGCAACGCCAACGGCGCCGCCTTCGATGCGCCGGCAATCAAGCGCTAGAGAGACAACGATGAATGCAGCCAGAAACGTTCTCATGGTCGCGCTCGCCCTTTTTCCGCTGGGCTGCGCGATCGCTCCGTCCACCGACGAGATCGCCGCCCAGTCGACCGCGATGTTGAAGGCCTCCTTCAAGGCGACGGGTCCGGCCGGACTCGACCGGCTGAACCAGGACGAGACCCAGCGCGTGTGCAGCGAGCTGCCTCCCGGTAAGGCCCCGGCGAAGGAAGTCGCGGAAAAAATCGAAAAAGTGAATCTCGCGACGATTCGCTATCCTGCCGATGGCAAGCTTCTCGGCGACTGGAAGAACGGCGAGAAAATCGCGCAGGAGGGCCGCGGCAAGCAATTTTCCGACGATGTCGCGGGCCCGGTGGGCGCGAACTGCTACGCGTGCCACCAGCTCGCGCCGCAGGAGGTCTCGTTTGGCACCATCGGCCCGAGCCTTTATCAGTTTGCCAAGCTTCGCGGCTACGGCGCCGACACGCAGCGTTACGCCTACGGCAAGATATTCAACGCCGATGCATTCGCCGCCTGTTCGACGATGCCGCGGTTCGGTCATAACAGTATTCTGACCGAACAGCAGATCAAGGATGTGACCGCGCTGCTGATGGACCCGCAGTCGCCCGTCAACAAATGACGCATCCGTCCAGGAGCAAGACGCGCAGCGTCGCGGCGATCGGGTGAATCGCCGCGAATTCGTGCAGGTGCTCGCTGCCGCATCCGCCGCGGGCTTTCCGCTGGCGGGCCGCGGCGCAACGACGCAGAACGCCTCGAACGTCTACGAGGTGCCGCGCTTCGGTAATGTGCATCTGCTGCATTTCACCGATTGTCATGCGCAATTGCTGCCGACGTACTTCCGCGAGCCGAGCGTCAATCTCGGCCTGGGCGATGCCGCGGGGCGTCCTCCGCATCTGGTCGGCGAGGCCTTGCTGAGCTACTTTGGCATCGAGCCCGGAACGCGCGACGCGTACGCATTTACCTCACGCGACTTCGTTTCGGCGGCAAGGACCTATGGCAAGGTCGGCGGCTTCGCGCATCTCGCCACGCTGGTCGAGCGGCTGAAGGCGAGCCGCCCGTCGGCGCTGCTGCTCGACGGCGGAGATAGCTGGCAGGGCTCGGCCACTGCGCTGTGGACGAAAGGGTAGGACATGATCGACGCGTCCAAGCTGCTCGGCGTCGACATCATGACCGGCCATTGGGAATTCACCCTGGGTGCCGATCGCGTCAAGCAGGTTGTCGAAGGCGACTTCAAGGGACGGATCGACTTTCTCGCGCAGAAAGTCAAGACCGCCGACTTCGGCGATCCGGTCTTCGCGCCGTACGTGATGCGAGAGCAAAACGGAGTGCCGATCGCTATCGTCGGTCAGGCGTTTCCATACACGCCGATCGCCAATCCTCGATACTTCGTTCCCGACTGGACCTTCGGCATCCGCGAGCAGGAGCTGCAGCAAGTCGTGGACGAGGCGCGCGGCAAGGGAGCGCACGCCGTCGTGCTGCTGTCTCACAACGGCATGGACGTCGATCTCAAGCTCGCTGCGCGAGTTCGCGGTATCGACGTAATTCTCGGAGGGCACACGCACGACGACGTTCCTCGGCCTTCGGTCATCGCCAACGCCGGCGGCAGGACGCTGGTGACCAACGCGGGCTGCAACGGCAAGTTCCTCGCCGTACTCGATCTCGAAGTGAAAGGCGGCAGCGTCGCCGATTTCCGCTACAAGCTGCTGCCGGTATTCGCGAACCTGCTCCCGGCGCGGAGCGACATGGCGGCGCTCATTTCCAAGGCACGCTCACCGTATCAGCATCGCTTGCGGGAAAAGCTGGCCGTGACCGAAGGACTCCTTTACCGGCGCGGCAATTTCAACGGCAGCTTCGATCAATTGATTCTCGACGGGCTGATGGCCGAAAAAAATGCAGAGATCGCGTTCTCGCCCGGCTTCCGCTGGGGCACGACGCTGCTTCCCGGAGAGCCGATCATGTTCGAACAGCTGATGAATCAAATGGCGATAACGTATCCGTATGTGACGGTCAATGAGCTCGCCGGCGAAACGATCAAGAACATCCTCGAGGACGTTGCCGACAACCTGTTCAACCCGGATCCTTATTTTCAGCAGGGCGGGGATATGGTGCGCGTCGGTGGATTGCAATACACCTGCGATCCGGCGGCCGCGATGGGCGCTCGCATCTCCGCTTTGACGCTCAATGGAACGCCGCTTTCAGCCGACAAGCGCTACAAGGTTGCCGGCTGGGCGCCGGTGTCGGAAGAAGCGAGACTCGCCGGCGGCGAGCCGATTTGGGACTTGATGGCGCGCTATTTGCGCGGGCAGAAAACGATTCCGCAGCGCAAATTGAACGTTCCCAGACTCGTCGGCGTGGCGGGTAATCCCGGTCTGGCGTAGCGCTGGGCTACTACGGCTCCTGAGGCCTGGCCGCGCGGAGCCGCCGCGTGATCGCCACCAGTCGCTCGAGCGGGAACTCACGCACGATCGCATCCTTCGACGCCACCGGCATGCGCGCGAACGACCATTTCGCGGGAAAGACTTCGGCGGGAAGCCGGTCGCGGTGCTTTTCGGCGAAACGGTTGGCGTAGCGTTTCCAGTCTTCTCCGAAAGTCCCGCCGGAAGCATGGATCACGGCGATTTCGGCGCTGGTGCCGACCGAAAAGCCCGCGAGATGCGCCGCAAACGAGAAATCGAGATCGTATCCGTGAAAGCCATCGAAGGTCTCTTCGTCGAACGGTACCGCCTCGACCACGGCGCGCTTGGCAACAAAGAACATGCCGTCGAGTCCCTGCAGGCCCGCGGTCAGCGGACCATCGACGCCGAACACGCCGACGTAGAAGCGCTCTTCGCCAGGCTGTCCACCGGGCGCCGGCTGCGCCAGCCAGCCGTGCAGGAAGGGGTGGCCTGCAGCAGGCCAGTAGCCGCTCAAGACCTTGGACGTCCCGACCACACCGATGACGTCGAGCGTTGCTGTCGCGCGCAGAATCGCGGGCGCGAGATCGCTGGAAACAATCTCGACGTCGTCGTGGCTGAAGAGCAGCCATTCGCCACGCGACGCTTGCACGGCGCGGTTGTAACCTTCGGCGAGCGACCGCGCATCGTGGATGCCGATAATTTCGTGCGGATAGGTCGACAGAAGGCGTTTGTAGCTGGCGGTGACGCGCGCGTACTTGGCGTCGTCGATACTGCAAATGAGCACCGAGATGCGCGGCTCTACCATGCAAGGCGCCGATGAGTCGGTCCGGACTTCGAATTAGCTGACGGTCACTCGTGCGAATTTTCGCTTGCCTGCCTGTACGACGATCGTGCGGCCGGCGGCGATCACCAGGGCCTTGTCCGCGACGACTTCGCCGTCGATCTTGAGGCCGCGCTGCTCGATCAGCCGCATCGCTTCCGACGTGCTCGGGGCAAGGCCCGCCTGCTTGCACAACTGGGGAATCGCCAATCCCGCGCCGGCCGTATAGAGCGTCACCTCGGGCATGCTTTGGGGCATGGCGCCGTCCCGGAATCGGGACTCGAACTCGGCCAGCGCCGCGTCGGCCGCGGCCCGCGTATGGAAACGCGCGACGATCTCCTGGGCCAGCATTACCTTGGCGTCGCGAGGATTACGCCCTTCGGCGCATTCCCTTCGCAGCTTTGCAATCTCGTCCAGCGGTTTGAACGACAAGAGCTCGAAGTAGCCCCACATCAGCTCGTCGGAGATCGACATGAGCTTGCCGAACATCTCGTTGGGCGCCTCGGTGATGCCGATGCTGTTGTCGAGCGACTTCGACATCTTGTTGACGCCATCGAGGCCCTCGAGCAGCGGCAGGGTCAGGATGCATTGCGGTTCCTGACCGTAGTGCCGCTGCAGCTCCCGGCCGACCAGAAGATTGAATTTCTGGTCGGTTCCGCCAAGCTCGACATCGGCCTTGAGCGCGACCGAATCGTAGCCCTGGGCGAGCGGGTACAGGAACTCGTGAATCGCGATCGGTTGCCCGCTCTGATAACGATTCGCGAAGTCGTCGCGCTCGAGCATGCGCGCAACCGTGTATTTGGCGGCGAGGCGGATCATTCCATCCGCGCCGAGCGCGGACAACCACGTGGAATTGTATGCGACCTCCGTCTTATCCCGATCGAGGATGAGGAATACCTGGTCGGTATAGGTCTTGGCGTTGGCTTTGAGCTCATCGGGCGAAAGCGGCGGCCGGGTGATGTTGCGTCCGGTGGGATCGCCGATCATTCCGGTGAAATCGCCGACCAGGAAAATAATGTGGTGACCCAGCTCCTGCAGTTGGCGGAGCTTGTTGAACTGCACCGTGTGGCCGAGATGCAGATCGGGCCGGGTCGGGTCGAAGCCTTCCTTGATCCGCAGCGGTTTGCCGCGCTTGAGCTTGGCCTCCAGCTCGGATTCGACGATCAGCTCATCGGCGCCCCGTTTGAAGACGGCCATTTGGTGGGGAATGTCGATGGGCATGGCTGCGAAGGAGGGGGCACTGACCTCTGCTACAATCCGGCGGTCCTGGAGCGACTCCGAGGTAGAACCTCGCTCGACTTCAGCTTACAGGTGACCGGAACCGTCTTGAGCAACCGTCGGATTCTAGCGCAAAGCGGCACCTCGTTCGGCCGCCATCTCGTGGCAGGCCGCGCCGCCGCAATCATGATATTGACGAGCGCCGGAGTGGTCGCGGCATTTGCCTTTGCGCCGGACACGCTCTCTCCGACTGACCCGGCACAGCGTATCGTCCGCGAGCTTTCCTTGCCTGCCCTCGCACCGGTGGCACGGGTTGCCGGCTATTGGCGCGAAGAGCGCATCCAGCGCGGCGATACGCTCGGCAGCGTGCTGGCACGCCTCGGTATCGACGATGCGGCGGCGCAGAACTTCCTGCGCAACGATGCACGCGCACGGCCCCTCTATCAGCTCAAGCCGGGCAAGGCTGTCCGCGTACAAGCCGACGACGATGGTCGCTTGATCGCACTTTCCTACCTCGCGCAGGGCGGCGAGCTTCTCAGCGTCAAGCGCATCGAGGATGGATTTTCGGCGCAGAGCGCGCCGCCCGGCTCGACGGTGCGATTGGAGCTGCGCGCCGGCGAGATTCGCTCGTCGCTGTTCGCGGCGTCCGATGCCGTGGCACTGCCGGACGCGGTCACCATGCAGCTCGCGGAAATATTTTCGGGTGATATCGATTTTCACCACGATCTGCGGCGCGGCGACTGGTTCTCGGTCGTCTACGAGATGCGTGAGATCGACGGACAGAGCGCCGGGGCGGGACGGGTCGTCGCCGCGGAATTCATCAACAAGGGCCGCGTCTACCGCGCCTTTTCATGGCAGGGTCCCGACGGCAACGAGGCTTATTACGCGGAAGACGGCAAGAGCCTGCGCAAGGCTTTCATGCGCTCGCCGGTTTCGTTCACGCGCATTACATCGGGATTCTCGCTAGCGCGATTTCACCCGTTTCTCCAGACCTGGCGGGCCCACAAGGGCGTCGACTTCGCCGCGCCCACCGGGACGCCGGTCCACGCCGCGGGCGACGGCAAGATTGCCTCCGCCGGGCGGCAGAACGGTTACGGCAACGCCGTCGTGCTGCAGCATGGCGCTGCCTATTCGACCCTTTATGCGCATCTGTCGCGGTTCGCGAGCGGCGTCAAGCCCGGCGCGCGCGTCGCTCAGGGCGACGTCATCGGCTACGTCGGCCAGACGGGATGGGCGACCGGTCCTCATTTGCACTACGAATTTCGGGTCAATAGCGAACAGCGCGACCCGATGACCATCGCGTTGCCGACGGCGCAACCTCTCCCGGCTGCCGCGCTCGCCGGCTATCTCGGGCGCGTCTCCGTGCTCAGCGCCCAGCTCGCGCTGGGGCACGGCGTTACGGTCGCCGGCGCCGAATAGAGAGAACGCAACTGAGAACGCAACCGGGCACGGAACTGCGCGCGAAACTGCGGTGAGCTCCGAGCTCTTCGTGGGGCTGATGTCCGGCACCAGCGTCGACGGGGTCGACGCCGTCCTCGCCGACTTCCACGTCAATCCCTGCCGCGCATTGGCCCGCACCCACGTCGCCTTCGCTCCCGGACTGCGCGAGGACTTGAACGCGCTGCAGCTAAGCGGCGCCGACGAAGTCCATCGCGGCTCGCTTGCAGCCAACGCCCTGATGGATTGCTGTGCGACGGCGGTCGCGGCGGTCCTGTCGGCGGCGCGCTGCGACGCTCGCGACGTCGCGGCGATCGGACTGCACGGACAGACGATTCGTCATCGTCCTGAGCTGGGCTACACCACGCAGCTCGCCAACCCGGCGCGATTGGCCGAGGCGACGAGCATCACCGTGGTTGCGGACTTTCGCAGCCGCGATGTCGCGGCCGGCGGTCAGGGGGCGCCTCTGGTGCCGGCATTCCACGCCGCGGTCTTTTCGGTACCGGACAGGCACCGTGTCGTGGTCAACATCGGCGGCATTGCCAATGTCACGGATCTGCCCCCAGGCGGACCGGTGCGAGGGTTCGACACCGGTCCTGGTAACACCATCATGGATGCGTGGTGCGAGCGTCACACCGGCCAGCCGTACGACCGCCATGGGGCTTGGGGCGGTGGCGGCAGGGCAATCTCGGAGCTTTTGCGCTCGCTCCGTGCCGAGCCTTATTTCGCGCTGCCTCCCCCCAAGAGTACCGGGCGCGACCGTTTTCATCTGCGATGGCTGGGCAAATATCTGAAATCGTCGTATTCACCGCAGGACGTGCAGCGTACGCTGTTCGTCTTGACGGCGCTTACCATCGCCGCCGCGGTCAACGAGCATTGCGCCGGAGCCAGCCAAGTGCTGGTCTGTGGCGGAGGAGCGCAAAACACCGTGCTCATGGGTGATCTCGAGGCGGCGCTCGCGCCGCGGACACTGGCGACGACGGCATCGGAGGGAATCGCGATCAACGAAGTCGAAGCGCTGGCTTTCGCGTGGCTGGCGCGCGAGACCATCGCCGGACGGCCCGGTAACCTTGCGACCGTGACGGGCGCCTGCGGCCCCCGTGTTCTTGGGGCGATATATCGGGCGTAAGAGCGCAGTAATGAAAAACGGGGGCCAAATGCCCCCGTTTCAACGTGAAGGCGCTTTTGCGGTCAGGGCGAGAAAGACGAGCCGCAGCCGCAGGTGCTGGTGGCGCCCGGATTCTTGATCACGAACTGCGCACCCTCCAGCCCTTCCTGGTAATCGATTTCGGCGCCGACCAGATATTGATAGCTCATCGGGTCGATCAGCAGCGTGACGCCGTTCTTCTCCATCGACGTATCGTCCTCGTTGACGGTTTCGTCGAAAGTGAAGCCGTACTGGAAGCCGGAACAGCCGCCGCCGGTCACGAACACGCGCAGCTTGAGGTCGGCGTTGCCTTCCTCCTCGATCAGGGTTTTCACCTTGGTCGCTGCCGCGTCCGTGAAAATCAGCGGTGCGGGCATGTCGGTCATTGCATTCATTGCTTACTCCTTGAACAGCGCTCTCTCATTATCGGCCCGGAGGTCCGGGCCGTCAAATGACAGCCTTATCCAATATGGTATGAGCCTGAAGGCGGCCCCGTGTTTCCAACATGGTATGAGCCTGAAGGGCGGTGTTTGGGTCGATCATCCAAGAATGGTGATCGACATGAACGAAACGAAGCTGACTACGATCGGCCAGATCCGCGGGTTTCTCGCCGGCACGACCGCTATTGAGTGGACGCCAGAAGATGACGATACGGTGCGCTATGCCTTCATCGGCAACGTGCTGTCGCGCTTCGACTACGGGCGGCTGGCGCGCCCCGACAAAGGGTTACTGCGGAGCTATCTGGCGCGCACCAGTGGTTATTCGCGGGCCCAGCTGGCCCGCCTGATTCGGCAGTACCGCAGCGGCGGACGGATCCGGCAGCGCTATGCCCGGCCTCGAGCTGGCTTCGCCCGCACCTACACCGACGCCGATGTGCGGCTGCTGGCGGCCACCGATACCCTGCACAGCACGCTGTCCGGGCCGGCCACCAAGAAGCTCATGGAGCGGGCCTATTACCTCTTCGGCGATGGTCGTTACCAGCGGCTGGCGGCGATCTCGGTGGCCCATCTCTATAACCTGCGCCAGCGTACCGGTTATCAGCGCCTGCGTCAGGTCTGGACCAAGACCCGGCCGGTGAACGTCCCCATCGGCGAGCGCCGCGCCCCAGCCCCGAATAACCAGCCTGGCTACCTGCGCGTCGATAGCGTGCATCAAGGCGATCAGGACGGCGTCAAAGGCGTCTACCACATCAACGCCGTGGACTGCATCACCCAATTCGAGATCGTCGCCACTTGCGAGCGCATCAGCGAAGCATTTCTGCTCCCCGTACTCGAACAATTGTTAACCAGCTTTCCCTTCACCCTGCGCGGCTTTCACGCCGATAACGGCTCCGAATACATCAATCACCACGTGGCTAAACTGCTCAACAAGCTACTGATCGAAGAATTCACCAAGTCGCGCTCGCACCACAGCAACGACAACGCCCAGGTCGAGTCCAAGAATGGCGCGGTGGTCCGCAAACACTTCGGTTACAGCCACATTCCGCAACGCTTCGCTACCCTGGTCAATACCTTCTGCCGTGACTACCTCAACCCCTACGTCAATTTCCATCGTCCCTGTCTGTTCGCTGAAATCGTCACCGACGCCAAAGGCAAACAACGCAAACGCTACCCCTACCAATTGATGATGACCCCCTACGAAAAACTCAAGTCACTACTCAACGCTAAGCGCTTCCTCCGCCCCGGCCTAACCTTCGAACAACTCGATACCCAAGCCGCAGCCATGAGCGATAATGACGCCGCGCAGCGCCTCAATCAGGCTCGCGCAACACTCTTCAAAACCATATCAAATCGATCCAAAACCGCCGCCTGATCACCTTCATAAAACCGTCTCTTCAGGCTCATACCTGTATTGGAAACTACTACGGCTGTAGCGGGGGCAAAAATCGCCCCAAAACTCGCCAATTTACGAGGAAAGCTCGCTCCGGACCAGCGCTGCCCCCGCCGCCAGCGCATCCAGTTTGGCGCGAGCGAGCTCGCGTGACAACGGCACCATGCCGCAATTGGTGCAGGCGTGGAGACGGTTCGCGGGAACGAAGGCAAGCGCTGCCCTCAGGGTTGCGGCCACATCCTGTGGGGTCTCCACCCGGTCGGTCGCCACGTCGATGGCTCCGACCAGCACGTCCTTCCCGGCAAGAAGGCTTAAGAGCTCGAGCGGGACGTGGGAGTTGGCGCATTCGAGCGAAACCTGGCGGATGGAGGACTGCGCCAGCAAGGGAAAGGTCCGCTGGTATTGCCGCCACTCCGAGCCGAGCGTCGCCTTCCAGTCGATATTGGCCTTGATGCCGTAGCCGTAACAGATATGGACGGCCGTATCGCACTTGAGCCCTTGCGCGGCGCGCTCGAGGGCGGCGATGCCCCAGTCCCGCACTTCGTCGAAGTAGACATTGAACGCCGGCTCATCGAACTGGATCACTTCGACGCCGGTGGCCTCGATGGCACGCGCTTCTTCATTCAGGATCTCCGCGAAAGCCCACGCCAGCTTTTCCCGGCTGCGGTAGTGGTCATCGTAGAGGGTATCGACCATGGTCATCGGCCCCGGCAAGGTGAATTTCACCCTGCGTGCGGTCTGGCCGCGCAGGAAACTCGCGTCGTCGACGTAGATCGGATGCGTACGCGCGACGGGTCCGACGACGACCGGGACCTCGGCATCGTAGCGGTTGCGGATGCGGACCGTCCTCCTGCACTGGAAGTCGACACCCTCGAGGTTCTCGATCAGCGTGGTGACGAAGTGCCTGCGGGTTTGCTCGCCGTCGGTGACGATGTCGATGCCCGCATGCTCTTGGTCGAACAATGCGAGCCGTACCGCGTCGCGCTTGCCCTCGGCCAGCTTTTCACCTTCGAGCAGCCACGGCGCCCAGAGCTGATGGGCCGGCGCCAGCCACTCGGGCTTGGGCAGGCTTCCGGCAATGGTCGTGGGCACGAGCATGGGCAGAGTGCTCCGGGCGAATCAGCGCTCAAGGCAAGGGCGGCCGATTATAGCGCCGCGAGAAAGACCGCCGAGTTTTCGGCGCCGGCACTTGATCAATCCTTGGCCGCCACGTACCTTGAACGACGCTCGGGCGACCGGTGGGCGGCAAGCTGCTCGCCGCTTGCCGATTTTCCTGCCTCGCCTCAACCCTCATTGCATCCATGACTCGAGTACTCTTCACCGAGCAGGATTATCCCGACGTCAAGCTGGAGCGCGGCGTACTCGAGCCGGCCGGCATCGAGCTCGTCCTCGGAAACTGCAAGACCGAAGACGCGCTGATCGCAGCAGGCAAGGATGTCGATGCGCTCCTGATTCAGTACGCACCGGTCACCGAGCGGGTGATAGTCGGGCTGCCTCAATTGGGACTGGTCAGCCGAATCGGTGCAGGCTTCGACACCGTCGATATCGCAGCCTGTGCGAAGCATGGTGTGTGGGTGGCGAATTCGCCTGACTACGGTGTCGGCGAGGTGGCAACGCATGCCTTGTCGCTTGCGCTGGCGCTGGTCCGCAACGTCGCCGGGTTTAACCGCGACGTCAAGGCCGGAACGTGGCACTACCTTTCGTCGGGAAGCTTGAGACGCGCCAGCGCCATGACGCTCGGCATCGTCGGCCTGGGGCGCATCGGTAAACGGATGGCGCATATTTCGCGCAATACCTTCAAGCGGGTCATTGCCTGCGACCCCTACCTCATCGATGGCGATTTCCCGGCGTACGTCGAGCGGGCGGATCTGGGCCCTCTCTTCGAAGAGAGCGAAGTGGTCAGCCTGCACACGCCGCTGAACGACGAGACACGCGGCATGATCGACGAGCGCGTGCTGCGGCGCATGCAGCGGGGATCGTTCCTGGTCAATACCTCCCGCGGCGCCGTCGTCATGATCGACCATTTGCTTGACGCACTCGATAGTGGAATACTTGCCGGCGCTGGATTGGATGTCCTGCCGGTCGAGCCGCCGCCTCCCGGGAGCAGGCTGCTGGGCCACCCTAAGGTAATCCTGACGCCGCACGTCGCGTATTTCAGCGCACAGTCGGAAATCGAGTTGCGGCGAAAGGCGGCGCAAAACATCGTGACCTGGGTCAAGACGGGGCGGCCGGATTACGTGGTGGTAAAGGGAACGCGGCGTCCTCGCCCGTAAGCGTCGAGGCAGAAGCAGCCGTCATCAGAACGGCCTTTCGAAGGAGGAGAATGGCAGCGGTAAGCATCAGAGCAGTACGCAAGAATTTCGGCTCAACGCAGGTGATACGCGGGGTCGACATCGATATTGCCGACGGAGAATTCTGCGTCCTGGTCGGCCCCTCGGGATGCGGCAAGTCGACGTTGCTGCGCATGATCGCCGGCCTCGAGGAAATCAC
>JRHI01000154.1_pt1 | contig 76030 bp, 69 predicted proteins | sample 215371 | NCBI WGS metagenome assembly JRHI01 (sample SAMN02929681, study PRJNA255918) | sediment metagenome | biome: cave system; feature: Ice Cave; material: Sediment; isolation source: sediment from deep within a dark volcanic ice cave with no known source of... ... | reverse complement strand
GGTGCGGCATCATCGAACATTTTCGAATTTCAACAGCCTGCTAGTACGCTCGCGACCCGCCGATCCCTGTAATGCAGCCGACCGCCTCGCACGCCGGAGAAACGCTGTCCGCGCCGCCGCGCGCGCGCCGTGTCGCTCTCTCCATTTTTCTCGCGAGTGCGATGATTTGCACCTTCGTCTATCTCGCGATGACCGTCCAGGGGTCATGGTTCAGCAGCGCGAAGGCGCTGCACTGGACCCCGCGCGAGCTGTCGGTGACCGAGGGCTCGGCGCAATTACGTTCCGATGGTCTCGCCGTTCGCCCCTCCGACGCCACGCATCCCGTTCGCATTGCCGTAAACACGTCGCTGCGCGCGGCCGACTACCCCGTGATTGCGTGGGAAACCACGGACGTTTCGGACGACGCCGAAGCGGCGGTGCTGTGGCAAAACGAATACGAGCCGGGGCGAGTGTTCAACCAGCGCGTGGACGTCGAAGCGGGCCGAGTTCAACCGATATCGCTGGCCCAGAATAAAAAATGGGTCGGCCGCATCAGTGGAATTGCCTTGGCGGTAAGAGGCAATTTTTTCGAGCCGATGGTCGTTCGCGGCGCGACCGCAAAAACGATGAGCCCGCGCGAGGTGCTGGGCGATCGCGTCAGCGAGTGGTTCAAGTTCGAGCCGTGGAACGGAACATCGATCAATACGCTGGCCGGCGGTGCCGACACGCAGGATCTGCCGATGTCCTTCACGTTCGCGGTCGTTCTCGCGTTTGCGGCGCTCATCTACCTTGTGCTCGCGCGGTGGCGGCCACGGTGGGTTGGAGGCTGGCGCCCAGTCATTATCGGCGCTATGTTTCTGGGCGCGTGGTTCGCGCTCGATGCGCGATGGCTGTGGAACCTCGCCCGGCAGGTGGGCGTCACCGCCGGACTCTACGCGGGCAAGTCATGGCACGAGCGCCATCTCGCGGCGGATGACGGAGCGGTGTTTGCATTCATCGACAAGGTCCGCGACAAGTTACCTCCGCCTCCCGCACGCATCTTCGTGGTCGCCGATGAACATTACTTTCGAGACCGCAGCGCGTATCACCTCTATCCCTACAACGTCTTTTTCGACCCGTGGCAGAACACCATGCCGCCGGCGAGTGCGCTACGGCCCGGTGATTTCTTGGTCGTCTATCAACGACGCGGCTTGCAATACGACGCAGCTCAGCGACAGTTGCACTGGGATGGCGGCGCGCCGATTGCCGCTGAGCCCTTGCTCGCTGACGCCGACGCGGCAATGTTCCGGATACGTTAGTGGATTTCCTAACCATCGCCTTTTCGCTTGCGCTTCCGATGGCGCTGGGCGCATCCGCCTTGTTCGTGCTCGATTGGCCGCGTGCGGACAATGCAGCCGGCAGCGCCGCCCTGCGCTGTGGCTACGGCTACATTATTGGAGCGTTGCTGTTGACCTTTTGGATGCGAGGCTTGAGCGCGGCAGGCCTGCGCTTCGGCTGGTTGTCCATCTGCCTCCCTCTGTTCGCGATCATCGCGCTGATGATCGGCTGGGCCGCGCGTCGCGGTCGCATCTCACTGCCAGCCATCCGCGCGACGCTGACTGCGCTGGTCGCGCCGCCGATGGCCTTCTGGCAGCGCGTGCTCTGGATCGCGCTGATTGCCTTGCTTCTTGTCCACTTCGCGCTCATGGCCGCCGAGGTCGCGTGGCGCCCGCTCTATCCGTGGAACGCATGGGTGCAATGGGCGACCAAAGCGCGCGTCTGGTACGAGTTCGGGCACATCGTTCCTTTCGTCCGCGCCGATGTATGGCTCGCCGGCGCGGACGGCGCCTATTTCGACGCAGCGCCGAATGACCCTGGCACGGTGCCTCTGCTGCAGGTATGGACCAGCGTGGCGCTCGGCCGCTGGGATGATTCGGCAATGAACTGGCCATGGCTGGCCATTCTTGCCGCGCTTGTCGCGGCCGCCTACTGCGCGCTTCGCGGCGAGGGTGTCGCGCCGCTGCTCGCCCTTTGCGGCGCATACTTGCTGGCGTCGCTGCCTTTGGTCGACGTTCATGTCGCACTCGCCGGCTACGCGGACCTGCCGATGTGCGCCGTATACACACTGGCCGCAATCGCGTTCTATCGCTGGGCACTGCGCCGCGATAGGCGTGACGCCGTCATCGCACTCTTCCTCGCCGGTGCGTGTCCGCTGATCGAGACATCGGGCTGGATTTGGGCAGCGACGCTCATTCCCGGGGTCGTGATCGCCCTGATGCCGCGCCGTGGCGCACGCATCGTCGGTATCGGCTTCGCCCTCGCGGCACTGGCGCTGCTCGTGCTCGCTCGCAGCGAACCGGCGATTCTCGGCTATCGGCTGCATCTGACTTTCGCGCCCGCCTGGGCTCAGCTCGTCAAGAGCTACTATCTGATGGGCAACTGGAACCTGCTGTGGTACGCGGTCATCGCGCTGATCGCATTTGGCCGGCGACGTTTGAGCGAACCACTTCTATTGCCGCTGACGGCGGTGACTGCAGCCGGGCTATTCTTGCTTTTCTTCGTTTTTGCGTTTACCGAGGCGGCGGTGTGGCTGCCGGACTTGAGCATGGCGAATCGCGCGACACTGCACATCGTCCCCTTGCTCGTGTTCCTGGGCGTGCTGACATGGCATTCGATGACGCTCGCGTCGTCCGAAACAGCACCGTTGCCGGCAGTCACGGCGCCCTGAGCCTGGCGCGCCGCAGCCCCATTCGCCGTCCGATGCGCGCCGCGCACCTCAAACCCGGTGATCGTACAGATGCTTGAGCTCCCGGACGTCACCCTGTGTTGCATCGACACGGTGAATCATGCGCTGGCGCTGCGAGCACTGCGAAAATCCAGCGCGCAGGTTCGATTCGGCCGTACGCTTTTCATCAGCGACCGGGAAATGAGCGCGCAGGATCTCGAGGTGGAGATCGTCCCGGCACTCACTTCGCGCGACGATTATTCACAATTCGTGCTGAAGTCGCTTGCGTCGCGGATCGACACCTCGCATATTCTGCTGGTGCAGTGGGACGGCTACGTGATCAATCCCGCCGCCTGGCGCGAAGAATTCCTCGGCTGCGACTACATCGGCGCGCAATGGTTCTGGCATGACGACGGGATGCGCGTTGGCAACGGTGGATTCTCGCTTCGGTCGCGCAAATTGCTTCTTGCGCTTCAAGATCCGCGCATCGTCCTCACAGAAGCCGAGGACGTGACGATCTGCCGCGCGTTTCGGCCTTTGCTCGAACGCGAGCACGGCATGCGATTCGCGTCCGAAGCGACGGCCGACGCCTTTGCGTTCGAGGCCGCGTATCCGATCGGCAAGCCCTTCGGCTTTCACGGATTGTTCAATTTCTGCAGAGTCGTTCCACCCGATGAGCTCACCGAGCTCGTCTCTTCCTTCACGCCGGCGATCGCGCGCTCGCCTCAGCTCCTGCAATTGGGCCGCAACTGCGCGGCGATGGGTCAATGGAAGTCGGCTGCCGCAATCTTTCGCCGCATACTCGATGAAGTTCCGGGCCATGTCGACGCCGCGGCGGGGCTCGCCGCGGTGTCCGCGAATGCGTCGTCGATGCCGGCGGTGGGTCGCAACGATCCCTGCCCTTGCGGCAGCGCCAAGCGGTTCAAGAACTGTCACGGCGCGCTCGGACCCAACGTTCGCCCGAACACTGCGCCTGAGTCCGCGGAGCTTCAACAACTCAAGCAACTCAAGCAGGCGCTCGCGATGCATCAGCAAGGCGACAGCGACGGCGCAGAGGCGCTGTATCGCAGCGTCCTCGGCACCGAGCCCGATAACGCTTTGGCACAGCATTTTCTCGGCGTGATCCATTATCAGCGCCGGGAGCTCGCCGCCGCGCTGCCGCTGCTCGAACGCTCCGTTGCAGCGTCGCCAGACAAACCGGAATTTCGCAACAACCTCGGGCTCGCGCTTGCCGCCGCGGACCGCGAATCCGACGCAATCGCCGCGTATCGCTCCGCGCTCGACCTCAAACCCGACCATGCGGTGGCCTGGAACAATCTTGGCCTCGCCTTGCAGTCGGTCAATGACGTGGGCGGCGCCATCGCCGCGTTTCGGCGTGCGGTCGATTTGAAACCCGACTTCGCGCACGCACACTGGAATCTGTCGCTCGCGCTGCTGCTCGACGGTCAATTCGAGCAGGGCTGGCGCGAATACGATTGGCGTCTCGTCCTGACCGAGCTGGGCCGTGGCCGACACGTTTATCCTGGCCAGGCGTGGGATGGAAGCGCGCCGGCCGGCAAAACGCTGCTTCTGTATGCGGAGCAGGGCCTCGGCGATGCGCTGCAATTCGCACGGTACGCGACGCTGCTTGCGCATGGGGGGGCACGGCCGCTCATCCACTGCGTCGACGCCTTGAAGCCGCTGATCGCGACAGTGCCAGGCGTGGGCCAGGTCCTGGGCAGCGACGAGCCGCTGCCGGAGTATGACGCCCACTTCCCGCTGCTCTCGCTTCCACGCGTTTTCGGGACCACCGCGGAAACGATTCCGAGCCCAGCTTCCTACATGACCGTTTCGGAGCCGCATCGCACCGCCGCGCGCGCCCGCATCGATTCCAGCCGCGGGAAGCTCAACGTCGGTCTGGTCTGGGCGGGCAGCAGGGAGCACAGCAATGACCGGAACCGCTCGTGCCCGCTTGCCGCGCTGGCGCGGATCCTGGCGCTGCCGGGTATCTCCTGGTTTTCGCTGCAGCAGGGTGAAGCGAGCAAGGAGCTCGATGCTTTCGCCGACCCGACGCGCGTAATCGCGCTGCCGGCGACCGCACCGCTTATCGATACCGCCGCCTTGATTGCCGAGCTGGATCTGGTCATCAGCGTCGACACCAGCATCGCGCATCTCGCGGGCGCCCTCGGACGTCGTTGCTGGCTGCTTCTGCCGTTCGCGCCGGACTGGCGCTGGATGCTCGACCGAGACGATACCCCGTGGTATCCCGCGATGCGGCTCTTCCGCCAATCGCGCCTGCATGATTGGTCGCCCGTCGTCGCGCGCGTTGCCGCAGAACTGCGCGCATTGCCGCCTTAATATGACTTCTACGCCGGCCTCGCGCAACGCGCCGTGCCCGTGCGGCAGCGGAAGACGCTTCAAGGATTGTCACGGCGCATTGCGCGACGCCACCGCGCCGGCAGCTAACGCAAGCTTCCAGACCGACGATCGCCCAAGTGCAACAACCTCCGCCGGCGCGGAAATCGTTGCCTTGCTCGCGCGCGCGCGCATCGAGCTTGATGCCGGAGAAAACTCAGCCGCGATCACGACCTGCCGCGCCGCGCTGGCGCAGGACCGTAGCAACGCCGCCGGTTGGAACCTGCTGGGAGTTGCCCTGCGCAGCACCGACCCTGACCGGGCAGCAGATGCGTGGCGCAGCGCGCTCGCGGTCGATCCGCCGAACGCGGAGGCGCATTTTCATCTTGGCAACCTTTACCGCGAGCATGATGAACATTGGAGCGCGATCGCCGGATACGAGACTGCGCTCGGCGCGGCACCCGACAACGCTGCGGTCCTCAACAATCTGGGGCTGGCGCTCGAGGCCAGCGGAGAACGTGAACGCGCGCTCGACTGCTATCGCCGTGTGCTCGCGATCGACCCAAGTCACACCGACGCGCTCGGCAACCTCGCCAACGTGCAGTTCGATCGCAATGATTTCAGCGCGTCGGCGGAGAGTTATGACCGGCTGTTTGCTATCCGCACCGATTTGCCCGTAGCGACGCTGTTGCGCCACGCGATAGCGCTGCAGAAAAGCCGCCGGCTGCAGGAAGCGGAAGCATGCTTTCGCGACGCTGCCGCTCGCGCGCCCGACGACGCGCAGATATTGACCAACATCGGCTCGCTGTGTGTGGAGCAGGCCCGCTACGGCGATGCCGAAGCGCCGCTTGCACGCGCGGTGGAACTCGACCCGGCCAATCCCTATGCGCTGGCGATGCTGGCGCACGCGAGACAACACCGATGCGAGTGGCAAGGCATCGGCGAATTGTTTGCAGCCTTGCGGCGCTTGCTCGACTCTACGACGCAAGGGCACCCGTGGGGCGTGGCCCCGTTTCCCTTGCACGCCATGCCGCTGCCGCCGCGGACACACTTGCGCGCTGCGCGGCAATGGGCACGTACTTTTCATCCGGGCCCGCTGCTTCCGCGCCCGGGCGTGCGGGCCGCGCCTGACGGAAGGCTGCGCGTGGGCTTCGTGTCGTCCGATTTCCGTAGTCACCCGGTCGCGAGCCTGCTGACCGAGGTGTGGGAACGCATCGATCGCGGGCGTCTCGAGACCTTTGCCTACGGCATCATGCCCGCCGATTCAGGCCCGGTCGGGCGACGTATCGCGCAGTCGTTCGAGCATTTCGTCGACGTCAGCGCGGAGCATGTAAACGACATCGCAGAACGCATTCGAGCCGACGGGATTGCAATTCTTTTCGATCTCAACGGCTATACGCAGAACGCGAGGCCCGAGATATTCGCGCTGCGACCCGCGCCGCTGCAGATCAACAGCATGGGCTTTCCGGGAACGCTCGGCGCCGCGTGGTACGACTATATTCACGTCGACCCTTTTGTTGCGCCAGCCGAAATGCAGCCGTATTACACCGAGCAATTCTTCCACATGCCCCACGCGTATGTCCCAAGCGATACTCGCCGCGCACCCTGCCGCGCCACGCCGACACGCAGCGAAGTCGGATTGCCGGAAAAGACGTTCGTGTTCTGTTGCTTCAACAACACCTTCAAGCTCCTGCCCGATGTTTTTGCGGCGTGGATGCGATTGCTGTCGGCGGTGCCGGATAGCGTGCTATGGTTGCTTGGCGCCAACGCCGATGCCACGACCAATCTTCGGCGCGAGATGAAAGGTGCGGGTGTCGATTCCGCCCGGCTCGTTTTCGCGCCGAGAGTCGAAAACGCGCAGCACCTCGCACGAACCGCGGTCGCGGACCTGTTCCTGGATACTTCGCCTTATGGCGCACATACCACCACCAACGACGCGCTGCTTGTCGGAGTGCCGGTGGTGACTTACGCGGGCAAAACTTTGGCGAGCCGCAATCCGGGAAGCCAGCTACGCGCCATCGGGCTGCCGGACATGGTCACTTCCACCCTCGACGAATACCAAGCGTTGGCGCTGCGCCTCGCTTCAGACCCGCGCGCGCTTGCGGCAGTGCGCGTCCGCCTGGCGGAGAATCGCGCGACCTACCCCTTGTTCGACATGGCGCGCTATGCGCGCGACCTCGAAGACGGCCTCTTGCGGCTCTGGCGCGACTACGAGACAGGTGCCGACACGGCCTCGCGATAAAAGGCCTCGAGCGCGTCGAGTGGCGCCGGATCGTCGAACAACATGCCGTTGCGCTCGCGAATACTCGCCGCGAGCCCTCCTCTCCACGTAACGTCCTGGCAGAGCCGTGTGGCGATGGCGACGTAATCGTCGGCATCGGCGGCAATCAACCCGCGCAGTCCCAGCAAGGACAGCATGCCCGCGCTCTGGCGGCCGCGCATCATCGATCCCGGCAGCGTCACCACCGGCAAGCCGCAGTCGAGCGCGTCGACGCTGGTCTGCCCGCCGGACCAGCGCATCGTGTCGAGCATCGCGTCGCAGGCGAGATTTACCGCCAGGTAGTCGTCGTGCGGAAGCTGCGGCAGTACGCGTGTGCGCCCGCGGATGGGTAGGCCGTGCAGGTCGAAACAGCGGGCGAGCCGGCGCATGAATTGGTCGGTGACGGCGCGATGGCGGCCCGCGAACAGCACCAGCATTGCCCGCGGATTCGCGATCAGAACGCGGGCGAACAGCGCATCGTTGTCCGGATGAATCTTGAACAGCGACTGCGGACAGAGCAATAGCGTTGCGTCCCGCGGCAGGCTGTACGCCTCGCGCTCGATCGGCGCCGGCAGCGTCTGCCGCCGGAAGCGCGTGCCGATCCCGGGCAGGCGGAGAAGCTTTTCGGTGTAATGGAGGTCGGCGCCCTCCGGCTCCATCGCGGCGCAGGACAGGAAGCCGTCGATGGTCGCGTGTCCGGTCGTCACCGGGTGGCCCCATGCCGCATATTGCCGCGGCGCAAGCCTCATCGAAGCGAGCGCGAAAGTCGCCTGTCCCATGCCCAGTTCCGGATAGACCAGTACATCGAGACGCTCGGAACGGATGACCGGCGCGATGGTCGATGGCAATGCCTCGCCGCCGCCGAACGAGTGCACCCGATCGGCGCGGGCGGCAATCGCGGTCGTGACGGCGTCGACACCTGCGCTCAGCGAGTAGACGCAGACCTCGAAATGCTCGCGATCGAGGTCGGTTAGCCAACGCGCGAAGTAACGCCCGACGGTGCATTCGCGCAGCAGAGCCGACACGAAGCCGATGCGAATCTTCCGCCCCGCCGGAGCGGCGGCGGACATCGGCGCCCGCCAGGCGGGATCGACGCTATCGAGCGCGCGTGCCGCGAGCGTGGCGTAGCGCGACTGCAACTGCCTGTCGTTCTCGCCCTGATAGGCAAGATAGAAGTTACTCCAGATCAGTCCGTCCGCGACCTGACGCCAATCCGAGCCGGCGATCCTGTCGTCGAGCTCCCGCTCCAGCGTTTCGAGGCCATCGACGTACTCGGCGCGCGCGCGCGCAACGTCGGCCGGGTCGGCGTAGATCATCGGCAGCGTGAGGTTCATCGCCAGAGCCGCACGCAGATACCGTGGATTTTGCCGCAACGCGACGCCGAACGCCTTTTTCGCCTGCATCGGATCGCCGCGTTCAGTAAGCACCATGCCGAGGTCCAGCATCTCCGTGGCGCTCGAATCGGGCGAGAGCTTTGCCGCGCGAAGATAAAGCTCCGCGGCTTCGTCGAACTCGGCATGGTCGCGCAAAAGATCCGCCAGCGCCGTCAATGCTGGGCGAAATACCGCCGCCGGCGTCTGCCGCGCGATGAGCGCGCGCAAGCTTGCTTCCGCCAGGTCGGCGCGGCCCTGGTCACGCTGGAGGACCGCGAGGTTACATTCGGCCCGCGGATATTCCGGCTTTAGCGTCAGCGCCCGGCGGTACGCAGCCTCGGCGTCGGCAAGACGGTTCGCGTGGTGCAGCGCGGTGCCCAGGTTATTCCACGCTTCGGCATGCGTCGCGTCGAGCGCTACCGCGCGCTGCAGGCTGTCGATCGCAAGGCCGGCATTCCCAGCATCGAGCAGCAGCGCACCGAGATAACGATGAGCCTGGACCATTTCCGGATCGCACTCGATCGCGCGGCGCAGCTCCTCGATAGCGCGCAGTTTGTCTCCGGTTTCATCGACGCATTCGGCGAGCGCATAGTGAGCCAGCGCATCGCGCGGCGTTGCGGCCACGGCGCTGGCGGCGTGGGCGAGCATCGCCACCGGGTCGCTCTCGCGACGACAACACGCGGCCAGGATCAGGTGCACGCCCGCCAATTCCTTGGCGTCGACCGGTGCAGCCAGGCACGCCTCGCACGCGCGTCGCGCCGCCGCGATGTCGCCGGCGAAAAGAAGCTGCCGCGCGTGATCGATGCGGCTCTTTCCGGTCATCGGTTCTCGCCATGCGCATGCGGTCGCACTCTCGCCAACGCCTCTTGGTACGCGGCCTCCAGCGCCCGCGCGTGCCGCGGCATGTCGGTTAGCGTGGAACGCGCCAGTCCCGCCTTGATGGCAGCTCGCACCCGGGACATGAACTCACTTTCAGTCGCGAGCCGTACGGCAATGTCCACATATTCGCTGCCGCTGGCCGCGACCGTCTCGCTCACTCCCAGATTTTCGAGAATACTGTACGACGTGCGCTCGCTGTGCTTTTTGCCGCACAGGGTTACCACCGGGACGCCCATGTCGAGCGCTTCCAGCGTGCCATTGACGCCGCCGTACGGAAGTGGATCGAGGGTAAAGTCGATCACGTTGTAGCGCGCCTGGTTCTCTTCGTCGTTGCGGCCTTGAGGCAACAGGACGACGCGCTGGAGCGGGATGTTGGCGGCGCCTAGCAATCGAACATAGACTCCCTGCGCCTCGGGCGACAATGGAGAGATCGCCAGCAGGGTCTGAGGCGCGCGGTCCAGCACCTCGCGCCAGAGCGAAAGGCAGCGCCGCGACAGCTTGAGGGGGTTGACGAACGCGCCGATGACCACCGCGTCGACGTGGATGTTCAGCCGGTCGCGATGGAACGGATGCTCGGCAGCCGGCTCGATGTGGCGATAGGGATATACGCACCCGGCCATCGGTAGCAGCGTCTCGATCTGAAACGCCTGATTTTCGGGAGTGTCAGCAAAAGCATCGGTCAGCTTGAAGTCGATGGCGCTAAGGCCCACGACTCCGGCGCTGGCGACGTGCGTGATCTGCACTCGGGCGGGCTTGAGCGCGAGGATGCCCGGCTTCGCGCCCTTGGTGTGCGTCGACAAGTCGACCAGAAGGTCGAGGTCCTTGGCCGCAATCAGGAGCGCCGCCTCGCGCTCCGGCAAGTCGCCGATCATCTCGAAATGGTCGCCGAGCTGACGATAACGCTCGGTCCACTCGTCACTCTCCGGCGTCAGCGAGTAAAAGTAGAGCTCGAACCGATCACGATCATGATGCTGGATGGCGGACCACATCATCTTGCCCATCACCTGATTGCGTAGGTCGCCCGAAAGATAGCCGATGCGCAGGCGTCCCGCGCGCCGGCCATGCGGCGTCGGCAGCGGCTTGCCGTAGACGCGTTGCGCCACCGCGTCGTACGCGCGATAGAGCCCGAGCTGGGCTTCCGGCTCGATATCGAAATAGAGAAGCAGAAACAGTAGCTGCTCGAGGCAGTCGGCGAGGTCGGTCTCGCTCTCCGGCTTGAACTCGTCCTGTCGCAGCCGGTCGAGATAGCGGTCCAGCCCCGCGAAGTCGCCGCGATACTGATAGACCTCGAGTGCCTGCACGGCGAGCGAGAGCGCGTGCGGACAGTTCGCCTCGAATCGCTTGAAGACTCTCAACCAGTCGTCTATGCGTCGTGCGGCCAGGAGTGTGTCGCCCAGCGTCTTGTGCGCGGGGACATGCCGCGGATCGCGCGCGAGCACCTGCTCGAACGCGGTGATGGCGGCGTCGGTACGTCCTTGCTCCTGGAGGATGACGCCGATATTGAAGTCGGCCGCGATCAGTTCCGGATCGAACGCAAGCGCGCGCTGGTAAGCGCGCAGCGCGTCTTTGCGCAGATGCATCATCTGCAGTGCGACGCCCTGGTTGTAGTGCGCATCCGCATCGGTGGGCAGGCCCTTCAGAACTTCCTCGAATGCGGCGCGCGCCGCGACACCATCGTGCCGCGCGAGCTCGACCAGGCCCAATGCGCGTTGCAGCGACAGGCGCGAATTCTCATCGGCCGCGAGCGCGAGGCCGGCGCGGCACAACGCCGAAGCTGACTCCAGCTCGCCCCGCTCGCGCTCAAGATTTGCCAGCGCAACCCTCGCCTCGGCATAGGCCGGTGCGACAGCGACCGCTGCCGCAAGCGAGGATCGCGCATCGGCGTCCCGGCCGCGATCGCGGAGCAGCAAACCCCGCAGATACAGTGCAGGCGCAAAATCGGGTTGCTGGGCAAGCACCGCGAGATATCCGGCGAACGCCGAGTCGGCATCGGAGGCCTGGTGCGCGGCGACCGCGGCGCGCCAGAGACCGACCATCGCGCCCTGTGCCAAAGTCGCGGGCGTCGACGAGTTCGTCCCCGTGCAAGCGGCCAGCAACGCGGCCTCGATTGCTTTGCGGTGCTCCGCCCACACGGCCTCGCTCGGGCCACCACCTGCAATGGGCTCCGCGTGCCTGACCTCACTGATGAGCTGCGGCAGTAGGTGCGAGATCAGCGGTGCGACGTGCGCGCCCGGCAGCGTCGGATAGGTCCATATCGTGCGTGCCGGCCTTGCGGCAAGGAAAGGTCCTGTCACTTCTGCCATGCCGCCAAGATCGATCAGCGCATCGTAATCGGCTTCGGCGACCGCCCGAGCCATCGCCGGCCCCGGCGCGAAACCAAGCGTCCCGATGGGAGTGTCATGAAGATGCGCGGCGCCGGCGTTATCCGGCGCATCATCCCCGACGAAGAGAATCGCCGGTGCGAACTTGTCGCGTGCGTGCGCCGTCGCGACGTGGCGCAGATACGCATCGATGTTGATCATTGCGGCGCCTACGACCGACTGACCTCGGCGCGGGACAAGGTAGGCAACACGCAGCGCGCTGCCCGAAGTGCGGCGTGGCCACAGCAGCGGAACCGGCAACGAGTGCATCGCGGCGCAGGCCTGCGCATAACGTTGCGCCCACGCCGAGGATAAGTCTGTCGAGCCGATCGCGGCCGCCGCGACGGCCAGCCGACGCAGCGCTTCCGGATCATCGATGGTCGCCGCACGTCGCTCCGCCACATCGAACAATGCAAGCGCGCGGTCCTCATCCTGCGGCGTGTCGGCGACAACGCTCTCGATGGCGATCGCCAGAAGCAGCGCCGACGGCGGAAAGTCGGGTAGCGATCCGATCGTTCGCACAAGCGCGCTCTTCTCCGCCGAGGGCGGCAAGGCGGCGAGCATCCGGGACAATTCGTCCCAGTCGCGAAAGGACGAGGTGTCGGCGTCCATAAGCGACGCGAGTTGCGAGAGCGCGCTTGCGTCGCCTGAGGCGAGCAAGGACAGCGCGAGACCTTCGCGTACCGTGGCGTTGCGCGGGTCCAATGCCGCTGCATCCTGGTAATGCCTGACGGCTTCCGCCGGCGCGGTTCTTCGCAACAGGTCCGCGAGCGCCACCAGCGACGACAAGTGCCGCGGTTGCCAGGTCAGCGCCATGCGAAAAGCCGCGATTGCGTCCTCGCGACGGCCGAGATCGCGCAACACCTCGCCCAGCTGAAACTGAACCTGCACCGCGTTGCGGTTCGATTTCAAGGCCTGGCGATAGCACAGCATGGCGTCGATCGGACGCGCCGCCTGCTGATGCGCCTGCCCGCGCGCGAGCCATTCGCCGTAATCGGCTTCGATCATTCGGTGACCCTCGCCTTCAGCGCTTCCCGCAGCGCCTTGGGCGTAAGACGGTAAAGCATCCGGCCCGGCAAGGTGTGCCGGATGCGCATCGCGATACGCGCAATACCGGCCATCGGACCGCGCGGCGCAGGCCGCGCGGCCGGCTCCGGCGCGGGCTCGGTTTTGGCCGGAGGACGCCACGGCACGTAATGAAGCGCGGCAAGGCAGCGCAGAGCCGCGATCGGCATCACCGCCGGCGGTGCCGACGCTCGCTTTTGGGCGTCGCGATAGACGACCAGCGTGGCGTCGGTCATCGCCGCCAAAGCGGGTTGCGGCGCGGCGCCGGCACGAGCGGCGGCCAGCTCGTAGGCGTCCTTATTCATTGGATCGAGCACAGCCACGATGCGATCGAGCATGCGCTCGTCGCTTCGCCATTCTTCTTCCGTCAGCACCCAGCCGCCGCCCGTTGCTGATACCCGATCGACAAGCGCTCCAATCGGTGGAACCACGGCGGGCAGGCCGGCGGCCCACGCTTCGGATAATGTGAAGCTGAAGGTCTCAGGGCCCACCGAAGGATATGCGACCAGACAAACACAATAATGTTTGAGCAGGGCCGGAAGCGCGTCCGACGCGTAGGGTCCGTGCATGGCGAAAACGCCATCGCTCGATTGCCACGGATCGCGCCTGCGGTCGAGATAACCGATCAGCACCCAGCGCAAGGCAAGGCCGCGCTGCCGCGTGAGCTCGACCAGCTTTTCCAGGCGGCGCGCGCCCTTGTCGGGGCCGATCGCGCCCAGCACCGCCACCACCGGACGTCCGTCGTCGCAAAACGGCAAGGGCGTGCGAATCGCATCGGCGCGCGAGATCCCGTTGGTGCTGCCGTGCGGTATGACTCGCACCTCATGCTCGGGAAAATAGCGCCGCAATAGAGTCGCCGCCCAGCTCGAAGGCGCAATCACGAACGCGGCACGCTCGAGCAGCGCGCGATGCTTGGCGCGCCAGGCCTCGATGTCGATGCCGGCGAACTCGGGCTGCGCCGCAAGGCAAGCCCCGCACACCGCGGCATCGGTCACGGCGCCGCAGTAGACCTGTTCCGCATTCAGAAAAGTGATCGTGGGGCACGCGAAATTCAGATCATGCACGGTGTAGCCGTAAGGCAATTCGGTCTCGGCAAGCGCGCTGATCAAACCGTCGCGGCAGCCGGAAATATTGTGCAGGTGGATCATCTCGATGCCAAACCTGGCGCACAGACCCGACAGAAGTTCGCCCCATCGCTCGCCCGGAAGCCGCTGAAAATCGTAGCTTCTAATCTTTCCTTGAGCGTGCTCCTCGAGCTGCCATTCGTCGCCGATCGCAATCAGCAGGTAATGATGAAATGCCGAGGACGACGCGGCAATCAGCGCCCGCACGTGATATTCCGTGCCGCCTCCGTGGCCGTGAATCACATGCAGCAATCCGGGCAGAGGATCGGTCAGCATCCGGTAGTGCGCAAGCGCGAGCTCGCGCAGCGGACGAAGCGGGTCGGCGGCGACATACGCCCCGACGAGCTCGAGGTACTCCGGGTGGCGTTGGAGGAGAATGGCCATATTGCGCTGCGCGAGAGCGCTACGCTTGGCGCCGAACGAGCTGCCGCCCAGATGCACCACGAACGCATCGTCGCAGAGAATGTTGCGAAATCCGGCGCGGGCAGCGCGCATGCAAAAGTCGTTCTCCTCGCCGTAGCCCAGACCGAAAACCGGATCGAAGACCCCGATCGAATCGATCAGCGCCCGCCGGATATAAAGGCAGAAACCGACACCGGTGGGCAGCTCCGGGTAGGACGGCATGGCGGCCCGCTCGAGAGCTCGAACCATCGGCTCGGTATCGCGCTCCGGAGGCCACGGATTGTTTTCGCAGAACCGCGGCAGCGAGCAGATTTCGGCATTGTTGGAAAACGGCGTGATAGTGCCGATGCAGGCGTCCGATTGCGCGCAGCGCACGAGCTTGTCGAGCCAGCCGCGGGTGACGATGGTGTCGGAGTTGAGCAAAACGACGTCGGCGCCGGCACGCGCCGAGCTCATGCCCCGATTGGCGGTCAGCGTGAAGCCGACGTTGTTCTCATTCGAGACACAATGCACCTGCGGCAATGCGCGCGATTGCATTTCGTCAAGGTAGGTGCCAATCGCCGGGTCGGGGGATGCATCGTCGATTAGCAGCAGGCGGTAATCGCCGTCTGTGTACAGAAGGACGCTGTCGATGCAGCGCCTCAAGTCGTCGGCGGCGTTGTAGACCGGGACGATGATGTCGATTGCGGGGCCAGGCGGGTGCGGCATCAGCGAGTGCGAGCTAGCCAGAGCTTCACTCGGAACCACGGGAGCTTGACCCACCAGCGCGCGCTTTGCCGATAGGCGACGGTAAGCTCCGTCGCGTGGAGCGCGGCATGAAGCCGGATTTGTTCACCCTCGAGCGCTGCGATGCGAGACTCGAGCGCCACGATGGTCTGCGCGCGCTCGGCGAGGTGCCCGTCGCGCTCTTCGCGCGCGTCGTTGAGTTCCTGGAGGCGCCGGTCCAAGTCGCCGATGATGCGCTCGCGCTCGGCGACAATTGCTTCCAGGTGATGGATATGTCCTGTCTGCCGATCGAGTGCGGCGATGTGCTCCCTGAGCAGCGCGTCCAGGCGTAAGACCTCGCGCGCATTGGACTCGTTGCGCTTGAGCTCGGTGTCGTCGGCATCGGCGAACAGCGAGCCGGGCGCGACCGGCATGGCCGCCTTGGCGGAGCGAGCAGCAACGACGACGAAATACATCCCTTCCGTCGACTTGTAGGAAGCAACGCCGCTGGCGTCGCCGAGCCAGGCTTCGGCGCCGCCCGCCGGATGCTCGGGCCAGATCGCCGACCAGGGGGTAACGCGCTGGTGGTACCACGATTGCGCCGGGAAAGATTCGGCCAGCAGTGCCGCGAGCCCATCGCGATAGAGCTCATGCCGATGGAATTGGTTGACGTATCCGCGCGCGTCGCTGTACAGGCGCTTGTTGGGCGACGATATGACCAGCAATCCGTCGGGCTTGAGCACACGCGCAAACTCGGCGAGCATCTTCGGCTGGTCGACCGCGTCGAGATGCTCGATGGTCTCGAACGATACGACGGCATCCACCGAAGCGTCGGGCAGCGGCAGCGCCGAACAGGAGCCGGTGACGAAGCGGACGCGATCGCCCTCCCCGTATCGTTCGCTGGCCTGGGCGATGGCGGAAGCATCGATGTCGACGCCGACAACGCTGGTTGCCACGTTGCCGAGGAGTGCGCTGCCATATCCCTCACCGCAAGCCGCGTCGAGCACCCGCTTCCCGGCCGCGAACCGTCGCGCGAAAGCGTATCGATGCCAATGCTCGTAGGCTATTTCTCCGGTGCAGGCAGGTAGGAAACGCTCGCCGGTGAAGAGGATTTCGGCCATGCGGGAGTGGAATCAGGTGTGCCAAGCGTGGCGGCGCAGAAGGTGCAATTTTACCCGATCGCAGCCGCGCCAAACGCGCGCCAGAGGCATCAGTGTCGACGACCCGTCACTCGCGCAGAAGGCGACCGAGCTCTTCGGGAGTTCGCCACGCCGTGCCGCAGGTATTGCGCGGCAGCAGCCAGCGATTGCTCGCTGCGTGCAGGACCCCGGGCGTCCCGGTGAACGCCGCGAGCGTGCCATGGCGCGCTGCGTGAAGCGGGAAAAACTGCTCGACCAGATACGCGCTGGCGTCCCCGTAGGGAAACGCGAATAGGGCGGAGCCGGGGTTGGGCGCCATTGCATCGATGAACTCGCGCGCCGCGCGAACCTGCAGATCCGCTTCATCGAAGCTTTCGATGAAAGCAAACGAACCGCTTTTGCCTTCACGCTGCGCTACCCGCGCGACCGAGGGACTTAGATGATCCCAGCTGTGGTTGCCGACGTGAAAGAGCCCGCTGGCCACCGCGGCGCTCCACCAGTGATCGCTGATCCACTGGTGATCGAGCATCTCCCGGCGCGCGATCTCGCGCCGCGCATCCGGCGAGGCGATGACGAAAGTCGTCGCATGCGCGGCGACGCCGTGTCTCGACGAAAAGCTGCGCAGGATGCTGTGCACCGACCGTTGCGGCCCGTGAAAAGGATGAACGAGATCGACGAAATCAAAATCGAGCCCGTCGTCGAGTGTGATCGCGGCCAGCTTCTCCGGAAGGCTGGCCGTCGCGCCCAGTATCAAGGCGTCGACAATGCTGCGCAGCGGAACGATGGGCAGGCGCAGCGCGCGAATTTGCTCCAGATCCTCCGTCAGCGCGACGAGGTTGTTGGTGGAGTAATCGTTGCCCGCAAGGTTGCCCGAGTGGTATGTCAGTACGAAGGCGCGCATGGCGTTTAGAATGCTCCGAGCGCGGCAGCTTGCGCGATCAGTCTTTCCTTATCAGGCTGAGAGAAGACTGCATTCCAGATGACCAGAAGATGCGGTGGCCCGGCAGGGACGAATCCGACATTGAGATCGTGCTGCCACTGGCGCGCGTCGCCGCAATAGCCAAACACGGTGCGGTCGGTAAGACGCGAGAGCGTGTCGCGCAGGAGGATCTCGCCTATGCCCCCCGCGCGCTTCCATCCGGCGGCGTCCGCTGGCTCGGCGCGCGAATAGGCCTGGCGATCGATGCACAGACCGCCGCACAACCACGCTTCGTTGCCCCATGCGGTGTAGTGAATGTAGCAGGCGACGCGCAAGGCACCGCCGTCAATTCGCTGCAAAGCCACGAAGTGGCGAGGAAACTTCGGGATGGGGTCGCCGAAGGTCGTGAAAAAGAGCTCGCCGGCGAGCGCCTCCGCGTCGTCGACTTCGACAATGATCAGCGACATCGAGGAGTGCCACTTGCCGTTTGATTCACGACCCGCCGCTTTCAAAGCGGGACATGGCCCCCGAGGCCGTTTGCGCCGTATGCGTCGCGTCCGCAACGCGCCAGCGATGTTCGATGCGAATCAGTCCGAGTTCGCGCGCCACACCCGTGACCACCAACGGCTTCTCCAGCGTGTCAAACATACGCACGCCCTCGGGATCGAGCACGTGCATGCGGATGAAATACTTCCCGGGCAACAGGGGCAGCGAGGGAAACTCGATCTCGAACGCATAGCAGTTAGCCGAAGTCTTGCGCGGTGAAACATTGTCCATGTCCGTTGCCACGCCGTAGACCGGTGTCCCGTCGGCACGGACGATACCGATCATGATCACCGGGGGCCTCCCGTCCGGTGAATACGCTTCACCCGTCGCGACGAGGGCGGAGCGCTCCGCGACCGCCCCGTCAGGCGTGAGCTCGAACTGCTTTATCGCATAGTAGCCTGCTGCGGCGGCGGCTCGCGCATCGTGCGTGCCGGTCGGCCGCTTGCTCGCCGCGGTTTTTTCCTCGTGGTAGGCAAGATAGGCCTGGCTCACGTCGGCGGCAGCGCCGTAGCGCTCCACCCTGCCGTCCTTGAGCCACAGCGCGCTGCGGCAGAGCTTCTGGACGTGGTACATGCTGTGCGAGCAAAGCAGCAGGGTTCCGCCGTCGTCAAGAAACCGCTCCATCCAGGCAATGCATTTCTTCTGAAACGATTCGTCGCCGACGGCCAGGACCTCGTCGGTAATGAGGACGTCCGGCGTGAGGGCGGTGGCAACGGCGAACCCAAGCCGCACGACCATCCCCGAGGAATAGTGCTTGATGGGATCGTGGATGTGCGATCCGATGTCGGCGAAGGCGATGATTTCCTCGCGCTTGGCCGCGATTTCCGCCGGGCCTAAGCCGAGGAGCGCGGCAGCAAGATCGATGTTGGCGAGTCCCGTGTACTCGGGGTGAAAGCCGGAGCCGAGCTCGAGCAGCGCACCGACACGCCCATGCACTTCGACGCTGCCACGCGTTGGCGTAATGACACCGGCGACAATTTTCAGCAGTGTCGACTTGCCCGCGCCATTTTCGCCGATGATCCCGAGCGACTCGCCCGCGGCAAGCTGAAACGAGACGTCGTCGAGCGCTTGAAAGGCATGCGCCACGCCGCGTCCTCGCAGCAAGTCGAACACCAGCCGAACCCGTGCCGCGTTGTGATCGGTTTTGGCGTAGTCCTTGCCGACTGCGGACAGATTCAGCAGCGGCGCAGCCATCACACAAAATCCTCGAAATGCGGCGACAGGCGCAGGAAAACCCATCGCCCCGCGACAAAGAGAGCCAGCGCGACGATAACGGCCACCGCGTCGCCCCATTGCAGCGCCAGCTTGCCGTCCAGCAGCGCGTCGCGCAGCCGATCGACCAGGTAGCCAAACGGGTTCGCCGCGACCCACGGCTTCATTTCCTCGGGGACCAGCGTCAGCGGATAAAGGATCGGCGTCAAATACATCAGGATCATCAGCACCGGCATGAGGATGTGCTCGACGTCCTTGACGAAAACCTGCAGCGCCGCCAGGGCGAGCGTGAGGCCGGCAACGGCGACGGCGAGTAGCATCCAAAGGGGCAGCGCAAGCAAGAGGCCTTCGAAATGCACGGACTCGCCAAAGAGTGCCAGCACGACCAGCACGCCAAGATAGCCGACAAGCTGCAGCGTGAGCGTCGCCGCGACCGAAGCGTAGACGACAAGCTCGTGCGGAAATGCGACCTTGCGGATCAATCCGGCGTGACCTGCAATGCTGACGGTGCCACGCTGCAGTGCCTCCTGCGCGGCGAGCCAGGGCCAGAGCGCGACCGCGACAAAGATCAGGAAGCTCTTGCCGTTCATTGGCCCGTTGCGAAATATGGTCGTGAAGACGAAGTGGTACACGGCAAGCAACGCCAGCGGATGCAGTAATGCCCAGGTAAGACCGCTGATGCTTCCGAGATAGCGTGAAAAAAGCTCGCGTCGAAAGAAATTGGCGAACAGCGCCCGATGACGCGCGAACGTCGCGGCGGAAGCTTCTCGGCGCGGCGGTAGAGGATGTGGAATCGAGGACATGAGATGAAGGATAGCAGCGAGACGTATCCTGCTGGAGTCAATTCCATAGGATACGTTGCCACTCCGACGGCGCGAACTGCCGCAATACTAGCTTGCCCTTTTAGCTAAAACAGCATATACTAAGTTCATGGACGTTGTCAAAGCTACGGAGTTGAAGAACCGGCTGGGTGCCGTGCTGGAGCGTGCCGCCCTCGGGCGAGTCGCCATCGAGCGGCACGGACGAGTCATTGCGTATCTGGTTCCGGTTTCTGCTGGATGGAAGCGTGCCTCTCCGAGTCGAAAGGCGCGACCGCAACCCGGTTGGAGTCGGCTCGCCGAAGAGCGCGTACTGGAGCTTTGCGCAAAAGGCGATTTTCGTCCCTCTCGGTGGTTGCGCGCAGGCGACCCGCGTCAACTCGCCGGGGTGGCCGTCATGCTTGCATCGCAGGTTGGTTTCGATCGGCCGCGCATGCTCGCACTCGCGGAGCGGCTCCATCCCGGAATGAGCACGCCAGCCGGCTTCGACCGTTGGCTAAGCAGCTCGCCCATCCAGGCGGCGCGCTTCCTGCCCATGCTTCGTGCCCGGATGCAGGAACACGCTGCACTCTTGGCCGCCGAGGGTTAATCGTATGGCTGCAAAGGCGCCGCTGCTACGGGCGGATCCCGAGTATCTAAAAGCATTTTCGACCATCATGTCGCGAATCGAGCACGCGGTGGGCTCAAAGCGCGGTGCCACCCCCGTTACAGCATGCGTCGCCGGGGGCGCCGCGCTGCACTTTTACACCGGAATCCGGGTATCAAAAGACATCGACGCAAAGCTCATGACGCGTGTTCTCCTGGACCCCAGCGATTTGCAGGTTGCATACCGCGATGCCGACGGTCACGCTCGCCTGCTCTACTTCGACACACAATACAACGACAGCTTTGCGCTCCTGCACCACAACGCCTACGATGACGCCTTGCCCATTGCGCTGACGGGCGTCGATCCGCGTCGGCTCGAAGTAAAGCTTCTCACGCCGCGGGACCTGGCGGTCTCGAAGCTTTCACGGTTCAGCGAACAGGACCAGTTGGATATTCGCGCGTTGGCTCGCGAGCGGTTGATCGATGCCACGCAACTTCGTCGCCGTGCCGAGGAGGCATTGCCGGAGTACGTAGGCAAACTCGATCGCATCAAAACGTCGATTGACATTGCCTGTCGTCTTATCGGGGCAGAGGTGGGCGAAAAGCGATGAGCCTCGGTATTGCGGTTGAGGCCTACGAAAGTACGTGCAAAAGAGCTTGAAGACCTACTGACTGAGTGTCGAGGGACAGCCCACGGTTTACCGCAGAACACTCCTACTTGGGTTTCTCCCCTGCCGACGCCTTGCTGGCCTTCTCCGGGTCGATGGTGATGATCAATGCGTCGACCGCAGCCTGGTTCACTTTAGTCGCGGGATCGTTTTTTACGGGTGCGAGCGCGGCATCGCGCTGCTCGTCGATGAACCTGGCCCGCTCGCTGGCGAGAATCGACTCTTTGACCTGGTCGAAGGTGCGCGCGGTCGCGGGGTGACGGCCTTCGAGGCGAATCAGGTGATAGCCGAAGGTCGATCGAACCGGCTCGCTCACGTCGTCGACCTTCTTGAGCGCGAACGCCGCATCGGCGAAGGCAGGGTCCATCTGCGCCTTGTCGAAATAATCGATGTGGCCGCCATTGCGCTGCGCGCTGGGGTCGTCGGAAACCTGCTTGGCGAGCGCGTTGAAGTCGGCGCCGGAGAGGATCTTGGTGCGCGTTTCCTGCGCCAGCTTCAGTGCCTCCTCAGGCGTGCGCTTCTTGGTGTCGAACAGGATGTGCGATGCGGCCACCTGCTCGGGAACGCGATACTTGTCGCGATTGGCGAGATAAAGCTCCCTCGCCCGCGCCTCGAGCTGCGGCCGGCGGGAGTCGAAGGCACGCCCCGCTTCTTCCTCGATTCTCGCGATCTGCAACCCGGCATGCAAGCGATCGACTTCCAGCGCAAGGCGGGGCTGCACTTCTGGAGCCTTATCGAGGCCCGCCGCGCGCGCTTGGGCGGCAAGCGATTTGGTCAGGAGCAGCCGGGTCAGCAAATCGTAGACTCGCTTGCCATTGTTTGCGAAGCCGCCGCGGAGGTCCGGCGGCAGCCGCAGCAGCTCGGCCTCGTAATCGCCGCGGGTCACCTTGGCAAAGGAGTTCTCGACCAGGACTTCGTCGGACCCGCGACCTGATTGCGCGAGCGCAGCGGGCGCGAGCAAGACCACGGCGAGCGCTAACGTCTCGATCAGCGTGCGGAGCACGAAGGAAATGCGCTTCATGGAATCAGCCTCGGGAAAATAAAAAAGCCCCGCCGAAACGGGGCTGAATATGTTGCGAGCGTTCGCTTATCGTGCCGCGCGATCAGGGCGTCGCGGGTATGTTGACCATCTGGGCATTGCAGCTTAACAGGCCGCAGGAGTTCTGTGGCGTCGGATCGAGCTGCCAGTTGCGCAAGCTGATGTAGTAGGTCTGTCCGGCGCTCAAACCCGCGGGGCCGAATATGAACGGAGTCGCCACGCCGTAGGAGACCTGTGTGGTCGTGCCGTTCGACACCGCGAGTGGGCCGTTCACGCCAGTGTAGTCCTTCTGCCGGAAGTCGCACGCCTGTGTTGAAATCGTCATCTGCCGGAAGGTGTTCGGGCCCTGGTACTCGGAGGCCGCAATTCTACCGATAATCGAGCTGTTCGGCGTGCCGGGCGGCACCACCAGCTTGACCACCCAGACGGTATTGTCGCCAAAGTTGCCGCCCCCAGTCGAAAACCATGTCGACTGCTGGCCCCAGGTCGCGTTGACGATGGGCAGCACGTTCGTGTACAGGTTGCAGAAGCCCACGACGTTGCCGGCAACGTTGACCGACACGCTCGCCTGGTTACCGCTGCCGCCGGCGTTGCTCGGTGTCACGCTGAAGAACGTCGTCGCGGCAATGGTCGGCGTCTGCGCAGAGCCCCCATTTGCCGAGAATCCGGACGTCGGGGCCGGGCTTGCGGTCCACGTATAGCCAGTCACTGGTCCACCGCCTGTGCAGGTTGCGGTCAGGGTCACCGGGCCGCCGCCAACGGGCAGGCTGCTGTTGCTCGCTCCGAGCGAGCAACCTGTCGGTGCCACCGGGGGAGTATTGCTCCAGTTTACAGTGGTGGAGGCTGTATTACCCGCGCCTATGTTGTTTCTCGCGGTCACCCCGTATGTCACCGGCCCGACACTGGCGGAATTCGCAGAGCAGCTTTGCGTCGTTTGGCCGGCGCAGTTTCCGCCCGTCCATGTCCACGCGTTAGGAGAGCCTGTAGCGCAGGTCGCCGTCAGGTTAAAGGCGGTATTGATCGTGCCTGTGCTGGGTCCCGGGGGGGAGATCGCGCATCCGGACGGCGCATACAACACGATGCAGCTCAGCGTCTGGTCCGGCGCGGTGCCGGAAAGCGCGAAGCTGTCGCAATTGCTGTCACTGAGGTGGATATTCGCGGCGTGGACCGGCGACGCGGCGAATGCAAGCACCATCGCAGTGCTCGCAAGCGCGGCGCTGGTTCTCAGAATCAGGGAACGGATCATGGGTACTCCTGAAGGACGGCGGAACAACAGTCAAGCGGCAGCAAGTTCCGCGCCATGAAATCAATTGGGTGCGGCACTATACCTCAAATGTCCGGTCGAGGGCAATGCGCCGCTGTCTGTACGGCCGCGTACATACGATCGCTTCAAGCGCGTCGCTCGAAAAGTGCCGCCGTGCGGCACTAAAGAACCGCGAGGGGCGGCACATTTGAACCGTGAGCGGCAAAGAAAAAGGCGGAACCGGAGTTCCGCCTTTGGATGACATCTCTGCGGCCGCCTTACTGGATCAGGCGGGTGTACTTGTGAAGGAAGCTTCCGGTGTACTTGAGCGGAGCACTCGTTACGCTGGTTACCGAACTATTGGTGAACGACTGCGCAGCGAAGCCGATGACCGGCAAGCCGTTGTACGTGGCTGTCGTCTGCACGCTGCTGACGCCCGTCGCCGTGCTCGACCGGATCGTGGCACCACCGATCAGCTGATGCACTGGCAGCGTAATGGTTGCCGGGAAGAAGTTCAACGACACCCAGCCGTTCGGGAACGAGGTCGTCAGGATGGACTTGTTTGCCGACAGCAGCACGTTCGTGTTGTTGAACGTGATGACGTTGGCCTCCCAGCAGATCGCGTCGGTGCCAGTCGGCGACGGCGGCGAGAATCCGGGCACGTTGACGACTGTCTGCTCTTCGCGGTTGTACTGCGTCAGCAAGATGTCGTCGCACGCGCCGGTCGCCCGGAAGTTGCTCTGGAACAGCTTGGTGACATTGTTTTGGGCATTGTAGTAGAAATGCTTGGTTGGGAACGTGACTAGCCAATCGGTGCCCGACGCCGTGCCCGGATCCAGCACGAACTCGTTATAGATGTTGTCATGCATCAGCGCCGCGCTGACCGCGTCGACGGTATTGCTCGAAGCGGACCAGTCGGTCGTCACGACTTCCGTGTTGTTGAAGACCACCGACGTCTTCGGGTTGACCAGCGACAGATCAGGCAGAATGCTGCCTGCCGGCGCCCACAGCGTCGTCGCCGAGAAACTCGCTAGCGCAACCACGTCCGCCGTGACGTCGCCGCCGGCAAGCGGGTTGATCAGCGAAATGCCGCCAAACAGACCGCCGTTGCCGGCGACAAGGTCGGTCGGCTGCGTGGTCGGTGGCAGCCCGGCGCATCCCGGCGGTCTTCCGGGAGGTGCGGGTTGGACATGGGTGATCGCGGTCAGCGTCGCGCCGGTCACGTTACCCATTTCGATGATTTCGACGTAGCCTTCCTTGGTGCGATCCAGACCCGTGCCGGCTGCATCCTCCGACAGCTTGATGTTAAAGAAAGCCTGGCCGGCAGCAGGAATAGGCGGCGTCGTGCAGGACAGGTCGGCCGTCAAGATGCCGGCGCCTGCTCCCATCGGGACGATCGCGGCGGTCCATACATCGCGCGGCGACAGCCACAAGTTAAAGTCAAGCACTTCCTTGGAGTTCTTGCCTTCCAGGAAACGGACCTTGACCACCTTGCCTGAATTGGTCGAGTTGACGACCGACAGCAGCGAGTTGTACGGCGCGTTCGTGCCCTGCGTCGTGTAGTACGGGTAGATCAGCGCCTGGCCCAGACCGTCGGGGTTGACGTTAACCGCTTGCGCGGCACCCGTCGCTCCCAGCGCGCCCAGACTCGCCAGTGCCGCGTGCAGCGATTTTCTCTTGAACGTGTTCATGGTTTTTGATGACTCCTTGTTTCGAGATTTAAAGTGATCACTTTAAAGACTGCGGGCGAATCTTATTACAGCTTGCTTCCTTTTACAAACGATTTCCAACCCAACTCCGACCCTTCCTGTGTGGTTCTCGCCACTCGCCACTCATTCACGGTCCCGATAAACATACCAAGCGTTACCTTTTTCGAGGATCCAGGTCTCCTGGAAGGGAGTCTGGACACCTTTCATCATCTTGTGATCGTAAGTCAGCGTCATGCTGACCTGGCAGATCTCCGCCTCGCAATTCATGCTGTCGATCTTTACCGCGCGCCACATTCCTGGCTTGATCTTCTCCTTGTACAGCTTGAGCGGCATCGCTTCCTGCGATCCAGCGCTCATGAACGTGTACGCCCGGTCCAAATCGCCCTTGATCAGCGCGTTCCAGCGGGCATTGATTCGTTCACTCACCAATGCCTGCTTTGCTTCCGGTGCAAGATCCTTGCCACCGCCCGACATCGAGGCGCAACCCGCGAGGGACGCTGCCAACGATACCGCCAACAGGGCCATTGCCCCCTGCCGGCTGTCACGCGACGCCAAGGATTTTCCCGCCGAATGCCAGCGGATCGCCGATCTCATGCGTTGCCACGCTCCCGAAACGGGGGCTGTTACCGCACCGGAGAATACCCGGCCGTCCCAGCGCCGCAGCACCGCAACCCTTGAGCGAAGGCTAAATAAAACGCTATTCATCGTCAATCGCTTTACTCCTGATTTAAGCACCCGCTCCTGGGTGTTGCATGGGCGCAACATTGTCGCCGTCGCCATTTGGAGACGGTTTATGGCTTTACCGGCCCCTGTGGAGCATTTTTGCTCACCGGGAAGAGATCGTCGATCTGCTCCATCTTCCTGCGCAAATCATCGATGACGCGCCGGTAATCCGATTCGTTTTCGACCACCCGCGGGGTGATGAAAAGCACCAGCTCGGTACGGTTGTTCTTGAGCTCCTGACTGCCGAAAAGGCCGCCGAGTATGGGAATACGAGCCAGAAGAGGCAGGCCGGCGGAACTGTTCTCCTTGTCCTCGAGGATCAGGCCACCCATCACCATCGTCTGGCCGCTCGGGACCGCAAGCAAAGTCTGCACCGAGCGGGTATTGATCGGCGGCGCCTCGCAAGGATTCCTGGTCGGTCCCGGATTGCTGACTTCGGCCTGGACCTCGAGCGTGACCAGGCCGCCGGCGTTGATGTGCGGCGTGACCTGCAGCAAGACGCCGGTGTCGATGTACTGCGAGGTCGTGGTCACCACGTTGGTCGTGGTGCCGACTGTCCCGGCTCCCACGAAGTTGTTCTGGCAGATCGGAATGCGATCGCCGACCTTGATCGTGGCCTTTTGATTGTCTAGCGCCGACAAATGCGGATTGGAGATCACTTTCACGTTGCCGTAGTTGTCGAGCAGGTGCAGCGCGGCCTGAATTCCGCCGGGGAAGTTGAAGCTGTTGAGGAGATAGTTGAAGCCGGTCGACAGCGCCAACGCGGCAGCGGTAGTGCCCGGGGCGACCGGCGTCGCCGGATTGAACGGAGTGGTTCCGCCCTTGTTGAACAGGCCGCCGCTGCCGCGGCCTGAAGGCGCACCCCCCTTGAACAGCCACTCGACCCCGAAGGTGAGATCGTCGGTGAGCTTCACTTCGGCGATCGTGACTTCGATCACCACCTGCCGCTGCGGAATGTCGAGCTTCTTGAGCGCCGCCTCGATCACCGAATACTCCGACGGCGTAGCCACGATCAGGATGGTGTTGTTGTCCTTGTCGGAAACCACCTGGATGTTGCGAATCACGCCGATGCCGTCGCCGCTGGCCACCGCCCGCGCTGCGGCGGCGGCTTGCACCTGCGCCTGTATTGCACTCGCCTGCGCTGCCGCCGCCGGGGTGCCTGCCGAGGTCGCAGGGTTAGGCGTTGGAGTGGAAGTCTGCGGCTGGAACGCGGGTGGAGAAACGATCGTTCCCGCCGGCGTGCCCGGCGCCAGCGTCGGCGGCCCGGCCGTCGCCTGCTGCTGAATCCGTCCGGAAAAAGCCTGCTGCAACAAGGGCCCGATACGTTCGGCGCGGCTGTTTTGCACCTGATAGACGTAGAAGCGCACGCCCGAACCTTCGCCGCCCTTGTCCAGCCGCTCGATCCATTTCTTGGCCTCGTCGAGGTACGCCGGCTGCGGCGTCACCACCAGCAGCGCGTTCATGCGCTCGATGGGAATGATGCGCAGGAGACCCGCGAGCGGGCTCTTGTCGGGCGTGCCGAAGGCCTTGTCGAGCTCGCTCATCACGCTCTTGACGTCGGCGCTCTGCAAGGTGAACAGACCGACCGACATTCCGGCAACCCAGTTGACATCGAACATGTCCACCGTCTCGAGCAGGTGGCGCAGCTCGAGCTCGGTCCCGGAAAGTATGAGCATGTTGCGCAGGTCGTCCACCCGCACATTGGTCGCGTCGCGCACGAACGGCTCGAGCACTGCCAGCATCTGCCGTGCGCTCATGTAGCGCAGCGGCACCAGCTGAACGCTGTATCCGGGTGGAAGCGCACGCGTGGTATTGCCGAGCTGCGGCGTCACATTGCCCTTGAGCACGGTCGCCGCCGGAACGACCTTCCATATTCCGGCTTCCTTGATCATCGCCGCGCCGTTGCTGCGCAATAGCATCTCGAGCGTGGCGGGCAGCGCCTCGCGGGGTATGCCTGTTGTGGTGCGGATGGTGACCGTGCCGCCGACCTGCGGGTCGATCGTGTACGACTCGCCGAGAATGTCGCTGAGAATGTTGCGAACCACTTCGCGCAGGTCGGCGCCTTCGAAATTCAAGCTCACCGCCGGTCCGGAGGCAACCGCCCCGGGCGATCCGGCCGGCAAGGCGCCACCCGCCAGTTGACCCTTGACCAGCTGCCCCGTGCCCTTGTAGATCGTCGCCGCGTCAGCGGCGTCCAGAGCGCCGGCGGGAGGCGTGATCAGGGTCGAGCTACGCATCGGTACCCCGCGCAGGGGAGGCTGTGCGTCCTTATCCTTGGTCGGTATGGCGCAGCCCGCCAGGGTCACCGCCAGAAAAGCCGGCAGCAAGAAGTTTCGAATGGACATTGTTGTTTTCCTGGGCGCTCTGGCGAGACGCGGCCGGTGATTATCGCAGGGGACGCCGGCAAAGGGCATCACTTGGATGGCTGCCCACGTTGGCGCATGCGCTCGTAGACTTCGTTCCAGGCCGGATCTGAAGAAGCCGCCGCTCCCTGACCCGCCGCCGGCTGCGCTGACCCGGGCACAAGCGTGCTGCGCCCCGGGACCGGCGCGGCGGGTGGCGCCGCTTCAGTCGCTGCCCGGGCCGCCCGCCGGCGCTGCTCCAGGAGCTGGTCGGGTTGAGTTGCGGAAGGCGTTCCAAACGGCGGGGCCGGTGATGTGGCGCCAAGCGGGTTTGCTGCGACGGGAGGTGCCGGAGCGGCCGTCGTTCTCGGACCGGCGGCGACTTTGAGCACCAGTTCCTCGGAATCGCCACCTAAAGTGAGACGCACGCGGTCCGACCTTACCTCGGCCACGAGCATGCCGTTGACCTGCTCGCCCTGGCGCACGGTGCGAGCCTTGCCGCCCGCGACTTCTTTCAGGAACGCAATGCCTCGGTCGCCCGCGAGCGAAGTCCCGGTCAATACGAACTGGCCGCGCTGCAGCTGCGGCCGCCCGGCGTCCGCAACCGCCACTGGCGCAGGTCTGCGCGTCGGATTGAACAAGGTGCGACTGACGGTCTCGGCGCGACCGGCCAGACCGCCCTCGATCTTGTACTCGGGCAGTAGTGCGGGCGAGACCGGCCGCGCCTCCAGCGCGGGACCGGGCTCCGGCAAGCGGTGAACCCTACGACCCCAGCCAAGCTCGGCGCCGAGCAGCCCCCCGAGCGCAAGCACGGGAACAAGCCACAACAGACGGGATCGCCATCGGTCCATCGCAGCGCTCATTTTTTCTCGGGCTCCGTGTAGGCAAAGCCAACCACATCGAACAGAACGTTGACCTCGGGCTCGGCGCCCGGCGCCGGTTTGAAGCCACGAAACGCGTTGAGCGGGGAGATCCGCAGGTTCTCCACCACCAGATAGGGCTGTTGAGTCTCGAGCGCGTAGAGGATTTTTTGCAAGTTCGCCGTCGTCGCAAAAAGCTGCAAGTTGACGCCGATCACGCGAAAGCGCCCGTCTTCCCTGGGGGCGGTAATCGAGATGGTGGTCAGCCGGCCCGCATTGTTCTCGATCGCCGCCTTGACCATGTCCTGCAGCTCGGCTCCTGCGAGATTGGGGGCGGTGTTCTTGAGAAAGAAACGCCTGCCATCCTTGGCCCGCACGGCGTCGAGCGCCTTGCGGTACTCCGGCCCTTGGGCGGCGACCCGGCGATAGCGCTCGAGGCGATCGGTCATCGAGTCGATCGCGACGTCATAGTGGCGATGGAACGCGAGCCACGGAGCGATGAGCAGCGCGAGCCCCAGCGCTACCGCAACAATCAGCAGCACGATGGCAAGCGCCCGACTCTGGCCCGGCTTGAGCGTCATCGACAAAGTCGCCATCAGGATCGGCCGCCGGCAGCAGGGGGTGCCGGCGCGGCCCCGCCCGGCGCGGGCGCAGTGCCGGGCGGGCTGCCGGCCGCGGGCGACGTAAGCGCAGGAGCGTCCGCTGTCGTCGGTGCGACCGGTGCCGGAGCGGGGTGCGCAGGGACAGCCGCAGCAGATGTCGGTGCGGGCAAGCCTGCCGGCGCGGCGGATTCCGCCGTCGCCGCCATCACCGGCACGGGTTCCGGCGGCGTGCCCGTGCGCAAGCGAGAACCCAGCACGAACACCTCTCCCGGGCCCGGCTGCAACTTGGTGGTCGGCGACTGCAGCGCCGCCTGCTCGACCAGCTTGGATTCCTCGAGCGTGCTGATGAGCGCGCCCGCATTGGCCGATTCGCCGCGCAGCGTCAGCTCACGCGCGGTGTCCTTGCCGCGAACCGTGGACTTCACTTCCATTTGAGTGATCCAGGTGTCGTCAGGCAGGAGCCGGGTGATGTCGTCGATAATCTGAACCGTGCCGGGATAAGCATATTTTTTTGCCAGCGCGTAGTTATAGTCGCCCTGCTGACGTTCGAGCTGCGTGCGCAACGCGTCGGCCGCATCGGCCTCTCCGCGTGCGCTTTCAGTCTGCTTGTTGAGCGCAATGGCGTACTCGCGTTTCTGAACGAGGGGCACCATCAGCACCGCCAATGCACCCAAAGCCACGAGCGCCACAGGCGCCCACAGTTGCCACCGGCGCCACACCGCGGAGGGCGGACGCGTCTCATGCGGGATCAGGTTGAGTCGGGTTGGCCGGGCGCCAGTGCTGGATGGAGGCCCCGGCACCACGGCGACGACGACGCCACCCCAGTCTTCGACCTGGCGCCGCGCGCTGTCGACCGCGGTCTTCAATGCCGCAACCCAATCGACGCCGATCGTCTTGGCGTCCGGGTTGCGATCGATCACAGCGGCGTCGAAATAAAGCTGCTCCGGGCGAAATGGCGTGTGGCGGTCGAGATCGTAGCTAAGCGCCTGCGCAAGATTTTCTTCGACAGCCGCCGGCAATAAGAGCGTCTTTCGCATCACCTGCCGCGGCGGCAAGGCGACAACGACCTTGGGTGCAGCCGCGGTTTCGCCGGCAGTCGCGGTCGCCACCGCATTGATCGCGGCGCGGCCGGCGGCCGCCACCTCGCCGGCGTCGCCGGAGAGCGCCACCCTGGCGACCTCGATCTGTCTGAGCTCGCCGTCGACCACTTGCGGCCGCCAGAAGATCGCCTCGCCGTCGCCGAATTCGACCACCGGACGCGTCAGACGGCGGCGCATCCCCGCGCGCCAAGCAGCAGGAATCAGCGGCGCAAGCTCGGCGCTCCACCAGCGCCAAAAGCGCGGCAACCCAGCGCGATGCGCCGCGTTGCGCGCGTGCTGCCGCAGGCTATTGAGTGCGTTTCCCATCTGCTTTGTCGTTGCTATCCATGTCCGATGCTGCAAGAAGGCGCCGATCGCCTTCCTGCCATTCGAGAATGCTCAAAAGGCGCCGCCGCTCTAAAGTCGGGCGGATGACCGCTTCCCGCGCAAAGGTCACGCCATCCGCGGTCGTGACCTCGGCGCGAATCCGCCAAAGGTTCAGCGCCGCGGCAACGATACCCGTAACCGGAAACACCGGCAGAGGCAGTTTGGCAGCCAACGCATCGCGACGCTGGGCGATGTAGGTGTCGACGATCTCGGGCGTCGCGCCGGGGACGGCCAGCAGCACCGTTCGCGAAGCGAAGGCGGGGTTGATGCCCGCCATCCGACTGTGGACGGTAAGACTGTCCGCGATTCGGCCATAGACTGCCGGAGTCATGCCCAACACCCGCTGCAGTTCCGCAACCGACTCGAATGGGGCGTTGGCGGGCTTGTATTTCAGCCCTGCAGCCTGGTAGTCCGGCGCCTCCGCACCGTTGGGCCGCCGCAGATCGTCGACGTCTTTCCAATCGCCAATGACATCGACCAATCGCCCGGCGGTGTCGGCGTCCAGCTCCGCCGCCGTTTGCAATAGACTCTTTATCAATCCGTCCGGTGCGGTGTTAAGGTCGATTTTACCAGACTCGTCGAGTGCCCTGACCGCGATACGGCTTCCGTTTTCGTCCCACACGTGAATGGCTCCGTCCGCGGACCAGAGATCAGCAAGCGTCCTCGGCCGCATCAGCTCGAACACCGTTCTGTAGATCGCCCCGTCGGCGAGCGCTCGCGCCTGCGCCAGCGACAAGCTGTTGCGCGCGGCAAGCGCTTCGTTACGCATGCCATAGGCGAAGCTGCCCCCTATCACGGTCAACAGAATAGTGAGCCACAACACCAGTATCAGCGCGATGCCGCGCTGGCGGTCGCAGCGCGCGCTGCCTCGTATGCGGCGCGGAATGTGTTTTCGACGGTCGGCGGCGGTAACCATGTCCCCTCTATGAGGCAAGACAACGGTTGCGATTGGGGTCCCAGGCTAGGCAACCTGCTTCCGGCGCCAGCCGCGGTTCGACGATCATAGTCGGCCAGGCTTGGCTCTTCGCGGGTTTGACGTCGATGCGAATCAACAGCGGGAGAATCTGCGGATCGTCCCAGCGGTCTCGCCACGTCGGGACGTTGGCGTCGTTGGAATTCGGATCGCGGCCGAAATAACCGAACCGAACCTCGGCGATGTCCTCGGCAAGCACCGAGCTTTCCGCGTCTTGGAAATCGGGAAGCGCAGTCGCGCCGTAGTCCGGAATGACGCGGGCAAGCGTCAGTCGCGATCGATCGCCCGTGGGCGCAACCGCGACACGAAAATAGAACATGCCGCCCCCTGCACGGCCGGGCAGCGCCGCAGCAAATGCAAGCGAATCGGCGACGCCGGCGAAATAGAGCGGCTGATCGACGACCTTGTGAAATCGGAGGGGATGCTGCGCCCCCAGCGTCTGCCGGAGCATTTCCTCCGTCAGCCGCATGTCGGTCGTCTGCTCGACCTTCTGTTCACCGCGGTCCCAGCTGTTGGCCGACAGCGACAAGGAACCGTAGAGAAGCGCGGATATCAGGCCGAGGAGCGCCAGCGCAATCAGCAGCTCGAGGAGCGTGAAGCCGAGCGCAGGAGGAGGCGCGCAGCGCGCGACCCGGAGCGAGGCTTCTGAGACCGACGACGCGACGATGCTCGTGGGCATCCCAGCGCATAAGGTCGAGCCAGGGGAAGGCGCCAAGCGCACAGCTGCGACGTCGGTAGACACGCTCTATTCCTTGACCGCGATGCGCACGGTGGATAGCGCGACGGAGCGTTCGCTGCCGGGAGTGCCCGGCCAGGTCACGGTCGCCGCAAGCTTCCACAGGCGCACAGGCATTGCGGTTGCCGCACTCTCGAGATCTGCGGTCGAGCCGGGAGTCGTGTACGGCGCGATCACCGTGGTCCAAGCGTAGCGCCCATCGTCGGAGTTGCCCTGCAGCGTGCTTTCCTTGAGCGGCGCCTCGACGCTGACCGCGGCGAGCCTGCTTTCCGCATAAAGCGTCGCGCGACTGTATTCGTCGGCGAGCGTTGCGTTGCCCAACGCGCCCGAGAACAAGCGGAACAGCGCCGTACCGACGAGCGCAAGAATGACAAATGCCGCCAGCACTTCCAGCAGTGAGAATCCGCGCTGATTCGTTCTCATTCGAGGATCGCAACCCTGCCAGTCAACCAGTCGACGTCGACATCGTACTTGCGCTCACCCGCGGCGAGGGTAATGCGCCCGCCGTTCGAGCCGCCATCGGGGAAAAAGCGGATGGCGCCGACTTTGTCATTCAACAGGTCGCGCTGCGCAGTGTAGAGCTTGAGGTCGAGCTTCTCGGGCAGGCGATGCGAGCGTTCGTCCGGCGACACTCGGAACGTGCGTGCCTCGAGGTTGAGCTCGAGCAGCGATTCGGTACGCTGCGCTATGGCCCGGTCCCGTGCCAGGCGCAACCCGGCGGCGACATCGCGCGCCGCGGTCTTCAAGTCGGTACCGGAGACCCCACTGCTGAACATCGGCAGCACCATCGCCGCGATCAGCGCCATCAGGGTGAGCACGATCAAGAGCTCGAGCAGCGTGACGCCACGATGCTGGCCAGGCATCGCTCGCAGCGGCTTCATTGCCAGCTCGTGATGTCCTTGTCTGTTCCCTCGCCACCTTCCTTGCCGTCGGCGCCGTAGGACCACAGGTCGTAGGCGCCGTGCTGGCCGGGCGACGCGTACTTGTACTCATTGCTCCACGGGTCCTTCGGCAGCGTGCTCTTTTTCCAATAGGGACCGTTCCAGTTGGTCACGCCCGTAGGCGCCGTGATCAGCGCCTGCAATCCTTCCTGCGTGGTTGGATAGCGTCCGACTTCGAGTTTGAACATGTCCAGCGTCTGACCGATCTGCTCGATCTCGATCTTGGCCGCCTTCTGCTTGGCCTTTTCTCCCTGACCCAGGTAATTGCCGCCGACGATGCCCATGACGATGCCAATCAGGGTCAGGACGACCAGAATTTCGATCAGGGTCATGCCGCGAATCCCGGCGATGCTCCTGGAAACGGGCCGTCGTGCGACGAACCGCCGCGAATAATTTTGCATGATCACACTCTCCCCCGGCGATTGACAGGCCGGATGGTTTAGATGGCTCATCAGACGACAAGTTCGCTCATACCCATGACACCGAGGAGAATAGAGAACACGATTCCGCCGATGAGCACCGCGAGGCCGAGGATCAACGCCGGCTCGAGCACCGCGAGAAAACGCTTCACCGCGACTTGCACCTCGCGGTCGTAGACCTCGGCGACGCGGTTGAGCATCTCCTCGAGCCGGCCGGATTCCTCGCCGACCAGAATCAGCTGTGTCGCAAGTCTCGGGTAGACACCCGTCTCGGCCAGCGGCACGCCGAAGCCCTTGCCCTCGCGCAAGCGCGTGACGACGCCATCGAGCGCCTGCGCGAGCACCGAGTTGGTCATCGTTTCCTTGGTGATCGACAGACCGCTAAGCAGCGTCACGCCGTTGCCGAGCAGGGTCGCGAGCGTTCGCGCAAAACGCGCGACTTCGACTTTGGCCAGCAAGTCGCCGAGCAGCGGCGCGCGCAGCAGGCGGCCGTCCCAGCGAAACCGCACCTCGGGCGAGCGCAAGCGCCGGCGCGTAATCCACACCGTTGCGAAGACGATGATCAGCAGCAGCCACCAATACTTGCGCAAGCCGGTTCCGAGAAAGATCACGATCTCGGTCGGCAGCGGAAGAGCCTTGCCGGCCTGCGCGAAGGTCTGCTGAAACTGTGGTACGACAAAACCCAGCAGTACCATCACCGATGTCACCGCGACGGCGATCAGGATGGTCGGATAGATCAACGCCGACTTGACGCTCTCGCGCAACTCCTTGTTGCGCTCCATCGTGTCGGCGAGCCGTGTCAGCACCACGCCCAGTGCGCCACCCGCCTCGCCGGCGCGAACGATGTTCACATAAAAGCGCGAAAACACCGCGCGGTGCATGTCGATCGCCTGCGACAGCGACTTGCCGCCTCGCACCTCGTCGCGCACGGTCTGCAGCAATTGCGCCACCGGCATGGTCGGCGCAAGCCCGATCAGAATCTCCAGCGCGCGGTCGAGAGGGAGCCCGGCGCGAAGCAGCGTCGCCAGCTCGCGCGTGATTCCCAGCACCTGGTCGCGAGTGACGGTGCGCGACTCGAACCAGCGCGCGCGACGCGAGGCCGGTCCCGCGGCGCTCACCGCCTTGCCGGCAAGCGCCGCCTCGACCTTCATCGGCATTAGGCCCTGATCGCGCAGACGGTCGACGATCTCGGCTTCGTTCGCCGCGTCGAGCTCGCCGGCGGCGACATCGCCGGCGGCGTTCACCGCGCGGTATCGGAAAAGCGCCATTCTCTAGCGAGCGCCTTCAGTTCTCGCGCGTGACGCGGAGAACTTCCTCGAAGGTGGTGACCCCCTTCATCGCCTTCTTCATGCCGTCTTCGTACATCGTCACCATGCCTTCCTTGATCGCCTCGGCGCGAAGCTCGGTCGACGTCGCGTGACGCATGACCTGCGTGCGCAAGTGATCGCTCATCGGCAGCATTTCCATGATGCTCACCCGCCCGATAAAGCCCGTCTGCCCGCACTCCTTGCAGCCTTTGGCGTGATAGAGGGTCACGTCGGACTTCGACGAGAATTTGCGCAAGCCGAGCTCGTCGACGACTTCCGGCAGAGCGGTGTATGCCTCCTTGCAGTCGGGACAGAGCGTGCGCACCAATCGCTGCGCCAGGATTCCGATCACCGTCGAAGTGAGCAGATAATCCTCCACGCCCATGTCCAGCAAGCGGTTAACGGTGCTGGCGGCATCGTTGGTGTGCACGGTCGACAGCACCAGGTGACCGGTGAGCGCCGACTGGACGGCGATCTGCGCGGTTTCCAAATCGCGAATCTCGCCGATCATGATCACGTCCGGGTCCTGGCGGACGATGGAGCGCAGCGCGTTGGCGAAAGTGAGATCGATCTGCGGCTTGACCTGAATCTGGTTGATGCCCGGCATCTGGTACTCGACCGGGTCCTCGACGGTGAGAATCTTGACGTCGGGCTTGTTCAGGCGGTCGAGCGCAGTGTAGAGCGTGGTCGTTTTGCCGCTACCCGTCGGCCCGGTGACGAGCAGAATGCCGTGGGGCTCCATCAGCACGTCGAGGAAGCCCTTGAGCGTGTCGTCCTCGAAGCCGAGACGCTTGAAATCGAGCGCGACGCCGCCTTTGTCGAGAATCCGCATCACGACCGATTCGCCGTGCATCGTCGGCACCGTGGATACGCGAAGGTCGATTTCCTTGCCCTGCACGCGCAATCGGATCCGTCCGTCCTGCGGCAGCCTGCGCTCGGCAATATCGAGCATGGCCATGATCTTGATCCGCGAGATCACCGCGGCCGATAAGCGGCGCGGCGGCGATTCGACCTCGTGCAGCACGCCGTCGATGCGATAGCGCACGATGAGCCGGTTTTCGAATGGCTCGAAGTGGATGTCGGAGGCGCGCATTTCCAGCGCGTTGGTGATGATCAGAGACACCAGGCGGATCACCGGCGCTTCCGAAGCCAGATCCTTGAGCTGCTGGATGTCGGCGTCGAATCCGATATCGTCTCGCTGCTCGACGTCGCCGAGAATCTGTCCGAGCGCGGACTTACCCGCGCCGTAGAGCCTCTCCAACGCGGCGTCGAGCTCGCTGGGAATCGCCACCAGCGGCCTCACTTTTCGGCCCGTGACCATTTCGAACGCGTTCATGGTGTACGTATCGGTCGGGTCGGCCATCGCCAACGCAAGCTCGTGCTCGTCCTCGGTCAGCGGCAGCGCGCGCGAATCGCGCAGGAAGCGGGCGGACACGCGCTCCTCGAGAATGGGCATCTCCGGATATCCGGCGGCTTCGATTAGCGGCAGACCGAGTTGGAGAGCGAGCGCCTCGGAAACGTCGCGTTGCGACACCACGCCGAGCGACACCAGCAAAGCGCCGAGCTTGTCGCCCGACTCCTGCTGCAATCGCAGCGCACGCTCCAACCCCGCGGCGTCGAGCTTGCCGCGCTCGATCAGAATTTCGCCGAGACGTTTGCGTACTGGTGCGTCCAAGTAACCCGCTGCGCAAAATTTGGTCAGAGATCATAGCATAGCGAATGTCTTCGATTCGCTGCCGAGCCGCATGTAACAAGGCTTTGCGGCCGACGGTTCGATCAAAACTGTCGCCGTCGGACGACGTCGTGATTCGAAATGTCGCCCTCGCCCGACGCTTTATAGACTTCGCCATCGCCGCCAAGCTCGTCGCCCGCTCATTTCGTGCTGGAATCGTCGTCATGGTCAGAGCGTTCCGGCGCGAAAGATGCCGCGTGCCGATGAATTAGGGAGCTACGCGAGCTGGCGAAATGCGTCTGCGGCAGCCCGCACCGTCTCGTCGATGTTGGCGGCGGTATGCGCCGACGAGACAAATCCCGCCTCGAACGCCGACGGCGCCAGGTAGATTCCGGCGTCCAGCATCGAATGAAAGAAACGGTTGAAGCGCTCTTTGTCGCAACGCATCACGGCCGCGAACGAATCGGGAACGGTTTTCGCGAAATAGATGCCGAACATGCCGCCGATGGACTGCGCCGAAAATGCGACGCCGGCATGCGCGGCTGCACCGGCGAGCTCATCCGTCAGAGCACGCGTTCGCTCTGACAGGCGCTCGTAAAACCCGGGTTCCTGAATGGCGCGCAAGGTCGCGAGTCCCGCCGCCACCGCGACCGGATTGCCGGACAAGGTTCCTGCCTGATAGACCGGTCCGAGCGGCGCGATCTTTTCCATGATGTCGCGTCGGCCGCCGAAAGCGCCGACCGGCATGCCGCCACCGATCACCTTCCCGAGTGTGGTGACATCGGGCGCAACACCGTACAAGCCCTGGGCGCCGCGCAAATGCAGTCGAAAGCCGGTCATGACTTCGTCGAAAATGAGCACCGCGCCGTGGCGGTCGGCGATCCGGCGCAAGCCCGGGAGAAAATCCGCAGCCGGCGCGACCAGGTTCATGTTGCCCGCGACGGGCTCGACGATGATGCCGGCGATCTCGTCCGGATGCGCGTCGAACGCGGCCGCGACCTGATCGAGATCGTTGTACGACAACACGATGGTCTCGCCGGCGATCGACGCAGGAACGCCTGCCGACGAGGGTTGTCCGAAGGTAAGCGCGCCCGAGCCTGCCTTGACCAGCAGACTGTCACCGTGCCCGTGATAGCAGCCTTCGAATTTGATGATTTTCGCCCGGCCGGTGAAGCCTCGCGCGAGTCTCACCGCAGTCATCGTCGCCTCGGTGCCCGAGGAGACCAGACGCACCATGTCCATCGACGGCAGCAGCCGGCATAGCGTTTCCGCCATCGTGATCTCGAGCTCGGTCGGAGCGCCGAACGACAGGCCGTCGCGCGCCGTTTCCTGCACCGCGCGCACGGTTTCAGGGTGCGCGTGGCCGAGAATCGCCGGCCCCCACGAGCCCACGTAGTCGATGTAGAGCTTGCCGTCCGCGTCCCACAGATAGGCTCCCTCGCCTCGGGTGAAAAAGCGGGGTGTGCCTCCCACCGAACGGAATGCGCGTACCGGGGAATTGACGCCCGCGGGGATAGTTCGCTGTGCGCGTGCGAAGAGCTCTTCGTTGCGAGTCATGATCGACATCCAAAGTTTGCAATGCTTGTCGCTGTGTGCGGCACGCGATGCGGTGTCTCTGTGCGCTGCACGGGAGCGTTGCTAGAGCGCATCATCGCTTGTTGAACAGCGCGACAAACGATCGCGCCGCGGCGGCGACGTCGCCGGCATCGAAAAGCGCGGAGATCACCGCGACAGAGTCGGCGCCGGCGTCGATCAGCGCTCCCGCGTTGTCCGGGGTGATCCCGCCGATGGCGACGACCGGGACCTTCCAGCGCGCCTTTGCGCTGGACAGCAGCGGCAACTCCACCCGCACCGCATCCGGCTTGGTATTCGAAGGAAAGAAACTTCCAAACGCGATGTAATCGGCGCCTGCGGCCACCGCCGCTTCCGCTCGCTCCAGCGAGTCGTAGCACGACGCGCCGATGAGCGACGCGGTGCCGAGGCGCGCCCGCGCCAGTGCAATCGTCGCGTCGCCCCGGCCGAGATGCACGCCGTCGGCATCGACCGAGCGCGCAAGATCGATATCGTCATTGATGATGAATGTCGCGCCACGCCCGACGCAGAGCGAACGCAATGCGCGCGCCTGCTGCAGCCGCAACTTCGGCGCAGCCGTTTTGTTTCGATATTGGACCGCTGTCGCGCCGCCTTCCAGCGCCGCGGCGACGCATTCGATCATCTCGCCGGTATCGGAGTGATCCGGCGTCAGCGCGTACAAGCCCGCGATCGACCGCGGCGCGCTCGCCCGAAGGGCCCCGACCATGTGGTCAGTGTCGGTGCAGGTTGGATGACTGCGACGGGCCGGCGTCCTCGACGCGCGGCTCCGCCTCTTCCTCGCGCGCCCAGAAAAGCCGGTCCGGGAGCATCTGGCCCATTCCCGGGCGATACCCCTTCTGCAACGTGTGCCAAGTGTAATCCTGCGCTTCGCGCACTGCTTCGGGAAGCTCGAGCCCATTGGCAAGCATTGCCGCGATGGCCGACGCGAGCGTGCATCCCGATCCGTGATAGGTGCCCGGAAGGCGCTGCCAGGAGTCCGTTCTCACCACGCCGCTCTTTGCGTAAAGTGTGTTCACCACCTGCGGCGTGGCCTCGTGGGTACCGGTGATCAAAACGAATTCGCAGCCGATCTCGATCAACCTCTGCGCGCAGACCGAAAGCAGCGGTTCGTCCTCATCGTCGGTCTCGGCGAGGCGCCTCGCTTCCAGGCTGTTGGGTGTGAGGATCGTCGTCTGCGGGAGCAAGAGCTCGCGCATCGCGTGCAGCATCTCGTCGTTGGCGAGCTCATCTCCCCTCCCGGAAGCGAGGATGGGATCGAGCACCAGCGGCACATCCGGGTAATCGGAAAGGATCTCGGCAATCGCCGCAATATTCTCGACGCTGCCCATTGCGCCGATCTTAAACGCGTCGATGGGCATGTCCTCGAGCAGACAGCGCGCCTGGTCGGCGACCCAGTCGGCGTCGATCGCCTGCACTGCCTCGACACCCATCGTGTCCTGCACGGTAATCGCAGTGAGCACCGACAGTGGATGACAGCCCATGCTTGCCAACGTCAGGATGTCGGCCTGAATGCCCGCGCCTCCGGACGGATCGGAGGCGGCAAACGTCATTACGAGAGGTGGAAAATCAGGATCCTGATCGGTCGGCGTGGACATTGCGGTGCGGCCTTCGAGAGCGGCATCGGAGCTGCCACCGGCGCGGATGGACTTGGTAAAATGCGAGTTTACTCCAATCGCTTTCGCGTCCAATGAAAAAATACATGTGCCTCATCTGCGGCCACATCTACGATGAAGCGTTCGGCGACCCCGACACCGGCATTCCACCCGGCACCAAGTGGGAAGATGTCCCGCCGAACTGGACGTGTCCCGATTGCGGCGCGCGCAAGGAAGACTACGAATTGGTCGAGTTTTAGCACGCCACAAATGTCGGAGGCACGATGCGCATTCTTCACACCATGCTGCGTGTAGGCGATTTGCAACGGTCGATCGGGTTCTACACCGGAGTGCTCGGCATGACGGTGCTGCGGACCACCGACCGGCCGGACCAGAAATACAGATTGGCGTTCGTCGGCTACGGCGACGAGGCCAAGCACGCGGTGCTCGAGCTGACCTACAATTACGGCGTCGATCGATACGATCTCGGCACCGCGTTCGGACACATCGCCATCGAGGTTCCCGACGCCGCCGCTGCGTGCAGCGCGGTGCGCGAAAAAGGGGGAACCGTCACCCGCGAGGCGGGGCCCGTCAAAGGCGGCACCACGGTCATCGCCTTCGTGCAGGATCCGGATGGTTACAAGATCGAGCTGATCGAGCGATAGCGCAGCTTTGCTACTTACGAGGTTGCGCGCAGCAACTCGCGTAGGTCGTGTGCAAAGACATCCGGACCCTGGCCGTGGCTCGCGAACAGCCGCAATCTCCCCTGCGGGTCGAAGATGAACGTTCCCGCGGAGTGCTCCATGGCATAGCTGCCCGGCGTCGATCCGGGTTGTTTCTGATACAGGATCTTGAACTCGCGAGCGGTAGCGGCGGTGGCCGCGGCGTCTCCGGATAGCCCGAGAAAAGTCGGATTGAATGCGGGAACATAGTGCGACAGCAGTTCCGGCGTGTCGCGCTCCGGGTCGACGGTCACGAACAGCACTTGCACGCGGTTGGCATCCGCGCCCAGTTTTTGCAGCGCGGCGGCGAGGTCCGAGAGCGTGGTGGGGCATACGTCGGGGCACTGTGTGTAGCCGAAGAACACCACCACCACCTTGCCGCGAAAGTCGGCGAGCGTCCGCGGCTTGCCGTTGTGATCGGTGAGCTGAAAATCGCGTCCGAAGCTCACACCGGTGACATCGGAGGTCTGAAACCGGGGGTGATCCGGGCCGCATGCCGCGACGAGCAGCGCCAACAGCGCTCCGGCGACAACACCGAAGGGTCGCTTCACCACCAGTAGTGGTCGAAGAGAAGCGCTGAAAACAGCGCGGCCAGGTAGGCGATGGAATACCTGAACGTCTGCCGCGACAGCCGGTCGCTGTAGCGGCGCCGCAACGCGACCGCGTAGCCGATGAAAACCCCACTGAGGATTACCGCGGCAACCAGGTAAATCCAGCCGCTCATGCGGATGGCGAAAGGAAGCAGCGAAACGCCGAACAAAGCAATCGTGTAGAGAACGATCTGCAGCCGCGTGTACTCGGGTCCGTGAGTCACCGGCAGCATGGGCAAGCCTGCATTCGCGTATTCCTTGGCGCGGTAAAGCGCAAGCGACCAGAAATGCGGCGGCGTCCACACGAAGATGATCAGAAACAGGATCAACGCTTGCGGCGCCACGTCGTCGGCAATCGCGGCCCAACCGAGAACCGGCGGCATCGCGCCGGATGCGCCGCCGATCACGATATTCTGCGGCGTTGCCGGCTTGAGCAGCACGGTGTAGATGACCGCGTAACCGAAAAAAGTCGCAAGCGTCAGCCACATCGTCAGCGCATTGACCTTTACGTAAAGAAGAGCCAAGCCGGCGCCGCCGAGCACCGATGCAAAGATCAGCGTCTGCTGCGTCGAGAGCTCTCCGCGCGGCAGCGGTCTCGCGCGAGTGCGCGCCATTTTGGCGTCGATCTTTTGCTCGACGAGACAGTTGATCGCCGCGGCCGCCGCGGCGACCAGGGCGATGCCAAGCGTGGCGAACAGCACCGGCTTCAATGGCGGCAAACCCGGCACCGCGAGAAACATGCCGATCACCGCGGTAAATACGATGAGCGATACCACCCGCGGCTTGGTCAGCGAGAGAAACTGGCGCAGGCGATGTTGATCGAGGACGAGTGCTGTCATGGGAAGTCTCTCGCGGTTGTGCGGGCGCGAGAGGAGAATTTTACCATTTGCGCCGCCTCAGCCAATCCGCGAGGCTCGCAGCAAGCGTTCGAGATCCTTGGCCATCCCCTTGATGTCGGGATCCGCCGGATAGCGAAGCACGATGTTGCCCAGCGGATCGATCAAATATATGTTCCGCGTCGGACCGGCGTCGCCAGGCAATCCTTCCCACTCTGCCGGATCGACCCGTGCAACGACCAGCCCCTGCTGCTGCGCCAGAAGCTGCGGCGCGAGCGTGGGCGCATGGTTCGCCTGCAGCCAGACGCGGACCACGCGATCCTGTTCGCGCCCCTGGATCGTGCGCGCCTGCCGGGTCGCGTAGAGCTTGTGCTGACATGCGTCTTCGCATGGGCCCGCGTCGGCTGCGAGCAACAACCACCGGCCGCGATAATCCGACAGCCGAAATTTCCCGCCATCGGGCAGCGTGCCGACGATTTCCCGCGCGGGCCTTGCTTCGAGCAGCTCGCCGTGGTTCACGTGTCCCACGGGACGAAACCAGTAGTACGCGACGTAAGACGCGACGACCGGCGCGGCGCAAACCAGCGCAAGCGTCAGAAGCGTGCGCCGGCCGCGGCTCTTGGGCGGCGGAGTCAAACGTCTTCCAAACGACGTCGCCAGTTGAGCATGAGCCAGAGAACGACCGCCAGCGCTGCGAGCGCGTACCACTGCATCATGTAAGAAAGGTGTCTCTCGATGCCGAAGTCCGCCAGCGGCCAGTCGCGCCGCAGCTCGTCGGGAGGAGCCACCGGCTCGGTCTGCTCGACCACAAACGGCAGCAGGGTCAACCCGGAAGCGGCGGCGATCCGCTCGATGTCGAGATTCTGTCGCAGCGTACTCTCTCCGGTGTCCGCCTTGAGCTCGAGGTAGCGCTTGGGCGGGATAGTCGCGCGACCCACGATTTTGACGACTCCCACAGGTGTTTGCACCGACGGCAATTGCTTGCGTGTCGGACCTTGCGCCACCCATCCGCGATCGACCAGGACATAGCGGTTGCTCGGTGCGAGCTTGAACGGCGTCACCACCTCATAGCCCGGACGTCCGCCACGCACCTTGTTGTCGATCAGCACTGCGTGAGCCGCATCGTATTCGCCGAAACCGTGAACGGTGCGATAGAGCACCGCGGCGACGTCGTTGCCAGCCGCAGCGAGATCGAGCGGTGCTTCACGAGCCGCGGCCGACGACAGCGCAGCGGCGGCGCTCTTTTCACCGGCACGGTGCCGCTGCCAATCGCCCAGCGCGATGGCAAGCGCCGCCACGGAGACCATCGCCGCGGTGGGCAAAAGCCTCGGGCGAAATCGATGCGTCGCGAAAAAGGAACTGACGCGCATTGCAACCGGTCTATGAATTACACTGCGTGATTGCACCACTCATTTGGATCCCGCGAGATTGCCTTGGTTCGCATTATCGTTATCGTCGGGTTGCTGCTCGTTGTGTTCAGCCTCGGCACTGCGCTCTACTACCTCTACCACGATCGCGGCCAGGGTACGCGCATGGTCACGGCACTCGCCATACGGGTCGCCCTGTCGGCGAGCCTGATCGCGTTTCTTCTCATCAGCTATTACTTTGGATGGATCGGAGAAGCTGGCCTGCGCTGAAGCCCCAACACTTCGGACGACAAGCTTCGTCCACAAGAAAAGCCGCGCGGGCACCCGGGCGGCTTTTGTTTGGCCTCCGCCCCCTTGGACTAGAGCCAGTAGACCAGGATAAACAGCAACAGCCAGACAACGTCGACGAAGTGCCAGTACCACGCAGCGGCTTCGAACGCGAAATGATGCTGCGCATCGAAATGGCCACGGAACGTGCGTAGGAGCATGACCGTCAGCATGATCGCGCCGATCGTCACGTGAAAGCCGTGGAACCCCGTCAGCATGAAGAACGTCGAGCCGTAGACTCCCGTCGAAAGCTTGAGGTTGAGCTCGCTGTAGGCGTGGCTGTACTCGTAGGCCTGGAATCCGAGGAAGGTGAACCCGAGGACGATGGTGATGAAAAGCCATAACTTGAGCGCACCACGGTTACCGCGTAGGAGCGCGTGATGCGCGACGGTGAGGGTGCCGCCCGAGGACACGAGAATAATCGTGTTCAGCAGAGGAATCCCGATCGCCTTCATCGGCGTGAACACGTCTTTGATGTACGGGCCGTTGGTTGGCCACGCCGGCGTGTAGTTCGGCCACAGGATCTTGGACTCCATCCCCCCCAGATCGGGCACCGAGAGATTGCGGATGTAGAACAGCGCACCGAAAAACGCCGCGAAGAACATGACTTCGGAAAAGATGAACCAGCTCATGCCCCAGCGAAAGGAAAGGTCGACCCTGCGGTTGTAGAGGTGATGCTGCGATTCGCCGACGACGCTGCCGAACCAGCCGACCATCATCGTGACCAGCACGCAAAAGCCCGCCAGCACCAGCCATGGCCCCGCGGCATACGCGTTGAACCAGAACGCCGCACCGAATGCCATCAACAAAAGCGCGCACGAGCCGGTGATCGGCCAATACGAGGGCTGTGGCACGAAGTAGTAGGGGCCCGTGCCGTTCTGCGGTGCGCTCATTCGCTGCTCCTCGTCTTGCCTTGCATATTCCCTGGGCCGCCGGCTTCGCCGGCTAGGACTCGTTGCCCTCGACCTCGAAAAACGTGTACGAGAGCGTGATCGTGGACACGCCGGCCGGCAGCGTGGGATCGACCACGAACACCACCGGCAGTTGACGCCTCTCGTGCGCGCCGAGAGATTGCTTGGCAAAGCAAAAACACTCCAGCTTCTTGAAATACTGCCCCGCGAGCTGCGGTCCGTAACTTGGGATCGCCTGACCGGTCATCCGGCGATCGGTCGTGTTCTCGATTTCGTACATTACCTGCGTCAGCTCGCCGGGATGCACGTTGACGATCGGCGTCATCGGGCGAAAGCGCCACGGCAGCTTGTTCAGGTTGCCGTCGAGCTCGATGCGCACGGTGCGCCCGGCATCGACCTGGGTGTTGACCACGTCGTCGGGATTGGCGATGTTGCGAAGACCGGTGACCTCGCAAATCTTGTTGTAGAACGGAATCATCGCAAAACCGAAGCCGAACATCACCACCACGACGGCAACGAGCCTCTTGAGCAGCGAGCGATTCGATCGCTTCCGGTCATCCATCTCGTCGTCGCTGCCGCGCTTGCGCATTTGCGTCTCGCTTGCGGACTCGTTTTCAGGCACTTGCGCACTCATTTGCGTACATTCCTGCCGATCGCCACGATCAGGAAGCCGAGGATGGCGAAACCGAGAACCGCGATTCCCACGCTGGGCGAGCCTGCATACTGCGCGAGGATGACACCGACGAAGAAGACCAGGGCGATCGAGGCCAGAATCCACGCGGTACGCCGGCTCGCCGCGCGCTGCGACTCACGATCACGTACTGGACCGGTTATCCCCTTCGCCATGTCGTCCCGTCGTGGCATCATCGCATTCATGTCGAGATCGTGATCGCCCTTGTTATTCGACGACCGGCGGCGTCTCGAACGTGTGATAGGGCGCCGGCGACGGAAGCGTCCATTCCAGCGTGTCGGCGCCCTCCCAGGGTTTCGCCGGCGCGGGTGGTCCGCTGCGGATGCACGTCACCACGTTGTACAGGAGCAATAGCTGCGACAGTCCGAAGCCGAAGGCGCCGATCGACGCCACCAGGTTCCAGTCGGCGAACTGAGTCGCGTAGTCAGGGACCCGCCGCGGCATGCCTGCCAGACCCAGGAAATGCATGGGGAAAAAAGTTACATTGAAAAATATCATCGACAGCCAGAAGTGCCATTTGCCCATCGTTTCGTTGTACATGCGTCCGCACCACTTCGGCAGCCAGTAGTAGATCCCACCGAAGAATGCAAAAAGCGAACCGGCAACCAGCACGTAGTGAAAGTGTGCGACGACGTAGTAGGTGTCCTGAAGCGCGATATCGACCGGGGTGATTGCCAGAACCAGCCCCGTAAAGCCACCCATCGTGAACAGAAAAATGAAGCCGATCGCGAACAGCATCGGGGTCTCGAAAGTCATCGAGCCCCTCCACATCGTGGCGACCCAATTGAACACCTTCACGCCGGTCGGAACGGCGATCAGCATCGTCATGTACATGAAAAAGAGCTGCCCTGCAGCGGGCATGCCGACGGTGAACATGTGGTGCGCCCACACCAGGAACGAGAGGATCGCGATCGACGATGTCGCGTACACCATCGACGCGTAACCGAACAGCGGCTTCCTCGAGAACGCCGGGATGATCGTCGACACGATCCCGAACGCCGGGAAGATCATGATGTAGACCTCGGGGTGCCCGAAGAACCAGAAGATGTGCTGGAACATGACCGGGTCGCCGCCGCCCGCCGCGTTGAAGAAGCTGGTGTTGAAGTGGCGATCGGTCAGCAGCATCGTCACCGCGCCGGCGAGCACCGGCATGACGGCGATCAACAGGTACGCGGTGATGAGCCAGGTCCATACGAAAAGCGGCATCTTCATCATCGTCATCCCCGGCGCGCGCAGGTTGAGGATGGTGGTGATGATGTTGATCGAGCCCATGATCGACGACGCGCCCATGATGTGGATCGCGAAGATGGTCAGGTCCATTCCCATGCCGGCCTGCACCGACAGCGGGGCATAGAGCGTCCAGCCGCCCGCGGCAGCACCGCCCGGAACAAAGAAGGACGTGAAAAGCAGCGTCGCCGCAAACGGCAGCAGCCAGAAGCTCCAGTTGTTCATGCGCGCGAACGCCATGTCGGGAGCGCCGATCATGAGCGGCACTTGCCAGTTGGCGAATCCGACCGCCGCCGGCATGATCGCGCCGAAAATCATGATCAGTCCGTGCAGCGTGGTCAGCGAATTGAAAAATTCGGGATCGACGATTTGCAGGCCCGGCTCGAAGAGCTCGGTGCGGATAGTGAGCGCGAGGCAGCCGCCGGCGAGAAACATGATGAACGAAAACCAGAGGTACAGCGTGCCGATGTCCTTGTGGTTGGTCGTGGTGATCCAGCGCATGATCCCGCCGGGATGATGCGCGTGCTCGTCGTGGGCGTGGCCGCGATCGACCGCATGGTCGACGACATGGCCTACCGCGTGGCCTGTAGCGTGATCGTGGGGGATGCTGCTCATGTTCAACGCTCCTTGGGTCTTTAGATCCCGGACTATTGCTTGGCTGCCACGACTTGCGAGGGCTGAACCGCGTCGCCGACGTGGTTGCCCCAGGCGTTACGCTCGTAGGTAACGACGGCCGCGATTTCCGTCGGCGAAAGCGTGTTCTTGAACGGAAGCATGGCGGTCGCCTGGCCGTTTTTCACCACACCGTTGAGCACGGTGTCGAGATGCGCTGCCACGGGCCCGGTCGCGATCTTCGATCCGTCGAGCGGCGGAAACGCAGGCGCCAGGCCCTTGCCAGTGGCCTGATGGCAGGCGGCGCAGTTCGCGGTGTAGACGGCCTCGCCGCGCGCGATGAGGTCCTTTGCGTCCCAGACCCTTGCGGGATCGTCCGCGGCGGCGGTCGATTTCTTTTTCTGCGCATCGGCCCAGGCCGCGTACTGGTCCGCGGGAACGACCTCGACCACCACCGGCATGAACCCATGCTCCTTGCCGCACAGCTCGGCGCACTGGCCGCGATAGACGCCCGGCTTGTCGACGCGGAACCAGGCGTCGCGCACGAAACCGGGAATCGCGTCCTGCTTCACTCCGAACGCCGGGACCCACCATGAATGGATAACGTCACCGGCGGTAATCAGCACGCGTATCCTCTTGCCCGCCGGCACCACCATCGGCTGGTCGACTTCGAGCAGGTAATGCTCGCCCTTGGGTTCCTGATTGTAGATCTGCGTATACGGCGTCTTGAGATTGCTGACGAAGCCGAATCCCTCACCGATGTAGTCGTAGCCCCACTTCCACTGGTAGCCCGTGACCTTGATGATCACGTCCGGCACGGTCGTGTCCTTCATCTCCAGAATCGTCCTGGTCGCGGGAAGCGCCATACCCACCAGGATCAGGAACGGAATGATGGTCCAGACAACTTCCACCGTGGTGTTCTCGTGAAACTGGGCCGCCTGATGACCTTTGGACTTGCGATGCGCGAAGATCGAATAGAACATCACGGCGAAGACGCCGACGAAGATCACCACGCTGATCCACATGATGTAGACGTGGAGGTCGACTATCTGTTCGCCGATCACCGTGACGGGCGGCTGCAGGTTGTATTCCCAGGCCGCGTGCGCTGCGCCCGCCATCAGCGCCGATGTCAGCATTGCGGCCAGCGCAGCCCTCTTGGCAACGAGTCTCAGGGCTTGTCCCGCCCGCTGTGCCGCCTTGGTGCAATCCATGCTTTCCCCGAAAACGTCAACGATGCGCAAGAGAATCGGCTCGGCTGTGATCTCGGCGCTACCGCGCGTTACCCACCGCCAACGCCCGGCGCAGTTCGCGCGCCATCGCAGCGCGCTCATGCTGGGGCATATCGATCTCGACCGACATCGGGAAAAAGCGCCGCCGCGTTCCTCGAAATGCGCGCCCACCGCAGAAACGTCCTGCCGGCTTTGGCCCGCTCTGCCACGACAACTTGTCTATGAAAGACCGGGTAACTTTAGCATGGATCGCGACGACTCGAAAAATTGGCTCTAGCTTCGATCGCGTCGATCGAGCTCCACTCAGGCGCATCCGCGTGACCCCACCGTATGCTGGCGATGCGCGGCGCGGATAGCTGCCGCTCGAGGGTGCCGATGTTTTCGTCCTGGCACACCATCGCCGGATCGATGCTGTTGGCGATCCAGCCGACCAGCTTCAAGCCACGCGCGCGAATCGCCAGGGAAGTCAGCAGCGCGTGGTTGAGGCAACCGAGCCGCACACCGACGACCATCAGCACGGGCAAGGCAAGCGCTCGGGCAATGTCGAGCATGTCGATCCGATCGGAGAGCAGCGCGAGCGCCCCGCCCGCGCCTTCGACGACGACGTGATCGGCGCGAGCGCTGAGCTCCTGATAGCTCCTTTGAATACGATGAAGGTCGATGGCGACGCCGGCGGCACGCGCGGCAAGATGCGGCGCGATGGCGTCCGCGAAAGCATACGGGCAACGCGCCGACAGGGGAGCGTCGACATTGCCGGCCGCCGCCAGCGCAACCAGGTCGTCGTTATCCTCACCGCCTCCGGCCGCGACGGGCTTCATGCCTACGGCGCGCGATCCAGCCGCGACGTACTTCCGCAACAGCGCACACGAAACCGTCGTCTTGCCGACGCCGGTGTCGGTCCCGGTGATGAAAATGCCGTCAGTCATCGCTTCGCTCGCGGTTCGACGCGGATGATCGCGCTGCCGTCGTCGGTCATCCTCGGCTCAGGCTTCCATGCATGACCGTAGACGACCTCGAAGCTCGCCGGCAGACGCCCATCGCGGCGGGTGGTTTCGAGAGCGGCAAGCATGCGCTGCCAGCGCTGCCGACCCATCATGCCGCGCGGGCGTCCGGCGGTGAGATTGTGTGCGCCGATCGCCTTCAGATCGCGCATAAGCCCGATCGCGTCACCATAGGTCAGCGTTAGTGTTTCCATGTCCATCACCGGGTCGGCAAAGCCAGCGTGAACCAGCATGTCGCCCAGATCGTGCATGTCGATGAACCGGCCGACGTGCGTCGCGCGGTCCGCGGCAAGAAATGCCGCGCGCAACTCCTTGAGCGTGTCGGGGCCGAAGGTGGTGAAAGACAGCAAGCCGCCTACTCGCAGCACTCGCCGGCATTCGGCGAATGCTTTTTGCGGATCGCCGACCCACTGCAGCGTGAGATTGCTCCAGACGAGATCGATGCTTGCCGGCTTGATCGGCAGCGACTCGATGTCGCCGCAGATGCACCAGGCTTTAAGCTCGCGCGCGGGGGCGAGCGGGCCCAGGACCCGTCCGAGCAGCGACTGGGCGGATCTCATCGCCGCGCCGGCTCGATCGCGCGCCGCCAAGGCCATGTTCAACGCCAGGTCGAGCCCGATGAGACGGGCGTCGGGGTAGCGTGCGTGCAGTTCGCCCAGCGCCACGCCGGTGCCGCAGCCGGCGTCGAGTATCGTCTCCGGCTGCATTCTGACGAGGCCGAGGCGCTCGGCCATGCGCTGCCCGACCTCGCGCTGCAGCACGGCAGCTTGGTCATAGGTAGCGGCGGCACGCTCAAACGCGCGGCGCACCTGTGCGCGGTCGAGGTCCGGCGGGTCGGCGGCGCGCTCAGCGTTCATCGGCAAATGCGTCCAGGGCTTCGACGACCGTCTTCGGATGGGAAAGGAAGGGCGCGTGCGCGGCACCGGGAACGACCACCAGCGAGGCTTGCGGAAGCGCGCTCGCAAGCCATCGCGCCGCAGCGACCGGAGTCAGCGTGTCGCGATCGCCGGCGATCATCAGCGCCGGCTGCGATATCGCGCCCATCCCGCCTCGAAGGTCGGTCGAGGCGAGCAGCTCCAGGGAATCGCAAAGCGCCTGCGGCGAAGGTTCACCGCGCGCAAACAGTTGTGAGCGCAATGAAGCGAGCGCGTCGCGCGCGTGTTCGCTTCCCTGCACCTGCAAGGCGACAAAGCGCTGCAGGGTCTGCCGGTAGGCCACGGTGAGCTCGTCGCCAAATTGCCGCAGCGTCGCCTCCGCCATGGCGTGCGGCCAGTCCGGTCGCTGGACGAAGCTGGGTGTGGTCGACATCAACACCAGCGCGCCCACGCGCTCAGGTCGCAACCGCGCCCATTCGAGCGCAACCTGACCGCCAAGCGACCAGCCCAGGATCAGCAGCGGTCCAGGCGCCGAGGTTTCTGCGATCGCGAGCTCCACCGCTTCGACGATGCGGCGCAACGACAGTGGCGGCGGGGCCACCAGCGGGTCGCTGTATCCGTGACCCGGCAAATCGACGAGATGCATGCGGTAGCGCTCGATCAGGCGCGGCAGGAGCGGAAACCACAATCCGGAATGCATCGCCCACCCGTGCAGCATCACCAGCGGCCTTCCGCGACCCACGCTCTCGACATGGACGCTCATCGCGCGACATCGGCGAGCGCTTCGGCCAGGAGGTCAACGTCGGCGATGGAGTGCGAGGCGGAAAACGTAATGCGCAAGCGCGCCGAGCCTTGCGGCACCGTCGGCGGACGGATTGCCGGCACCCAGATGTCGCGCTTCCACAACGCATCGCTGACGCGCAGCGCTTCGGCGTTAGCTCCGAGTATGAGAGGCTGAATCGCGGTCGCCGATGGAAGCGTGTGCCACGGCAGGGCAGATGTCAGGTCCCGCCAGCGTTCGATGAGCGCGAATAGGTGTGCCCTCCGCTCGGGCTCATCCCGGATCAATGCGAGACTCGCCGCCAATGCGCAGGCAAGCATCGGCGGCGCGGCAGTGGTGAAAATGTAGCTTCGCGCGGACTGAATCAGCGTCTCGACGACCGAACCGTGCGCGGCGACGAACGCGCCGGCGACTCCCGCCGCCTTGCCCAGCGTTGCCATATAGACGATGCGCTCGGAGGCGAGACCGAGCCGTGCCAGCGTGCCGCGGCCCGAATTCCCCCGGCCCTCTGTGGACTCATCGCCCAGCACGCCGAAACCATGCGCGTCGTCGACCGCCAGCCACGCGTCGTACTTCTCGGCGAGCTCGAGCAGACTCGCAAGCGCGGCGATGTCGCCGTCCATGCTGAAAACGGCGTCGGTGGCGATCAGCTTGCGATGCGCGTCGCTCGACGCCAGCCTCTCCTCGAGCGCCTTGAGGTCACCGTGCGCATAGCGAAGGAAATCGGCGCGGGAGAGCAGCGCCGCATCGTTGAGGCAGGCGTGGTTCAGCTTGTCCGCGAAAACGGCGTCGCCGCGGCCGACGAGAGCGGTGACGATGGCGAGGTTCGCCAGGTATCCCGTCGAAAAGAGCAAGGCCCGCGCGTTCGCGCAGGGAGCGACCCACGCCGCGAGCTCGCGCTCGATCGCCTCGTGCGGCGCAAAGTGCCCGGAAATGAGATGCGACGCACCGGCACCGACGCCGTAGCGCGCCGCGCCGGACTGCGCCGCGGCGACGACGCGCCTGTCACCGGCCAGACCCAGATAGTCATTGCTGCCGAAGTGGAGCACCTCGCGGTCATCGACCCGCAACCGCGCACCTTGAGCGGAATCGACGATGCGACGTTCGCGTCGAAGACCCCGCGCGGCCCTCTGCTCGAGCGCGTCATCGAGCTCCGAGGTCAACCGCGACATTGATACCCAAGCGCTGGAACAAGTCGCGGTCGGCGTCGAAATCGGGGTTGCCGGTAGTCAGAAGCTTGTCGCCGTAGAAGACCGAATTCGCGCCGGCGAAATAACACAGCACTTGCGCCGCGTCACCGAGCTCGCGGCGGCCCGCCGACAGCCGCACCATCGTCTTGGGCATCGTGATCCTCGCGGCGGCGATGGTGCGCACGAACTCGATCGGATCGATTGCCGCGACGCCGCCGAACTGCGCGTGCAAAGGCGTGCCTTCCACTTGCACCAGGCTGTTGATCGGCACCGATTCCGGATAGGGGTCGAGATTGGCGAGTTGCGCGATGAGTCCGGCGCGGCCCTTTCTCGATTCGCCCATGCCGACGATGCCGCCGCAGCAGACGTGCATGCCAGCAGCGCGGACCCGATCCAGCGTATCGAGCCGGTCGCGATAGTCGCGCGTGGTGATGACCTTGCCGTAGAACTCGGGCGACGTGTCGAGGTTGTGGTTGTAATAATCGAGCCCGGCTTCGCGCAGCCGCTCGGCCTGGCCATCCTTCAACATGCCCAGCGTCGCGCAGGTCTCGAGGCCCAGCGCCTTGACCTCGCGCACCATGGCCAGCACGGGTTCGAGGTCGCGGTCCTTGGGCCCGCGCCACGCCGCGCCCATGCAAAAGCGCGACGCACCGGCCGCCCGAGCCGCGGTTGCCGCTGCCACGACGGCGTCGAGCGGAAGGATCTCCTCGCTGACCACGTCGGTGTGATAGCGTGCCGCCTGCGGGCAGTAGCTGCAATCCTCGGGACAGCCGCCGGTCTTGATCGAGAGTAGTGTCGACAGCTGCACCGCGTTCGGATCGTGATGCGCTCGGTGTATCTCGTGTGCCATGCGCAACAAGTCGTTCATCGGCAAGCCGAGGAGCGACTCGACCGAGTCAACGCTCCAGCGGCGGTCGACCTTCGATTGAGGATCGCCGCGCACGATCGTGATTGACTGCATGCCTAATGCACCTTCCCTCACATCGGCTGCTTGAGGCTGGTTACAATAGCGGCGAGTTTCGGGCAAGGGGGGACAGTTGTCAAATTTTCTGACGAGCGCATTTGACAGCGTTCGGCGAAGCGCGCTCGACGCTGCCCGGCTGGCGCTGCCGCAGCGATGCGAGTTGTGCGCGGGAGTATCCGGCACCGAGCTCGTCTGCAACGCGTGCATGCGCGACCTGCCATGGCTTTCGAGCGCGTGTCCGGTATGCGCGCTGCCGACCTCCATCGGCGGCGTATGCGGCCAATGTCTGAGCGACCCGCCGCCTTTCAATGCAACGATCGCCGCCTTCTCGTATGCATTCCCGATCGACAGGCTTATCCATGCCTTGAAGTATCAGGGTCGCCTGGCACTGGCCGAATGGTGTGCCGAGACGATCCTTGCCCGACGCGAACTTGCCAACCCTGGCGCCGGCATTATCTCGCGACCGCATCGCCTGATTGCATTGCCACTCGCCATCGATCGGCAGCGCGAACGCGGTTACAACCAGGCGCAGGAAATCGCCCGGGTGATCAGCGCGCGCACCGGTATCCCGCTCCTTCCCCGCGGACTCTCTCGTGTCCGCGCGACTCCGCCGCAGGCAGCGCTGCCATGGACCGAGCGGGCGAAAAACGTTCGCGGCGCGTTTCTTTGCGAGCTCGATCTTTCGGGTGTGACCGTTGCGCTCGTCGACGATGTCATGACCACCGGCGCCTCCCTTACCGAAGCGGCGAGGGTCCTCAAGGCCTCAGGCGCGGCAAGCGTCGAAAACTGGGTCGTCGCCCGAACGCTGCCACCGGCGGCCGGTTGATGCGCTCCCGCGGCGCGATCCCATTGCAGTAGTATCCGAGGGAAAAGCTTTACCGATGGTCGCGATCGTACTGGTGCAGCCGGAAATCCCGCCCAACACCGGCAATGTCATCCGCCTCGCGGCGAATTCCGGCGCGGAATTGCACCTCGTGGAGCCGCTCGGCTTCAGCCTGACCGATCGCGAGCTTAAACGCGCCGGTCTCGACTACCACGAATACACGCGCTTGATTGTCCACGCCAACTGGGCGGCGTGCCTTGCCAAGCTCGGCACTCGCAGGCGCTACGCCCTGACGACCCGGGGCCAGCGCTCGCTTTTTGCGTGCGAGCTTGGCAATGACGACGTGTTTGTCTTCGGCCGCGAAACTAGAGGATTGCCGGAGGAGGTCCTCGCCGATTTCCCGGACGACGCTCGGGTGCGCATTCCCATGCAGCCACGGGTTCGCAGCCTCAACGTCTCCAACGCGGTCGCGATCACGGTTTATGAGGCATGGCGCCAGGCGGGATTTGCCGGCGCGTGCTAGGACCAAACGCTGGTCAATGGAATTCCGGGCCGGGCTCGCGCGCAAGCAGCGCCTCGACCGCACGCCTCGGCGACAGATCCTCGTACAACACCCGGTAGACCGCGGCGCAAATCGGCATTTCCACGTCCAGCGATGACGCCAGCGTATGCGCCGCTCGCGCGGCCGCGATGCCCTCGGCAACGTGGCCCAGCCCGGCGGTGATGGCATCGAGTCGCTCGCCCGCTGCCAGCGCGAGGCCGACGCGACGGTTGCGCGACAAGTCGCCGGTGCAGGTCAACACCAGATCGCCCAGGCCGGCGAGCCCCATCAATGTTTCGCGCTTGCCGCCGAGCGCGATCGAAAGTCTTCCGGTCTCGGCCAGACCACGGGTAACCAGCGCGGCGCGCGCGTTGTTGCCGAAACCCAGCCCGTCGCTCGCGCCGGCCGCGATTGCCAGCACGTTCTTGATGGCCCCGACGACTTCGATCCCAATGAGATCGTCGCTGACGTAGGCGCGAAAAGCCTCCCCGCGCAGTCGACGCGCGACATCTTCCGCCAATGTGCGTTCGGTCGCGGCAACACTTACCGCGGTGGGCAGCCCGCGCGCGACTTCCTCGGCGAAGCTTGGGCCCGATATCACGCCGACCGGCGAGCGCCATAGCGGAGCAACCCTTTGATGCGCCAACGCGACGCCGGTGGCATCGGCGGTGGCAACGAAGCCCTTGCCGACCCACATCAGCGGAGTGTCGACGCTCGAACGCAGCTTCTCGACCAGGTCGACCAGGACGCCGATTGGGGTCGCGACGACCACAAGCGACGCGCCGTCCACCGCTCGTCCTAAATCACCAAGCACCGAGACGCTCGGCGGCAACTTCACGCCTGGCAGATAACGTGCATTCTCGCGTGACGATTCGATGGCGCTCGACTGACTCGCGTCGCGGGCCCATAGCCTCACCGCGGTGGTCCTTGAAGCGCGCCCCAGATGTGCCGCCAGCGCGGTACCCCACGCCCCGGCGCCGAGAATCGCGACGGTGTCGCTCAACCTATCTGAGCCTAGAGGCCCCACACTTGCGAAATGCGGACGTATCCGGTCTGGCCGTCCCGATGTCGGACCTTGGCCCACCCGGGCGTGCTGGTGGCATAGGACGTATCGGCAAGCTCGAGCAATACGTTCTGCTCCGCCTTGAACACGACTGCTGCGTTCGCCTCCGGACTGGCGACAACATCCGCTGTCGATGCGCGGACGACGACCGTGCGCCGGTTGGCAACCGCCTTTTTTTCCATCCACGCCACGCTGCCGGTCGCATCGCGGATCTTATACCAGCCTTCGACGGAGACGATGACTTCGACCGGCACTTCGCGTCCCAGAACAAACAAGGGCTTGGCCTTGACCGACGGTGCATCGTAGAGCACTGCCGTTTCCGACGTGGAATGGAACTCAGCGCCAATCGCGCCCGTCGCAAAAAGGAGCGAAGCGGCGAGCGCAAGCGGGCGCCCGGACACCGGCGGCCCTAGCTGGGAACCGGCGACGCCGCCGGCTGCTGTGCGAGATTCGCGAGCTGCTGCTGATACAAGAGCTCGAAATTGATTGGATCCAGATGGACGGGCGGAAAACCTGCCCGCGAGATCGCGTCGGCGATGGTTTCCCGGATGTAGGGAAACAGCACATTGGGGCAATGGATGCCCATGATCGGCTGAATGTCGGCCGCCGGAACGCCTCGAATCTGGAACACGCCGCCCTGAGCCGCCTCGACCAGGAACAAGGTCTTGTCGCCTATCTTCGCCGTGACCGTGATGGTAAGCACGCATTCGTAGACGTCCTGCTCGATCTGCTCTCCTCGGGTGCGCAAACCGACTTCGACCTGCGGTGCTTCCTGCAGGAAAAATGATTGCGGCGCGCCGGGATTCTCAAGCGAAAGATCCTTGACGTAGATCTTCTGAATCGAGAGCGAGGGTGCGGACTGCGGCTGCGGGTCGGCCATGGGATTCCTGATGAAGGGCTCAACTGAGTGTCGGGCTCAACTGATAATTATAGCGCGGCGGCGCTACGCCGCATCGGCGGACAGCATCGGCTCGAGCTTGCCGGCGCGGTCCAGTGCAACCAGATCTTCGTAGCCGCCGACATGAAAATCGCCGATATAAATTTGCGGCACCGTGCGCCTGCCCGTCTTGCTCATCATCTCCACGCGCCGCGCGGGCTCGAGATCCACCCGGACCTTGGCAATTTCGGCCACGCCCTTCGCGCGCAACAGGCGCTCGGCGAAATTGCAAAAGGGGCACATGGCGGTCGCGTACATCATGACTTCCACCATCACGCGTTTTCCGTCACCTGTTTTCCGCTCCGCGTCTTTCGATCACGCGTTTTTCGCAATCGGCAACCCCGCTTCAACCCAGGCGCGCACGCCTCCGCGCAAGGTATAAACCTCGGCAAAGCCAAGTTTCGACAATGCCGAGCCGGCGCTGCGGCTGCGGCTGCCGCGGTCGCAATAAGCGATCAGCGGGCGGCTGGTGAGCTTGCTGAGCTCGCCTGCTCTGCCTGCGAGCTGCGACAAGGGAATATGTACCGCGTTGGGCACGTGTCCTCCCTCGTAGTCCTTGACTTCGCGCAAGTCGAGCAAAACCGCATTCTGGCGGTTGATGAGCTGCGTGGCGCCCAACGCGCCGACTTCGCGCACCTTCGAAAGACGGCGTCCGATGAGCGGCCAGAGGAGCATGCCGCCCGAGGTAATCATGACCAGGATCAACGGCCAATTGTTTTGAATGAATTGCATGAGGGTGGCGTGAAATCCAAACAGCGCGCGAGGGCGAAGGTAAAATGATAGCGTATCGCATGTCTTAAGTACTTTCGAACGCCGCCCGATTCCTCCGTCTCATCCGATCCCTTCCGTGTCCGACAAACACTCCGTGATCCCGGTTCTGCTGCTGATCCTCGACGGAGTCGGCTGTCGCGACGCGGCACCCGACAACCCGGTGAGCCTTGCCCGGAAGCCGAATTGGGATCGGCTGTGGCGTGAATTCGCGCATACGACCATCGACGCCTCCGAGCGCTCGGTGGGACTGCCCAGCGGCCAGATGGGCAACTCCGAAGTGGGGCATCTCAACATCGGCGCGGGCCGGGTGATCTACCAGGATTTCACGCGCATCGATCGCGCCATCGAGACCGGCGAGTTTGCGACCAACCCGGTGCTCGTCGAGGCGGTCGCAACCGCGCGCCGCAACCATGCGACCCTCCACGTGCTGGGGCTGGTCTCGCCCGGCGGCGTGCACAGCCACGAGCGGCAGATCGCCGCGATGGTGCAAATGGCCGCCAAGGGTGGAGCGCCGCGCGTCCGCGTGCACGCTTTTCTCGACGGGCGCGACACCCCGCCCAGGAGCGCGGCGGCGTCGCTTGCGATGATGGCCGAGGTTTGCGCCGCGAATCCGGCCTGCGCCATCCCCGACATCGTCGGCCGTTACTACGCCATGGATCGCGACCATCGCTGGGAGCGCGTTCAGGTCGCGTACGAGCTGATCGTCGACGGCGTCGCCGCTTACTCCGCTCGTGACGCTCAAACGGCGCTCGCCGCGGCCTATGCCCGGGGCGAAAACGACGAGTTCGTCAAACCGACGCTGATCGGAGCGCCTGCACCCATGCAGGACGGCGACGTCGTGGTGTTCATGAATTTTCGCGCCGATCGCGCGCGCCAGATGACCAGTGCATTGACCGACCCCGACTTTTCCGGCTTTTCGCGCAAGCGAGTGCCCAAGCTCGGCGCCTTGGTGTGCCTGACGAGCTACGGCGACGCGTTCGCCCACTTGCCGGCAGCCTTCACCCCGCAGTCGATCACCCACGGCTTCGGCGAGATGGTCGCGGCACAAGGCTTGAGGCAACTGCGCATCGCCGAGACCGAAAAATACGCGCACGTCACGTATTTCTTCAATGGAGGCGTCGAGGCGGTCTATCCCGGTGAAGATCGCATCCTGGTGCCCTCGCCCAAGGTCGCAACGTACGATCTGAAGCCCGAGATGAGCGCGGTCGAGGTGACCGACAAGCTGGTCGCGGCGATCGCAAGCGACAAGTACCACGCCATCGTCTGCAATTACGCCAACGGCGACATGGTCGGCCATACCGGCAATATCGACGCGGCGACGCGAGCACTCGAGGTCCTCGACGAGTGCATCGACCGCGTCGTTTCCGCGCAGCGCTCGCGCGGCGGGGAGGCGCTGATCACGGCCGATCATGGCAACGTGGAGATGATGCACGATCCGGTGACCGGCCAGGCACATACGGCGCACACGCTGAACCTGGTGCCGTGCCTCTACGTCGGGCGACCCGCGCAGATGGAAGCCGGCGGCGCGCTGCAGGACATCGCGCCGACCCTGCTGGCCATGATGGGCTTGCCGCAATCTCAGGAAATGACCGGGCGATCGCTGATTCGATTCGTGCCTTAGGATGGGCGCACGGTTTGGTCCTGGGTTCGGGAGAGGGAACTTGTGCCCCTTTCCTGCAGTCCACGACGACGTGGCGGGCGCAAGCGGCGAGCGTTCGGGCCACAAGGAGCGCCGCCGGTCGGCTTGCGGGTGCCGGCGGCCAGCCATCGGCCGATAGCGCTTGTCAGACCCGGGTTGGCGATGCTCAGATGACGCTTTTGGGGAGCCAAGCGACGCTGGGCGGCCTCTCATAGCTCGTAACAATTCATCACAATTCAGCGCCGGTCCTGCCGTTTTCCGGGAATGAAGGCGGGCCGGGCGGCGTATACTTTGAATGCCCGGGGCCAAGCTGTGCCAAGTCGCGGAATCCGGCGTAAAGGCCCGCTCACAGGCATGTGTCTTGCAACGCTCGAAGTTGGGTCGGCGGCAACGAACCAGTGAAATGAGGGAAAAGATGAACGACGGTTGGAAGAAAGCGGGATGGATCGGCCTGGGTGCGATCCTCGGGCTGTTGCTAAGCCTCAATTTCTCGGCCCTGGCGGAGCGTGACGCCCGCTTGCCGATCCCCTACGAAGACCTGCAGCTCTTTTCCGCCGTCTTCGGACGCATCAAGAGCGACTACGTCGAGCCGGTGTCCGACGACAAGCTGATCCGCGAAGCCATCAACGGCATGGTGCACGGCCTCGACCCGCATTCCGACTTTCTCGATGCCGATGCGTTCAAGGAACTGCAGATCTCGACCCAGGGCAAGTTCGGAGGCCTCGGCATCGAAGTCGGCGTCGAAGATGGCATCATCAAAGTCATTTCTCCGATCGAAGACACGCCGGCGTTCCGCGCGGGCGTCAAGGCGGGCGACCTCATCATCAAGATCGATGACACCGTGACCCGCGGCCTGCCGCTGAACAAGGCGGTCGAGAAAATGCGCGGCAAGCCCGGCACGCAAATCGTGCTGACGATTGCGCGCAAGGATGTCGACTCGCCGCTGACCTTTAACCTGACGCGCGAGATCATCAGCTTCCGCAGCGTGCGGTCCAAGCTGGTCGAGCCCGGCTTCGGCTATTTGCGCGTGGTTCAGTTCCAGGAACATACCGGCGAAGACGTGGCGAAAGCGCTCCGCGACCTCTACAAGCAGGGCGAGCTCACCGGTTTGGTGCTCGATCTGCGCAGCGATCCGGGAGGCCTGCTCAATGTTTCCGTGGGGGTGGCCGCCGCTTTCCTGCCGCAGGACGCGCTGGTGGTATACACCGATGGCCGCACACCCGACGCGCGGATGCGCCTCTCGGCGACCAAGGGCGACTACATGCGTGGACGCGGCGATGACTATCTGAAGGACCTTCCGCCGGCAGTCAAGCGCGTCCCGATGGTCGTGCTGGTCGATGGCGGCACCGCCTCCGCATCGGAAATCGTCGCCGGCGCGCTGCAGGATCACAAGCGCGCCGTCGTCATGGGAGGGCAGACATTCGGCAAGGGTTCGGTGCAGACCATCCTGCCGCTCGGCCCCAACACCGGCTTGAAGCTCACGACCGCGCGCTATTACACGCCGAGCGGCCGCTCGATTCAGGCCAAGGGCATCGAACCCGATGTCGCGGTCGACGATGGTCGCGATACGCCCAACCGGCTGCGCGAAGCCAACCTCGAGCATCACCTCACCATCCCCGTTGGCGGAGCGAAAGGCGACGCGGCGCTCGACACCAAGGTGGTCGTTCCCTTGCCGACGCCGGCTATCAAGCTCGACGAAAAAGGCAAAGCGCCGGCCAAATCGAACATCGAGACACCGACGCCGACACCGCCCAGGGTCGAGTTCGGCTCCGCCGACGACTTCCAGTTGCAACAGGCTTTGCATCAGCTCAAAGGACAGCCGGTAATCGCTTCGACCAAAGCTGTCGCGGCTCAGGTCAAGCCTTAGTCAAGCTGTCGCTCGAATGGCCACAAACGCCCGGCTTGTCCGGGCGTTTTGTCTTGGCCGCCCGGCTAGTCGGGGCGTTTTGTCTTGGCCGCCCGGTAGTCGGGGCGTTTTGTCTTGGCCGCCCGGCTAGTCCGGGCGTTTTTGTCTTAAGCGCAAGGAATGGAGATGGACGACGCCCAACTGCTGCGCTACAGCCGTCACATTCTGCTGCCTGAGCTCGGTGTGGACGCGCAACAACGCTTCGCGCTTGCTCACGCGCTCATCATCGGCGTCGGCGGCCTTGGCAACCCGGTCGCGCAGTTTCTGGCGGCAGCCGGTGTAGGTACGCTGACGCTGGTCGATGCGGACAGTGTCGATCTGACCAATCTGCAGCGCCAGATCCTGTTTGACACCCACGTCGTCGGCGTCGCCAAGGTCGACGCGGCCGCGCAGCGCCTTCGCGCCGTCAATCCCGAGGTCCGCATCGTGCGCGTCGCGGCACGTGTCGGCGACGCCGAGCTCAAGCCCTTGGTGGCGGCCGCCGACATTGTCGTCGACTGCTCCGACAACTTTGCCACGCGCCACGCTGTCAATCGCGCCTGCGTCAGCGCGCAAAAACCGCTCGTGTCCGGCGCCGCGATTCGCTTCGACGGCCAGGTCGCGGTGTTCGATGCGCGAGACCGGAGCGAGCCCTGCTACCACTGCCTGTTCGGCGAAGGCGACGACTTCGAGGAGACTCGCTGCGCGACCATGGGCGTGTTTGCGCCGCTGGTCGGCATCATCGGCGCGACCCAGGCAGCCGAGACCTTGAAGCTGCTGGCGCCTGCCGGCGATTCGCTTGCGGGACGGCTCTTGATGCTCGACGCGCTGGCCATGGAATGGCGCGAGGTCCGCGTGCTGAAGGATCCCGAATGCGCAGTCTGCGCGCCGGGCGCCAATCGATGAGTGGTCGCGCTTCGCGACACCATCGCCTGCGCTGGTTCGCCGCCATGTCGTTAGGGCTGGCTGCTTTCTTTTCGCTCGACACGAGCGCGGCGTTGGCTGCCACGCCGCAAATGCGCGCGTCCGACTGGAAATCGATCAAGCAGGTGATCAGTGCCCAGCGCGCCGCGTTCATCGCCGGCGACGGCGACAAGGCGTTCGGCTACGCGACGCCTCCACTGCGGGCGCAATTTGGCGACGCGGATACCTTTATGGCCATGGTCCACCTGGGGTACCCGGCGCTGCTCACCGCGCGCTACACCGAATTTCTGGAAGGCGCGGTTATCGACGGGCTCATCATCCAACCGCTGCGCCTGATCGATGCCGACAACAGCGTGCGTGTCGCGCTGTACACCATGGAAAAACAGAAAAACGGAGCCTGGCGAATCAGCGGCTGCCGGATCGGCCCGTCGACTGTGCAAGCCGCTTTAGTGCGGTCTTCGAACAGCGCGGATGCTCGCCCCTGGCTCTGACAAGAAGCTCCGGTAAAACGCGGGCCGGAGCTGGCGCGGCCTCGGCTGACTCATTGGGCGTTCGCGCCGCCACGCGACGAAAAGAGATACTTCCGCTGCGCATCCCAGCCTTCCTGCGGCATCCGCTTGAATCCGCTTTTCGCAAACAGCATCCAGCGCCCGACAACGAAGGCGAGCAGGACATTCGCCTCATGCACCGGATCGCCCGTCCATGCTCCACCTGCCTGCGCGATCTTGAGCGACTGGCGCAGCGAAGCTTCGATCCGATCGTAGAGCTGATTCATGCGCACCTGCAGGCGCTCGTCTTCGTTGACAAGCGCATCGCCGATGAGCACTCGCGTCATGCCGGGATTTTTCTCGGCGAAGCCGAGCAGCACCGTCACCATCTGCGCCGCCTGCGCCGCGCCGTCGGTCGAGTCGCTTGCGATGCGGTTCACCAGAGAAAAGAGCGTCGATTCGATGAACTCGATCAGTCCCTCGAACATCTGCGCCTTGCTGGCGAAGTGGCGATACAGGGCCGCTTCCGAGACATCGAGACGCGCGGCCAGCGCCGCGGTGGTGATCTTCTCGCCGCGGGGAGACTCCAGCATCGTTGCCAGCGTCTGAAGTATCTGCAACCGGCGTTCGCCTGGTTTGCTCGCCATCCCGTTCTCCCTTTTTGCAGTCGGCAGTTGGCAGCGCGGCAAACGCCGCACGCGCCCGCCGCGATCTGCGCTTCAGCCAGCCTTGATCATCGTACCGACGCCCTCGTTGGTCAGGACCTCGAGCAGCAGTGCGTGTTCGACCCGCCCATCGATGATGTGCGAGCTCTTGACGCCGTTCTTGATGGCGTCGAGTGCCGACCCGATCTTGGGCAGCATCCCGCCATGGATAGTGCCGTCGGCGAACAGAGCTTCGATCTCGCTGGCGGTCAACCCGGTCAGCAGCGTGCCGTTCTTGTCGAGCACACCGACGGTATTGGTCATCAGCACCAGCTTCTCCGCGTTCAGCGTCTCGGCAAGCTTGCCCGCGACCAGGTCGGCGTTGATGTTGTAGGCCTCGCCTTCCTTGCCGACCCCGATGGGCGCGATCACCGGAATGAAGTCGCGCGAATCGAGCAAATTGATCAGCTCCGGGTCGATCTTCTCGATCTCGCCGACCAGTCCAATGTCGATGAATTCGCCGTGATTGCTCTCGCTTTTCAACAGCATCTTGCGCGCGTGGATGAACGCGCCGTCCTGGCCGGTAAGGCCGACCGCGCGGCCGCCATGCTGATTGATCAGGCCGACGATTTCCTGATTGAGCTCGCCCAATACCATTTCGACGACGTTCATGACCTTTTCGTCGGTCACGCGCATACCCTGGCGGAACTCGCTCTGGATGCCCATCGTCTTCAACAGATCGCCGATTTGCGGACCGCCGCCGTGCACGATCACCGGATTCATGCCGACCAGCTTGAGCATCACCACATCGCGCGCGAAACCGGCCTTGAGGGCGGTCTCGGTCATGGCGTTGCCGCCGTACTTGATCACGATCGCCTTGTCGTGAAAGCGCTGGATGTACGGCAGCGCTTCGGCAAGAATCTGCGCTTTGAGGGCGGCCGATGCGGCCTCGATCGGCATGACGTAGACCTCGCTTAAGCAGGGGACGCGACGGGTTGCGGCGATTGTACCGGAACACCAGGAACAAAACACCCGCGCCGCTTTTTAGACGAGTAAGCCCTAACTGGCGACGCGCGCATCGCGTTGTATCGAACATCGCATTTTGTTATCTTGGCGGATGCTTAAGCAGCTGCCGGACCCCATCGATGCTGGCCTTGTCCGTCGCGCACTCGTCACCAAGCTGCGGCATCACGGCGACGTCTTGCTCACCTCTCCGGTGTTCACCGTGCTCAAAGGTGCGCTTCCGGCGGCGGAGATCGATGCGCTGGTCTATGCCGAGACCGTGCCGATGCTGGAGGACCACCCCGCGATTTCACGGATCCACGCCATCGATCGCGACGCCAAGCGCAGGGGAATCATCAGTCATGCGCGAGCGGAGCGCGCCTTGCTCTCGACGCTTCGCGCACGCCGATACGATCTCGTGGTTCACCTTACCGAGCATCCGCGCGGCATCTGGCTCGCGCGTTTGCTCCGGCCGCGTTACAGCGTCGCGCGCGAGCTCGAGCGCGCGCACTGGCCATGGCGGAAAAGCTTCACCCATTACTACCGGTTGCCGCGGTCGACGCCTCGTCACCTGGTCGAATGCAATCTCGACGCCTTGCGCCGCATCGGCATGCAGCCGACTGCGGCCGAGAAGGCGCTGGTGCTGGTGCCCGGCGATGCCGCGACTCTGAGCGCGCGCGCATTGCTCGAGCGGCACGGCGTCCAGTCGAAGCGCTTCGTCCTGCTGCATCCGGGATCGCGCTGGCTGTTCAAGTGCTGGTCGGCGGAACGCTATGCGCAGTTCGCCGATCGGATGGCCGAAGGCGGGTGGCGGATCGTGATTACCGGCGCGCCCGATCCCCCTGAGAGAAGCCTGGTCGATGCGATCATCGCCCAAACCGCGCTCTCCACCCGCGCCGGCTTGGTCGATTTGGCGGGACAGCTGAGCCTCCGCGAGCTTGCGGCGGTCATCCGTGAAGCCCGGATATTCGTCGGCGTCGATTCGGCACCGATGCACATCGCGGCTGCCATGCAAACGCCGGTGATCGCGCTGTTTGGTCCCAGCGGAGAGCTCGAGTGGGGACCCTGGGGTGTGCCGCATCGAATAATCGCCTCGACAATTCATCCTTGCCGGCCGTGTGGCATCGACGGCTGCGGCGGTGGCAAGATTTCCGAGTGCCTCACCACACTGCCCGTCGAACGCGTTTGCGCGGCGCTGGCGGAATTGATCGGCGCCACCGGCGCCGCGGCAATACGGAGCTGACGCTTGCGCCTCGCGATTATTCGCCAGCGCTACACGCCCTATGGCGGCGCCGAGCGTTTTGTCGAGGGCGCATTGGAAGCGCTGCTCGAGCGCGGCGTCGCCATATCGCTCTATACGCGACAGTGGCCCAACACCCGGCTCCAGCTTATCGAGCCGGTGCTGTGCAACCCGTTTTACATCGGCCGTCTGTGGCGTGACTGGAGCTTCGCTCGCGCGGTTTGCGGGGCCGTCGCAACGAAGGCGCCGGAGTTGGTGCAATCGTACGAGCGCCTGCTTTGCTGCGACGTCTATCGGGCCGGCGATGGCGTGCATCGAGTCTGGCTCGACGAGTGGCTGCGCGATGCGTCGGCATTCAAACGGTGGTGGGTCGAGTCGAATTTTTACCATCGATACATTCTCGACATCGAACGCCGTCTGTTCGCAAGTCCCTGGCTGCGTGCTGTCATCTGCAATTCAAAAATGGTTCGCGACGAGATTCACGAGCGCTTCGGCTTGAGCCTGGAGAAGCTGCCGGTGATCTATAACGCGGTCGACAGCGATGTTTTCTCGCCCGAGCTGAAACAACATCGTGCAGCCGTGCGGCAAAAGCTCGGCGTGCTGGACACGGCAACGGTCTTCCTGCTCGTAGGTTCGGGATACGCACGCAAGGGAGTGGCGACCGCGATCCAGGCACTGACACGGTTGCCCAGCGATACCTATCTGTTTGTCGTCGGCCGGGATAAATCCACACGACCTTACAAGCGACTTGCACGGCATCTCGGCATCGCGCGCCGGGTGGTGCTGCTGGGCGCGCAGGACGATCCAAGGCCTTTCTACGGTGCGGCCGACGCCTTCGTCCTGCCGACACTGTACGACCCGTGCCCGAACGCGGCCCTCGAAGCGATGGCTTGCGGCCTGCCGGTTGTGACCAGCACCAAGTGCGGGGTGGCCGAATTAGTCACAGAAAACGATGCCGGGCTGGTGTGCGCGGCTCGCGACGTCGATGCGCTGGCCCGGCACATGATGACGCTGACCGATGCGGAGGCCCGTCGCTTGTTGGGAGCGCGTGCGCGGGAGGCAGTGCTTCCGATGACTCCGGCGTCGATGACATTGCAGCTGGTCCTGTTGTATCGCGATCTGATCGCCGCGGCGGTCGCGGTCAGGGACGGGGAAGAGAAGCCCGCTGCGCTATAATCGCGGGCACTTCGCTCATTTCGTTTATTTCGCTCATTTCGCCTCATTTCGCCTCATTTCGCCTAACGCGCCGGCAGCGAGGACCAACTCGCGCGCATGCAGGCTCCTAATCGGTTCCCCCATTAGTTTCCCTGTGGCACCCAGTCTGCTTCTTTACCGGCGCTTGCTGCGCTACGTCCGTCCCTATTGGTGGGCGTTCGCGCTTGCAATTGTCGGCATGGTCATCGTCGCGGCCGGCGATGTGGTCATGGCTTATATGGTGATGCCCATCATTCAGAGACTGCAGAACCCGGATCCGGCGATGACGGTGCAGCTGCCGCTCGCGGTTGTAACCGTTTTTCTTCTTCGCGGAATGGGTTCGTTCATGTCCGAATATGGAATGGCCTGGACTGGCCACCGCGTCGTCTTCGATCTTCGTCGGCAGATGATCGATCGGTTGCTTTCCCTTCCGACGCCGTACTACGACGCGCAGTCGTCGGGAGGGCTGATCTCGAAGTTCACGTTCGATGCCTACCAGCTCGCTGCCGCAACGTCGTCGGCAATCACGACCGCGATTCGCAGTGCATTGACCATTGCCGGCAGCCTCGGTCTCCTTTTCTGGCTCAACTGGCAGCTCACGTTGATCTCGATCTTCATCATGCCGCCGGTCGCCGCCGTGATTCGCTACTTCAGCCGTCGTTTGCGTCGAGTCGCACACGACGTGCAGCGGCGTACCGGGTCGATCACCCACGTGCTTGAGGAAATCGTGGGCGCGCAGCGGGTCGTGAAAATCTTCAGCGGCCAGGATTACGAGCGCACGCGGGCGGTCGCCGGAGCGAACAAGCTGCGGCAGTCGATGAGCAAGCAGTCCTCGGCAGACGCCGCCAGCTCGCCGCTGCTGCAGTTCGTAGGCGCCTGCGTCGTCGGCTTCATCGTCTACATTGCGCTCAAGCAGAGCGAGTCTGGGGGCTTCGACGCGGCGCGGTTCACGGCCTACGTGATCGCACTGCTGACGCTCATCGACCGTCTGCGGTCGCTGTCGGGCGTGAACGCCAACATCCAGCGCGGGCTCGCCGCGGCGGAGAGCATTTTCGGATTGATCGACGAAAAGCCGGAAGCAGACCGCGGCTCCGTCGTCCTCGAGCAGGTGCGCGGCGAGCTCCGTTTCGACCGCGTTTCGCTGCGCTACGCCGGCTCGGACAAAGACGCGCTGCACGACGTCAGCCTGGTCATTGCGCCCGGCCAGCGAGTCGCGTTGGTGGGGCCTTCGGGCGGCGGCAAGACGTCGCTGATCAACCTGATCCCGCGCTTCTACGAGCCGACGTCCGGTCGAATCATCCTCGACGGCCGAGGCATCGAGGAGCTGACGCTCTCCAACCTGCGCAGCCACATCGCATTGGTGAGCCAGGACGTAACGCTTTTCAACGACACCGTCGCCGCGAACATCGCTTACGGCGCGATGTCCGACGCGCCGCACGATGCCGTCGAGCGCGCCGCCGTCGCCGCGCATGCGCTGGACTTCATTCAGGCCTTGCCGATGGGTTTCGACACCATCGTCGGCCAGAACGGCATCCGTTTGTCCGGCGGTCAGCGGCAGCGTATTGCCATCGCGCGTGCGATTCTGAAGAACGCGCCGATCCTCATCCTCGACGAAGCGACATCGGCGCTCGATTCCGAGTCGGAGCGACATGTGCAGGCGGCCATGGACGCTTTGATGCAGGGACGCACCACCATCGTTATTGCCCACCGCTTATCCACCATCGAGAGCGTAGATCGCATCGCGGTGCTCGATGCCGGACGCGTCGTCGAACAAGGCACACACGCGGATCTGATGGCGCGCGACGGCATTTACGCCAAGCTCCATCGCATCCAGTTTGCCGCGGGGACCGCCCTCGCATAGCGGACGGGCGATGCGCATTCCGAAGCGCGAAGTGAGACTGGGCGTCATTCGGCAGCGTTATACGGCTTTCGGTGGTGCGGAACGCTTTCTCGAGCGGGCAATCGATGCGTTGCTCGAGCGCGACATCGCAGTCCGCATTTATACGCGCGAGTGGCCCGCGGCCCAAGGCGGCCGCTTGGAGCCCGTCATTTGCAATCCATTTTACGTGGGTCGTCTGTGGCGCGACGCAAGCTTCGCGCGTGCTGTGCGGCAAGCGCTTTCGCGAGACAGACCGGAGATCGTTCAATCGCACGATCGCATCGAAGGTTGTGACGTATTTCGCGCCGGAGATGGCGTACACCGGGCATGGCTCGAGGAGCGCCTTCGCTATGGGGGCACGCTCGAGCGGATTTCGATCGCCGCCAATGCTTATCACCGTTTTGTGCTCGACGCAGAAGCTCGGCTCTTTGAAAGCCCGAAGCTCAAGGCCGTGATTTGCAATTCGCAGATGGTCGCCGAGGACGTGCGTCGGTATTTCTCGATCGACCGCCGCAAGCTGCACGTCATTTACAATGCTGTCGATACCGATGACTTCGGGCCCCAGGTGCGGGCGAACAGGCCCAAGACGCGGGCGCTCCTTGGGCTGGATGGATCCCACTTCGCGTTCCTCCTGGTGGGCTCCGGCTATCATCGCAAGGGTGTTCCAACGGCGATCCGGGCGCTTGCGCGACTGCCAAATCAAGCGCGGTTAATCGTCGTTGGTCACGAGAAATTCATGGCGCGTTATCGAATGCTCGCCAGTAAGGCGGGCGTTGGCGCACGCGTGATTTTTGCGGGTCCGCAGCGTGATCCGCGACCATTCTACGGAGCTGCGGATGCATTCGTGTTGCCCACGCTGTACGACCCTCTATCGAACGCGGTCCTTGAGGCCCTCGCGTGTGGGTTGCCTGTTGTGACAAGCACGCGTTGCGGCGCGGGCGAATTGGTAGAAAGGGCAAGTGCAGGTTGGCTTTGTGATTCAACCGACGACGCGACATTTTCCGAGCGCATGGCGCAGCTTCTCGATCCGACGGAATGCGAAATCATGAGCTCGCGCGCGCGGTTGGCCGTTTCGCATCTAACTCCGCAGGCTATGACCGCACAAATGCTGACGCTTTACGAGAACGTGCTTTCGTTGAAGCAATGAAAGACGGACTCCGGTATGATTAGCTCGTATCTTCCTGGGCGACGCCAAGGAATCTGCGGCACGCGACGCAGATGTCGGCACTTCGGCATCGCTGCCGAAAGCGCCGCAGCCGACGCCTGGTTTGTATATCCTTGCGTCGGCGGTGGAAATGCCTTCCCGCCGCCCGTTCCTGTCACGCTGCAAATTCCATCATGTGCGGCATCACCGGCTATGTAAGCACCGACCGACGGGCATGGGAATCCTTGCCGAGCATGACCGACGCTCTCGTGCATCGGGGCCCCGATGCCGACGGCTATTATCGCGACGGCGCTGTCGGCCTCGGCTTTCGCCGACTCTCGGTCATCGATATCGAAGGCAGCAACCAGCCACTGATCTCTCCCGATCAAAACATCGCCGTCATTTTCAACGGCGAAATCTATAACTACCGCGCGCTGCGGCGGGAGCTCGCGGATGCCGGCCATGTTTTCGCTACGAACGGCGATGGCGAGGTATTGGTTCACGGTTGGCGCCAATGGGGTCGTGAATTGCTTAAGAAAATCTCGGGCATGTTCGCGTTCGCGATATGGGATCGCGAGCGTGGCGAACTGTTTCTTGCACGCGATCACCTCGGCGTGAAACCCTTGTATTACGCATGGCACGCCGGATCGTTCGTCTTCGGTTCAGAAATCAAGGCGCTCCTGCGCTTTCCGGCCATGCCACATGATATTGACCTCGACGCCGTGGCTCTTTATCTGGAGTGTCAGTACATTCCGGCGCCCTATAGCGTTTACGCTGCAATCCGCAAGCTCCCCGCCGGGCATTGGCTTTCCCTCAAAAGCGAGGCCCTGACGAGCGGGGAGTTCTGGCGTCCGTCATATGCACCCAAGCACGCGTTTCAGGGAACGGACGCAGTCGACGCGCTTTCTACCCGATTGTCTTCGTCTATCCAATCGATGCTCGTGGCCGATGTGCCGCTCGGAGTGTTCGTCAGCGGCGGTATCGATTCCGGCCTGATCGCAGCACTCGCGACGCAGATCTCCGGCCGCCCGCTCGATACATTCAATCTGGGCTTCAGGGGCAGCGACGTAGGGAGTGAGCACGAGGAGGCCGCGCGCGTTTCGCGCCACATCGGAAGTAACCATCACTGTCTGATGCTGAGCCCTGAAGAAGTATTGCCGGCGCTCGATCAATGGGGCGACGTCTTTGACGAGCCCTTCGGCGACCAGGCGGCGTTACCGACCATGCTGCTTGCGCAACACGCCAGGAAAAACGTAACGGTCGTTCTCACCGGTGAAGGAGCCGATGAAGTTTTCGGCGGCTATAGCAACTACGACAAACGCATCCGCGAGGAGCGCTTCACCAGCGTGCTCGGCGCGCGCGGCTCCCCGATTCCTTACTTGCTGCGTCGGCTTCCCGCACGCCTTGCGCGTGATCGAATCCTCAAAGCGGCAGCCGAGCCTCGCTCCCGGCGATACGCGACGATCCCGAATATTTTCGACGCGCTCCTCCGACACGAATACCTTACGGAACGGTTTCGACGTTCTATCTCGGCACGCATCGCCGATCGCGCGGAGCAGTTCTACAACGAGTGCGACTCTCCGTCATACCTCGATCATCTGCTCAATATCGATGCTCGATTGTGGCTACCCGATGATTTGCTGACCAAGGTCGATCGATCGACCATGGCGCATTCCCTCGAAGCGCGGGTGCCCTACCTCGACCATGATTTTTTCGGATGGTGCGCACGCTTGCAACCCGCCGACAAGGTGCGCGGTCGAGGACGCAAGCTTCTCCTGAAGCGACTCGCGGAGCGGCATCTGCCCCTCGATATCGTGCATCGCCCAAAGCAGGGATTCATGATGCCATTGCAGCGATGGCTGGGCCGCGAGCTGAAAGGCGAACTCGAGCACGCGCTTGGTCCGGCGGGGCTGCAACGGCGAGGGTTGATTCGATCGGACGCGATAGAGCGCCTGCTGCGTGAGCATTCACTGAACGTTCACAATCACGCCATGCGGCTCTGGGTGTTGCTGATCCTCGAGCGCTGGTTTGTGCGATACGAACCCTCCTTCTCGCTCTAGGGCCCTAGCGCACGTGCAGCCGCTCTCAATTGTCCACACCGAGAATTCCGCTGGCTGGGGAGGCCAGGAAATCCGCATTCTCACCGAAGCTCGCGGAATGCTGGAGCGCGGCCATCGAGTCACACTCCTGACGCCGCCCGATACGCCGATATACGGCGCGGCTGCGCGTTATGGCGTTCCAACCGTTCCTCTCGGCATCCGTCGAAAGCAGCCTTCCGATCTTTGGGTGCTTCGCAGCTGGCTGTCGAGGCATAGGCGGGCGATCGATATCCTCAACACGCACAGCTCGACCGACAGCTGGCTTGGTGCCATTTCCTGTGCTTCCATGGCCGATGCGCCGCCCATCGTCCGCACGCGGCACGTGTCGACGCGCATCAACAACAGCGCCGCGACGCGGTGGCTTTATGGTCGGGCATCAGCGCACATCGTGACCGCGGGCGAGGCCATACGACGTAACATCGCGGAGACCAATGCGGTCCCGCTTGACCGGATGACGTCGGTGCCCACAGGCATTGACCTTCAGCAATTCGTTCCGGGCGATGCCGTCGTCGCGCGATCGAGAGTCGGCCTGCCGCAAATGCCTACGCTGGGTATCGTCGCCACCTTGCGTGATTGGAAGGGCCATGAATACTTATTCGAGGCGATCGCCCTCGAGCGAATTGCGTGGGCGGACTGGAATATCGTGGTCGTTGGCGACGGGCCGCATCGCGCGAAGCTTGATGGGCGAGTTGCGCAACTCGGGCTGGGCGACAAGCTGCGGTTCGTCGGTCAGCAAGAAGATGTCGTGCCCTGGCTTCAGGCGCTCGATCTCTTCACGCTGCCTTCCTATGGCGAGGAAGGCGTGCCGCAAGCGATCATGCAAGCAATGGCGTGCGCAATCGCGGTCGTTTCAACGCCGGTTGGCGCAATCCGCGAAGCCGTCGACGAAGGTGTCACTGGCGTACTGGTCGAACCACGGTCGGCGAGCGCCCTGAGCGCGGGTCTCGCGCGTTTGCGCGACAACCCGGAATTGCGGGCCCGCTATTCACTGGCCGGGCGGGCTCGTGCAATTGAATTCTTTGGCATCGATCGAATGCTCGATGGCATGGAATCGGTCTTCCGACACGTCCTGAATCCAGCCTGACATGTGCGGGATCGCCGGATATTTTGGTAGTCGCATGGTGGGTCCTGCGACTGTGGAGCGTATGTTGAACTCCTTGCGGCAACGCGGCCCGGATGCCGAGCGCGTGCAAGCCTGGGACGCCGATTTTCGCCCAGCATCCTTACCCGCACCGAATGCATTGCTGAACACGCGTTTGGCGATCATCGATCCCCGGCCGGAAGCCGACCCACCGCTTGCCAATGACGCCGGCGATATCTGGGTCACCTACAACGGCGAAGTCTACGACTGGAGCGCGGATGCCGCGGTGCTGAGGAACGAGGGGTTTCATTTCCGCACTCGTTCCGATACCGAATTCATTCTGCACGCTTATGAGCATTGGGGAATTGACTTCCTACCCCGGCTTCGCGGCATGTTCGCCATTGCGATCTGTGACCTTCGTCGCCGCGTGATTTTTGTGATCCGTGACCGTCTCGGGCTCAAGCCAGTCGTGTATGCGCATCGAAAGGATGGATTCGCGTTCGCGTCGACGGTGCGCGCGGTGCTTCCCTGGCTGCCTCCGGACGCTCGTGCTTTCTCGCCGAGCGGCCTCGACGCGTATCTTGCTCATCGAACCATTCCGGCGCCGCGCACGGCATTCGCCAACATTGCAAGGCTGCCTCCCGCGCATTACCTGCGTTACGACCTCAATACCGGCAATGCATCGACCATCGAGTATTGGCGCCCCGAACCCTCGCCGGAACCCTGGCTGCCGACGTTTGATGCTGCGATCCGCATGCGCACAGTTGCCGACAGGCCGTTAGGGCTTTTCCTGTCGTCCGGCGTTGATTCCAGCGCCATCGCGTGTCGTCTCGCAGCGATGAGCTTTCAGGGTTTGCAGACCTTCACTGCCGCGTTCAGTGGTACCTCGTTCGACGAAAGTGAGGATGCGAAGCGAACAGCAGAGACGCTCGGCCTCTCGAATCGCGCCATTCCGATGAACCTGCGGATAACGGACGATTTCGAGAGAATCATCGCCGATCTTGACGAACCGTTTGCCGATCCGTCGAGCGTGCCCACGTGGTACCTGTCCCGAGAAGCGACGCGACATGTGAAAGTCGTGCTCGGTGGCGACGGCGGCGATGAGCTCTTTGCCGGCTACAAGCGGTACGCGAAGCACATGCGCACGGCCTGGCGGCATGGCCTGCGCTTGCGGCACGCGCGACCCCCCGCCGGTATCAGCGGAAACGCATGGCAGCGCCTCGTCGAGGAATTGCGCCTCGACTGGGCTTCAGCCTACGTGTTGCGGTTTTCCGGGTTCACGCCGGGTGAAAGGCTTTTTCTGGCGCCTGATTACGACGCGCAGCCCCATTACTGGCGCATGCCGCCCGGGACCTCCGCCGTCACGCTGGAAACGCTGCTCGAGATCGATCGACTCAATTATCTGCCCGACTATATTCTGCGCAAAGCCGATCTGTGCACGATGGCCCATGGGCTCGAGATGCGGGCGCCGTTTCTTGATCATTACTTCGTTGCCGCAGTGCTTGCCTTGCCGGATGCATTGCGATTCAGCACGCCTGCAAAGAAGATTTTTGCGCAGGTGCTGGGTCCGTTGGGCGGCGATGATCCCTTGACGCGAAAGAAGCGAGGGTTCAATCCACCCATCGAAGGCTGGCTGAAGGAAGATCTCTCTCCACGCCTGGGCGGCTTGGGCGAGCGATTGCAAAATACTACGTCAGGGCAGTTGGCCGGACATCGCATCGACGCTCTCATCGCGGCGTGGACCGGCGGGGAGAATCGGTTTGCCGAACAGGTTTTGCAGCTCGTCATCCTGGACGAATCGCTAGCGCAACTCGCGAACCTTGCTCGCACCACTCAACATGAATAGTCGCGGCCCTTCCCGATGGCTCGTCATGCCGCTCGCGGCAGGCCGGATAGCTGCCGGCGCAATCGGCCGCCGCCGAAACGCGCCGGACGTACCACGGCGGGTGCTGATCGCACACGATCTTCTGCTCGGCGACACGATCATGTTGACGCCGCTCCTGGCGAAATGCCGCGAACGCTGGCCGTCCGCGGATATCGTCATGACCTGCGCGCCTTCTTACCGCGGGCTGTACGCGATGGGTCCTTACGGAGTCCGTGTTTTAGCCTACGATCCGCGAGACGTGCGCTCGCTCAAGCGCCTGCGTGCCGAGGCGCCGTTCGACCTTGCGCTTATCCCTGGCGATAATCGATATTCGTGGCTTGCGCGAGCACTCGGTGCACGATGGGTGGTCGGTTTCTCCGGCGCCGATGCGCGTTACAAGGACTGGCCGATCGATGAGCTGCGGAGCTATCCCGACGTGCCGACGGCCTGGGCCGATATCGCCGCCGGTCTGATCGACGGCCCGGCACCGACGCGCTATCGCACGACCGATTGGCCTGCGCCACCCGCGGCCGCATTCGAAGCGCCCATTGCACCCTACTGCGTCATTCACGCCGGGGCGAGCAGCGCGCTCAAGCTGTGGCCGGCAGACAGATGGTCTGAGGTCGCGCGGCGACTGAAGACCCTGGACCTAGGCGTCGTGCTCAGCGCGGGGCCGGGCGAAGCACACCTGCTCGACGCGATCGATCCGGCCCGGGTATTTCCGCGCTTCGCCGGCAACCTGGCGCTTGCCCAGATGTGGCATCTCCTCGAGCGCGCCAAGCTGCTGATCGTTCCGGATACCGGCATTGCGCATCTCGGGCGCCTTGTCGGGGTGCCGACGCTCGCGCTATTTGGACCCGGCTCCGCCTTGCTCTCCGGCGCCGGGGAATTCTGGCGCGACAGTCCCTTCACCGCTCTCACGATTCCAGACTTTCCGTGCCGGGACCAAACCGTCACGATGAGGCGAAATGTGCGCTGGATCAGGCGCTGCGAGCGATTCCAGGGAGCTGCACCCGGTCAATGCCCGGAGGCGCGCTGCATGCTCGCGCTATCCACGGACGAAGTCTCGCGCGCCGCCGTCCAGTTGCTTTCTCTCCCCCGAAATCAGGCGAGGCCAGCAACTGCCTTCGCAGACCTTGGCGGCGCGAGGGGCTAGCGGCGCGAGCTACCCGGCGCGGGGCCCCGCGCGAAGCGTGGGGA
>JRHI01000153.1_pt1 | contig 76269 bp, 72 predicted proteins | sample 215371 | NCBI WGS metagenome assembly JRHI01 (sample SAMN02929681, study PRJNA255918) | sediment metagenome | biome: cave system; feature: Ice Cave; material: Sediment; isolation source: sediment from deep within a dark volcanic ice cave with no known source of... ... | reverse complement strand
TGTTGCGAAAGCTATGCAATCCAACATAATGTTTCCGGTCAGACTCTAAGTGAAAGCCGCTGCCTGGTGCAATTAACTCGGCTACGGCTTCGGGGCTGGGCGGCCCTCCCTGTGCTTTGTCAGCATCTTGCGTGGTTGCGGCAGTCGTCTCGCTCCAAGAACTCTGCCGGGGCTCAATGCCCAGTTAGTCTCCCTTACCCGTGGTGTGCATCGGTATCCTTGCCAGTATGTGTCTCCGTGGTGCAAGTACATATCAAACATGGCGCACCACGGTTAGGACCAGAGTAAACTACGATAAAGAATAAGTCAACAGGGGTGTCAAGAAATATTTGAGGGGCAGTGCTCAATACGAGTCTAATCTGGAGGCTATACTTAGAAGGCAGCCACGAAGACGCTGGCGGCCGGAGATTTTCCCCTCACTTGGCAGCGGCCAGCCTCGTGACGAGCCAGGAAGGTGGCAAATCGGGGCGAGAAAACGCTATCGCCTCGATATGGGACGATACCGGCTGAGGCACCCCGGCTTAACCGTCCATGTGCGACTATCGGGAGCCTGTCGCGGCCCGCAGCCCGGGAGCGCCGTAGATGTCAGACCTACCGCCGCTTGAGAGCGAAGAGCAGAAGCAGCAACGCCTCTTAGAAGAGCTAGTCGCGCTCATTGGCAAACGCCGTGAGACACGTCCTGAGGACTATGTGACGGTCGAAGCGCAGATCGCTGCCACGGAAACCGAGCTGCGCAAATTGCACAAGGCGCCCGCTCGACCGGCCTAGAAAACACTCCTAGGTGGCAAATCGGAGTCGTCGCAAGCCGGCGGCGAAGTGCAGGCGGTGTTGGTGCTCCTCAGTTCGGCTCGGGAAACGGAGTTCTGAGTGGAAACAGCTTTGTCCAAGTTTGGATTTCCCAGTCCGAACCTGAACCATTCCCGCGCCCGCGCCCGTGATGGTATCTGCAAGGCGGATATTATCACAAGATGTCCGACTAAGGGCGCGGTCTGTTCGACCAATGCATAACGATATGAGGTTATTGTCATTCCCGCGTAATCCTTCCGGCGCTAGCGTCTCGGCAGACCAGCCCTTTGACCCCCGCAAAGGACCGCAATGCAGCTTCCCCCGCTTGCTTTCGATGCCGAAACGGTCGCCTTGATGGGCCGCGTTTGCGACGAGGCATGGGAAGAGGCGCAGGCCCGTTTGTCACTTACTCCGGCCGGAGACAAGTCGCAGCTTCGCAGCCTTGTCGTCTCGCGTGTGACGGCCGCCGTCGCGATTGGTCAGCGGAACCCCGAACGGCTCCGATTGATGGCCTTGGTTGCGCTTGACGCTTGAGTTAGGGACCGAATTTCCTCTCGGAACCAGACCGTCCTGCGCGCGCCCGTACGCAAGCGGTTGTGATATTATCACAATCGACGGCGCGGTCGCGAACGAGGTACGTTCTTGGAAATCTAGTGGCGCTGGCGCAATGGCGATCGACTAGCACTTGTTGGCCGTCCACGCCTGGTTGAGCGCGCCCATCTCGGCTCTGAGTTTGTTCCTGCGCTGCTCATCTTCTTGAGACGATGACACCTCGGGACGGACTGCTTCCCCCAGTATCTTCTCGCTCTCGGTCCGCAACTCCGTACAGCTCATGCCTCCGTATTGGTCGGCGCTGACGCCCATCTTGGTGGGGGCGATAGCGGGTACAGGGGTACAGGCGACATCGAGCAACCGCAACAGCTCAATGCTAAAATGGCCAGCGAGCCGCCGCACCGGGCCCAACGCATTTTAAACTTGCTCCCCCGACACCGCCGCCTTCAAGGCCAGCTGCTCAAGTATCGCTCAACACTTACACCAAGCTGACTTGAGGAAGAGCAGCGGATCCTTCCGACGGAAGCCTATAGTTGGATCGTTAGCAAGTTGCGAGGTCGCGCCAGGTGGTCCCATGCCATTTCCTACCGAATGCTACGACCCCGAAACGCTGGGCCTCATGACGCAAGCCTTCAATGCAGCTTGGCAGGATGCAGAGTACGCGCTGGCCAGCGAGAGTTTCGATCCGACCGAAATTCGCGGGCTGATGGCCTTGAGGATCATGACAGCGGTTCGCGATGGCGAGCACGATCCCGAACGTCTCAAAGAGCTGGCGCTGGACGCGGTTGCCAAGGTCTATTAGTCGCTGACTGCGTGATCACCGCCTTAATTATTGGCGCGCACACTGCCTCCACTGGGGGCACGCTGCTGCAACCAGCCAGTTCAAAGGCCCCGGATCGTACCGTGTCCGGGGCCTAGCGTTTTGTGTCTAGGCTACGACTTCAGAGACAAATCTCGGAGGCCGCGACGCAGGCACCCTTGTTGGCCAACCAGTCGAAGCAGCACTTCTGGCCTGCCTTGCACCTCCACGTAATCCTCTTGCCGTCCATGTTCTTCACAGCGCATCGCGAGCCCTTTGCGAGTGCTTCTGTGCTTGACGCCATCGGCGCTACGAGGGCGAGTGCTATCGCGACCCCAAACATAATGCAGAGTTTCATGGCTCAAACTCCCTACCTGCAGCTTGCCTTCCAGGAACGACTATACCCTCACATGCGGCGGATCGCGCGTGCCAAAGCGCCAATTCTTTTGTCAATGTTGGCGGTTGGAGACAGTGCCCGATTGCGCGTCGATGCGCCCGCGCCGCTGTCATTCCTCCGCGCGGTCAATTCTTGCCATCCGGCTCATGCGCCAACTGGTTCTCTTTGGCGCGCCAATAATCGACTTCCTTGGCAAATCGCTCTTTTGCGGCCTTGTTGATGGGGACTTGGGTCCAAGCCCACTCGTTTTTGTACGTGCCGGATGCCGCCTTTTCCAACTGGCCTTCTTCGTCAATCAACCACGCCTTTCCGATAAAGTCGTCGTGCAGGAAGAAAAATATATAGCGTGTCGCCCTACCGGCTCGGTTGAGCACATTAATAGAATGAAGCCGGCCACTTTCGTCTTTGTAGAGGGTCTGATAGACGAGGCACGAGCCGTCTTTTTTCCCAGGCAAACCTAATGCCGCGCATACCTTACCCACTTGAGTGTCCTTAGCTCCCTTCGAAACCGCTAGGTCGGCGAGTCGAGTAAATAGTGGCTCTTCCGCCCCAACGGGGCCGCTCACTCGACACGCCAGCAACAGGGCCGCTAGCAGAACGCGAGCGCTCATGGTGATCGTCGCCTCAAGGTTCCTATAGTCGGGGAAATGTTAGCGCATGGCCACGATCCCGCCAGGATAAAGCTCGGGCCGCGCGTCGATCTTCCCCGAACCTATGGTGCTGTCGTCGATTGTGTTGGAGCGGCGGCTGGCGCAGTTTCCGTGGCCGCGGGAGGTGTACCCTCATCCATACTTGATGCGTGGCGCCGCGTATTAGGGACGACGAGGAGCAGGGCAATTACTGAAATTACGATGGCAAGGATTAGGGGAAACCAGCCGCTGCCACTCTCCTCGGCGTCAGGTGTGTTTGGGTCTGCAGACATTTATTCCTCCGTCGGGTTTTTAACCGGCACCCCCTGAGTGCTTGGTGGGCAGCCTACAGTCCCATGGAGGTTAGCGCCACCGCCCGCGCATGGCCACGATCCCACCGGGGTACAGCTCCGCTCGCGCATCGATCTTCCGCGACCCCCATTAGTGACGCGAATTGCAGTCGCTATCCGAGGATTGCGCCTAACACCGTCAAGCCGCCCAAGCGAAATGCCGAGGGCGCCATTTGTGTCGCGAGCGATCTTCAGCCCAAGGCTCAAGACGCGCTGCCATACTCCTATGTCAGCATGTGTGCGATTGCGGCGCCGACACCCAAGAGACATAGGGCGAGCACGGCGAACAGTAGGAAGTACAGAGCTGTTTCAGACGCGTGACGTACCTCGGTACTCATGGGAATTGCCATGGCCACACTGAAGTTGGCTTGATAGCGCCTCAAACATGAACCGGAGCTGAGTGGTCGCTCACAGACGCCGCATCTGCTCGACGGCCTGAATGCGGATCATGATGGGATCGCGTTCACCAGCCTGCACGAGTTCCAGCATCACTTTTGCCAAGTGTTCGCGCAGCACTACGTCTTTGGCGCTCGTTCGTAGCCGAAGCTCATTGCAAGCTATATCGAAGGCAAGCTTCAGTTCGGCGAGATTTTCATGGTCGAGAATTTCAATGTACACGGCAGCCGCTTCAAGCTCGCATTTTTACCACGTTGCCCTCGCCCGCGCCTTGGCCCGTGATCTGCCACACATAATCGGCCCATTGCTGAAGAGCGATACGCACGGGTTTCTCTAACACAGCAAAGTTGTAGTGCGTGTCGGTCACTCCACGTGGCGCATGATGAAGGATCGCGTCGAGCACCGCCGAGCCAGCGTATTGGTTCTCTGCTAGCCATGTCGTCACTTGCTTGCGCTGATCGTGCACGCGCACGTCCTTTAGGCCCGCAAGCTTCATCCCGCGCGACATTGCATTCGATACGGTACCGCGAGCAATGTGCTGTGTCCGGTTCTGTTGCCGTCCGTGCGTTGATCCGGGAAAGACGAACTCGCTATCACCCGCAGTCGTAATGGCCTCACGGAAGATCGCAGCAGCTTGGCGTGAGAGCGGGATGACTTGATCCCGTCCCGTCTTTCGCTTCATGCGGATTGCCGGGATACGCCACTGAGGGCTGTCGCCATCAAGGTCACGTAGTTCTGCCTGCCGCGCGCCACACACCTCGCTGTTACGCTGCCCTGCGAGCACCGCCAGCTTCAGGATACGTTTGACTTGATCGGTGGTGTTGAAGTCGGCTCGGTCGAAGGTTGCCCATAGCCTCGCCAGCTCAGCCTCGGTCAGCACTCGCTCGCGCGGTTTAGAGGCAACGATGAAACCAAGCTTCTCGACTGGGTTCACCTTGATGCCTCCCAAGCCCTTCTTTCTCGCCCACCGAAAAGTAGAGCCCAGAGCAGATTGCGCCTTGTGAGCCGCATGGGGTGAACCCTTCCTTTTCTTCGGTCGTCCGGGTTCCGACTTGTCATCGGGCCGGGGTGCGTCCTTCTCTATGAACCGTAGAACCCGCGCGAATTGCTCATCAGAGATTTGATTGGCCGCAAGGTCACCCAGCGATGGGAACACATGCTTTTCAAGCACGCGCCGATAATCGTCCAGTGTGCGCGGGCTCGTCTTATCGTCAGTGCCCAGCCGCTCTTCAAAGAGCTGACGAAGCGACATGGCGCCTTTGCGCGCACGCTCTTTAGCCACGGGATCTTCGCCTTTGGCGACACTCCCCATCAACTCCAGTGCTTTCGATCTGGCGTCCTTCAACTTAACGCGGTCGCGGCGCCCAATCTTCTCTCTGCGAAACCTCTTCCGCCCGCCTTCGACAACCTGGTAGCGGCAATAATAGGTCGCCGTGCCCGCCGCTGTGACCACCAGCGTCAGTCCCGCCACCGTGTCGATCTTGTATTCCTTCGTCTTACCGTCCGTGCCAGCCGTCGCGGCCATCACTGCTTCATGCACGTACGGCAGTCGGTTTTTCGTCGTGATCGCCATGTCCCTGAGCCCTCATGAAAGTACGCGCATTTTGGCACTGATTTGGCCAAGGGTCAAGTTGGCACTGAATGGGTGCTGCTGCGTGACGATTGCAACGCATCCCCGGTTGCCACGAGAAAGCAGCATGAGGTCGCATGAGAATGAGTTGTATGCGATTATTGTCGTTGAATACCAGGTGCCAAAATCTGGCTGAAACGTCACGAAACAGCAAATGTGCTCATTTCGAGTGCGGTGCTTTCAGCCACTCAGCCACCTCTCCGTAACCCAGTGTTTGCGGGGTTTTTTGCCATTTCCGATCGAGCCATGAGCGCCCAACGACTTTGGAATGACTAAACTAACCCGCAAACCCCCAATTCCAGCCTGCCCGTTGGACCGCGGTTTCGGGGCGAGGCTGCGTCTTAGGTCACGTCTGCCGAGCTGGCAAGTGCCCAAGTGCACCTTCCCAGTCCCTATGCAAATCAGTCATCCCTGAGCAATGGGCAAGCTCGAGGACGCCAAGACGCTCGCAAACGTTTGGGTGTGGCAAGCCAAGGATGCCTCCCGCACGGCCGGTGCGTGTTCCCACTGCGATGACGCCACGCCTCACGACCTGATTGCAATGTGGGAGGCAGGAAAGAACCTTCGGGGCCGGCCGCTCACTCAGTTCGAGACGCTGGCGCTGGCGGAAGCTTGGTGCCGGGTCTTCAACGAACTGCCGCCCGACTGCGCCAACGCGCACCGGCCATTTTGCAGTCCCACTCAGATCAAACTCCTATCGGCTCCTTCGAGGCATCGACGATTTGAAAGGCCATCGATTGTCAAGGATTCAGGCCCTGAGCGACCGCTCCACGAGCGTTCGCTGTGCTGTCATCAAACGTAGGAGGCACTCTTCCTCGCTCAAAAGAGCTTTGCTGGCAGCCGCGTTGCAATCGTTTCTCATAAGCTCCGCGATGTATTGCTTCTGCTGAATGATACGCGCGCGACTTTCGGCAATCTGCAGGTCCAGTTCGTGCAAGCGCTTTAGTCTTTCGGACATGACCGCCGCTCCTTTTAATACCCAGCTCCACGCAGAACTACGCGCTCGAAATCTTGGGCGGCAGCGAGCCATCTACCCTGGTTGCTCGTCAGATCGAAGGCGAGAACACCGAAGACCACAACGACAACCACAAGTGCGCGCATTACTCGACCAGTTTCTTGACAAAGCTGATGAGCGGGTCCGCGTAGACAGATCGATCTTCGACTACCGCGAAGAAGCTGAGGCTGACGGCAGCCACGACGACGAGACCGGAATAGATCAGCATCGCCCTCACCGTCTTGGCGTTCCCAATGCTTGGTACGTCCAGGTCCGGCTGCGGGATTTGAAACGTCCGTGGGCGCATTCGCTGGGGGGTCTTGGCGCTCATCAGATACCTCCTCCTCACCAAAGTCCCTCATGACGATGGCACACGAGCGGAAGCTCACTACATTGAGAGGTGCAGTGAGGTGAGCTTCAGCGCGATGTCGCGGAACGCTTGCTTCAGCTGCACTCCGCTAGTCACATTGTAGAATTGGACCGGGTCCGTCGGCTTGGCCGGTGTGGTCGCGCACTGGGTCAGAGTATCGACGGCGGTCTGATTGCCTCCCAAGTCGAACCCGATGGTGTAGATTTTGATGCCCTGCTGCTTCATGGCCGCGCACAGCGCGCGCGCCTGCGTCGTCGAGCAGCCGTTCGCGGCGCTCGAGCAGCTGGGATAGCTGTTCTGGTTCACCGAGATGCCGTTCGAGTCGTACTGCGTGTTGTACTCGCCATCGGTCATCAGGATCGCGATCTTCTGTACGGTTTCAGTGCCGTAAGGCGCGGGCGTGCGCGATGGCCAAAGGGACGCCCAGTTCGGCGACAATAGGTACCAAGCCCAAGCCGTGCCTAGGTGGCCGGCGGTGCCGCCTGCTGCCTTCAGGTTCGATACGATCGTAAGGAGTGAGTTCTTGTCGCTGGTCAACGGTGCAATCGCGGCGGAGCTCGGGACGGTGCACACGCCCTTGCCGCCGGAAGACGACGTGGTGTAGTGCGCCATGACGTACTGGCCCGAGGCGGGCGCTGCGTCCGAGTACTTCTCGTTACCGGTGCGCTCTACCACGCAATCCAAGAGATAATACTTGGTCGTCTTTTGGGACCGGCCGGAACCGGTCGTAATGGACTTGGTCAACGGCAGGTTGGAGGTGCCGCGAGCCTTGTTGAGCGCAGCCGTATTCGGGAGCCGGATGTCCTCCGAGAACGGTACGATTCCCACCTTGACGGCTAAATTGTTCTGGCCGTTCAAAAGCACGATGTTGATGAGGTCGCTGGCGGAGTCCTTGAGGTCCTGCAGCTTTTGCCCTGCCATCGAACCCGTGACATCGAGCATCACTGAGATTTCGAGGCTCTGGATCTGACTGTCGTTGCCACCCGTAACGGCAAGCTGGGCCCGCGCGATCGGCTGCTGTCCCTCGGCGACCAGCGGCAGCTTGTCGATGCTGGCTATCTGCAGAAACAGAGTCTGGATGTACGCCGTGCCATTCGCGACCATCGAGATCCCGTCGTTGCCGACGGCAAAGCTGATTGTGTCGCTGACCACCGGAAGGCGGTATTCTGAGTGTAGAATTGTTGCGCGGCGGCGATGGCGGCGCCCTCATCGGTGGCATTGGCCTGTAGGGCGCGACCGCCAGCAAGAAGGGCTGCATCGACCGCAGCAACCGTTTGGTCCCGCGCATGCAGCCAACGTCCGACATCGACGGCTGCGCCGACGGCCAACATCAACACGGTGGCCATCAAACAAAATATGATAGCGACATTGCCGTCTTGATCGGGCCGAAAGTCATTTAGAAGGGTATTTGGAGCGAAGAATTGGCTTACAAATGCCGTTTGTTTCTCGCGGAGCATGGCAAATCACCCTCCAGAGACATATCGTCACAATGTGCGATGAATAATTGAAGCTATTCTTCCGCAATACATCAGTAAACGGTGGGTGCCGTTCACCAGGCTTCGTCAGCGCACCAACTATGTTGGCCGCGAAGAGGCAGAAGCATCGAAAGGTGTGGTTAAGCTCCCCTCAAGCGTTCAACGAAAATTTCACTATCTTTGCCAAAATCGTCGGAGCAGCTGATTTATCGATCATACGCAGTCATTGCGACTGAATGGCCGCGGAAACTCACGGATCGAGAAAACAGGCGAGCTGGTGGACGAGGTGTCCCAGCAGAGGATGCGTCAGCGCCAGCCGGAACGAGAAGGCGCCGCTACCCTCGTCGCGGTGAGTGATGCACATCTCACCCGGCTCGAGCAGCCGCGGCAGGCGCAGGCGCCAGCGTCGAAGTGCGAGGAAATAGTGGTCGGGAGCGGAATACAAGCGCCGCGTCCTCGACCGTGACCTTGAGCGCCATTCCGATGCCGTAACCCACGTACTCCTCAAGCCCCGTCGGCCCGCGAAAGCGCTTGGCCGAGTGCACGGTCTGGGGGCGGCGGCCGGCCCGCATGTAGATGCGCGTCCAGCTCTGGCCGCCGAGGCGCGCGTCCTCGGTCACGACGACCAGCGCGGGCCCGGTGGCGCCGTCGGTCAGCGGCAGCGGTGACCCGATCGCGCGGGCGAGGAAAGCGAGGAACCGACCGGCGCGCGATAGCTCGGTCGCGTTGCCGCGATAGAACACCGCATCCTCAGGCGACAAGCACTTGGAGAAGCGCCGGCACACCGCATCCGGCAGGCGTGCCCAGGCCGCCTCGCCGACGAGCGTGCGAAAGCGCAGATCGGCAAGCGGATGCGGCGGCTTCTGCTCCAGGACGGCCATGAAAGCCAGCCCGGCAGAGGCAGATGTTTCGACAGGCGCTTCAAAATGTCGGGTCGCCACCACGATGCGTACTCCCCCTGCAACCATCCCTCACGCCGGCTACGCGCGGCTCTTCTTGCCTCGTGTCGCGAGCCGCGCTACTGCGCCGCCCATTTTGATCAAGGTCATCAGCGTCGAGGCCGGTAGGCGGATGATCTCGCCGAAGCTGCGGTCGACGGTCTCGGTGAACTCCAGCATGGCGGCGAGCCGCTTGCGCGCGCCGGACGAAACACGCTGGTCGGCTTTCGCCTCCGACACGCACGCGCGCAGCACCGTGAGCGCCGGATCGATCTCGCGCGCCTTGCGGCCCTGAGCGATGCGCCGCACCATCTCGAACATGTCGGCCTCAGCCTCGTAGTAATCACGCCGGTCGCCCATCGCATGCACGCGGCGGATGAGGCTCCAGCCCAATAGCTCGCGCAGGCTGACGGAGACGTTGGAGCGCGCCATGGCGAGCTGAGCGGCAATGTCGTCGGCGGTCAGCGGCTCGTCGCTGAGGTAGAGCAGCGCGTGGATTTGCGCGACGGAGCGGTTGACGCCCCACGCCGTCCCCATCTCGCCCCAGTGCACGACGAAGCGCTCGATCGCCGGTGGCAGTGGCTTTGTTACGGTAATTTCTGTCATGACAGAAACATCAGACGGATCGCCGGGATTGTCAAATTTTTGCAAGGCCGTGACACTGCACGTCCCTGGATTTGCCGCGTTTTTAGGCAGCAAAAGTGCTTGCGCTCGGGCGTTGCGCGCCATATCGGTGGCGCGCTTTCGATGCTACTTTCGCGCCTGCAAGAACTCGTTGCCTTCAGGTCCAGGCTTTTCAATTCCGCGCACGGAACTTTGCGCGCAAGCTAGCGTTCATTGTGTCTCGCCAGCGGGGCTCCATGCTCATCAACTACGGATACGAGATCACGATCGCCGTCGCGAAGCCGACGCCCGTCATCTGTTTGCTCGACGTGCACCCCGAGCGCCGCGCCGACGTGAAGGTGGAGGCGCCGTTGCGCAGTGCGCCGTCCGTCGCAACCTCGACTTACACCGACGCGTTCGGCAACCAGTGTCGACGGCTCATGGCGCCTGCGGGCGAACTCACCCTGCGCCTCGACGGTACTATTGCCGATAGCGGCCGTAGGGAGCCGGTGGCGCCGCAAGCTTCCGAGATTCCCGTCGAGCGTCTGCCGCACGACGTGCTCGCGTTCCTGCTCGGCAGCCGCTATTGCGAGACCGACAAGCTGAGCCAGACCGCGTGGGACCTGTTCGGTAAGGTGCCGCCCGGGTGGAAGCGCGTGCAGGCCATCGCCGATTACGTGCACGGGCGCATCAAGTTCGGCTACGAGCATGCACGCTCGACCCGCACCGCGCTCGAAGCGCACGAGGAGCGCATCGGTGTGTGCCGCGACTTCGCGCACCTTCTCATCACGTTCTGCCGCTGCCTCAACATCCCCGCGCGCTATGTCAACGGCTACCTCGGCGACATCGGCGTGCCGCCCGATCCCGCGCCCATGGATTTCAGCGCCTGGGCCGAGGTGTTTCTCGATAACCGCTGGTACACATTCGATGCGCGCCATAACGAGCCGCGCACCGGGCGCATCGTCGTCGCCCGCGGGCGCGACGCCACCGACGTGGCGCTGATCAACTCGTTCGGCCCTCACATCTTGAAGAAGTTCAAAGTGTGGACGGACGAGATCGCGGCACCCGCGCTCAAGGCCGCCAGCGGCTGACGCTACCGCCAGTTGCCGCAACTCCCGCCAATTTGCCGTCTTGTTCGCGCCACGGCGCTCCTGTTCGAATTAGATAGGGAGCTGGCCAAGTTGCGAAGAGAGGACGTGCGTCGTGGAAAGCGTAATGGTGGCGGTCAGACGCTTCCTCAATAGTCCCGGCTTCAAGTTCTTCCTCATCTGCGGCCTCGTGCTAGCTCTCCTCATCCCGCTGCTGCTCGTATGGGCGCTCGTGTCGGAGCGCGAGCAACGCGCCGAGGGCGTGCGCCAGGAGGTGGCGCGCGAGTGGGGCGGCGCCCAGCGCATCGTGGGGCCGGTGTTGATTGTTCCCTATACCGTCGTGGTCGTGACCGGCCAGGGCGACAAGCGCACCGAGGAGGTGCAGGAACGGCGCGCGGTGTTCCTTCCGCAGACGCTGAATATCAACGGCAGCGCCGCGACCAAGGTGCTGCACCGCTCGATCTACGACGTGGCGGTCTATACGGGCGATCTCAAGTTCGAGGGCCGCCTTGCTGCTCCCGACATGAGCGAAGTCGCAACCGACGTCCATAGCGTGCGCTGGCGCGATGCCGTGCTCGCACTCGGCGTCAGCGACGTCTCCGGCCTCAAGACCGCAGCCTCGCTGATCATCGATGGGGGCACCAAGATTCCCTTCGAGCCGAGCATCGGCGTCTCTGGCGCGCGCGACGGCATCCATGCGCGGATGACAACTGCAACGAGCCTCTATACCGCGCCAACCACGACGTCTGGCGCCACCCCGGCTCCCGCCACCATGAGCGCCTTCGACTTTAAGTTCGCGCTGACGTTCAACGGCTCCTCGGAGTTGACATTCGCACCCGTCGCGCAGGAGACGACCGTCAGCCTCACTTCCGACTGGCCCGACCCGAGCTTCACCGGCGCCTTCCTGCCAACGGACCGCAACGTCGAGCCGACCAGATTCTCTGCGCACTGGCTGGTGCCTCACCTTGCTCGCAGCATCCCGCAGGCGTGGAGCCATTTCGAGCAGGGGCTGGAACGCATCGACCCCTACCAGTTCGGCGTACGCTACATCGTGCCCGTCGACTTTTATCAGCTCGTCACGCGCGCCGCGAAGTACGCCATGATGTTCCTGGCGACGGCATTCATGGCCGTGTTCCTGCTTGAGCTCGGATCGGCGCGCCACGTCCACCCCGTGCAGTATTTGTTCGTCGGCTTCGCGATGATCCTGTTCTACATCCTGCTGCTGTCGCTTGCGGAGCAGATCGGGTTCCTTTGGTCCTATCTCATCGCCGCGACAGCAACGAGCGGCCTCATCTCGCTCTACGTGGCGCGCGTGCAAGGGAGCGCCATGAAGGGCCTTGCCATGCTGCTTGTGCTGTCCCTGCTATACGGCCTGCTCTACCTGATCCTGCGACTCGAGGACTACGCCCTGCTCGCGGGCGCGGTCGCCGGCTTCGTGATGCTGACGATCGTGATGTTCTCGACCCTGAAGGTCGACTGGTCGGGCGAGAAGGCGAGCGCCGGCTGAGCTTTACGCAGCGAGGTCGAGCGTCTCGGTGGCGGGCCGATAGGCCTCGATGCCCCGCGCGATCAGCCGCCCCTCGGCGGCGTCCGCGATCATCACAACGCGCGTGTTGCGGTTGAGGATCGGTGGCACGAGCCAGGAGAAATCCCGGTCAAACGCGGTCGAGACTGCGTGCATCCGGCAGGCGCGCTCGGCGCTTTCGCTGCCGCGCTGGTGCCCGCGCCAGCCGGGCGCTTGCCAATGGTTGGTCGCTACGTTGCCGCCCTCGTGCACGCGTGCATCCGTCTCGGTACGCTCGATGACGGCCGTCTCCGACGGCTTGAGACCGGCAAGCGTGAAGATCGCCGGCGTGGAGACCGGCTGCTCGGTGAGGATGCGCTTGGCGTCCGCAAACGACCCCGCGGTCTCGAACACCTCGCGCAAGAGATGCGCCGGCGTCTGGTACGTCATCCTCCACACGCGCGCACGGTTCACCGCCCAGTCGAGATGGAAGGAGCCGAGAGGCGCGCGCATCGGCGCCTGGTTGAGCGCGGCGGAAAAGCGTTGCGGCGCCATTCCCTGCAAAAGCCCGGTGTATCCCGGCCACGTCAGCGTGGTAAACGGGCCGGCGGCGCCGGCCACGCGCGCGACGACGACCTCGCGTCCGAGGCCCGGCGTCAGCCAGTCGAGCACGCGTACGAGGCGCGCGCTCTTTTGGTCGGGCGAGGGGCCGACCTTGCAACTACAGCCCCATTCGTAGTTGACCGACAGAAAGTAGGCGCCGGGCCGGGCAAGCCGTCGGGCGATGGCGTCGATCTCGGGCAGATAGCCGCTGTCCTGTTTGGCGAGCCAGCGTCGCGAGATGGCGTCGAGCACTCTGAGAGCGGCCGGTGGCAGGCTGGCGGTGGCATCGTCGATCAGAGCGTGCGCGCGCGTCTCCTCGCGCTCGAGCGTCTCCATCGGATAGTCAGGACCCACCGCGTGCACGGGAATGCGCACGAGGGGCTGAATTGCAGTTGTCTGCGCCATGCCGAAGACCTCGAGGCGGACGACCGCCTAGTTGGCAATGTGCACATTCCTCGGCCCGATTGCATCGGGGCGCGAGAGCCGGCGTACGGGGCCCGGACAGAAAAAGGCCGCCGATGGGTAGCTTCGGCGGCCTAAGGTCTCATGCCTGAAGTGAGTAGCCCGGCCAATTCCGAAGGTCCTCAAAGGTTCGGCATCCGAAAGGCGCCACCGCAATCGACCAAGCTGAGCGGATATTCGCAGGCAATTCGGCCGCTGCCTTTGACCGGGGTCAAATCCCGGCAACGTCTGGCGCGGATTGACAATTTGACGCGTCGAAGCGATAAAGCCGCCCGATCGCGTCCGGCTTCTAGCTGGGCGCGCAAGATGCGCTGCCCGAGGCTTGCATCGCCGTCCTTACGGCGATCACCAAAGTCCGCAGGAAGCTGCGGCGCCATAGGGCGCGGATAACGTGAAGGAAAAGCCATGTACGCTGTCATCAAGACGGGCGGCAAGCAGTATCGCGTTGCTGCAGACGACGTCATCACCATCGAGAAAGTATCGGGCGACGCCGGCGCCAAGATCGAGTTCGGCGAGGTGCTCATGATCGGCGGCGGCTCAGATGCCGCCAAGCTCGGCGCACCGTTCATCTCCGGCGCCAAGGTCGTGGCCGAGCTCGTCGAGCACACGCGGGGGCCGAAGGTCATTTCCTTCAAAAAGCGCCGCCGCAAGAATTCCCGCCGCAAGCGCGGCCACCGTCAGGACCTCTCCACGGTCCGCATCAAGAGCATCATCGGCGCATAGATTGCTGCCGGCCATTTCAAGGAACTGACCCATGGCACAAAAGAAAGCTGGCGGCTCGTCGAAGAACGGCCGCGACTCACACTCCAAGCGCCTCGGCGTGAAGCGCTACGGCGGCGAGCACGTCATCCCCGGCAACATCCTCGTGCGCCAGCGCGGCACGCAGTGGCACCCGGGCACCGGCGTCGGCATCGGCACCGACCACACAATCTTCGCCGTGGTAGAGGGCGCCGTTGAGTTCACAACCAAGCGCAACGGACGCGTTTACGTGTCAGTGCGCGGCGGCGCCACCGGAGCATCCGAATAGCGGACACGGCCCATCGCCTGCTTTAGGTTGAAGGGGGGATGCCGCAACGTCCCCCTTTTTTCTTGGGCCGTTTCATGGGCCGCTTCGTGGGCCGATGGAGATGAGGGATGAGGCGATAGACGATCGGCGCGCCGCAGAGCTGCACTCGGCCAGGCTGAGCTACCGCCCGCTCGAGCACTCCGATGCGGGCCGCATCGCCACATTGGCCGGCGAGTGGGACATTGCGCGCATGACCTCCCGTATTCCCCACCCCTACACACTCATTGATGCCGATCTGTGGATCGCCTCGCTCGGCAACGACGAGTTCGTGCGCGGCGTCGAGCACGAAGGCGCGCTCATCGGTGCCGTCGGCTACATCGAGGGCGAGGATCGAGAGGCCGAGATCGGCTATTGGATCGGCAAGCCCTGGTGGAGCTGCGGCTTCGCGACCGAGGCGGCGCAAGCACTGGTTGTCCATTGCTTCGGGCAAGCGGGCTTCGTCCGTCTGACGTGCGGCCACTTCATCGACAACCCGGCCTCCGGCCGCGTCATCGCCAAGCTGGGGTTCCGCCGCGCCGGCAAGGGCCGGCAATGGTGCGAGGCGCGCAAGAGCGAGGTCGAGACGGTGCGCTATACGCGGCGGCGTCCGCTACTGGCGGCCTGGTGGAGAGCTGCGCCATGAAGTTTCTCGACCAGGCCAAGATCTACATAGCATCGGGCGCGGGCGGCGACGGCTCGATCAGCTTCCGGCGCGAGAAGTTCATCGAGTTCGGCGGACCCGACGGCGGCGACGGCGGCAAGGGCGGCGACGTATGGGCTCTCTGCGTCGACAATCTCAACACGCTGATCGACTATCGCTACCAGCAGCACTTCAAGGCCAAGAAGGGCGGTAACGGCGCCGGCAAGAACCGCGCAGGCGCGAACGGCGCCGATTGCATCATCAAGGTGCCGCCCGGCACGCAGATCTTCGCCGAGGACCAGGAGACGCTGCTCGCGGATCTGTCGAAGGTCGGTGAGCGCGCCCGGTTGGCGAAGGGAGGCAACGGCGGGTTCGGCAACGCGCATTTCAAATCCTCGACCAACCAGGCGCCACGCCACGCCAACCCGGGCCTGCCAGCCGCGGAGTTGACCATCTGGCTCAGGCTCAAGCTCATTGCCGACGCGGGCATCGTCGGGCTGCCCAACGCCGGCAAATCTACATTCCTTGCCGCCGTGAGCGCGGCCAAGCCCAAGATCGCCGCCTACCCCTTCACTACGTTGCACCCCAACCTCGGGGTCGTGCTCGCAGGCGACAGGGACTTCGTGCTGGCCGACATCCCGGGCCTCATCGAAGGCGCGAGCGAAGGGGCCGGCATCGGCACACGCTTCCTCGGCCACGTGGAGCGGACAAAGGTGCTGCTCCACCTCGTCGATGCCACCGAGGAGAATGTAGCGAAGGCCTACCGCACCGTGCGCCGCGAGCTCAAAGCCTACGGTGCTGATCTCGATCGCAAAAAGGAGATCGTCGCGCTGTCGAAGTGCGATGCGCTCGACGCGGAGACGCTGGCTGAGCGCGCCTCCGAGCTCAAGAAGGCCGCGAAGAAGACGCCGCTTCAGCTCTCGGCGGTGTCCGGCCACGGGGTCAAGGAAGCGCTTTTCGCCATCGTTCGTGAGATCGACCGCGCCGGGAAGAAGGACGAGTCCGAGACGCCGGAGAAGGAAGTGCCGTGGCGGCCCTAAGTCGCGCGCAGCGCCCCGCTCTCTCGCGGTGGAGAATCTCGACGAGAACTTGATAAAAAAGCTCGGCGCCAATTTCGCGTCAGATCCAAGGACGGGGAATGAGTGATCGCTACGACGTCATCGTCATCGGCGCGGGGCTTGGCGGACTGACGGCGGCGGCGCTGACCGCGCAGGCTGGACGCAAGACGCTTCTCATCGAACGCAACTACGGCGTGGGTGGCGCCGCTTCCACCTACAAATCGGGCGATCTCGTTATCGAGGCCTCCCTGCACGAGACGAGCAATCCGCAAGACGCCACCGACCCCAAGCACCATGTGCTCGCGCAGATCGGCGTGCTCGACAAGGTGGCGTGGGTGCCGACGGGATCGGTATACGAGGTGCGCGGCGGGCCGGTCGGAGTCCCATTCGCCCTGCAGGAAGGCTCCGATAAGGCACGAGAGGTTCTGATCGACCGCTTTCCAACGCAGCGCGCGGGAATCACCACGCTGCTACGAGAGATGGAAGGCATCTCCAGAGGTCTCGGCACATTGAGCCGGGGCCGCGAGGCCTTCGCCAAGCCGCTCGAGGGTCTGGCGGCCCTCTGGAAGCTCGGGCCCCTGCTATCGGAATGGCGGCTATCACTCGCGCAACGGCTGCAACGCGCATTCGGCGACGACGAGGCGGTGAAATGCGCGCTCGCCGCCAACATGCTCTATTGGCACGACGACCCCGACACGTTGTGGTGGGTGCTGTTTGCCGTGGCGCAGGGTGGCTACCTGGGTTGCGGTGGCCGCTACATCAAAGGCGGCTCGCAGCGCCTGAGCAATGCACTTGCCAAAGCACTCAAAGCAGCCGGAGGCGAGCTGCTCTTGCGCCGCACGGTGAGCGGCATCCTGCTCGACAGCGCGGGCCGTCCCGCCGGCGTCGTGCACGAGCGAAAGGAAGGCGGCGAGCCCGTCGAGGTGCGCGCTCCCGTTATCATCGGCAACGCTGCGCCGGCGCACGTCGCCAACATGCTGCCAAGCCCGGCGCGGGATCGCTTCTCCGCGCCCTACGCCGGCCACCCGCTGTCGATCTCACTCTTTTCCGCTACGTTCGGTCTGTCGGTGCCTCCCGCAGAGCTCGGGTTCGCCTCCTATTCGACGTTCCTGCTGCCCGAATGGATGCGGACGCTTGCCGACTACCGCCGCAGTGCCGCGATCCTTGCGGGCCCGCCGGGCGGGGCGATGCCGCCGATCGCCGTGGTCAACTACTCGGCGATCGACAGCGGCCTCGGCGGCCCCCCCTACCCCGTGTCCGTCGTCGGCGTCGACCGCGAAAGCAACTGGACCGGGCTGGACCGCGAAGCCTACGACGCAAAGCGCAAGCTCTGGCGCGCCGCCCTAACGGCGGCGATCGACCGCGCGTTTCCCGGTTTCGCCGCGCACGTGGTCGCTTGCACATTCAGCACCGCGAGCACGATGAGCTCCTATCTCAACGCCCCGCAAGGTGCCGTTTACGGATTTGCGCCGCTGCCGCCGCAAGGCTCCATTTGGAAGGGGTCGGAGCGATCGCCGAGAACCGCGATTCCGGGGCTATATCTCGCCTCCGCCTATGCGGGGAGCGGAGGCTATACGGGAGCCATTCTGGCGGGGGCAACCGCGGCCCGCGAGGTGCTGCGCGTCGCCCGCGGTTAGGAAAAAATAGGCACCTTTCGTGCTACTGGCGCGCTTTACTGGCTTGCGCGTATGGCGGCCAAACAGGAGGCATCCCATGGCGACGACGGACCTGCGCGGCAGGCTGCACCAGAGCTGGGGCTGGCTCCTCGCTCTCGGCCTTGTCCTCATCCTGTTCGGCGGCCTCATCCTGACGACGCCGCTCGGCGTCGTCACGGCAACGCTCACAACCGAGGTCTGGATCGCGGCGGCCCTCGTCATTGCCGGCATCCTGCAACTCGCGCACGGGTTCAAGACCGAGAACTGGAGTGCGCGCTCCTGGCAGATGCTGGGCGGCGTCGCCTTCATCATCGGCGGCCTCTTGATCTTCGTCTATCCGACCTTGGGGCTCGTCTCGATCACCATGATTGTGGCGGCGACGCTCGTCGCCCAGGGCATCACCTCGCTTCTGGTGAGCGGCGGCGTACCCGACTGGGGTGGGCGCAAGTGGCTGGTGCTGTCGGCCGTCGTGTCGATAGTTGCGGGGCTCCTGGTGCTGTTCGATCTGCCGTCTTCCGCCGGCTGGACGCTCGGCACCATCGTCGGGGCGGTGCTGTTCCTGCAGGGCATCAGCCTGACGCTGCTCGCTCTCGAGGTGCGCCGCGGCGCCGGCGCCTAGACGCCAGTTCAGGATTTGCCGCGCTGAGAAAGACCTTTGCGCCCCTTGTTTTGGGCTTGGGCTACCTCATTTGGGCAAGCTGAGCTATCAGGCTGAGCCGAAGGCCGAGGTTTGAAGGTCCGCACCGCAAGCAAATGAGCACACAGGCCAAATCCGCCCGAGATGCTGCGACGCCCGCCCGCCCCGAATGGGCGAAGGCGAAGCGCATCGTCGTCAAGATCGGCTCGGCGCTGCTCGCCGACCGCACGACCGGTGTGTTGAAAACCGCGTGGCTAGAGTCCCTGATCGACGACGTGGCCGCGCTCGCCGCGCAGGGCAAGGAGATCGTGCTGGTGTCGTCCGGCGCCATTGCGCTCGGCCGCCATGCCCTGAAGCTGCCGAAGGGCGCGCTCGAGCTCGAGCAGAGCCAGGCGGCCGCAGCGGTTGGGCAAATCGGGCTCGCCCACGCCTACCAGGAGCTCGCCCGCGCCCGCGGCCTCGTCGCGGCACAGATCCTCGTCACGCTCGGCGACACGGAGCAGCGCCGGCGTTACCTGAACGCGCGTCACACCATCGAGACGCTGCTCGCGCTCAAGGCGATCCCCGTCGTCAACGAGAACGACACGGTCGCAACCACCGAGATCCGCTACGGCGACAACGACCGCCTGTCGGCGCGCGTCGCCTCCATGGTGTCGGCCGATTGTCTCGTCCTCTTGTCCGACATCGACGGCCTCTACACCGAGCCGCCAGGGCCCCAGAGCGCGGGCAAGCGGCTCGACGTTGTCACCGCCATCACGCCCGAGATCGAGGCGATGGCGGGCGACGCCGGCACGGAGTTGTCAAAGGGCGGCATGAAGACCAAGATCGAGGCGGCGAAGGTCGCGCTCGGCGCCGGCACGCACATGGTCATCACCAGCGGCAAGGTGCAGAACCCGCTGCAGGCGATCGCCGACGGCGCACCGTGCACGTGGTTCCTTGCGCCATCCGATCCGCTGACCGCCAAGAAGCGCTGGATCGCCGGGCAGCTCGAACCCAAGGGCCACATCTACGTCGATGCCGGCGCGGAGAAGGCGCTGGCTGCGGGAAAGAGCCTGCTGCCGGCCGGCGTCTCGCGCATCGAGGGCGCGTTCGACCGCGGCGACGCGGTGATTATCCGCGCGAGCGACGGGCGCGAGCTCGGGCGCGGGCTCATCGCCTATGCTAAGGCGGATGCAGAGCGTATCATCGGCAGGAAGAGCAGCGAGATCGCAGCAATCCTAGGCGTGTCGCGCTGCGATGAGCTCATCCACCGTGATGACATGGCGCTCAACAGGACCTGAGGCACGGCCATGAACAAGCCAGAGCGCATCGACAAGAACACAGCATCCACCGCCGAGCTGATGCAGACGATGGGCGCTGCCTCGCGTGTTGCCGCGCGCGCGCTGGCGCTGGCGTCAACGGAATCGAAGAACGCCGCGCTACGCGCCGCAGCGCAGGCCCTGCGCACGTCGACGCCCGCCATTCTCGCCGCCAACGCCAAGGACCTTGCCGCCGCCGGCGAGGCCGGCCGCCCTGCGGCATTCGTCGACCGGCTCATGCTGGACGAACCGCGCATCGCCGCGATCGCCAAGGGGCTCGGCGAGATCGCCGATCTGCCCGACCCGGTCGGCACGACGCTCGCGCACTGGACCCGCCCCAACGGCCTAGATTTCGAGCGCATCCGCGTGCCGCTCGGCGTCATCGGCATCATTTACGAGAGCCGCCCCAACGTGACTGCGGATGCTGGCGCGCTGGCGCTGAAGGCAGGCAACGCGGCGATCCTGCGCGGCGGCTCCGAGAGCCATCATTCCTCGCTGGCGATCCATGCCTGCCTCATCGCCGGCCTCAAGGCGGCCGGTTTGCCGGAAGCTGCGATCCAGCTCGTGCCGACGACCGACCGCGACGCCGTCGGCCACATGCTCGCTGGCTTGGGCGGCACCATTGACGTGATCGTCCCGCGCGGCGGCAAGAGCCTGGTGGAGCGCGTGCAGAAGGAGGCGCGCGTGCCCGTGTTCGCGCACCTGGAAGGCATCTGCCACACCTACGTCGACCGCGACGCCGATCTCGACATGGCGGTACGGGTCGTGCTCAACGCCAAGCTGCGCCGCACCGGCGTGTGCGGGGCGACGGAGACACTGCTCGTCGATCGCGAGGCGCCGGCCGCGGTGTTGCCCACGCTCGTGAAGGCGCTGCTCGACGCCGGCTGCGAGGTGCGCGGCGATGCGGCCACGCAAAAGACGGATGCGCGCGTCAAGCCTGCGACCGAGACCGACTGGGCGACCGAATATCTCGACGCCATCATCGCGGTGAAGACGGTCGCCGGAGTCGAGGAGGCGATCGCTCACATCGCCAAGTACGGGACCCAGCACACGGACGCCATCGTCACCGGCTACCAGGCTACCGCGGATCGGTTCCTGCGCGAGGTCGATTCGGCGATAGTGCTGCACAACGCCTCGACGCAGTTCGCCGACGGCGGCGAGTTCGGCTTCGGCGGCGAGATCGGCATCGCCACGGGCAAGCTGCATGCGCGCGGGCCCGTCGGCGTCGAGCAGTTGACGAGCTTCAAGTACGTAGTGCGCGGCGCAGGCCAGATCCGCCCGAGTTAGTTCGCTGTCTCACAAAGGGTCACCTCATGCTCCGCGCTATCATCTGCACCGCACTCGTGATTGCCGCTTTCGCGATGCCTTGCGCCTCGGCGGATGCGCGCGGGAAAGCGCGGCGGGCGTATGCGGATGCGCCCGTCAAGGATTGCACGCGCCTCAATGGCCGCTGGGGCTACTACGGCAATCCCTGGTGCAGCCCGGCCGAGCAGCTTCGCTGGGACCGCTGGGACGTTCGCCGCACCAGCCGCTAGCACACGACACTCGGCCTCCGTGCTGCCGGAATGCCGTGGCGGACTCCAGCGGACCAAGTGGGCGCTGCCCCGGAGACACCCATGCTCAAGAAAATTCTTATTGTCCTCGCGCTCCTCATTGCGGGCTTCGCGGCGGTCGTCGCGATGCAACCGTCGGAGTTCCACCTCGAGCGCACAGCTACCGTCGCCGCGCCGCCGGCTTCGGTGTTTGCGCACGTCGACGACCTGCACAAGTGGGACGCCTGGTCGCCCTGGGCAAAGCTCGATCCCGCCGCCAAGGTCGCCTATGAGGGCGCGCCTGCCGGCAAGGGCGCCGGATTCACATGGTCCGGAAACGACAAGGTCGGCGAAGGACGCATGACGTTCGTCGAGAGCCGCCCGGCCGAGCTCGTCGACATCAAGGTCGATTTCACAAGGCCGTTCGCGGGCAGCAATTCGTCCACGTTCACATTCAAACCTGAAGGTGACGGCACCGCCGTCACCTGGGCCATGAGCGGGCACCAGAACTTCCTCGAGAAGGCAGTCTGTCTCGTCATGAACGGCAAGAAGATGATCGGCGACCAGCTCGACCAGGGCCTCGCGCAATTGAAGACAGCGGCCGAGAAGAAAGCCTAAACCCAGTTCGGCCCCCACAAAATGCCGGCAGTTTGAAAGCAAGGATTGGGGTGTAGCTGCCGCGCCAGGGCCCTATGTTCCTGCGCATGATGAAGACCTCGAAGACACCAGAGCGGCCGTCGAGGCCGCGACCCGCATCAACCCAGAGAGGCGACGACGCCCGTTGGGCGGCGGTTCTCGCGCGCGACGCGGCCAGCGACGGCAAGTTCGTCACCGCCGTGGCAACGACGGGCATCTACTGCCGACCCTCGTGCCCAGCACGCCACCCGCTGCGCGAGAATATTCGCTTTTACGCAACACGCGAGGCTGCAGAAGCCGCGGGCTTCCGACCCTGCAAACGATGCAAGCCGGATGCAGGGTCTCTGCGCGATGAGCACGCGGCGAAGGTCGCGGAAGCATGCCGGCTCATCGAGGCGGCGGCAGAGCCTCCCAAGCTCGATCAACTGGCGGCAACCGTCGGTCTCAGTGCCTATCACTTTCATCGCGTCTTCAAGTCAATCGTCGGCGTAACGCCGAAAGCCTATGCCGTCGCGCATCGCAACAGGACGGTGCGCGACAAGCTGCAAGGGAGTGCTTCCGTGACCAACGCCATCTTCAGCGCCGGCTTCAATTCGAGCGGTCGCTTCTATGCGAACTCTACCGAGGTTCTCGGCATGAAACCGAGGAGTTATCGAGCGGGAGGCGCCGACGAAGAGATCCGCTTCGCCATCCGGACCTGCTCGCTCGGCAAAGTCCTCGTCGCTGCGAGCGAGAAGGGCGTCTGTGCAATCCTGCTCGGCGACGACCACAAGTCGCTCATGGAGGAGTTGCGGCAGCGCTTTTCGCGCGCGAAGCTGACGCGAGCGGATGCCTCATTCGAAAAGATCGTCGCCAAGACGATCCAGCTTGTCGAAGAGCCCGCATCGAGCGTCGACCTGCCGCTCGACGTGCGCGGCACGGCCTTCCAGCACCGTGTTTGGAAAGCACTGCAGGCGATCCCCGCCGGTTCGACTTCGACTTACGCAGAGGTCGCGCGCCGCATCGGCAAGCCGAATGCGGTGCGCGCGGTCGCCGGCGCGTGCGCGGCGAACCCGGTAGCGGTAGCGATCCCGTGCCACCGCGTCGTGAAGAGCGACGGCAGTTTGTCCGGCTACCGTTGGGGCGTGGCGCGCAAACGCGGGCTGCTCGACCGCGAAGGCAAGTAAAGGCGCGGCGGCTTAGGCGCTGCCGCGCCTTGGCACGGTTACTTCTTCGTCCACTCGGGCTGCTGGGACAGCTGATCCTCGGTCAGCTCGGTGACGATATCGCCATCCTTCAGTTGCAGCCGATCGAGCGTGATGATCGAGTCTTTCGACCCGAAGCCAAGGAAACCGCCGTGCACGACGGCGACGCCTTTGATCTCGCCCTTCTTGTCCTGCAGCACGGCGTCGACCTCGCCGATCTTCTTGCCGTTCTTGTCGTAGACATCCATCTCCGCGACGCGATCGGCAGGGAGCGCCCACGGCGTCACAAGCTTTTTCTGGTCGTCGACCGCGGTGAGCTCGGTGATGACGACTTCGGCAGGGACCTCCGCCTGCTGCTGAGGGGCCGGAGCCGGCGCAGGTGTCGCTGCTTCTTCCTGCGGTTCTGGCGCAGGGGTCGCTGCGTCCTTCTGGGGCTCGGGTGCGGGGGTCATCGCTTCCGTCTGCGGAGCAGGCGCGGGAGCGGGCTCGGTGACTGCGGGCGGGGGAGCCGGCAGTCCCGGATCGGACTTAGGCGTAGCAAGCGGCTCCTCGGCCATGGCTTGGCCGGCGAACAGCAACACGGACGCTACAAGGCACAGTTTAGCTTTCATGGGACACCTCCTGTTTCTTGAAAGTAGAACTCAACTCCTCGCAAAGACTCGTACGGCTAGAAAAACTCACGGCGACGGCGCGGTGGGACGCTCCGGCGTCTCGTAGGCGATGTAGCGGATGATCTTCCAGGCGCCGTCCGGCTCCTTGCGGACCACGTCCATGCCGGGCTCGACCGAGACGACCTGCTGGCCGTTCGGGAGCGTGACGGTGAGCTTCCACACGAGGCGCACCACGGCGATATCGCCGGAGACGATGATCTCGCGCACGTCGAGGTCGTAGGAGTAGGTTTTGCTGGCATCGCCGAGCGAGCGCTGCATGCGGTCGCAGATATCGCGGTAGTCGCGCTCGGGATAGCCGCGGAAGTCGTAGCGCAGGTCCTGCGCGAAGAGCGAGCACGCCTTTTCGGCATTGCGGTTGTTGAAGTCTTGCGTCCACTGCGCCAGCGCCGAACGAATTGCGACTTCCGCGCTGTCTTCCGCGAGCACCTTCAGCGGCGGTAGGAACGCCACCACGGCCAGGAGAGCAAAACTGAGCGCATTGCTATTCGACATTGTCGCATTCCAGCGTTGCCGCCTCTAGGTCTGCGGCTCGAGCACCTGCTTGCGGGTGCGCCGTAAAATTTCGGCGACGGTTTGCTTGTAGCGGGTCTCGACTGCCGCCTTCTCGCCGTCGCTGTCGGTCCAGTTGAGCATCAGGCAGAAGGTGACGGGCGTCGTCGCGACGATCATCTGTCCAGCAACGGCGAGACAGTGGAATCCGTTCCAGTCGATGCTGCCGCCCTTTCCGTAGGCGGGCGTATCCTCCGGGACGACCATGGCGATCGCATCGGCCATCGCCTGGATGCGCTTGAATTCCACGAGCGTCTCCTTCTTCGCGAAGAAGTCCCCGGCGAGCGCGCGCTTGTAATAGGAGACGAACTCCGCCGCGGGGCACACCATCGTTTCCTCGCCGTTGATGGGAGGGCGTGGCGTGCGATCGTCAGTCTTGCCCGCCTGCATCTCCTCGAGCCCCTTCCAGCCCATGTCCTCGCCGGCGGGGTAGCCGGCGATGTAGGAGAAGAAGCGCCGCGTTGAATCGGGGATACGGGCCTGATGCAGCCCTGCTTCAGCGATGAGGGCGCGCACCTTGTCCGGGCCCACGCGGTGGAGCGCGACGTCGGTTGCCGTGTTGTCGCTGTGCGCGATCATGGCCTTGAGCACGTTGCGGGCTTCCGTAGTGCCGCTCAGGTGCTCGAACACGCCGCCCCCGACCGAGCGGATACTGTCGTCGAAGACGAGCTGCTCGGATTCCGAGAGGCGCGCGGCCTCCACCTCCTTGAGGTAGGTCGCGAGCACGAAGGTCTTGAAGGCGCTGCCACAGAACAACGGCACGTCGGGATCGTGCGTCACGCGCCAGGGCTCGGTGACGGCATCGACGTCGAGCTGCGCGCTCTTGTTGCCGGGGAGCGCCAGGAAATCGTCGAGCAATCCGGGGATGCCGCCGCTGCCGATCGGTGCCGCGCCCGCACGCGTCGGCGCCACCCCGACCGCACCCGCGAGCGCGCCTGCTAGTGCCAGAAACTCGCGCCGCCCCAAGTCTCGCTTCAGCAAATCTCAACTCCCGTCAGTCAATCGTCGCTCCAGGATTGGCTGAGCAATAATGACCGGGCCGTTACTTAGGTTGCATCGGCGCGCTTAAAGCCGCGTTTCGCGCGGCGGTCCGCCCGCTTACAATCGTTCATGCTCAGATCCGCCCTGCAGAGCTTCGGTACCTTGCATGCGCACCCGCCACTCGCCCTCCCGGGCCAGCGCATCGGGCTCATGGGCGGGACCTTCAATCCCCCGCACGAGGGGCACCTCGTTTGCGCAGAGACGGCGCTGAGGCGGCTGAAGCTCGACCAGCTCTGGTGGATCGTGACGCCTGGCAACCCGCTCAAATCGCCGTCGGGCCTGCCGAGCCTCGAGAGCCGCATGGCCGCGAGCCGGGCGCTCGCCGCCGATCCCGCCATCAAGGTGACGGGCTTCGAGGCGGAGCTCGGCAGCCCCTACACCTATGCCACGGTGCGCTACGTGCGCCGCCGGTTTGCTCGCACGCGCTTCGTCTGGGTCATGGGAGCCGACAACCTCGCGAGCTTCGACCGCTGGCAACACTGGCGCGAGATCGCCCGGCTGGTGCCGATCGCCGTGGTCGACCGCCCCGGCTGGCATCTGAAAGCGCTGGCCTCGCCCGCCGCGCGGGCGCTATCGCGCTGGCGCCTGCCGGAATCGGCTGTTTCGCGTCTCCTCCAATGCAAGCCGCCCGCCTGGGTGTTTCTCGCGACTAGGCTCTCGGAGGCCTCATCGACCGCACTGCGGGCTCGGGAACGGGCTAATCAACTGGAATAGCTACGTATTTTATCGAGGCCCGCCATTGTGACATTCAGACTGCGAAGCGAAGCCTATTGCTGCCCCCCTGCCCGAACGCTTATCTATTGCTTCGGCGGGTGCGTGCAGGCCCGCTGACAAGCGCCCACGTGTTCGGAAGGCAGAACGGCACGCTCGGGCGTCAGCCCTCTTAGGGTGGATGAGGAAAGGACAACCAGCAAACGATGCGAACCGCAACTGAGGGTGCCCGCAGGGGCACGCCTCGCGCTGAGCTTTTGTCCAAAGGGCACAAGCCGGCAGCTCTGGTGAAGGAGATCGTTCATTGGCTCGACGAGGCCAAGGGCGAGGAGGTCGTGACCATCGACCTCAAGGGCAAGTCCTCCATCGGCGACTTCATGGTGATCGTGACCGGCCGCTCGGACCGGCACGTGGGAGCGATCGCCGAGCAGTTGCAGCGCAAGCTGAAGGAAAAGGGCCTCGGCCGCGTACGCATCGAAGGGCTCGAAGCCTGCGACTGGGTTCTGCTCGATACCGGCGACATCATCGTGCACGTTTTCCGGCCCGAGGTGCGGGAGTTCTACAACCTCGAAAAGATGTGGTCGGCCGAGCGTCCGGCCGAGGTCGCCCACTGACGACGGCGTGAGCTGGGCCGCGACGCCCTCTGCGTACCGCTGAGCTTCGCGGGAGTAGGCCGATGCGCGTCATCGTTGCGGCGGTCGGCCGCCTCAAAGACACCGAGCGCGAGCTATGCGAGCGCTACGTCGAGCGCTTCGACGCGGCAGGGCGCGCCCTGAAGCTTGGCCCGTTGCAGATCTCCGAAATCCCTGAGAGCCGCGCTGCCACGGCGGAGCTGCGCAAGACGGACGAGGCGCAGCGCCTGCTCAAGGCTGCGACGGGCGCCGAGGTGACGGTCGCGCTCGACGGCGGCGGGCTCTCACTATCGAGCGAGACGTTTGCCCACTTGGTCGCCAAGGAGCGCGACGGCGGGGCGCGTACGATGGCCTTCCTCGTCGGCGGCCCGGATGGGCACGCAGATCAGGCGCTTGCGGCCGGCAAGTTGCGGCTATCGCTTGGACCAATGACCCTGCCGCATGGGCTCGCCCGCATCGTTCTGGCCGAGCAGCTCTACCGCGCTGCAACAATCCTGTCCGGGCATCCCTACCACCGCGCGTGAGGCCCCCAAGGAAGCGTACGCGTATCCGCGCGGCGTCCGCTAGAATGCGCAGAGTGATTCGTCTCGCGCGCAAGCGGACAGGGGATCGGACATGATCGGCAATTTTCTCATTCTGGTGATCATCGGCGCGGCCGTCGGCTACGCCATGCTCCACTACGGCAGCACCTGGCTGCGTCAGCAGTTTGCAACGACGAGCGGCGAGATCACCTACGGTCTCGTCGGCATCGCCGGATCGTTCATGGGCTATGAGATCGGCCTGATCCTTGGGCTTGCGGCGCCGATCCTGCTCTACATCCTGGCGATCATCGGCGCCGGCGGCACCATCTACCTGTGGCGCGGACGCTAGGCGCTCTTCGCCGAGCCACCGAACGGCCACCACGACCGGCCCTTTGCAGCGGCGGCCTCGGCTTCCGCCGTCGCTAAGCTGCCGTCGTCGGCGAGCACCATCAGGATCGGCGTCAGCCCCTCGATGTCTTCCAGCGGGAAGATCTCGATGTCGCGACGCGCTTTCTCGCTCCAGCCGGCAAACGTCAGCGCCTTCTCGGCTTTCGAGAACAGGCCGTGGTTGCGGATCGGCTGCGCCTTCTCGAAGACGGCGTCCTCTTCTGTCTTCTCGCTTGCTTCCTTGGGATGCTCCTTGAGCCAGTCCTTGCGAATTTTGGAGAGGTCCGTCTGACTGGCCTGGCTCTCCTCAGCCTTGAGCTTGTCGAGTTCGCCCTTCTGCAACTTCCACCACTTTGGCCGCTGCGGCCAGCGCACCAGATTCAAATCATCGAGCACGCCGGCAAGCTGGTTCATGGCAAGCGCCCTCGCGCTTTCCTCCTCGTTCTTGGGATCGCAACTGTAGAAGTTGGGAATGACGAGGTACGACGCGCCCTTGTGGTAAATGAAGTGTCGGCGCACCCACTCCATGTTGGCACCGGGAGCCCGCTCGATCGCGGTGTTGATGGCGGCGCGGATCTGGCGGATCACCTGCGACGACGGCCGCCGGCTCGGGGCCGGGGGCGGATTGAGGATCGCCAACGCCAACAGCCCCAGATCGATGCCGATGGTGGCCAGCAACGCGATCATGTCGCGGCCGGTGATCGGCTGGCCCGTGTGTGTCGTCGCCCCCGTCGTCTTGCCGCCCGACGACACGTAGCCGAACAGGCTCGACAGATACGTACCGATGTTCTCCCACAGCCGCTTGATGGCGTTGGCGACGCCAGCGGGGCCTTCGTTGAACGACGCTTCACGCAAGTTCAGCGTCGCCGGCTGATCGGCCTGGTCGGCCGCCTGCGTCAGGCGCTGCGCCAGTGTCGGGTCGTGGCAGGTGAACCCGTTCTGTGCCGGCGCCACCGATACAGAGGCCGCGATCGCGCGCATCGCCGTCGCCGTCGACTTGCCAAGCTCGTTGGAGCGGGCGGCGATGTCGCGGGCGCGCGTGCGGATGTTGCTCGCCATGGCGTCGAAGCTCTGCTGACGCTCGGCAATCGTCGCCCCCTGAAGCTGCGCGACGCTCTTCTGCAGGGATTCGATATCGGCCTGCACGGGGGCCAGCCACGAGTTCTGCACGCTGTTGCGCAGGGACGCGATCTGGTCGCGCACGCTTACGCGCGCGGCATAGAGCGGGCCGCGCCCGGCGCCTGACGAAGTGCCGCAACTCCCGCCGCTCGTTTCCTCGCGCGTCATCTGGCTTTCCGACCAGGTGACGACGGAATCGAGCTGCACCTTCACCGCATCGAGGCGTGCAGCGACCGCGCCCGCCGCATCGCCCGCGTCCTGCTGCAAGCCCGAAAGCCCAGTGCGCGTTGCCTCCTCGCCCGCGATCAGGCTCCACCAGAAGCCGTAGCCGAAGCCGATCGACCAGATGGCGAGGAACACGTAGAGCGGAAAGGTGACGAGCCGGTCGGTGAAGCGGCGCTGCTCGCCGAACGTCTCGCGCAGGCACAGCCACATCAGGAAGGTGAGCGCGAAGACGACGATGATGACCAGGAAGTCGTTGGAGAACGACATGCCGCCAGGAAGCTGCTGGGAGCTCGCGGCGGGCGAGGTCGACACGCCGATGATGAAGTCGCGCATGCCGTGCCAGGTCGCGAAACCCGAGATCAGCAGCAGCATCAGCGATGCCACGCCGATCAGCGTGTTGCGCCCCAGCAGGTAGTCGACCGCACGGCCCCAGCTACCGGGCGACGCCGTCTTCTTGTCGGCCATGGTCACGTCCCCCATCCCAACCTTGTATAGGCCGTTATAGGGAAATCGCGGCGTTGTCGCCTCGGTTGTCGCAAGCCCGATGCCGCAATTTCAGGCAGCGTAACGCAGCCGCCACGCTTTGCGATCCGTTGTGCCAGTCATGTCACCGTCATAGGCTGAGCCCACGTGTCCGCGCGCATGGACGAGCCATGGGACCGGAATAGGAAATGGCCCAGCCGCCCTTCGATTTCGAGCTTCTGGCGCGCGGCGGCTTCCCGCTGCAGCGCTTCGAAACGAACGCCAAGATCTTCGTGCAGGATGATCCAGGCGAGTGCATGTACGTCGTGCGCTCGGGCAAGGTCCGCATCCTTGCGGGCGGCGCCGTGCTCGAGAACATCGGCCCCAACGGCACCTTCGGCGAGATGGCGCTGATAGATGGGGGCCCGCGTAGCGCTACCGCAGTTGCCCGCGAGCCGACCGAGGTCGCGGTGATCGACGAGAAGGCGTTCCTCTATCTCGTGGAGAAAAACCCTGCGTTCGCGCTCGACCTCCTGCGGCGGCTAACGGTGCGACTGCGGCGCACGACCGAAAGCCTCTAGCGCTTCCCCAGGAATGCCAAGATGTAGCCCGCGATCTCCTGCGGCCGCTCCTCGACCGCGAAATGCCCCGCGTCGATCAGATGCAGCTCGGCCTTCGGCAGGTCGCGCAGGTAGGCCTCGGCGCCGGGCGCGATGAACGCCGGGTCGTTGCGGCCCCACACGATCAAGGCCGGAAACTGCCGCTTGCGCATCAGCGCCTGCCAGACCGGATAGCGGTCGATGTTGGTCTGGTAGTCTTGGTACAGCTGCACCTGGATTTTCTGGTCCTTCTCGGTGCGCAGTAAGGAGAGATCGAGCGTCCAGCTGTCGGGGTTCATGATGTCGCGGCGCTCGGGCGCCACGTCGCGCAGGTACTGCCCGTTGATGATCCCCTCTGGGCCCATGCGCGCAAACAGGGACGCGACCTCCGCTGTGCTCTTATCTTCGTGCGCCTTGCGGAAGAACTCGCGCCGCTCTGGCGTCAGTCCGTCGAGATAGGCGTTGGCGTTCTGCGAGATGATGGCTTCGATGGCGTCCGGGTTGCGCTCGATCAGGCGGAACCCGACCGGCGAGCCAAAGTCCTGCATGTAGAGCGCATACCGGTCGATCTTGAGCGCTTTGAGCAGGCCTTCCACGTGGTCGGCGAGCTTATCGAAAGTGTACGGCTCGACGTCGGGATCGGGGCGGTCGCTGTAGCCGGAGCCAAGATAGTCGGGCGCGATCACGTGGTAGTTGCGCGAGAGCATGGGGATCAGCTCGCGATAGGAATGCGAGGACGCTGGAAAGCCATGCAGCAGCACGATCGTCGACTTCGCCGGATCGCCGGCCTCGCGATAGAAAACGCGGTGCCCGAGCACGCTGGCGGTGCGGTAGTAGGTCTTGGGAGGGAGATTGAATTCGTCCGCCATGGCGGTCGCGCCCAATGCCATCAGCGCGAGCGCGGTGCCGAACAACCCGCGTCGCCAACTCATGTCGTCTGGCATCCCTGCTAGGCCTTCTTCCGCTTCGGCGTATGCTCGCCCTCGTAGGGCACATATTCGCGTCCGCGGTGACCGAAGTTACACACGTCGGGATGGAGGATCTCGGCGAGAACCTCGGCACTCTCGACGAGCCGCGGGCCCGGCCGGTTGAAGAAGGCGTTGCCGTCCGCGAGGAACACCCGGCCCTGGCGCACCGCCCGCAAACCCTGCCAGATCGCGTTGTCATCGAGCACACGCATCTCGCGCGCGGTCGTCGGGATGTCGTAGCCGCACGGCGCCACGAGGATCACGTCTGGGTCGGCGCCAGCGACCGCGTCCCACGTGATCCAAGGCGATTGGGCCCCGCACTCGCCGAAGAGGTTGATCCCGCCCGCCGCATCGATCAGCTCCGGCATCCAGTGGCCGCCGGACATGGGCGGGTCGATCCATTCGATGAAGGCGAGGCAGGGCTCGTCGCGCCCCGCGACCTTCGCCGTCACCTTGGCGATTCGGGCCTGCATGTCTGAGATGAGGCTCTCCCCCTCGGGGGTGCACGTCAGTGCCCTCGCGACGCGGCGGATGTCGGAATAGATGTCGGCCATCGTATGCGGGCGCAGCGACACGACCGTCGGCGCACTGCCGACCCACGCGCACACCGCGCGCTCCACATCCGCGAGCGAGACCGCGCAGACCTCGCACTGGTCCTGGGTGAGGATCACGTCGGGCTCGAGCGCCTGCAAAGCCTCCGCGTCGACCTCGTAGACGGCAAGGCCTTGCTCGACGAGTGCGCGCACGGCCTGGTCGATGGCGCGGCTCGAACCTTCCACCTTGAACTTTGGGCGCGTCAGCCCCGGCAGCGCGAGCACGTCCGCCGGCCAGTCGCACTCGTGCGAGCGCGCGATCTGCGCCGACCCGCGTCCCAAGGCGTGCACGATCTCGGTCGCGCTCGCGATCAGCGAGACGACGCGGGGCGCGACGGATGTGGTCGAAGCTCGCTCCATGTGCTGCCGTGATGGCACCGCAGCGCAGCAGTGGCAAGAGCCCGCTTGCATGGCTCGCAAACAGCCGCGATTGGCGCGGATTTGGCACCACCATTGGCTCGCGTTGAGGAAGCCGAAAGGTTTATCGCCAGCGGGTTGGCAGAATGCATCGAACCTGCCCGCAGCCGCCAACCGTTTCTTACCCCTCATTTGAGGATGGGCGGGCGCCCAGCTTGAAGCGCGCTTATCGTCCGCGCATCTCGCGCCCTTAGCGACCACCCGAATCCACGGGCAGGCGCGTTCAGGGTTGGGGCGCTCAAAGAGGGCAATCATGCTTCGTAGTTCCACAGTTGCGCTTATGGCAGCCGTTTCCATCGGCACGTTGTGCTCAGTCCCCGACGCGTTCGCGCGGGGCGGCGGCGAGCGCGAGTTCCGCGGCCGCGAAGAGTTCAGAGGCGGCGAGGAGCGCTCACGTGAAGAGCGCCCACGCGAGGAATCGCGTCCCCGCGAAGAAGAGCATCACAACGCCGAGCGTCATGAGGAGCATCACGACGCCGAGCGTCACGAGGATGCCCGCGACGACGATGCACGCCGTGATGTCGCCGACCATCACGACTTCAATCACCCCGTCGACAACGGGCATTGGGACCACTGGAACCACAACGCCTTCTGGAACAACCGCTGGGGCGGCCACGACTGGAACTGCCCCAACTGCCATTTCGGCTGGGCCGGCGGCGTGTTCTGGCCCTTCGCTTGGGGCGACATGTTCTCCTGGGCCTGGTGGCCCAACGCGGGAGCGCCCGCGTTCTGGGGCTACGGCTCCGGCTTCATTATGAGCAGCCTGTTCTGGCCCTACGGCACCTACGCGTGGCCGGACAACAGCTACGGCGCCTACGCCTACTCCCCGAGCGGCACGAACTATCAGGTCGCGCGCGAAACGCATGAGGAGATCTACAGCGGCGGCCCGGAGATCATCACCCAAGAGCCACCGGCCAGCATGACGGAGGCGTCCGCGTGCAGCGGCTTCGCCCCTGGAGTCGGCTCGCTCCCGTTGAGCAAGATCGAGGATACCGTGAAGCCGGATAAGCAGCAGATGGCGTCGTTCGAAGCGCTATCCGCGGCGTCCTCCAAGGCCGAAGCCATCCTCAAGGCGTCGTGCTCCAACGATCCCGCGCTCACCCCCGTGGGCCGGCTCGACGAGCTGCAGAAACGCTTGACCGGCATGACGGAAGCTCTCGCCACCGTAAAGCAGCCGCTGACCGCCTTTACCGACGGCCTGTCGTCCGAGCAGAAGCAGCGGCTTGACAGCATGTCCGAGGGCCAGAAGAGCGATGCGGACCTGTGCGGCGACAAGGACGAGCAGTTCACTGATGTGCCCGCCCAGCAGATCGCCATGGCGATAAAGCCCGACGAGAAACAGCAGCTCGCGCTCGATGACCTGAAGAGCGCTTCGAGCCGGGCGTCCCAGCTCCTGAAAGCTGCTTGCCCATCGGGCACGCCGGAAAGCACGGCCGCGCGCCTCGACGCCATGAGCAAGCGGCTCTCGGCCACCAAGCAGGCGATGAACGACGTGCGTCCGGCGCTGCTCGGCTTCTACGACTCGCTGTCGGACGAGCAGAAGGCGCGCTTCAATACGCTGCCGCAGCAGGCGAGCAAGTAAGCCCGGTGGCGAGAAACGAAACGAGCCGCCGGAAGGCAACCGTTCCGGCGGCTCGGCTTTCTGCCGGAGCCTCTTTCCTCGTGCCGAGTTGAACGAGGACAAGGCTCCGTGATAACGCATACCGACCTTCCTCAGCGGATGCGACGGCGATGGCCACGCAATGGACCCTCGAGAAAGAGCTGTGCAGCATCGCCAAGACGCGTTCGGCGGGCGAGGCGCTGCGCCGCCTCGCCATCGTCGACGTGGATAGCCCCGATGCCGTGCTCGAGGAGGTCGAGGCTTGGACCTGCGCTGGCGACTGCTACACCTACCGCTTCCGGGTCTTGCTTCCCGAAGCGACGCATGAAGTGGTGCTGAAGGCGGTCGTCGCGTTCTCGATTGCCAGATCCCTCACCGAAATGGCCGAGGAGTGGGTCCGCCGCCGCCGGCTGCTGGAGCGCGAGGGCGTCCACACCTCCAAGCTCTACCACGCGGGACGAGCGCTCTTCGTCGAGCAATCCGTGCCCCTCGAGCTATCCGACCACCTGCGCAGCCGACCGGCGGAGCGCAAGCGGCTCGCCGACCAGGTGATCCGGTTCGCGGCCATCCTGTCCAAGAAGGGTTTCTGCCCCCTCTCGCCATTTCATGCGTTGAAAACCGACGGCTACGACGTATTTGTCACCGACTTCGGGCAGGATATTGGTCCGCCCGGCGTCACCTCCCGGCGCAACGGGCATCTGCTGCGTGAGGCGGTGCGATGGCTTGAGCGCGAGGGCGGCCGCTCCATCGACCGGGCCCGCGCCAGCGCGCTCTATGACTTTCATTGCGGAAGCACTCGCAACGAGGAAACCAGATGGACCTAGCGTCCAAGATTCTGAAGGCGCTCCCCGCCGTCGCGGCGGCGGAGGAACCCAGCGAGCGATGGATTCGCCCGCTCGGGCAAAGCCAGCCCGCTGCGCGAAACCACTTCGTTCTCTTCCTCAAGCCGGAGGCCCTGGCTCTCGAGGACGGCGTGAACGTCGAGGGCGTGCTCGAGCTCGTGCTGTCGAAGCTGCGCGCCAACGGCGTCAAGACCGGAGCGATGCGCCTCTTGAACGGCCCCTATCTCGGCCAGTATCGCATCATGGAAGCCCACTACGGCGTAATCAACCGGGCCTCGCGCCTGGGGGAGGCGGCTCTTTCGCAGCCGACAAAGAAGAAGCTCATGGCGGAGTGCCCGGGGGTCGGCCAAGTGCTTGGCGCGCACCAGTTCCTCGGGAAATATCCGGATGTTTCGGCCTTTGCGCTCAACATCCTCGCCGACACGCTCGGCACCAAGAAGGTCGCGAGCGGAAAGTATTACGGCGTCTTCAACGTCGGTGGTGAGAAGGTCATCGTTCTCAACCCATTCCATCCGCAGCAGCTTTTGCACTACACGCAGCCCGGGCGCGCGATCGTCGTGTTCGAGTGCTCGACTGATACCGATTGGGCCGTGCTGCGCAATGGGGTGACTGGGGCGACTGACCCGACGCGCGCCGCGCCGGGCTCCATCCGCCGGACGTTGCTCGACCGGAAGTCGGAGCTCGGCCTGCGCGATGTGAGCACCGCCAACAACGGCGTGCACTGCTCGGCCGGGCCGCTCGAGGCGATGGCCGAGTACATCCGCTTCTTCTCCGATCACGCGAAAGGCGAGCTGATCGACCCCGAGGAGACGCCGTTCGGGCGCCTCCTCGCCAAGCACGGCCTCAGCAACAAGGAAATCGCCGGCCTCGCGAAGAATCCGCTGCTCGGACGGGGTGCGGACGCGACCTACGCCTTCAACCTGACGGAGGAGAAAGATTCCGACGCGGCAGCCGACCTCCTGGCCGGAGCGAGCCGCAAGAAGGCCGCAGCGAAGTAGCTTCCGTCAGTTAGCGCCTTCGAGCAGGCGGCGCGTGATCACCTGCGCCTGTATCTCGGCCGCGCCCTCGAAGATATTGAGAATGCGCGAGTCGCATAGCACCCGGCTGATTGGATACTCGAGCGCGAAGCCGTTGCCGCCGTGGATCTGCAACGCGTTGTCCGCATTCGCCCAGGCGACGCGTGCCCCGAGAAGCTTGGCCATGCCGGCTTCCAGATCGCAGCGGCGTCCCTGGTCCTTCTCGCGCGCGGCAAAATAGGTGAGCTGGCGCGCGACCATGGTCTCCACCGCCATCATCACGATCTTGTTGGACACGCGCGGGAAGGCATAGATCGGCTTGCCGAACTGGTTGCGGTCCAGCGCGTATTTGAGCGCGAGGTCCATGGCACATTGGGCGACGCCGACGGCACGCGCCGCAGTCTGGATGCGCGCTGCCTCGAACGTATTCATGAGCTGCTTGAAGCCCTGGCCCTCGACGCCGCCCAGAAGCTGGCCCGCGGGCACCTCGAAGGCGTCGAAGGAGATGTCGTACTCCTTCATGCCGCGGTAGCCCAAGACCTCGATCTCGCCACCGGTCATACCCTTCGCCGGGAACGGATCCTCGTCCGTGCCGCGCGGCTTCTCGGCGAGCAGCATGGAGAGGCCCTTGTAGCCCTTCTCGTTCGGGTTGGTGCGCACGAGTAGCGTCATCAGGTCGGCGCGCACCGGATGCGTGATCCAGGTCTTCTGGCCCGTCACCTTGTAGGTGTCGCCTTCCTTCACCGCGCGCGTCTTGAGCGAGGCAAGGTCGGAGCCGGTGTTGGGCTCGGTGAACACGGCGGTGGGGAGAATCTCGCCGGAGGCGATCTTCGGCAGGTATTTGCTCTTCTGCTCGTCCGTGCCGTTGTTGAGGATGAGCTCGCCCGCGATCTCCGAGCGGGTACCAAGCGAGCCGACGCCGATGTAGCCGCGCGACAGCTCCTCCGACACGATGCACATGCTCTCCTTGCCGAGCCCGAGGCCGCCGTACTCCTCCGGCATGGTGAGGCCGAACACGCCGAGCTCGGCGACCTTGGCAATGACCTCGAGCGGGATGTACTCGTTCTTCAGGTGCCACTCGTGCGCGTACGGCACCACCTCGGCCTCAGAGAACTTGCGCATCTGCTCGTGGATCGCGGCATGCGTATCGTCGAGGCCGGTATCGCCGAAGGTGGTGGCGCCGGGCTGGGCGGCGATGAGCTCGGCGAGACGCGATTTCACGTCCTGGCCCGAGCCGGCGGCAATGAGCGCGGCGACCTCGTCCTCGAAGCGGCGAACCTCCGAACGCGGGACGCCCAACGCGTCTGCACGGATGATCTCGACCTGGCTCATGGGGATGCCGCCAGCGATCTGCGCCAGGTACTCCGCAAATGCGGCGACGAGGATGAGCCGCTCGAACTCGCCGAAGCGGCCCTCTTGCAAAAGCCGCGAGCCCCAGGCGTGCACCTGGCGCAGGCCCTCGACCGTGGTGGCGAGCCAGGCGAGACCGTGGCCCGCATGCTGGGCTTCGTCGATGCCGCCCGCCTCGGAGACCTTCGCGCGCACGCCGACCTTGGCCGCCTGCAGCACACGGTCGGCCGCCGCCACCGCGTCGCCCGCGCTCTGCAGAAGGGCCGCGGGGCCGGCTGCCAGGAGGCTCGGTTCCGCCTTGAGCGCCGCAGTCGACATCTTGGTCACCTCGTGGATGGGGTTGAAGGGCGGGCAATCGCCAGCCGCCGCATGTTGCGATGCAGGATAGTCGACCCAGCCGTCAAGGCAATCGGCGCAATTGGCCGGTCTAATCGTCCTCGCCGCCGATCAGCGCCTTGAAGAACCGGTGTGCGTGGTGCGCCCTCCTGGGGCGCAGGGGCAGCAGCGCGGACGGCTCGACCGTCGCCGTCACCACGGGGTGCGCCGGCGCGACCTCCACGATCTCGACGCTTGCCTCCTCGACGTCGCCCAGATAGGCCGCGTGCTCCTCCGGATCGATGTCGGGAGCGTCCCTAACGCCGCCCAGACGCGCCCGCAAGGAGCCGGCGGGCGGCGGCTCGGCCTCTTCCTCCGGCTCGAGCGCGATATCCGCCCGCTCGATGATGGTTACTGAGGCTTCGGTAACGAGGTCGCCGCAGAAGTCGGGCTCCAGACTCTCCATCGTCTCCAGAGCCGCCAGGATGCGCAGGCCGTCCTCCTCGGCGTTGCCAAAGGCCAAGCGCGGCGCCTCGGGCAGCTCCGGCAGTGGGGGTGGTTGCGTTACGACGGGTGTCCGCAGCTTTGGCTGGCGCACCGGCTGATAGCCAGCGACGCTGCGCCGGGGTGTCCTGCGCCGTCCCATCGGGCTCTGGTCGTTGGCCGCCAAGGCGGACCCCCAAATCGTCTCAAGTCGTCAATTGGCTGGCGCCCACCTTAGGGTAAGGAGGTAAGCCCCGTCCACGGCGTGGCAATCCGGGCATAGACCTGCCGCGGAGAGGCGGCTAGCTTCCGGCCGCCCAGACCTGAAGGAGACACTAGGAATGAAGCGTTACCGCACCGTGCTCGAAGCCATCTACCGGCTTTACGCGCACAGCGGCTTCACCATGGCAGGCGCCGTGGCGTTCTCCTTCGTCGTCTCGCTGTTCCCGTTCTGCATCTTCCTCGGCGCCCTGGCCGGCATCTTCGGTGGCCGCCCGCTCGCGGCCGCGGCCGTCGCCCAGATCTTCCAGATCGTGCCTCAACGCGTCGCCGAGGGCATCGCGCCGCAGGTCGAATCCATCATGAGCGGCACCCGCATCGACCTGTTGACGGTCAGCGCGGGGCTGTCGTTGTTCTTCGCCACCAACGCCATCGAGACGCTGCGTGCCGCCCTCAACGGCGCCTATCGTGTGACCGAGACGCGGCCCTACTTCGTGTCGCTGTTCCGCAGCATGCTGTTTGTCCTCGTCAGTGCGGTGTCCATGCTGGTGCTGACCTGGGCGGTGCTGGTCGGCCCCGTCGTCGCGCATCGCTTCGAGCCGCACTTCGCGCAGACGCTTCTGCGCAGCACCTGGTTCGCGGCGACCCTGCGCTATGCGATGGCTGGTGCCGTGATCGCGTTCCAGCTTTCCGCGTTCCACCTCTGGCTCGCGGCGGGCAAGCGCACGCTCAAGGACGTTTGGCCGGGCGTGCTGCTGTCGATGTGCCTCTGGCTCGCGCTTGCGAGCCTTTACTCCTACTACCTGAATTTCAGCGACTACACGCGCTTCTACGCAGGGCTGTCGCAGCTCATGGTGGCGCTGATCTTCTTCCAGATGAGCGCAGTCATCATGATCCTCGGGGCCGAGCTCAACCGCGGCATCTCCGAATTGAAGCGGCTCGGACCCAAAGGCATCGAGCGCTTCGCCAACGGCGGCGCCGTCCCGGCAAAATGAAACGGCGCGCGGAGCTGCCGCGCGCCGTCGAATTGCAACCGTTGACCTCAGGGCCTACCCGACTTGCGCATTTGCGCACTCGCCTCGAGCACGTCCTCGATCGTGCGCAGGCCCGTCGTCGGCGCCGAGACGAGCACAGCCATGTTGCCCGGCTTGTGCTCGTTGCGGTACATGCGCATGTGCGCCTTGGGAATCTGTTCCCAGGGAAAGACCTCCGACATGCAGGGATCGATGCGCCGCTCGACGACGAGCTTGTTTGCCTGCGAAGCCTGCAGCAGGTTGGCGAAGTGCGAGCCCTGAACACGCTTCTGGTGCATCCAGAGGTAGCGCGCGTCCATCGTGAGGTTATAGCCCGTGGTGCCGGCGCAGATGACGATCATGCCGCCGCGCTTCACGACGAACACAGACACCGGGAACGTCGACTGGCCGGGGTGCTCGAACACGAAATCGACGTTGGTGCCCTTCCCGGTGACCTCCCAAATGGCGGCGCCGAACTTGCGCGCGCCCTTGAACCACGCATCATATTCAGGCGTGCCGACCTTCGGCAGCTCGCCCCAGCAGTCGAAGCCCTTGCGGTTGATGACGCCGCGCGCACCAAGCTGCATGACGAACGCGCGCTTGTCCTCCTCCGACACGACGCCGATAGCGTTGGCGCCTGAGGTGGCGCAGAGCTGCACGGCCATGGAACCGAGGCCTCCCGAGGCGCCCCAGACGAGCACGTTGTGCCCCGGACGCAGCACGTGCGGGCGATGCCCGAACAGCATGCGGTAGGCGGTGGCGAGCACCAACGTGTAGCAGGCGCTCTCCTCCCAGGTGAGGTGACGCGGGCGCTCCAAGAGCTGGCGGTCCTGCACGCGGCAGAACTGAGCGAAGGAGCCGTCGGGCGTCTCGTAGCCCCAGATGCGCTGGCTCGGCGAGAACATCGGATCGCCGCCGTTGCACTCCTCGTCGTCGCCGTCGTCCTGGTTGCAGTGGATGACGACCTCGTCGCCGACCTTCCAGCGCTTCACCTTGGAGCCGACCGCCCACACGATGCCGGACGCGTCCGAGCCGGCGATGTGATAGGGGTTCTTGTGTCCGTCGAGCGTCGAGATCGGCTTGCCGAGCGAGGCCCACACGCCGTTGTAGTTGACGCCCGCAGCCATCACGAGAACGAGCACGTCATGGCTGTCGAGGGGCCACGTCGGGAGCACCTCGATCTGCATCGCCTTGTCGGGCTCGCCGTGCCGGTCCTTGCGGATGGCCCAGGCGTACATGTTCTTGGGAACATGCCCCAGCGGCGGGATTTCGCCGATCTCGTAGAGATCTTTCTTCTCGGCCACGACCGAGAGCGGTTTGGCTTCGGTCTTGGTGGCGGCGCTTGGGCTCGACATTTCTCCGGCTCCCGATGCTGGCCTCACCCCTTAAGATGGGCCCTTATTTTGCATTGCGGTAGCATGACCGCATGGTTTTCCATGCCGTTTCAAGCACGATTTCGCGCTGCAATGAAGAGGCCGCAGTGCCGCTCCGGTACCATCTCAACCTATCTTTAATGGTGTTCACGGGAATTGCCCGCCCGCTAACCCATTGCGCCGCGGCCTGCCGTATGGTCCCCGACACTCCGGGAACGCATACAGATGATGCAATTTCTCAATCAGACCTTCGAGGTCGACGCTTTCACGCTCGTCGTGGTGGCGTTGCTGTTTGGCTGGTCCGGCATCCTGACCGTGCAGGTGCTGTCGAGGGCAACGCTTGCCATGCTTTTCGTGCCGGGATTCATCTTCGGTGCCCTGGTGGCCAACTACCTGTTTGAGCAGTACGCCATCTACCCGACCCCGGATAGAGAGACCAATGTGGTCGTTGCCTGCATGCTGGGCATCATCATCGCGTTGCTCGTCCTGCTGGTCATGACGAGACTTTCAGCAATCGCGGCGGGCTTCCGCGTCGCCCGCCACCAGTTCAGGCGCACCTGAAGCGGCCACGCTGTCGCGCCGCCAAAGATCATTTTGCATTGCGATCACGGCCGGGTACTTTAGGGCGCACGCCCGACCTGTCCGAAGGATGACGCATGCGCGAGCAAAAGAGCGGCCCAGCAGCTCCCCGCGGCACGCCCGAAAAGCCCTGGATCTTCCGCACGTACGCCGGCCATTCCACGGCGACGAAGTCCAACGAGCTCTATCGTAAGAACCTGGCGAAGGGCCAGACCGGCCTTTCCATTGCCTTCGACCTGCCCACCCAGACGGGCTACGACAGCGACCACGAGCTCGCCAAGGGCGAGGTCGGCAAGGTCGGCGTGCCGGTCTCCCACATCGGCGACATGCGGGCGCTCTTGGCCGGCATCCCGCTCGACCAGATGAACACTTCGATGACGATCAATGCGACGGCCGCGTGGCTGTTGTCGCTCTATGTCGCCGTCGCCGACGAGCAGGGCGCGCCACGCAACAAGCTCACGGGCACGATCCAGAACGACATCATCAAGGAATACCTCTCGCGCGGGACCTATGTCTTTCCGCCCGAGCCGTCGCTGCGGCTGATCAAGGACACTATCGTCTTCTCCACGCGCGAGTTGGAGAAATGGAACCCGACCAACGTCTGCTCGTACCATCTGCAGGAGGCGGGCGCGACGCCGGTGCAGGAGCTCGCCTACGCGCTCGCAACCGCGCAGGCCGTGCTCGACCGCGTCAAGGCCTCGGGCGAGGTGAAGCCCGCGGACTTCGGCAACGTGGTCGGCCGCGTCTCCTTCTTCGTCAATGCGGGGCTGCGGTTCATCACTGAGATCTGCAAGATGCGCGCCTTCGTCGAGCTGTGGGACGAGATCACGCGCGAGCGTTACGGCGTCACCGATGCCAAGCACCGGCTGTTCCGCTATGGCGTGCAGGTGAACTCGCTTGGCCTCACGGAGCCGCAGGCCGAGAACAACGTCTATCGCATCCTCCTTGAGATGCTCGCCGTCACCCTGTCGAAGCGGGCGCGCGCTCGCGCCGTGCAGCTCCCAGCCTGGAACGAGGCCCTTGGCCTGCCGCGCCCGTGGGACCAGCAGTGGTCACTGCGAATGCAGCAGATCCTCGCCTACGAGACGGACCTCCTGGAATACGGCGACATCTTCGACGGCTCGACCGTGATTGACGCGAAGGTCGCCGAGCTCAAGGCCGAGGCCAAGGCGGAGCTTGCGACGCTCGACGCTATGGGAGGCGCAGTGGAGGCCATCGACTACATGAAGCGGCGGCTCGTCGAGAGCAACACGGAGCGGCTGCGCCACATCGAGACCGGTCAGCAGATCGTCGTCGGCGTCAACAAGTGGACGGAGACCGAGCCGTCGCCGCTGACGGCCGGAGAAGGCGCGATCATGGTCGTAGATCCGGCCGTGGAGGCCCAACAGGTTGAGCGCCTGAAGGCCTGGCGCGCAGAGCGCGACGCCAAGGCCGTCAAGTCAGCACTCGCCGACCTAGAACGCGCGGCCAAGGAAGGCCGCAACATCATGGAGCCGTCAATCGCCTGCGCCAAGGTAGGCGTCACCACGGGCGAGTGGGGCGGCGCGCTGCGCAAGGTGTTCGGCGAGTACCGCGCCCCGACCGGAGTCGCGCAGGCGGCCGTGGGCGGAGCCGGTGCCGGGCTCGAGAACGTGCGCAAAGAGGTCGAGGCGGCGTCCGCGAAGATCGGGCGCCGCATCAAGTTCCTCGTCGGCAAGCCGGGCCTCGACGGCCATTCCAACGGCGCCGAGCAGATCGCCGTGCGTGCGCGCGATTGCGGCATGGAGGTCGTGTACGAGGGCATCCGCCTGACACCGGCGCAGATCGTGCGCGCTGCCGTGGACGAAAGCGCACACGTGGTCGGGCTATCGATCCTGTCGGGCAGCCACGTGCCGCTCGTCTCCGAGCTCATGGAGCGCATGCGCAAAGAAGGGCTCGGCGACGTTCCCGTCGTCGTCGGCGGCATCATCCCGCCCGAGGACGCGGTGAAGCTCAAGTCGTTCGGCGTGGCGGCGGTGTACACGCCCAAGGACTTCCAGCTCAACGATATTATGGCCGACATCGTGAAGCTGGTGTCGGTGAAATCGATGGCAGCCTGAGGCAATACGGGCGCCCGGGGGAGACAATGCGCGAGGAAACGAGGCGAAAGCTCGAGCGGCAGCTTTGGCTGCAGCGGGCCAAGAAGATCGGCATCGGCCTTGGTGCCGCGGCCGTGATCGGACTGTTCTTCCTCTACGAGGACTATGATGCGCACGTGGACAATGTGCGCGTGCCGGCTACCGTGGTCTCGATCGGACCGCTCAATACCACCAACACGCAAGCGATCGAGAACGGCCTATCGGTCGACGTCGCGCTCGAGAACGGCCACCGCGTCAACGTCATGGTGCTGAAGACGACCGATCCGCACATCGGCGACAAGGTGCAGATCACCGAGCACCGGCACCGCACCGGGCGTCTGACCTATTCGTGGAAATGAGCCACTACTTCGCCTTCCTGGCGGTCTTCTCCAGCCGCTCGCCGAGCGACCTCGACCTTCTCACCACGGCCCCTTGGTTCCCCTTCTTGCCGAGGTGCGCCATCGCGCGTTGACGGGGGTTCGGCCGCCAGTATTATGCGCGGCTTCTGTGCCAGCCCCAGTGGCGGAACCGGTAGACGCGCCAGACTCAAAATCTGGTGTTCGCAAGGACGTGCCCGTTCGAGTCGGGCCTGGGGCACCACGCCGACAATCGCACAGCGGTATCGGGCCGCACGACCATCGCCCGCCGGCAAAGCCGTCACCGCATATCGAGCATCAGCCACCAGTCGCCATCGATCCTGCGCTCGAGCAGGGTGTCCTTCTCCTTTAGCGACGCGGCAGCCGCGTCCAGATCCCCGTTGACGATGGTCGCGTCCTCGTCGGCATGCTCGGCGTGGACGAACCCTTTGGCGCTCCCGCTGATCGCAAGCCCGCGCGTGTACACAATGAACTCGATGGGGTCGCCATAGTGGCTGAACCCGTGCGCGATGCCGGCCTCGGCGCAAAGACGCCTGTATGCCGCTATCCGGTCGGCCGAGACTCCCGCCAAGGCAAAATCCTCGGGCCGCATGAAATCGGGCGCCAGACGCTGGAGCTTGGGGTCCGCATTGATCATGCGCACGAGCTCATCGAGGAGCTCCCGCTTTGCCTGGAACTGCGCAAGCAGCGCCTCGTCGGTCGGATGCGATCCGCCGCCGAACGGATCGGCCAGCACGAGCCACGCGAACATGCAAAGGGCAGGCAACGCGGATGCGGCAAGTATCGCGGCGACCACGACGACAAGACGGATGACGGGCCTGCCGGGGGACATGGCTTGAGCGTTGAACGAGAGGGCTTGGGAGCGCCAGCGCAACGAGCTTCGACTTCGCACGCCCCGAAAGCGCAATTGCGGCGCGGCAGCCGCCATGATGGCCGGTCGAGCCGGCTTCGGGCGCCAGCGTCGATCTATACGCGTTCCAGCGATAGCTCGAGGAATGAGGAATTGAGCGCGCGCAGGTTGCCGGAATCGTCGGCACCACCTTGCTCGAGCGGGATCACGTGGTGGGAGTCCAGGCGTAGTGCGACCCGTTTTCGGCGTCGCGATAGATCAGGCGCCCGCGCGCATCCAGGCACCAGGTCATGTCGAAGCTGCCGGCCGTATTGATCCACGCCGCGCGCCGTCGCCAGGACGGGATGGCCACCGGCGCGCGAGCTGCCGCCATCATCGCGTTGGGGTAAGACGACACGAACTCGTTATCTTGCGCGGGCATGATCGCATTGCTGCCCAATCCGAAAAGGCCGTTGGGATTGAAAGGGTGCACGAGAGTCCTCTGCGTTCGCGGGTTCGACGCAGCCGACTCACCTCGGCCAGCAATAGGCGTAGGTTGCGCACGGGAGACCAAACAAGCGGCCGCACGCTTCGCGCACAGCTCTCGAGTGTCCCGATCCTGACGCGCGGGCCGAGCGCTGCCTTTTCGCCCTCCACGGCGCGAGGCTGTTCGTGTAGTCTGCCGCCGACTTGAGTGAAGGCTTCTATTTCGGCGGCTCCGGGAAAAGCTTCCTTAAGGACTGCCGGCCGACGATCGTACGCGTCGACAAGCAATTTTGGCGGCGCAAAATTCCGCAAAAATGGGGGGGCTCGCATGCCTGCTTTACCGATCGGCGATTGCGTCCGCTACGGATGGGAGACTTTCAAGAAGCGTCCATGGATCCTCATCGGCGCGTTTGCCCTTGTCGTGCTTATCTCGGCCATCCCCGGCATCCTGACACCGCATCCCGAGATCGTAGAGGGGCAACCTCCTCCGCCACCCACGCCGCTCGCGATGGTCATGGGCCTCATCAGCCTCGCGATCAATTTCCTCGTCAGTTTGGGATTTACAAATTTTGCCCTGCGCGCACATGACAATATCGAGTCCGTGACCATAGGCGATCTATGGAACCCGGCTCCCATCTGGCGCTTCCTCGGCGCCGAGCTCCTTGCGTTGCTCATCATCTTGGTCGGCTTCGTGCTTTTCTTAATACCGGGCATCATCGCCTCCCTCGGCCTCAGCTTCGCACCCTACATCGTCGTCGATCGTGGGCTGGGGCCGGTCGAGTCACTGAAAGAAAGCTGGCGCATCACTAAGGGCAACAAGTGGCGCGTCTTCCTACTTGGGCTGGCCTTGCTTGGCGTCAACCTGCTTGGCGTAGTAGCACTCGGCATCGGCCTTCTCGTGTCTGTTCCGATCACCTTAGTCGCACTCGTGCACGCCTATCGTTTCCTTCAGGCGGCTGCGGGACCCACCCCCGCGTAAAGCCGCCTCGGCGCCTGCGAAACTCCACGTAGAGTGGAGGCTTGAAATTCGAAGCCCCGCCGGAGCGATCCGACGGGGCTTCGTTCCGCTGTCTGCTGGGAGTGCCGCGCGCTTACTTCTTCTTGCGCGAGTCCTGGCACTTGCCACCCTTGAAGTAGTGGAACTCGCCCTTGCAGGCCTTGCCCTTGTGATGGTGGTGGTGATGCGGCTTGCCGCCCTTCTTGTGGGCAGCGGTTGCCACGGTGGCAGCAGCCAATGGCAGCGCCAGCGCGCAAATTGCGAGTACGATCTTCGACTTCATGGTGTCCTCCCCTACCGATACACGGCTACACGACCTAAAGAACTCACGCGAAGCGGCGAGCATCGCCCGCCGCGCCGCGCCGCTCGAACTACTTCTTCACAGTGCACTTGTTCGCTTTGTCGTCCCACTTGCCCTTGGCCTTGTCGCAATCGGCCTTCGTCTTCGGCTCATCGGCCGCAAACGCGGGAGCCGCGGTGGCGAGCAGAAGGCCGGAGATGATCGCGATGTTCAGAAAACGGGTCGACATGATGAGTTACCTCCCTTGTTTTGGGCATTAAACCTGCCCGAGCCGCGGGAACCTGAGCGGCCTTCTTTTCACGCGTGTGTCGGGCGCTATACTTTTTGGTAAACGGCGCGGTTTGCGCTCGAGGTGCGGCTTCGGCGCATCTGTCACGCTTCAACGCGCGCGATAAGACCGCCGATCGCGCCCCTCCTCATTTTGGACGATAGCGCCCTGCAAAGTGGGCTCGTTTACGACCCTTGAGCACGGTTGTGTGCGCGTGCGGTCACACCGTTGCCGGAAAGGCTGGCCACCTGCGTTGCCCCGCCGTCCGCGAATATGGTATTCCGCAAAAATCCGATTTCCGTCCGGGAGATGATATGCGCCGCGGGACCGCATTGCTCGGCCTTCTGTTTGTCGCCGCTCTGAGCGCCCCCGCGTCCGCCGCCGGCCCCTCGCTGCTGTTCGACGTCTCGAGCGGCAAGGTCCTCTACGCCGAGGACCAGGACAACCAGTGGCATCCCGCCTCCCTCACCAAGCTGATGACGGCCTACCTCGCCTTCGAGGCGGTCAAGAGCGGCAAGCTCGCGCTCACCCAGAAGATCACTTGCTCGGCCGTCGCGAACGCAGAGCCGCCGAGCAAGGTAGGGCTGCCCATTGGCGGCGAGCTCACCGTCGATAAGGCGCTGCAGGCGCTGATCATCAAATCCGCCAACGACGTCGCCATCATGCTGGCCGAGGCGATCGGCGGCAACGAGGGCGACTTCGTCGCCAAGATGAACGCGGCTGCCCAGCGGCTCGGCATGTCGCGCACCAAGTTCGTCAATCCAAACGGCCTGCCGGCCGACGATCAGGTGACGACCGCCCGCGACCTCGCCAAGCTGTCGCGCGCTATCGTCACCGACTTCCCCGAGTTCGCGCACTACTGGTCGATGCCGCAGATGCGCCTCGGCAAGAACCGCGTGCGCTCGCACAACGGGCTCCTCGACACCGTCGAGGGCGCCGACGGCATGAAGACGGGATTCACCTGCGACTCCGGTTTCAACATCGTGGCCAGCGCCACGCGTGACGGGCGTCGCCTCGTGGCGGTTGTACTCGGGGATTCGAGCATCGCGGATCGCAACACCCGCGCCGCCGGCCTGCTCGAGTATGGGTTCCAGCAGACGGGTCTCACCCAGGTTTTCAATACTCAGACCGTCGATAACATGCCGCTCAATCCCTCCGCCGAGGGGGCCAAGAGCGTGCGCGCGAGCATCGAGTCCTGGGCTTGCAACCCGAAGCCGCACATCATCAACGCGCACAGGGGTGGCAAGAAGACCGCGAAAAAAGGCGCCAAGAAAGACAAGGACGCGGTCAAGGCCGCGCAGGCGAACACCGAGGCCGATACGACGACGGGCACACTCCAGACCGAAGTCAAGCCTGTCCTGCGCGCCGAGGAAGAGTAGGCGCCGAAGCGCACGCGCGAGGCGCGATCTCGCGCGGAGACACCTTCAGGCAATCAGCTCGAGCTTGCCGCCGCGGTAGGGGCAGCCGCCGGTCGAAGGCGGCAGCGTCTGCTGGTCCGTCGGCGTCGGTGCGGCAGCGCCGGCGCCTTCCTCCGCACGCGCTCCTGCGCCGGCCGGCAGCGCAAGCACGATGGCCACGGTGAGGCCTGCCGCCAACAGCGTTAATCTCGATCCCGCACGCATCGCTTGTCTCCCGGCTGTATCGAGCTGACGCAGCTTAGCACAATCGGCTCCGACGAAATCCGTTCAAAAGCGCGAGTTGCAGTCTCGTTTTGAGGCAAATCGGCTGGCGCACTTTTTGCTCCCTTCACTACGAGACCATCCCCAGCGACCGCCAGCAACGGGATACGCGACCATGGAAAACATCTGGCAACCTAATCAGGCCATGAACGAGCGTGAGTGCGAGGCCATGGCGGCCATCCTCGAGGCGAAACATGGGCTTCATGCGGCCGAGGTGGCTGACTTCTTCTCGACCATGCACACCGGCTACGGCGATGAGCGCCGCTCGAGCGCCTGGGCGGAGGTCGCCGAGCTCGTGCGCACGCGCGAGCACGATCGGCTCCAGCGGGACTAGCCGCGCAGAAGGGCAGCGCCGACAAACCGTGCACGCGCACCCTCAGGGCCGGAGCTGCCGATGACCCACGACACCTCCATCGCCCCTGCCAACAGCACCTTCGCGTGGCTGAGCGTCAGACCTGGCGTTGCGCAGGCGATCGCCATTTTCAAGGCCGATGGCGAGAAGGCGCGCACCCAGCGCGACGCCGTCACTGCCTTCGGCGTGCGCTGCGCCAGCGCGGCGCTCATCTATCTTTCTCAGGTCGTGCTTGCCCGTTGGATGGGCTCCAACGAGTACGGCATCTACGTCTTCGTTTGGACGTGCGTGCTCTGGCTCGGCGGTCTGGCCGATCTCGGCCTCAGCATTACTTCCATCCGCTTGATACCGCACTATCGCGAGACGGGAGACTTCGCGCACCTGCGCGGATTGATCCGCGGATCGCGCCTCGCCTCTATCGCCGTCGGTATAGCAATCGCAGCCGTGGGCATTGCTGTGCTGTGGCTCTTCAAGCCGCTCGAAGAGCACTACATGCTGCCGGCCTATATCGCGTTCTTCTGTCTCCCGCTCTACGCACTCACGCAGGTGCAGGACGGTCTCGGCAAGGGCTTCGCCTGGATGGGGGTCTCGCTCGTGCCGCCCTACATCCTGCGGCCGATGCTGCTGCTGCTTGCCATGGTGGCGGCACACTTTGCCGGCCTGCCGATGGAGGCGACGACCGCAGCGGGCGCGGCGATTGTCGCGACCTGGGTGGCGGGTCTAATTCAAACGCTGATCCTCAACCGGCGGCTACCGGATGTCGTCCCTTCCGGCGAGCGGGCCTATGCATTCAAGGCGTGGATCCTCGCCGCCCTGCCGCTCCTCGTCATGACCGGAAGCGACCTCACGCTGCAGAGCGCGGACGTGCTCATCGTCTCGCGCTACATGACGCCGACCGACGTCGCCATCTACTTCGCGGCCGCCAAGACGATGGCGCTCATTATGTTCGTGCACTACGCGGTCGGCAGCGCGGCCGCCAACCGCTTTGCCGCGCTCGGGGCACGCGGCGACAAGGAAGCGTTGCGGACCTTCGCGCGCGATGCCGTGCACTGGACGTTCTGGCCCTCGCTCGCCGCCGCCGTCCTGCTGCTGGCGCTCGGCCTGCCGCTTCTGTGGCTGTTCGGGCCGCAATTCGTGCAGGGCTACCCCGTGATGCTGATCCTCGTCGTGGGGTTCCTGTTCCGCTCGTCCATGGGACCGGCGGAGTTCCTCTTGAACATGCTGGGGGAGCACAAGATCTGCGCCGTAGTCCTGGCGACGACCGCCGTGCTCAACATCGCGCTCAATCTGGTGCTGGTGCCCATGTTCGGGCTCATCGGCGCGGCGACGGCGACGTCGGTCTCGCTCGTGGCGGCGGCACTGATGCACTACGTGGTGGTTTGGCGGCGCCTCGACATCGATATCGCGGTCTGGCGCAACTTGCGCCGCCGCTAGGCGCTTACATCGACGCGCCGATCACGAGTGTCCAAAACGACTTGAACTCGGTCTTCGGGTCCTGCACCAGCGCGATGCCCATGTGCGTAGCATCCGGGAGCAGCAGGTTCTTGTTGTGCCCGGGGCTCTCTTTCCACCCGCGCAGCACTTCCTGGAAATCTACCTGCCCTGTGCCAACGTTTTCGGCCGCGAGACGCGCGTGATAGCCGGTGCGCTTGACGCGGTCCCACGGGTTGGAGCCATCGGAGCCGAAGTGGGAGATGCGGTCCCATTGCGCGAGGTCGCGCGAGTGCGCCTTGGCGGCGGAGGTGAGCTCCGCGTTGAGCTGCAGGGGTTTCAAACCCTTGTCGCGGCGATACTGGTTGATGAGGTCGCGCGCCTTCTCAGGATCGAGCGCGGTGTTGGTGTAGTCGCGGTCGGCAAGCGCTCCTGCCGGAGCGCGCTCGAAGGAGCCCATCGGCGCCTTGTCGTCGAGCTTGGCAACGCGCTGCGGAGCAATCGATTCCGTCGTGTCGGCTCGCGGATCCGCGCGCCGCGTCGAAGGTTCGCCGCCGAGGGCAACGCTCTCGACAGCCGGCGCCGACCGCACCGAGGTGGTGTCGGATGAATCGGCGAAGCCTGAGCTTATGGAGGTCGAGCCGAGACTGCACGCCCCCAGAAGGACGGCCAGGGCGGCAGAGATCGCGACGCGGTACATACGAGCTACTCTCGCTTGCAGAAGCGCGGTACACCCATTCATCATCGCGAAAACCCGTTAACTCGCCGTTAATGCTAAGGAGCTGCAACAACTCGTCCGAAAGCGGGAAGGCGAATCCCGCAAACCCCGTTCACCATATCCCCCCAACATGGTGTCGCCATTTTGACGCGCCTGCGGCGAAAGCCGGGCGTGGATCGGATTTGGCTTAGCGCAGCGACGAGTTAAGTGGGCTCGTCGTCGCCGCCTCTTGGAAGTCGTCGCCAACTCACCCAAACTCCGCCGCGAGCGGCCGGTGATTCGCGCGTCCGGCTCACAAGCCTCGAGCCTGAGGAGACGCGTTGTATGTCGCTCTTTCGCCGGCAAGCGCGTGCGCAAGCACAGCCCAACGCCGACCGCGACCTCCTCGACGATCTCCTGCTCGTGCGTATCATTTGCGCCGGCGGGGCGACGCGGCCTCAGCTCGTGCGCGACCTCGGGCCCTTGTTTGCCAACAAGCTTTCACCGGCCGAGTGGCGGGTCCGCACCGAGGCCGCGCTCGCTCGACTTGCCGATGGAACTCATCTGCGCGAGAACCGCGGGCGATACCGTACAAGCGAGGAAGGGGCGCTGTTGGTCGCCCGCTTCCTCGGGGAGAAAGAGGCGCGCGCCCGGGCCTGGAGCGAGCAGCGCGACCTCTGGCTTGTCGCCAAGGCGCTCGGCGTGGACGCAACCAAGCCCAGCCTCCGCAAGGCACTGACGCGGCCGGAGGGATTGAGCGCGCTCATCGTACAGAAGGCCTTCGGGCTATCACTGCGTGAGGCGCTGTCGCCGTCGAAGCTGCGTACCGCGCTCGCGCTCGTAGCCCAGGAGAGCGCGGCCGGGAATGGCAAGGCGCCGAGGAGAACCGGCGCGCTCTCAACCGAGGACAGCCGCAAGCTCGCCGCTCAACTGTTGCAGAGCCCGCGAGATTTTTCCACCGACGCCCGCCTCATTGCGGCGCTCAGCGCCGAGCAAGTGGGCGCCGCGCGCCCCGAGATCGAGGTGCTACGGCTCGGGCTTCTGCGCCGGCTCGCCACGCCGCACGAGGAGCCCCGCCGCGAAGTCCCGGCGCTGAAACGTGCTGCACCCGTGTCGGCAAAGGGCCCCCAGCGCCCTGGTCTGGCGCAATTTTCCGCCGGTGTGCTCACCGCGGCACGCTCCCATGCCGAGGGCTGGCCAGGCAGTCGCAAGGCGTTTATCTCTCAGGTCTGGGAAGCGATTCGCACGTCGCACCCGGAGTGGGGTCTCTCCGAGATCGAGTTCAAGGACATGCTGGCCGGCGCCCATCGGGCGGGTCAGCTCGTGCTGGCCAGCGCCGACCTCAAGAACAAGCGCGACATCAAGGAGTTCGAGGACTCGGCGATTCTCTACAAGAACACGGTCTGGCACTTCGTGCGGGTCGAGGATTAGGACGTCGATGCAGCAGCAAGAAGCACCCGCCCAGATCGGCCGAGCCGAGACCTCCCCCGACAAGCTTGTCGCGGCCTTCGAGCATTCGATCACCTGGGAGGACGATATCTGGCACGCCGACCCGGTCGACGTGGCGGAGGTGCATGCAAAAGCACGGCGCAAGTTCACCGACTTGCTGGCGACCATCAACTCGGGCCGCGGCGCCGGCACGCAGGACCGCATCCTGCTGTTTCACGGCCAGTCGGGCGCCGGCAAGACGCATCTCTTGCGAGCATTGAGAACCACCGCGCATCGCAGCGGCACGGCCTATTTCGGCTACGCGCAGATGACGCCTGACGTCGCCAACTATGCCGACTACTACCTGCGCCGGCTCGTGCACTCGCTCGAGAAGCCCTACGACCCCGACCGCTCGGGTGAGAGCGCGCTCTCCCGCCTTACCACACGTCTCATGGACGACGCCGCTGTCGTCGCCGAGAAAGATCTGGAAGCGCTGCGCGAGGCGACCCTCGACGACGGCAAGCTCTCGACGCTCGTGCTGAAGCTCGCCGATCAGATCGTCTCGAGCCCGAAGTACGCCGCGCAAAGCCTCGACATCAACGTCGTGCGCGCGCTGCTGTATCTGGAACGCCGCGATCCGCGCATCGATCAGCGCGTGCGCCAGTACCTCTACGGGCGCCCGCTCACCGCGCTTGCACATCAGGCGGTCGCCGCGCTCGACCCCAACACCGGCGAGGACCGCGCCTTCGAGATCATCGCCGCGCTCGGCTCGCTGATGTGGACGGTCGACCGCGCCGCGCTCGTCTTCTGCGTCGACCAGGTCGAGGACCTGCGCTTCTTCAACGATGCCGAGGAGCGCTTCCAGCGCGCCGTGCGCGACCTCATCCAGATCGCCAACCGTCTGACCAACGCCATCCTCATCATCTCCTGCCTGGAGGACTTCTACGGCCAGGTGCGCGGTGTGCTCGCCCAGTCCTACATCGACCGCATCGAAAAGGCCGGCCCTGTCGCGCTCTTGGCAAGCCGCACGCCGGAGGAAGCGCGCCTCATCATTTCCAAACGCCTCCAGCACATGGCCGCGTCTGCAGGCACGGGCTACTCCGATCCGGCCGCTTATTTCGGCCCGCAGTTCTATGAGGAGTTCGCCGGCCTTTCGACGCGCCGCCTGCTCGAGCACGCCTATACGCGCCTGCGCTCCAAGACCGGCATCGCGACCGAGGAGCCTGAGCACGCCGAGGAGGAGCGCGGCAGTTTCGTATCGCGGCTTGCGGCCGCTCTCGGCTTGGGCTTTCCCGGGGATCAGCCCGAGGCTCCGGCCGAGGTCGACTACCGCGAGATGTGGGAGAGGTTCCAAAACGCGTCGGAAGCCGAGATCCCGTCCGACGAGGGCGAGCTGCTCGATATCCTGTCCGGCGCGCTTCTCGTGGCCCGAGAGGAATGGCCCGGCGCCATCGAGATCACCGCGCTACGCCAACAGCTCAACGAGGATGTCCCCGTCCTCGACCTGCGCCTCAAGCACAAGAACGGCCTTGCCTCGGATGCGCGCGTATTCCTGTGCAACCGTCCGACGCAGGGTGGCGGGCTCAAGCGCCAGCTCGACAAGGTGCTATCCGCCATGGACGGCAAGAGCTGCTTCATGCTGCGCGCGTCCGACTTCCCGCCCAACCGCAAGAACCAGACGGCGCAGGCATTCCGCAAGTTCCGCGATGGGGGCGGACGCCAGTTCCTCGTGCCCATCCCCGGGTGGGAGCGCATGATGATGGTGCGCGAGTTCTTCAACCATCATCGCAACGACCCGGGTTTCCTTGCCTGGTTCGCGCAGGCGAAGCTTCTCTCTAAGCTTGCGCCGCTCGCCCAACTGCTGCGGCTCGACCTCCTCGGCTATGGCGTGGCAAAGCCAGCGGTGGCGGACGCCTCCGACGGCAAGGGCGGCGTGCGGCGCAAGGCCAACGGCGCCAATGGCAACGGTGCCCACCACGAACCGGCGAATGTCGAATCGGCGCATGTGAACGACAGCGCCGAGGCCGTGCCCGAAGAGGACGAGCTGCCGCTCTCCGTCATCCTCGACGAGAACGGCGGCCCCCAGGCCGGCATCCTCGCCGGCCGTGAACTCACCGGTGCCTCGCGGGCCGTGACCCTCAACAAGGACGTGCTCAAGCGCCATGCCGCCGTGCTCGGCGGCTCGGGCTCCGGCAAGACCACCCTCGCCCTGTGCCTCATCGAGCAGCTTCTGCTACGCGGCATCCCCGCCGTGCTCATCGACCGCAAGGGCGATCTGTGCAGCTACGCCAACCCGGACGTCTGGCGCGAGAACACCGAGGAATTCTCTGAACGTCGCGGCGAGCGCGAGAAGCTCGCCGACGCGATCGACGTGGCCGTATTCACGCCGGGCCGCTCTTCCGGCCGTCCGATCTCAATCACGCTGCTGCCCAACGGCATCAACGAGCTGCCCGAGCATGAGCAGCAGCTCTTGGCCAATCTCTCTTCTGCGGCGCTCGGCGAGATGCTGCACCTCAAGAACTCGGCGACGCACCAGAAACAGTCCGGCACGCTGTCTGTCGCGCTCCGCATCCTCGGCTCGCGCCACAGCCGCGAGGTGACTCTCTCCGACCTCATCGCGTTGCTCGAGGACGAGGACCCGGAGCTTTCTGATCTCACCCAGCGCATGGACCCCTCCGGCAAGCTGCGCCGCGACCTTGTCGCCCAGCTCGACAGCTTGCGTCACCGCAACTCTGCCCTGTTCGAGGCGGGCGGTGAATCGCTGCGCATGGAGTCGCTGCTGGGTCTCGGCCGCTACGCGCGCGAGGGCCGCACGCGGCTGTCGATCATCTACACCGGCTTCCTCGGAGACAACGAGAACATCCTGTTCTGGGTCTCGCAGTTCCTCTCGGAAGCGCTGCGGTTCTGCCAGCGCAACCCGAACGACGAGTTGCAGGCGGTCGTCATGTTCGACGAAGCCGATCTTTACATCCCCGCGAACGCCAAGCCGGCGACAGCGGAGCCCCTGCAGAGCCTGCTGAAGCGCGCCCGTTCCGCCGGCCTCGGTATGATGCTGGCCACCCAGTCGCCGGGCGACCTCGACTACAAGAGCCGCGACCAGATCACGAGCTGGTTCATCGGCCGTGTGCGCGAGGACACGGCGTTGCGTAAGCTGAAGGCGGCATTCCAGAGCGAGTCCGGCCTCGAGCCGGCAGCCGTTCTGCCGGGCCAGACGGTCGGCGAGTTCCACCTTGTCCAGGAAGGCCTCGTGCGCCCCATGAAGGCTCAGCGCTCGCTCATCCTGGCCGAACAGGTGCCGTTCGACCGCATTGAGCAGCTCGCACGCGAGACGAAGGGTCAGGACGAGCGCCAGCTCAAGCTTTTTGACTTGCCGTCAACCCGAAAGTGATGCGTGCGCGCCACGCGCTAACAGGTTGCTCCAGCAATAGAAGCGGCGCTCGTGCGCGCCGAGGCAGCTCACCCAACTCCTATAGAGTTTTTCCTAACGCGCTCAGCGATTTCGCTTTTTCGCATCTCGGAGTTTAACCGGGTGCGCACTCGAAGCTCACACCGCTTCGCACCCGCGAACCTAAATTGCTGTTCAGTCATGAAGAGTGAGTGTCAACTTCTTTTTTCTGATGTAAATTCATTTGTCGCCGAAATTTTAGAGGGGCTTCGGCGGTGGCTGCGCCGATTGGCTTCTTAGGGGGTGCCGAACAGCGCAATTGAGCGGCGTTAGTGCGGGGTGTGTTATGGTTGCGAAGTCATTCGTGATGGTGGTCCTAGCCACGTTGCTAGGACCAGCGATCGGCGTGGGGTTGTTCGTCCTGTTGCACACTTTGTGACGGACGAGCGGGTCTCTTAGGCACTTGCCGTCGAGCGCCGTAGGGCCAAATCCGCCATAAAGGCTGACTAGGGCATTGGCCATGCGGGCGCTCGCGCGCCGCCATTCCTAGCCTTCGCGGCCGATATGCTAGCCGTAATTCGTGTGCTGACGCGCGCGCTTGAGCTGTTGCTGCTCCTGCCGTTCCGCATCCTGCGCGTCGTGCTCGACCGCATTGCCTTCAACCCCCGGCTGGGGCCGCTCCGCTATGTCGCCAGCGCGGCCACGGTCTACATCCTTTTCGCGCTGACCCTCGTCTATGCGGTGGCGCCGCTGCGAGCCCTCGTCGGCCATTACACGCTGGGCGAGAAGCTGCACTACGACGCCGAGCGCTGGCTCGCCACCGCCATCTACGACGCGCGCGGCAACTTCGTCGGCACCTTCGACCCGCGTCTCGATAGCCTGCGCGACATCAACTACACGGCCGAGGCGATCGACGTCGGCGACTACACCGCGAACCCCGACCACAAGTCGATCCCCGTGCGCGAGGTGCCGGAGCAGTACTGGCAGTGCCTCGTCTATCTGGAGGACCGCAACCTCGGCGGACCGCTCAACCCGTTCGGCATCGACCTCGCCGGCGTCCTGAAGATCCCGCTCTCCACACTGCGCCGCTCGATTCTGGCGCGGCACCCGGTGCTCGGCATCGGCGGCTCGACGCTCGCCATGCAGTTCGTCCGCGTCATCTACCAGACGCCGCCGCACGCAGACGAAGGTGCGCTCACAAAGCTCAAGCGCAAATTCGGCGAATGGTGGCTCGCGCCCGTCATCTACCGCGAGCTGACCCTTGGCGGCGATACCAAGCTGAAGCAGTGGGCCGCGGATCATCTGTGGCTCGCGCAGCGTACGGGCGGCTCGCCGCTACACGGCATCGAGGTGACGAGCCGCATCGTCTTCGGCAAGGAGGCGAAGGACCTTACAGTCGCCGAGCAGTTCGTGCTCGCCTCCGCCGTCAACCGCCCGATCATCCTCCTGCAGGGCAGCGAGCGGCTGAACGAGGTGCGGTTAGACCGTTGGCGCTACCTGACGGAAGTGCGCGCCCGCTCGTGCGCGCAGAAGTTCATCACGGATGAGGCCGAGCAGAAGCAGGTGGTGTTCGACCTCATAGCCATGGCTGGAGGCCCGCCCGACCCCAAGATCAAGCCCAAGCTGCAGCAGGCGCTCGACCGCTACGAGCCGGCCTTGGCGCAGCGCGCGCAGGCCAACCCGGTCATCCGCGCCAATGCGTTGATGCAGGGCGCGCGCTACGGCGTGCGCGAGGAGATGAAGCAGGTCTACGGCTTCGGCTGGCGCGACCACGTGCGCGGCGTGACCACGACCTTCGAAGCCGGCGAGAACCTCGCCTTCGGTCGCAAGGAGGAGGCTCGCCTCGCCGAGCTCGATACGCAGTTCGCCGGAAAGATCGACGCCGGCTACACGCTCGACCCGGCCAAGGTCTCGCCCGAGCGCAAAAGCCCCAACGTCATTGTCGTCGCCGCCAACGCCGAGAGCGAAATCGTGCGCTACTACGAGCAGGGCGAGACGGCGTCCTATTTCGGCTCGCCGTTCGCGCGCAATTCCGCGACCGGTTTCTACGACTCGAGCCGCGAAAGCCGCATGGTCGCATCGACCGGCAAGATCCTCGCGGCCATCGGTATCGCCAACACCATGCGCGATACCGCGCAGACGCTCTACCTCGACACGCAGGCGCCGGCGAAGGGGCTGGAGGACTGCGGGCATGGCAACGAGCGGCGCGGACGCAGGGCGATCGTGACGTTCGCCTGCTCGCTCAACGATCCGCTCATGAACCGCACCGCCCAGGTCGGCCAGGCGCGCATTCGCAAGATCATCGACGCGCTCGGCTACGCCATGCCCCCGCCGGACGCTACCGGCGCGCAGACGCCGCCCTCCACCGCGGTCGTGCTCGGGCTCGTTGCGGCCTCTCCGCGCCGGGTGCACCGCACCGCCGGAGTAGTATTGGCGAGCCTGATTGGCCGCGGCGCCTCCGGCATCAAGACGCCGTCGCTGATCAAGAACTATGACTACGTGGATGCCGCGAGCGCCGCCGCCCAACCCGACGCGGGCCGCATCGTCCCCGACAAGCTGATCCGCCGCGGCGGGCGGCCGCTGCTGCGCGCGCTGCTGCAGGCGCCGCTGTGCTACCAGACCGGCGGCAAGCCGACCGGCACGCTGAAGAGCCTGTCGGCATGGTGCGCCTCGCGCCATCCCGGCTTGCGGCTGCATTTCGCCAAGACCGGCACGCAAGTCACGAACGATCCCGATGCCACGGTCGACGCCTGGATCGCGGGCGGCCTCCAGTTCGGCAACGGCGCCGCCTACTCCTACGTCGTTGTTGTCGGCACGGGCTCGGCGCGCGACCCGTGGGCACACAACCTGCACTCCGCCCAGCTCGCCGCGCCGCTGCTCGAGACATTGCTCATCGATCTCGAAGCCGACGCGAAATCGCATGCGCGGCCCGACCTGCTGTCGCCGGCAGCCCGTGTGCCCGCCGCAGCCTCGCTACCGTCGCGCACGCGCACCGCGGAAGAGGACGTGCGCCGCGACGTCAATCCGAACTGAGCTGCGCACAAGCCGGCTTCCGCCATCGCTGCGCCGCACTGGCGACAAAAACCGCGCTTACCTACGGAAGCGGATCACTAAAAAAACCGGGGCTGACGGACGACACTGAAAGCGAGAAGAGGCGTTTCGCGCATTCGGTGGGGGAAGCGGTCCCGCACGTTCATCGTGCCGGCTCGACGAACCTGCTTTGCCGCGAGAAGTTGAGCAGGGCACCATGGCGTTGAGGTCGGGCACGTCGCGGACGCGTACCAAGGACAGATTGAGCGCAGCGGGGGATTGGGCCGACGACTGGTCCGAGCCCGAAAAGCCGCAGCGCGACTGGAAGAAGCTATTCCTCATCGGTGGCCTAGCTGCACTGTCGTGGGTCGCGACCTACGTCGGCATGCTCGAGCTCATCAAGTCGAACATGGGCGACCTGCCACTCCTCCACAAAATCATCATTGGCTTCTCAGTCGCGATGCTGATGACGATGGTCGTGTGGCTGCTCGACCAGATGTTCTCGCCCATCGACTGGTTCACTAGGCTGACCTATGTCGGCGGCTACATCTTCCTGACCATCATCTCCGTCGGGTTCGGCTTCGGCTTCTATTGGAAAGTGCTGGAGAGCCGCGCGGAAGCATCGCGCTCCGCCGAAAGCGCCGTCGGCCAGGTGCAATCCTCGCTGCACGGCGCCTCGACGCGGCTCGAGCAGTTCCAGGCGACGCTCCTGCAGCTCTCGGCGATTTCCACCGAGAAGGCCGAGATTGAGCGCAACAAGGGCACGTCCTGTCCCAACAGCTCGCCCGGCGACGGTCCCCGCCGCAAGATGCGCGACGAGGACGCCGCCCGCTTCACATTCGCCTCCGACTTCGTCAAGGCGCGCGTCACCGCGGTGAAGGGCGACATGGCGGCGCTCGATACCGAGCTCGCCAAGATCCTTGCCGACGACCCGGCGATCATTGACGCCAAGAGCGGCACCCGCAACGAGTTCATGCGCGCGCTCGGCCGCAAGCTCGACCTTACCGTGACCGGCTTCAACGCCTTCCGCACCGATCCGCAGCTCAGACAGATCCGCGCCGACCTCGCCGACCGCGCCGGACGTACGACGCTCGCCGACACCCACGGCGGCACGATCGCGTGCCCCGACCCGCAGTTGCAGGTCGCACTGCGCGGCGTCGTCGCTGCCATCGACCAGCTCCCCAACCTGGAGAAGCCGGAGATCGCCGCGGTGGAGGGCTCGGAAGCGACCATCGAAGCCTTCCGCCGGCTGACCGCAACCTTCTACGGCCTCCTGTCCTTCAAGCTGCCCCCATCGGCCGACGAGCTGCGCGAGCTGCAGCAGAAGGCGGTACAGTCGATCGAGAACCCCTCCGCCGTGCACGCGCTCAACGACCAGGCCGCGGGCCTGTCGAAGCGCGACTACATCCCTCTCGGCGTCGCCGTATTCGTCGACCTGTGCCTGCTGCTGGTGTCCATAGGGCGTCCGATGAACCGCTTCGTGGCGACCCGCCAACGCATGATCGAGGCCGAGCGCGGGCCCGTGTTCCCGATCCTCTCCCGCTTCAGCGAAATCCACGACCACGAGGAGATGCGGCGCACGTTCGATGTGTTCCGCGAGGTGATCTTCGAATCGGGCGGCACCTACTACGTCGCCGTGCCGCTCAACGCGCCGCGCGGCCACCCCGAGCGCGAGCGACTGCGCCGCGACGCGCAGGCATTGACTAACCTGTGCTACGCGCTCGAGGGCCAGGGCGTGCTCGCGCGGCCGTGGAAGCTCGCGCCATCGCTCGTTGCGCGCCGCAAGCTGCGCCGCCAGGGCAGCAAGTTCATCGAGTGCTACCGCGACCAGCAGCTGGCGCCGATGCCGCGCGCCTGGCGTGGGTTGAAATCGCTGTTCGTCACCGATCGCGCGCAGGATGAGCAACCGGCGTTCCGCATCTATGCGTTCAAGAGCGGCGCGTGGCCGGAGCTGATCCTCGGCGCCGTCATGGGAGCCGCGAGCCGCATCGAGGCGGAGCGGCGGCGCAATCCTCCGGTGACGGAGGTGCGCGAGGAGCCAACCGGGCGCTCACGCGAGACCGACGATTTCTATGCCGACCTTGCGCGCGAGCAGGCACGCATGGCGGCGCAGGATGTTGCCGCCGAGACCAGGCTACCGGGTCTCGATGAGACGGCACCGTCCACGCACGACCGCGGTCACAATGGCACCTTCGCCTACCGGCCGGCTGAGCGCCCGAACCTGGACGGCAGCCCGCGCGCACCGCGCCGTTCGGCGGCAAACGGTGCCGCAGCGGCCGACCTGCGTCCAACCGGCGGCGAGCTGCGGCCGGCGGGCTCGCTCGGTGCGGCAGCCCCGCGGCCAAACGGCCACTACCGCAGCCAGTTCGGCACCTACGCCAACCAGGCGCAGGCCGAGTTCGCGAACTTCGATCCCATCGACGACGAGGATAGCGAGATCACGGTCGTCGCAGAGGCCGCCAACGGCAACACCGGACCTGTCGACAGCGACCGCAAGCCGGCCGAGCCGCCGACCGAGGTCATCGTGGTGCCGTTTCCGTCCCCGCGTGCCGCGGTCGCCGCTCCGAAAGCGCAAGATCCGCTGATCGGGCGGCTGACGACGGCGCTCAACGGAAGCGACGACGCGACGCTGAAGCCGGGCCCGAGCATAGGCGTCGAGCTGCGGCGCGAGACGGCGACGTTCACGGTTCCGGTGAGCCAAGCTTCGCTGCCGGCGGCACTCGCCAAGCTCACGGGCGCGACCCTCATAGCCGAGGAGCCGGCTAGCGCGCCTCAGCTCGATGGTGCAGCGTCTCCGCACGAGACGATCCATCTCGGCGGCGAATCACCCACCGAAACGGCCCTCATTGAGGACCATTCACAGCCGACCAAGAACGCAGATTTCGAGCCGCCGCTCGTCCTGCGCAGGATGGTGGAGTAGCGCGCCGCGAAATGCACCGCAGCAAGCCGCCGGCACAGGCGCGACGGCAATACTTGATTAACCCAAATGACACCTTAATGGCGCAGACGATCAACGACTCGGGCGACTTCCATTCACGCCCGGGCAACAAGGGGACCTCGGACATGCCTGATACTTCCTCGCGACTCCTGGAAATGTCCATTAGCGAGAAAGTGGCGAAGCTGAGTGCGTTTATTGCAAGCGACATCGATACCCGTACCGGACGCGGGCTCTACGCCGCCGGCGGCGGCTACCTCCTGATTGCACGTTCCCCCGTAAGTCCCGTTGCCATTGCCTTGCGCGACCACGCCAGCAGCCTCGCCAGGTCCGGCATCCGCATCCGCGCTGTCTTCTGCGAAGTCGAGCTCGGCCAAGGTGCGGCGACCGTCGCGGCGGCGCCGTTCGCGCTGCCGAGCGAGTGCCGGATCGCCCGCGACCCTCGCCTGCTGTCCGCACACGAGCAGCTCGTGCTCGCTCCCGACCGCGCCTGGATCGGCGACAGCATGCGCCGCGAGCCGTCGAAGCGCGACGCCTATGAGAGCTTTGCGGCAGGGTGCGCGGAAACCGCGACGAATGCGGCCCGCTCGTTCGAGAAGATCTGGCGCGCGTCCGCACCGGTACGCTCGGTTCCCGTGCTGCCTCCGAAGCTCGCCCCGTGCCTGACAGAGATGCCGGGAAGCGCGCTCGACCACCCCGAGTCGCCGCGCCGCCAGTAGCGCCGGAGCGAGCCGCTCAGAACGAGGCGCATCGTTTCGTTCTCATTTGCCGCAATTCGTCGCTTTCATTTGAAAGGGGCCGGTCAGCGACCGGCCTCTTTACCTTTTGTCCCACCATCAATTCTCCCAACCCGCCAAATAAGGCCGCAACGAGCGGAAAGCCGCGATACTTACCTGGTTATCGCCGCTGTTAGCCCGTTGGGCTCCGATGGCCTTCACCGCGACATCGGCGACTCCGATAATGCCGGCAGACTGTCCCCGGCATCGACCTTTCAAAGGTGGCCCCTATGCGGTTCCTCGCGCACGCTCTCCTCGCACTCGTGTTCGTTCTCCCGATAGCTTCGGCATCCGCGCAGGACGCCGCGCAGCCACACCCCTTCGCGCATGCAGGCGTCGCCAAGGATGGCGAGCGCTACGAGGCCTACCTCAAGGCCAACTGGAAAGCCGCAGGCACCAAGGCGACGGAGCTGCGTCAGACGGGGGAGAAAGTGCTCGGATCCGATCCGCGCGCAGCCTCGCGCAACTTCGCAGCGGCCGTCGTCTCCGACAGCCAGGACGTCGATTCGTGGATCGGGCTCGCGCGTGCGCTGCTCGCCATCAAGGTCGACCCCGACAAGGGCAACGAGCGCTACGACCTGCCGGTGAATGCCTCGGGCGCGGCTTACATCGCCTACCAGCGTGCACAGGATGACGGCCACAAGGCGCGCGCGCTCGCCGTGCTGGGCGATGCGCTCGAGCGCCGCTCGTTCTGGCGTCCCGCCATCGATGCGCTGAAGACCAGCCTCGTGCTCGCCGACAACAGCAAGGTGCGCGCGACCTACGAGAAGCTGCGCACCGAGCACGGCTTCCGCATGGTCGACTACAAGGCCGAGTCGGAGGCCGCCACTCCGCGTCTCTGCCTGCAGTTCTCCGAGACCCTGTCGCACGAGCAGGTCGATTTCGCGAAGTTCGTCTCGGTCGACGGCAAGGACCCGCAAGGCGTCTCGGTCGAGGGCGAGCAGCTCTGCATTGACGGTCTTGCGCACGGCGAGCGTTATCAGATTCAGCTCCGCGCCGGGCTTCCCTCCGACATCGAGGAGAACCTGCAGAAGAGCATCGAAATCGCCGTCTATGTGCCCGACCGCAAGCCGTTCGTGCGCTTCTCGGGCAAGAGCTACGTGCTGCCGAGCCGCGGCCAGCAGGGCATCCCCGTCGTCACCGTCAACACCGCGAAGGTCGAGGTCGAGGTCTATCGCATCGGCGACCGCAACCTCATCGGCACGCTCGACAGCGGCGACTTCCAGCGCCAGCTCTCCAGCTACGAGATCGAGACCATCAAGTCGCGCACGGGCGAGAAGGTCTACACCGGCGAGATGGACGTGCCCCAGAAGCTCAATGAGGAGGTCACGACCGCGCTCCCCGTCACCGATGCCGTCGGTACGCTGAAGCCCGGCGTCTACGTCGTCATCGCCAAGCCGACCCAGAAGTCGAAGGAGGAGTACAACGCCGAGGCCACGCAGTGGTTCATCGTCTCCGACCTTGGCCTCACCGCCTTCTCCGGCGATGATGGCGTGCACGCCTTCGTGCGCTCGCTCGCCGACGCGACGCCGACCTCGGGCATCAAGGTCAAGCTGATTGCGCGCAACAACGAGGTGCTCGGCACCGCGCAGTCGGACGCCAGCGGCTACGCCAAGTTCGACTCCGCGCTCGCGCGCGGCGAAGGCGGCCTGCGCCCGGCGCTGCTCGTGGCGGAGAGCACGGGCGGCGAATACGCCTTCCTCGATCTCACCTCCAACGCCTTCGATCTCACCGACCGTGGCGTCAAGGGCCGCGAGGCTCCTGGCCCGCTCGACGGCTTTCTCTATACTGAGCGCGGCGTCTATCGGCCCGGCGAAGAGGTGCACCTCGCGGCGATCGTGCGCGACAAGGCCGGCAAAGCCGCGAGCCTCCCAGTCACCGTCATCGTGACGCGCCCCGACGGCGTCGAGCACCGCCGCATTACGCTCCCCGACGCCGGCCTCGGAGGCCGCGAGCTCACGCTGCCGCTCGGCGCTTCCGCCATGACCGGCACTTGGCGTGCCAAGCTGCACGCCGACCCCGAAAGCGAGGCGATCACACAGGTCTCCTTCCTGGTCGAGGACTTCGTGCCTGAGCGCCTCGACCTCAAGCTCGAGCCGCCGGCGGCCGCGCTGTCACCCGATGAGCCGCAGACCATCAAGGCGTTCGGCCGCTATCTCTACGGCCCGCCCGCGGAAGGCCTTGCGATCGAGGGCGACATCGTCGTGAAACCGTCGAACGCCGGGGTTGAGGGGTTCCCCGACTACCCGTTCGGCCAGGCCGACGAGAGCATCGAGCCCGTACGCAAGTCGCTCGACCTCGCCGCCGTCACCGACGCGAAGGGTAACGCCGACATCGCCGTGAGCCTGCCGCAGGTGCCGCACACCGCGCGGCCGCTTGAAGCCAACGTCAACCTGCGCCTGCGCGAGACGGGTGGCCGCACAATCGAGCGCAATGTGACGATCCCGGTCGACCTCAAGGAGGCGCGCATCGGCATCAAGTCATTGTTCGACGGCAAGGACCTCGACGACAACCAGGCGGCGAGCTTCGAGGTCGTCTTGCTCGACGACAAGGGCAAGCGCGCAGCTGCACCCAAGCTCGAATGGCAACTCGTGCGCCTCGACACCAACTGGCAGTGGTACCGCCGCGACGGGCAGTGGAACTACGAGGCCGTCACTCTCACCCGCAAGGTCGCGGACGGGACGATCGCTACTGCCGCAGACGGCGCCCCCGCCAAGATCGAAGCCCGCGTGACCTACGGCCGCTATCGGCTCGAGGTCCACAGCCCAGAGGCAAACGGACCCTCCGCCAGCGTCGCCTTCAACGCGGGCTGGTACACGGCCGCGAGCGAATCCGACAGCCCTGAGATCCTCGACGTCGCTCTCGACCACGCCAACTACAAGCCGGGCGATACGGCGAAGCTGCGCATCGCGACGAAGCAGGGCGGCAAGGCGCTTGTCGCCGTGCTGTCGGGAGGCCTCATGTCGATGCAGGAGATCGAGGTCCCCAACGGCGGCGGCGAGGCAAGCGTCGCCATCGGCAAGGACTGGGGCGCCGGCGCCTACGTCACCGCCATGCTCTACCGGCCGCTCGATGAATCCTTGAAGCGGATGCCGAGCCGTGCCATCGGCGTGCAGTACCTGCAGCTCGATCAGTCGGCCCACACGCTGAAAGTTGCGCTCGATACTCCGGAAAAGATCAAGTCGCACACCACGCTCACGGTGCCGGTCAAGATCACAGGCCTGGAGGCCGGCGAGGAGGCTCGCGTGACGCTCGCCGCCGTCGACCTCGGCATCCTCAATCTGACGCGTTACCAGGCGCCGGCGCCGGAAAGCTGGTTCTACGCCCAGCGGCGCATGGGACTTGAGATCCGCGACTTCTATGGCCGCCTGATCGACGGCATGCGGGCGGAGCGCGGCACCCTGCGCTCCGGCGGCGACGGCGATGCCGGCGCTATGCAAGGCAACCCGCCCGTGGAGGCCACGGTCGCCGAGTTCTCCGGCATCGTCAGAGTCGATGCCGACGGCACCGCCAAGGTCGAATTCGACATGCCCGACTTCAACGGCACCGTCCGCGTGATGGCGGTCGCCTGGAGCGGCGACAAGCTGGGCCATGCGCAGAGCGACGTCATCGTTCGTGACGCAGTGGCGCTCACGGCCTCCGCTCCGCGCTTCCTCACCCTTGGAGACGAAGCCCGCCTCGATGTCGCCGTGCATAATGTCGAAGGACCGGCTGCGGCCTACAAGCTCGAAGTGGACAACGGCACCACGACCGTCTCCAGCGCCTCGCTCGACCTGAAGGCCGGCGAGCGCCGCTCCGAGCACGTCAAGATCAAGCCCGAGGCCGTCGGGCAGATCACCTATGACGTGCATGTCACCGGGCCTGAGGGTATCGCGGTTGAGCGCCATCTGACGTTCGACGTGAAGCCGCCCGCGGGCGACATCAAGCGCACCACGGTCACAGCGCTTAAAGCCGGCGGCGGCAACATAACGCTGTCCTCCGCGCTGGTGGCGGACATGATCGCCTCGCGCACCAAGGTCAACCTGAGCGTCGGCCCGACCGCGTCCATGGACGTGCCCGGCCTGCTGACCGCGCTCGACCGCTATCCGTACGGATGCGCCGAGCAGACGGTGAGTCGCGCCCTGCCGCTCGTCTATGCCAACGCGGTGGCCGGCCAGCTCGGCATCGCGCCGGACAAGGAGATCAAGGAGCGCGTGCAGAAGGCCGTCGACCGCGTCTTCGAGATGCAGGATAGCTCCGGCGCCTTCGGTGTCTGGGGGCCATACAGCACCGATTTGTGGCTGACCGGCTACGTCACCGACTTCCTGACGCGCGCCAAGGAGCAGGGCTTCAACATCAATCCGCGGGGCTTCACGCAGGCACTCGACCGGCTGCAGAACTTCATCGCCTATGCGGAGGACTTCCAGAAAGGCGGCGAGGACCGGGCGTACGCGCTCTACGTTCTCGCCCGCAACGGCCGCGCGCCGATCGGCGATCTGCGTTACTACGCCGACACACGCATCGACCGGTTCTCGAGCCCGCTCGCCAAGGCGCAGCTCGGCGCCGCACTGGCGATGATGGGCGACAAGACGCGGGCCGAGCGTGCGTTCGCCGCCGCGCTCGACTCGCTCGGCGAAAGCGCTCCGACCGATACTTACGTCTATCGGGCGGATTATGGTTCCGACCTGCGCGACAGTGCTGCGCTGGTCACGCTCGCGGTCGAGACGCGGATGGCGAACGTCGAGACGCCGAAGCTCGTCAACGTGATCTCCAAGGCCTACCTCTCCCGCGAGTACACCTCAACGCAGGAGCAGGCATGGATGCTGCTGGCGGCGAACGCGCTCGCCGATCAGGCGAAGGCCGGCAAGCTCGTCGTCAACGGCGCTCCCGTGCAAAGCCCGCTGTTGCGGTCGATGACGGCGGAAGCGCTCGCCAAGACGACGCTGTCGGTCGCCAACGAGGGAGACGAGCCGGTCGATGCGGTCGTCACCGTCATCGGCGCCGCGCTCACGCCCGAGCCGGCCGTCTCCAAGGGCTTCACCATAGAGCGCAGCTACTACACGCTCGATGGCAAGCCCATCGACCTCAAGAGCGCCACCGGCGGCAACGGCACCGTGAAGCAGAACGACCGCTTCATTGCCGTGGTCAAAATCGAGGCGAAGGAGCCTGGCGGCCGCGTGTTGCTCGTCGACCGGCTGCCGGCCGGCTTCGAGATCGAGAACCCGCGGCTCGTCGAGAGCGGCGACGTCAAAGCGCTCGATTGGCTCAAGACGAGCGTGCGGCCGGAGCACAGCGAGTTCCGCGACGACCGCTTCGTCGCGGCGTTCAACCTGACGAATGTCCCAGCCGCCGAGAGCAGCGACGCAAGCAACGCGAACGACAACGAAGGCGACGCCGCCCCAGCAAAAGGACCGGCCGCGTCGGCTACGGTTGCCTACATGGTACGCGCGGTGACGCCGGGTGCCTTCGTCCACCCGGCGGCAACGGTCGAAGATATGTATCATCCGCAACGGTACGCGCGCTCGGCCGCAGGCAAGCTCACGGTAGCCCCCAGCGAGTGAGGAACTACATGCGGGCTGGGCTCAGACAAAAATCTCCCTCCCCCCTCGTGGGGGAGGGCCGAGTCGAAGAGGGGGGCGGGGCCGCAGCCATGGCCTCCGTTTCCGTGCGACGGCGACGGGCGCTGCTCTGGATGGCCGGAGGGCTCGCGGCCGTCATGCTGCTGATTGGCGGCGGCATAGCTTCGCTCAACGCGGCCGTCGACCGGCTCGGCGTTCCACAACTTGCCGGCGTGAGCCAGGTCTCGGTCTCCGTGCTCGACCGCCACGACCGCCTCCTGCGCGCCTTCACGACGCCGGAAGGCCGCTGGCGGCTCCCGCTCGAAGCCGACGAGGTCGACCAGCGCTACCTCGCCATGCTCATGGCGTTCGAGGACAAGCGCTTCTACCGGCACCGCGGCGTCGACTTGCGCTCGCTCGCGCGCGCAGCCGGACAGCTCGTCCGCCACCGCCGCATCATCTCAGGGGCCTCCACGCTCACTATGCAGGTCGCGCGCCTGATCGAGGGCAAGCATGAGCGCACGGGCAGCGCGAAGCTGCGCCAGATCATGGGCGCGCTGCAGCTCGAGCGCCACCTTTCGAAGAAGGAGATACTCGCTCTGTATCTCCGCCTTGCTCCCTTCGGCGGCAACATCGAGGGCGTGCGTGCTGCCTCCCTTGCCTACTTCGGCAAGGAGCCGCGTCGGCTGTCCGTCGGCGAGGCCGCATTGCTCGTGGCGCTGCCCCAGTCGCCCGAGCAGCGCCGCCCCGATCGCAACCCGAAGGCCGCGCGTGCCGCCCGCGACCGCGTGCTCGAGCGCGCCGTCGGCGCCGGCGTGATCTCCGAGGGCGAGGCGACGCGCGCCAAGCTCGAGCCTGTCCCGACGATACGCCGCGATTTCCCGAAGCTCGCCCCACACCTTTCGGAATCCGAGGTGGCCCTGGCGCCGGCCAAGATCGTGCACCGGCTGACGCTCGACCGCGACGTGCAGATGGCGCTGGAGAAACTTGCCGAGGAGCAGACGAAGTTCCTGGGCCAGAAGCTGTCGGCCGCTATCCTCGTCGTCGACCACACGACGGGCGAGGTCATCGCGCACGTCGGCTCGGCCGGCTATCTCGACGATGCCCGCTGGGGCGCCATCGATATGGCAACCGCCGTGCGCTCACCGGGCTCGACTCTCAAGCCATTCATCTACGGCCTCGCGTTCGAGGCGGGCCTCGCGCACCCCGAGACGCTGATCGAGGACCGCGCGGTGCGCTTCGGCAATTACGCGCCCAAGAATTTCGACGAGGGCTATCACGGCACCGTGTCGATCCGCGAGGCTCTCGATCAGTCCTACAATATCCCTGCCGTGAAGGTGCTAGCGGCCGTCGGCCCCGGCAAGCTCGCCGGCCGCTTCCGCCGCGTCGGCGTCGAGCCGCAGTTCCCCGACAAGACGCCGCCCACGCTGGCCATGGCGCTCGGCGGCGTCGGCCTCACGCTGCACGACGTCGCCACGCTGTACGCAAGCCTCGCCCGCGGCGGCGAGGCCGTTACCCTCACGCACCGCTTGGGCGAGAAGCCGAGCGCGGCGCAGCTTCTGTTGCAGGGCAAGCGCAAACTGATGCCACTGGCTCAATACGTGCTCTCGCCCGTCGCCGCCTGGTACGTGACCGATATCCTCAAGGACGCGCCGCCGCCGCTCAACGCCAAGGGCGGCCGCTTCGCCTACAAGACCGGAACCTCCTACGGCTACCGCGACGCCTGGGCCGTCGGCTACGACGGCCGCTACACCATCGCGGTCTGGGTCGGCCGCCCCGATGGCGCCGCCACGCCCGGGCTCTCTGGGCGTATTGCTGCGGCACCCATCCTGTTTGATGCTTTCGCCCGATTGGGTGAGAAGCGCGCGCCGCTGCCGAGCCCGCCGCGCGGCGTCGTGCTGGCGACCGGCACCGAGCTTCCCCCGCCGCTCAAGCGCTTCCGCGAGGGCAACACCCTCGATGTCGCGGAAGGCCCCTATCTCGAACCCCGCGTGCTCATCTCGTTCCCGCCCGATCGCGCCGAGGTCGAGACCGAACAGGACGCGCCGGTCCTGTTCAAGGCCAACGGCGGCGTGCTGCCGCTAACCTGGCTCGTCGACGGCGCCCCGATCACGTCCGACCCGCGCGCGCGGCAGGTCGTGTGGCAGCCAAATGGCCCCGGCTTCGTCAAGCTGTCGGTGATCGACGCCAAGGGCCGTGTCGACCGCGTGACCGTGCGCATGAAGTGAACCGCGACGTGAATCTTGGCCGATGCAAGGGAGCGGCGGAGGGGCTAGTCTCAAGATCCCCTCTACGCCGGGAGCGAGCGAAAGCCCGATGACGAAGCACCTGCGCATTGCGATCGCGGCTATAGCGCTCGGGCTCCTACTGTGCGGTTGCGGGCAGAAGCAGGGCAGCGAGCTTCCCACCCTTGGCGCCAAGATCGATCAGACCTCCGTCTCCGGCATCTCCTCTGGCGCCTACATGGCCGGCCAGTTCGAGATCGCCCACTCACACGACGTAATTGGCGCAGCGATCATCGCCGGCGGTCCCTACGGCTGCTCGGAGAGCCTCTTCGCCGACGTGATCCCAGGGCCTGGCACCGCGCTCCTCAACCTGACCAAGGCCATCAACGGCTGCATGCTGAACTCGCTGCAGGCCTTCGGCGTGCCGAACCCGAAGCTGCTCGCCGAGCGTGCGCGGCACCTCGCGGAGCGCGGCAGCGTCGACCCCGTCGCTGGTGTGAAGGACGACCGCATCTATCTTTTCTCGGGCCAGGACGATCACACGGTCGTGCCCGCAATCGTCGCCTCAGCGAAGGAATTTTACGAGGCACTTGGCGTGCCGGCCGCCAACATCGAGTACGTATCGAATATCCCGGCAGGGCACGCGTTCGTCACCGAGGACAAGGGCCCGGCGTGCGATTACTCGGGGCGGCCCTACATCGTCGATTGCCACTACGACCAAGCCGGGGCGCTGCTGAAACAGATCTACGGTCCGCTCAACCCGCGCTCGGCGGAGCCGACCGGCACCTTCCTGGTGTTCAACCAGAACCCGTTTACCAAGGACCTCGACACCCCCGGCTTGAGCGACGAGGGTATCGCCTACGTGCCGAGCGCGTGCGCGGCGGACGACGGCTGCCGCGTGCACATCGCCTTCCACGGCTGCGGGCAGAACCGCACATTTGTCGGCGACACCTTCGCGCGCGATTCAGGCTTCGCCCGCTGGGCCGACACCAACAACATTATTGTGCTGTTCCCGCAGACGGCGGCGACCCCGCTCAATCCGCAAGGCTGCTGGGACTGGTGGGGCTACACGGGCCGTGAGTACCTCACCCGCAAGGCCCCGCAGATCGTGGCCGTGCGCCGCATGATTGAGCGGTTGGCGTCCCCGCGCACCCCGTCCTGAGCCCCCGCGTCAACACGGCACACGGAGTTATGACCGTAGTCATTTGTGAGGGTCCGTAAGCGCGCCTAACTTGCGGCTTCAATATTCGCGGGGTCGCCGCGATGCTAAAGTTAACGAGACGGGCAAAGGGGGGATTTGCCGATGATAAACAGTTTTACGTTTACCCGGTTTCTGGGCTTCCGCTTCGGGTGTCCACAGCTTTAACTTGCGCTCGCAACACGCTGTTAGACTTTGCTTATCCCCGTTTCTCTGGCGACATAGACGCTGTTGCTGTTAGACCAGCACGCGCCTGTTGTGTTACCTCAGTGTTACCTGGGGAGAGCACAAATGAGCAGGCGGAAGCGCGCCAACGACCTCACGCCGGCCTTCATTAACAGGCTCACGCCGCTACCTCTTGCGAAGTCCGATCAGGCTGTGCGCGACACGCTGCGGCCGGGCCTCTACCTCGTCGTGCAACCATCGGGCGTGAAGAGTTGGAGTGTGCGGTTTCGGAACAGCGAAGGCCGCACGCGCAAATACACTATCGGTCGCTGGCCGGACGTGTCGATCAGCGCCGCCCGCGAAGAGGCCCGACGAGTGATCGAGGCCGCGAGGCTTGGTCGTGATCCCCAGGATGAGAAGCTGCGGCAGCGACGCGGCACTCAGGCGAGCCTCTATCACGCTATCGCTGCCGACTACATCGAGCGGCAGGCAAGACCGAACAATCGCAGCTGGAAGGTCACAGCGCGACACTTGGGGCTGCGCGTCGAACCTGACGAGACACTGCACCCGGTTCCTACGGGCTACTTCACGCGCTGGTCGAAGCGGGCCGTGGGCAGGGTCACGAAAGCCGACGTGCAAGAGCTGATTGACGACGTACGCACGCACAGCGGACGCGTCGCAGCCAACAGGCACCTTGCCGCGCTCAAGGTGCTCTTCAATTGGTGCGTAGAACGCGACATTCTCCCGTCGAGCCCTGCGGCGCACGTCAGGCGACCGGCGAAGGAAGAGGCGCGCGACCGCGTTCTTGAGGACTTCGAGCTGCGCGTCATATGGGCTGCCGCGGGTGACGTGCCGCCGGTTTACGGCGACCTCGTTCGCACGCTGATGCTACTTGGCCAGCGCCCGAATGAAGTTGGTGGCATGCGCGAAGCGGAGCTGTCGGGCGACGTGTGGACAATTCCGGGACCGAGAACCAAGAACAAGCGAGCGCATCAGGTTCCCCTCGTCGGGCTGGCGTGGCAGATCGTGTCTTCGCGACCGCGCCTCAACGGGATGCTCTTCACGGTTAAAGGTAAGAAGCCCATCGCCGCGTCCGCATCGAAAGCCAAGAGACAGCTCGACGAGGCAATCGCTCGGCTACACGGTAAGCCTTTGGCACCGTGGCAACTGCGCGACCTGAGACGCACCGTGACCAGCGGGCTGCCCCGGCTTGGCGTCGATCACCTTGTCGCCGACCGCGCGCTCAATCACAAAAGCGGGGCGCAGTCAGCCATTGCCGCGGTTTACAATCGCCACGCTTACATGACCGAGCGGCGCGCAGCGTTCGAGAAATGGGACGGCCACGTGAAGGGGCTGCTCGCGTAGCGCTGTCGTGGCCAGCAGTTAGAGGGAGACGCGCATGCATTGGGTGCTCATAATTCTGACATTCGATCCGTCGGCGACGATCACAGTTCCGGTCAACGTTGCGATGCAAGAGTTCGGCGACGAAGCGTCGTGCGTTGCTGCCGGCGCCCACACCATTGATGCAATAGGGCAGCTAGAGCCAAAGTATGCGCGCGGGGTGAAGATGCTCTGCGAGCAGCAATCAGGCGTGCCGGGCCTTCCACCGCGCGAGTAGAGGGGAGCGAGTGATATGAGCGAAGAGCTGCTGAGCGTTGCGCGCTCTGTCGAAGGAATGACGGCGCACCTGTTGAAGCTCGCGCTCGCGCGGGAGCACTTCGACTAGAGGTACGAACTTCTGACGTACGGTGAGATTGCGATACTGGACGAGATGGTAAAACAAGCGGCTGCAGGCGGGCGCATGTCGATTGTCAAAGCCATCATCGACGCTCCGGAAACACCCAAGACCTGATCGCGTCGTCAAAATCGCAACGCTGTTGGCAACGCACCGTTGCTCTAATCCGTGTACGTTGTTTCTTCACACAAATCAGCGCACTATGAGCCGGTCTTCAACTTGTCTCACAGGAGATCGCTCACATGCTCACCGCACTCGCTGCACACTCGCACGTCACGACGCTGTTGCCGCGCATATCCCTCGAAGTCGATTGGGCCGCCCCGGTTTAGTTCAAATGGCTGCCCGACACCGATTGGTCGGTGTTGTGCCTGGGGCCGGTTTCTATCGTGATCGAACGACCTATCTCGCAGGCTATCTCGCACCGGTTATTTTGAACTGCCTACTAGGCGTAGAAAGCGACCAAAAAAGAATGCCAATTTCCCTGGGGATTGCGTTCTCAATTTGTGTTTTGTCATCACTGCATTTGAGTGTTGACGACTGATCTTCCGGCCCTAACTGGCTGAAATATATTCGGCTTCCGGTCGGCGAATTTGCTTGACGACAAGCAACAGTGATCCCAAATACGAAGAACCCGCGCGCTTCCGGCGTGCGGGTTCTTTGATTGAGGACGAACAATGGAAACAGGCGGCCAAACCTCTGCGCATTATTTGGAGCTTTCGGGGCTCTTTGTCAAGCCCTATCCCCCGTTCATTGTTCGCTTTCCTCAGTCCCAGCCGCCATCCCCGGCCATAACCGGACAGGAAAGCACGACCAATGGAACCACCCAAGCACGCCAACAATGGCGTTGACCCGCTCGACGAGTTTATAGCCCTTTACGTCTGCCCGGTTCACGGCCTCCCCTACGACGAGTGTGGTGAGTGCGAGCGTTGCCGCGCGGCTAAGCGGAGGGCGGCACGATGAGCGCGACCGCAACCAAGGCGAACGACTTTGAAGGGCTGGCCGGTGCCTACTTCATGGCCTGGAACCTCACCGTCATCCCTGTTTCGCCGCTGACCAAGCGACCTCTGATCAAACGCTGGACGCAAATCAAAGAGAACTCGTGCGAGCAAATCCAAGAGTGGCATCGCCAGTTCCCGAATGCCGCCGTTGGTCTTTGCACCGGCGAGCAAAGCCGGTTTTTCACGCTTGATGTTGACAAGGGTGCGGAGCTTCGGGTCACTGCATCAACTCGAAGAGACGCACGGCAAGTTGCCGGCGACGATGCGCGTCGAAACGCCGAGCGGCGGGCGACACATCAACTTCCGCAACCCGGCTGGCGTGCGTCTCTTCAATCGCGCAGGCGACATTCTGCCGGGCATCGACATACGCGGCAACGGCGGGCAAGTGCTCGCCCCGGGTAGCATGCGGGCCAATGGCAAGATTTACCGGCAGCTCGACGATGACTTTGACACGCTGGCCGATCCACCCAAGTGGCTTCTCTTTCTCGGCATGTTCAATAAGAACCAACGCGAGCGGTTAGCTGCTCGCGGCATCTTGTGCGCTGCCGACTTCGGCGATCTGCCGCCCCAACGTTGGGCCGAAAAGGCCCGCGAGCTGCTCAAGCCGGCATCGGCTCGGAGCGGGCCGGCGGGGGAACTCTCGGATGCTCGGAAGGCCGCACTCGTGAGATACGTCAACACCGCTGTTGAGGCCGAACTTGAGAAGCTCGTAACGGAAGCGGCACAGGGCCACCGAGACAACGATCTGCAGAAAGCGGCGACGATCTGTGTCTCTCTCGTCTACGGCTTGCGCGACACCGGCGTCGACGATCACGAGTTTGAAGAGGACGTTTTCGACAAGCTCTGCTCGGCCGGGTCGATGCTCAGCCGGGGAGAAGAGTTCGGCGAAGAGAACGTCCGCGGCAAATGGGAGCGCTTGGTCGACGCTGTTGATCGAGGCACCGTGACGCCGCGCGACTTGTTTCACGTCGGCCTCGACGCTCGTGAGCGAGCTTCAGCTGATGAAGAGTTTGCCGACATTGGAGTGAAGAGCCGGCTCGAGTTTTGCCGTGACATCTCGCTTGCAGAAATTGCAAAGCGCCGGAAGCTGGCTCTTGTCGAAGGGCTCACTATGCCCGGTGACGTGGGCGGCCTTTATGGTCATCCCGGCACGGGCAAGAGCTTCCTCGGCTGCGACCTCAGCTTTCACGTTGCACTCGGCAAAGAGTGGCACGGCAAACGAGTGACACGGGCGCCGGTGCTGTATCTGCCGCTTGAAGGTCGAGACGGCTTTAGGAAGCGAACGAAGGCTGCTGAGCTGAAGCACGGCGATCCTGGCGACTGGTTCGCGATCCAACGGGCTCACGTACTGTTGGCGAAAGGCAAGGCCGGCGAGGAAGGGATTGCCGAAGTGATCGCCTCAGCAAAAGAGCTTGAGGCGAAATGCGGGCAGCCGGTCGGGCTGGTCATCATCGATACGTACGCGCGAGCAATAGCGGGCGACGACGAAAACACTACGTGCGAGGCGATGGCCTACCTCGAAAAACGAGCTGGCGAGATACAGCGGCGAACGGGTGCTGCGGTACTGACGCTCTATCATCCGAACAAGCAAGGCGGCTTCCGTGGCGCCTCGGCTCAGCCTGCCGGCCTCGACTTTATTCTTCGGATCGACCGCAACGGCTCACGGCGCACGCTGCGGGTCGAGAAGGTCAAAGACGGCGAAGATGGCGTTGCGCTGTTCGACTTCGAGCTTGCGACGGTCGAGCTTCCCGGGACGGAAGGCGAGATGAGCTGCACAACTCTGCGTAGATCGCGCAGCGGTAGTCGTTCACGAGCTGAAGCAGGGCAAGAGCGGCGTCGACAGGTTCCATGCTTTGACCCTTACCTGATTTACGCCGGCCTAGGAAAGCGACAGACGGCGAGCGCGTCGTTCCGGGTGATGGACAAGGGCGGCGGGCAAAAGAAATGGCCCGGCGGTGGGGGCCGCTGGGCCGACGAGCACTGAGGTTTGCGGGAAGATCAGCGCCCGCCCAGCATCGAGGGCACGATGCACCTCCAAAACTCGCATGTGGCCGAATGGTTCCAACGCCCGCGCCTCACGTGCCGTTTCCCCTTTGCGCGCTTAAGCGGCTGAGTGCTGCGCGCTTCAGACGTTCAGGGTCGCGCTCGCCTGCGTCGATGGCGCTCATGATCCGAGGGACCATCGCAAGGCGGGCAAGGTGAAGTTCCGAAATTGGCGCGCCGCTCTCTTCGGCCGCCGCCTGTAACACGGTCGCCACGAGCTTTAGCAAGTCAGGGGAGATGGCCATCGCTGGGAACAACGTGCCCGCCGAATGGTTCCCGTCGCCGGTAGCTGGCCGAGCGGGCGCGATTGAAACGAAAAGGACGCTGCTCCGGGGGAGGAAACAGCGTCCTACAA
>JRHI01000152.1_pt1 | contig 76330 bp, 59 predicted proteins | sample 215371 | NCBI WGS metagenome assembly JRHI01 (sample SAMN02929681, study PRJNA255918) | sediment metagenome | biome: cave system; feature: Ice Cave; material: Sediment; isolation source: sediment from deep within a dark volcanic ice cave with no known source of... ... | reverse complement strand
TCCGTGAGCACCTGTCTCAAACTCGTTGACACGCGCCGGAACTCGACGCGAACTTAGCGGTTAAGTTACCTTTTCCACCGCCCAAGGAAAAATAATTGGGTTCGTTTTAGCTCTTGTCGAAATTGAACTGATGGGGAAAACCTACACGGCGGTGGGGATGAGCGGGATGTGATTCTTCATGGAGACTTTGTCGGCGTAAAGCTCGCGGTCGGCGGCGGCAAGTAAATCGACGACGCGATCTCCGGGCGCGTATTCCTTCCAACCGACAGCAAACGATACGGTAAGCGTCTTGCCGTCTACGGCAATGTCAAATGGAGCCAGGCGGACGAGAACATGCTGGATCTGCTCGAGGTTGCAATCCACCAGCAGCAGCAAGAACTCATCACCGCCCCAGCGCACCGCCAGGTCCGAGGCGCGAATCGAGTTGCGCAAGAGTTGCGCAAAATCTTTCAGCACCAGGTCACCGGCCGGGTGGCCGCACGTGTCGTTGATCTGCTTGAAATTGTTCAGGTCCAGCAACACGATGCTGAGGTGGTGCCCGCGGCGTTCGCAACGGCCGATTTCCGCTTGCAAGCGTTGTTCGGCGAACCGCCGATTGTAGAGCCCCGTCAGCGGATCATACATCGCCAACCTTTGGAAAACCTCGGCTTGCACCTGATGTTCGGCCAATTCGCGTTGCAGGTTGCGCAGCCGAAAATGCTGATGGATCATGTAGAAATTGAAGGCCGGCACGAACACGATGAGCACCTGTATCGCCAGCACCAGATTGATTCCGAACAACGTCTTGGTGCCATTCAGGAGCATGGAAACGGCGAGCGAAACGATGATGGCGGTAAGGCCGAGAATGACGACAATCGTGTTCCCCCAAGCCCAAAGATCGCGGCGCTCGATCTTGCGCAGGCTGGCCTGAATCTCGGCGACGCCAAAATCCGGAGCTCCCTGATCGGCTGGGGTAGTGGTATCGCTCATGTGCTTTATAAAGGCTTTCGAAGGTTGCAATCTTAAAGTAAGCCCAGAAGGGGAGACGAACAAGGGGTTTAGGGACGGTGCGTTCGGGGAAGTAACTGAGGTGGCGCTTCCACTCTATTGGAATTCCGATTTTTTCTTGGTACCGTGAAATTATGGAAAATGGAGGAAGGATGGCTGAAAAGAAAAAGAGAAAGGCCGAAATCGTTTCCGAGCTAACTGGAATTATTGTCGAACCATCTTCGCTAGATCCGCAGGCAGGCTCGATGTGTAGCTCAAAATCAAGAGTCGAGACCCTCCTTGAAATGCATAGGTCGTGGGTGCAGTCCTACAGGATAAAATTAGCTGGCAATCCGCAAAGTACGTGATATCCTACTTTCCCTTCCGAAAAGCTACGCAGCGCAACACCCCCTTCCTAAGCGCAAAGAAGGCTCCCATGAATAGAGTAATTGTCGTCTCGAACCGTCGCTTGGCGCATCGGCACAATTTGGCGACGCATCTCAGCTTTCGGGTGCTGGGTTCCAACGTGCCCGAGCAGCGGGCGCAATCGTTGAATGTATCCGCACGAGGCGTTTATTTCGCGACGGACGGGCCGGTGGCAAAAGGCGCTGTGGTACAAGTCCTCGTTAAGATGCCCGAGGAGATTACGGGTAGGGTGGCGATGGAATGGCGCTGCACGGGGCACGTTGTCCGCGTTCTGCCGATACGGTCTGTGCTTGGATCGTTCGGAGTGGGCGTGGGGTTTGATTTTTACGAGATATTGCCCCCTGTGGAGCTGATGACCCACTAGTGCCGAGATAGTCGTCGCGGAGCGCCCTCGGGAGCCTGCGCGCGCTGCGACGGTGAATCCTCGGAAGTTTGCCTGCGTGAGATAAGAAGCTGAAATTGTAATTGGAACGTTGTTCGTCCCGCCGGATTACCCGACCTGCCGAATCAGTTCTCTTCAAGATGTGAAGCATAATCTTGCCGCTAGACCCGCGTACGATTTTCTCAGAAGATAGGGAGGGCTCGACGTAGCTAGAGCCCAAAGATAGCTAGAGTCGAATTGCCAGGGATCGAAGATAGCTAGGGATTGACCCCGAGCAGACTGCCTGGGCGACACCTCACTGACACTTATGCCACGAAACCAATCTGCTGAAGACCGGCGACTAGAAGAATCGCGTCTGCGAAAAGTGCACTGGAAGCGTTGGGGGCCGTATCTTTCCGAGCGGCAGTGGGGAACGGTGCGCGAGGATTACAGCGCGGGTGGAACTGCGTGGGAATATTTCCCGCATGATCATGCGCGATCGCGAGCGTATCGCTGGGGCGAGGATGGGATTGCGGGCATCAGCGACCGCCACCAGTTTATTTGTTTTGCTCTGGCGCTATGGAACGGGCGCGACCCAATCCTCAAGGAGCGCTTGTTTGGATTGACGGGAAACGAAGGCAATCATGCCGAGGATGTGAAGGAATATTACTTCTACCTGGACAATACGCCGACGCACGCGTACATGAAATATCTCTACAAGTATCCGCAGGGGGAGTTTCCTTATGCGCGGCTGGTGGAGGAGAACCGGCGGCGCGGGCGCGATGCTCCGGAATTCGAGTTGCTCGATACCGGCGTGTTCCAAGAGAACCGCTATTTCGACGTTTTCGTGGAGTATGCGAAGGCCGATAGCGAAGATATTTTAATACGGATCACGGCACACAACCGCGGACCCGTGGAAGCTTATCTGCAATTGCTGCCGACGCTATGGTTCCGCAATACGTGGTCCTGGGGACACGACGTGCAGCGGCCGCTGTTGCAGCGCGGAGAGTCTGTGCGGGGAATCGATGCGGTGGAATTAAATGAGCGGACCTACGGAAAGCGCTGGTTGCTGTGCGCCGGAGCATCGCGGCTGCTCTTTACGGAAAATGAAACAAATTTCGAGCGGCTCTTTGGCCAGGCCAACCGCACGCCGTACGTGAAAGACGCATTCCACAATTTTATTGTGAACGGCAAGAAAGACGCGGTGAATCCGGCGGGGCAGGGAACGAAAGTGGCCGCGCACTATCCGCTGCAGATCGGATCGGGAAAAAATATCACGGTGCGATTGCGGCTGACCGACCTCGAGCCGCTGGGGCATCTCGATGATGCGCTGCCCGGAACGATCACTTCGCCGGGACACGCGCAACGGGAAGCCGACGTGCCGCCAACAAACGATTTCGGCGCGGCGTTCGATGCGGTGTTCGCGGCTCGTAAAGCGGAAGCCGATGAGCTGTACGCGCGCCGCGCGCCGCAGGGGCTTTCGGAAGATGCTCGCAACGTACAGCGCCAGGCATTCGCGGGAATGCTCTGGGGGAAACAATTTTATCATTTGAATATGCGCGAGTGGCTGGATGGCGATCCCGCCGGGCCGCCTCCGCCCCCCGGGCATATACGCGGGCGCAATCATGACTGGACACATCTTTATAATGCCGACGTAATTTCCATGCCGGACAAGTGGGAGTTTCCGTGGTATGCGGCATGGGATCTCGCGTTCCACTGCGTGCCGCTGGCGCAGATCGATCCGGATTTTGCAAAAGAGCAGCTCATCCTGCTGCTGCGCGAATGGTACATGCATCCGAACGGACAATTGCCGGCGTATGAATGGGCCTTTGAAGACGTGAATCCGCCGGTGCATGCGTGGGCGGCCTGGCGCGTTTACAAGATCGATCGGCGGGTGCGCGGCGTGGCGGATCGCGCGTTTCTCGAGCGCGTGTTTCACAAAATGCTGCTGAATTTCACGTGGTGGGTGAACCGCAAAGATCCCAAGGGTATGAATATTTTTCAGGGCGGCTTCCTGGGCCTCGACAACATCGGCGTGTTTGACCGTTCCCTGCCGATGCCGCAGGGCGGGAATCTGGAGCAATCCGACGGCACCAGCTGGATGGGCATGTTCTGCCTGAACATGCTGGCGATCGCGCTGGAACTCGCCAAGGCCGATCCTGCGTACGAAGACGTGGCCAGCAAATTTTTCGAACACTTCGTGAATATCGCGCATGCGATGAATTATCGCGGTGGCGAGGACTTCTCGCTTTGGGATGAGGAGGATGGATTTTATTACGATGCCCTGTACATGCCCGGCGGCGGAAAGCACTTTTTGAAAGTGCGATCGATGGTTGGATTGGTGCCACTATTTGCGGTGGAAACGCTGGAGCCGGAAATCGTCGATCGCTTGCCGGGGTTCCAGCGGCGGATGCAGTGGTTCCTGGACAATAATTCCGACGCGCCGCAGCGGATCGATATGACGCAACACTCGGCGCGCGGCGTGCGCAGGCTGCTCTCGCTCGTTAGCCGGCCGCAGCTGGTTCGCGTGCTGGCGAGAATGCTGGATGCCGCGGAATTTCTGTCGCCGAACGGGATCCGCGCTCTCTCGCGATATCACCTGGAGAACCCATACCTGCTGCATATTGACGGCACAACGCATCGCGTGGATTACGAGCCAGCGGAAACGAAAACCGGAATTTTTGGCGGCAATTCGAATTGGCGCGGACCGGTATGGTTTCCGGTAAATTATCTGCTCATCGAGGCGCTGCAAAAATTCCATCACTATTATGGAGCGGATTTCCGTGTGGAGTGTCCGACGGGCTCAGGCCGACAGAGCGATCTGTGGCAGGTGGCCGCGGAGATATCGCGACGGCTCGTGCACATTTTTCTGCGCGGGAAAGATGGCCGTCGCGCGGTTGCCGGAGGACTGGAGATTTTCCAGAGCGACCCGCAGTGGCGCGATTATGTACTTTTTCACGAGTATTTCCACGGCGATAACGGCGCCGGACTTGGCGCCAGCCATCAAACTGGCTGGACCGGTTTAGTGGCCAAGCTAATTGAGCAGAGCGGAGAATAGCGTCGCGGGCTCACGACTGGCCGAAGCGAACATCCGGAAATGCCCCTGAACCCACAATCGGAGCGAGGCTCGGCGGAGCCTTCAGGAGGGAACACGGCTGAATTTGGCCGCGAAGTTTGCGGAGAGCTGGAAGTCGCCGAGAAGCTCGAGTGGCTGGTGACGAATGGAATTGGCGGATATGCGTCCGGAACTGTGCCGGGCGTGTTGTCGCGTCGCTATCACGGACTCTTGGTGGCGGCGCTGCAGCCGCCCGTCGGGCGGACCCTTGTAATCGCCAAGCTGGAAGAATCGGCAACATACGCGTCGTCTGCGTTTGCGCTTTCCACGAATCGATGGGCCAGCGGTGCTGTCGATCCCAGTGGGTATCGTTACATCGAGCGATTCCGCCTGGAGGGAACGACGCCCGTCTGGACTTTCGCGTGCACGGACGCGCGAATCGAAAAGCGAGTCTGGATGCAGTGGGGCGCGAATACAACTTTTGTGCAATACACGCTTGTGGCCGCCACCGGACCGCTGGAACTGGAGTTGAAGATTCTAGCGAACTATTGCGACTACCACGCGACTACGCGGGGCGGGGAGTGGCGCATGGCCGTCGATCGCGTGAAGGATGGGCTGCGAATAAAAGCTTTTGAAGGAGCGACACCGGTCTTCGTGCGCAGCAACGCCGCCGCGCGTGAGCCGGAGCATATTTGGTATCACGACTTCCATCTGGCCACGGAAAAAGAGCGCGGTCTGGATGACCGCACGGATCATCTCTTGGTTGGAACTTTTCGCGTGCGCATCAACGTGGCGGAAAATGTCACGATGGTTCTTTCCACCGAAGAGTCGCAAGCGCTCGACGGCCGCTCGGCATACAAGGAACACGCGGCGCGGGAACAATCGCTTCTTTCAGATTGGACCGCAGCGCAGCCGCGGGCGATTCCACGCGCCCCGAGCTGGATTCGCCAGCTCGTTCTTGCTGCCGATCAGTTTATTGTCAAGCGCACGCTACCCAAGCTGAACGAGGGACGTTCAGTGATTGCCGGCTACCACTGGTTCGGCGATTGGGGCCGCGACACGATGATTGCATTGCCGGGGTTATCACTTGTGACCGGCCGGCCGGAAATCGCGCTAAAAATTCTGTTGTCCTTCGCGGGCTTCGCCGACCAAGGAATGCTCCCCAACCGTTTTCCCGATGGCGGCGGGTGTCCCGAGTACAACACCGTCGACGCGTCGCTGTGGTTTGTGGAAGCGGTGCGCCAGTATTACGCGGCCACACGCGATAAAGGGACGCTAAGCGTTCTCTTCCCAGTGCTCCGCGAAATGTTGCAGTCCTACAGCTCGGGCACGCGTTATCAGATTCATGCTGACCCCGCGGATGGATTGATCTTCGCTGGGCCACAGCTGACCTGGATGGATGCGAAGGTTGATGATCGGCCCGTTACGCCGCGCGCGGGCAAGGCTGTCGAAGTGAACGCGCTTTGGTACAACGCGCTCGTGAGCATGGGAGAACTCGCGCGCGAAATCGGTCAGTCCGTTGATCCTTACGAGCGTTCCGCTGCACGCGTTAAGCAAAGTTTCGCTAAATTCTGGAATGCGCCAGCGAGCTGCTGTTTCGACGTAATCGATATGCCCGGTAATGGCAAGGATGCGTCACTGCGGCCGAATCAAATTTTTGCGGTGTCGTTGCCGGCAAGTCCGCTCTCGCCGGAACAGCAGCGCAATATTGTAGACGCTTGCACGCGCCACCTGCTGACGCCGTATGGGCTTCGCAGCCTCGCGTCATCGGCACCGCAATATCAGGGGCACTACGCAGGCGGGCCGCACGCGCGGGACTCCGCTTATCATCAGGGCACCGTGTGGGGCTGGTTGCTGGGGCCGTTCGTGCTGGCGCACCTGCGCGTGTTTCAGGATCCGGCGCAGGCGGCGTCATTCTTGAAGCCGATGGAGCGGCAGCTTCACCGCTATGGCGTCGGCACGCTGGGCGAGATTTTTGATGGCGATCTGCCCTTCGCGCCGGGTGGCTGCATTGCGCAAGCCTGGACTGTCGGTGAAATTCTTCGCGCCTGGCATGCGTGCCAGTCATTCGAAAAACTGGATGTCTAGATAAACCCGAATGCTGCGGGGCGAAAGTAACAAGAAGCATTCCTGCTATTTTGGAGCTGGCAATTCGACAAGTTCGATGAGGACTTTTTTGCCGTCCGGCGCAGCCGCCAGGAAGAAATTCACCAGCGTGTTGGCTGCCCCGGAACGCGTGGCGGGATAAATAGATTCTTGCGAAAATCGCTGCCGCAATATTGCCGTGGCGCGGTCGACACTTGAAGTGAGGTATTCAATTTGCTGAATGCCTTCGCCGAATTTGGCGAGATATCGCGCAATCGCCCCAGAGCCTGCAACTGCCTTGGTCGTCAGGATATCGAGATGAATCCCTCCTTCGAATTTCAATTCAAATTCCAGGGCGTCCTGGTCGGGCGGCACGTTGGCAAGACGTTGCGAGCCATGCATGGCGCGGATGCGGACAAAGTTCCCAGGCAGAACAGCAATGCCCACCGTGGCGGACAAAGACGGGAATTCGGCTTTGCCTGAATGGCTCAGCAATTCGGCCAGCTCTGTATCGCGAAGCCACGGCCCAGTGGCCGCTGTTCCGAGTTCCGTGCCGCGCCGGTATAATTCAGTTGCGGCTTTCAGGCGCGTCTCGACGTTCATCGAAGCCATGTCGGCGACAAGCTTCGAAACTGAGGCTTCTTCGCTCAAATCTGAGCACCTCCCTTTGGAGGGTTTACGTCCGCGCGCCGGAACAATGAGGCGGCGAGGGTTACGATGAAGATTGTGCCGACCACGCCCAGAGAAACGTGCGTGGTGACGTGAATCCACGGTTCCGCAAGCATCTTAGCTCCGACAAACATAAGAACGACGCCTAAACCGTAACTCAAATACTTCAAGCGCGGCAGCAAACCAGCCAGCAAGAAAAACAATGCGCGCAGTCCAAGAATAGCTAGCACGTTTGAGGTGTAAACAATAAATGGATCGCGCGTAATGCCAAATACCGCGGGAATCGAATCGACCGCGAACGCCACGTCGGAGAGCTCAATCACCAAAAGCACGAGGAAAAGCGGCGTGGCCAGCCAGCGCCCGGCCTCGCGTGTTATCAGTTTTCCTTCCACATAACCTTTTGTCAGAGGGATGACGTTGCGGGCCCACAGAAAGAGGCGGCTGCGCTCGGGATGAATTTCATTGCGGCGGGAGAAAACCATGTGTCCACCGGCGAAGACCAGAAAAGCCCCAAACAAATAGAGAATCCACGAGAATCGGTTTACCAGCGTCGCGCCCAGGGCAATCATCGCACCGCGCATAATCAGAGCGCCAACAATTCCCCAGGAGAGCACGCGGGACTGATATTGCTTCTCGACGGCGAAGGTGCGGAAAATCAACAGAATGACGAGCAGGTTATCGATGCTTAGCGCTTTTTCAATCAGGTAGGCGGTGAAAAATTCCAGAGCTGCGGGGGAGCCGTAAAACCAAAAAATTGCGGACCCGAACGATAGGGAGACGCCTATCCAAATGGCGCTCCAGACAGCGGCCTCGCGAAGAGAAATCGCGCGAGCGTGCCGGCGAAACACCCCAAGATCCAACGCGAGCGCCACGAGCACAAAGGCATTGAATCCAATCCAAAGCCACGGTGTACCCATTTACCTGAGCCTGGTGAAAACAGCGCCGGGCTATTCTGGCTTATTTCCGTTCTGACCGGAGAGCGCAAAGCTGCGCGATTCGGCCGCGTTCAAATTAGTGAGTTCCAGGCGGCTGGACCGGCCGGGTTGCACGGAGACTTCGACGTCCCAATTCAGGCGCGCATCGCCGGAGGATGCTTCAGTTCCTAATGTGCCTAGCCAATATTTTCCTTGAGGAATTCCGGAGAGCAGCCCGCGGCCTTCGAGATCGGTATCGGTTTTGGCCACAAGATATTTTGTTTGGGCCAGCTCGGGAACGCGACGCTCTATTTGCCGGCGATAATTATTCATCAGACGCGCCCAAACGAGGTGCGGGGTGACAGCGGCAAGCTCGGTCTCGGTGCCCTCAAGGGTGAGTGGATTGGCCACGATGAATTTTTGCAGAGCTGCTTCATAGTCAGCTTTTTGATTGGCGTACTTTTCGGGATTCTGCGTTTTCTCGGCTTCCTTGAATCTGGGCGTGGGCAATCCATGGGCTAAACCCTTGTTCGCCTTGAAAAAAGCTTCTCTGAATTCAGGAACGGAGAGAATGGCATCGGCGGTCAGCAGATTCACGATTTCCGGTGATGTCAAATCAATCGTGTGGTTCTTCTTCATCCAGGCTTTCAGTTCGTCGGAAACGCCACGTTGGGAAATGAAGGACTCCTGATCAGGCTTGGGGAGCGCCTGCTCCGCTTCCGCGCGAATCTCCGCATAGCTTTTTTTCAAAAGATAAAAGGTAAATTGACGCACGGGTTCCGGACGGGCCCCGGTCGGCGTCACCCGCGCTACAAATTCAATCGAGCCTGAATCGCTTTGGGCTGCGCGGAGCGGCTGCGGACGAGCTGACGTCACCGCGCAGCCAAATATTGCTAGCGCCAGGAGCGGTAAAATTTTGCTGCATCGCGTCGTTTTATTGAATGGCGTCATGCAAAGAATCGTAGCAGATTCCTTCGCCTGAATGTGCCGCCGTCTCGCGGACGTTTCCGAAATAGACATCTTAGAAAACGCGGACCAGCACTAAGAGACAAGCGATAGCCAACAGAGCGAGGATTGCGAAGACGCCCAGTGCGGCGTGGAATCCGCGCGAAAAAGAGAAGGGCTTGCGCGGAGAAACCGGAGGATCAAGAATTTCGGTCGAGGTTGATTTAAGCGGCGGCCCGTCACCAGAGCGGGCGAGAGAAACCTGAGGCTCAGGTGCTTCCCTCCACGGGGTGAATGCGTGGGGCATAAAAAGCGATCTTACTCCCACTGTACCCGTGGCTGTCAATATACGTGGAGGGAGATGAGGTGCGTGGGGGGGAATTCAAAAGACGCCAATCAGTTACATGAGGCGGAACGTCACTTCAATTTGTAAGAGTACGTTGACGGGTTTTCCGTTGGGTCCGAGGGCGGGCTTAAATTTCCAGTTGCGCGCGGCTTCCATGGCTTTTTCTTCCAGGCCAAGGCCGGGGCCCTTAATGACGCTGATGTTAGTCGGTCGGCCGCCAGCAGTGACCACGATACTTAGAAGCACAACGCCCTGATATTTCGCTTTGCGCGCTTCTTCGGAATATTGTGGCTCCGGACAATACGCGCAAATGGGCAACCCCACTCCGCCGGTTCCCGCGCGAAACACGCCGCCACCCGTGCCGCCACCGGAGCCGGGGCCCAAACCTCCGCCATCGCCGCTGCCAATGCCGCCGCAGCAGCCCGTTCCGATTCCAGCGCCACCGCCAGGACCGGCAGAGTCATTCGTCACCTTGGCAAGAGGGTCGCCGAAGTTTGGCAAATTAGGACTACTAATTTTCAGGTCCGGAGGCCCAAGCAGTGTTGGCTCAGCCGGAAGCTTCGGATTCAGATTATGGAGCTTCACTACCGGCGGGGTAAGCTGCGTCCACGCAAACTTGGGTGCTTTGCCCCGTGTGGGCGGCGTCTGCATGCGCTCGCCACCGCCGCCACCGCCTCCCGCTCTATCTTTTCCGGCAGGAAGCTTGGCAATGTACGGCGAAATATCAATGGGCTCGATGCTTATTTTGCTGCTGGCCTGAGTGTGTTGCGGCATCAAGTGCTGCATCAGCGGTATCGTAAGCAGCGCGACGATCCCCACGTTGATTGCGAGGCCAATGGCCTGCGTCCACCAAAAGTTTTGGTCCTTGCTCCAGATTTCTTTGACGCGGACGGGCTTGCTGGTCACGTTCAGAGGCGGCAGCTTCGGCGGAGAAATCATGTCGCGCATGTTTTGCCAGAAGCTGGGAAACTCGGCTTTCCACTTTGTGTCCAGTGGCGCCGCTCCCGCGGCAACATCCACGCGGGCAGCTGGTTTCACAATCTCTTTCAAATTGTCCAACAGGCCAGCGCGGTATAGTGCGGGCGTAAATGGCGTTGCTCCCGTAACCGGAGGGACTTTCACGGAGCGCTCCGTCAGGAAGTCGCGCAGATTCGCAATAAAGCCCTTGGAAATCCTGTCTTGGCTAACCTGAAATTGGGGCGTGCGCCCAGTGGGGGCGACACGGGAGATGCGGTCTTGCGCTAGATTACGTGTGGCCGCCGCCGATTCAGGCGCCGGGAAGAGATTCGGGTTAGAGTGGTTTTCTGACATTTGCTATCCATCCATACTATTAGACGCAACCACTCCCAGGTTAGATTCACCCCTTCCAATAAGGTTGTCTGGCATCGCTGCACAGGCCACCTGTTCAAATTCTAACACAGCACGTCTCGGCGACTGCGCAATGTTTCGGCGTCGTGTTAGGATTGCAATCGCAAAAATGGAGAAACGGCTATAGTGCTGTTGTCGAGGATTTTTGATTGTTCTCTTGAAAAAGCTGCGGCCTCTTCTCATATGCCCTTGACCACACATCGCTGATGGCCTATTCCGCGCGCACACGCTGGGTGTGGCTCTCCTTGGCAGTCGTAGGTACGGATCGAGCTACCAAAGCCGCCATTGAGATTCTGACGCCGGAAGGTTATCGCCGGCCGGTGATCGACGATTTCGTTTATCTGGTGCACGCGCGGAATCCGGGCATTGCTTTTGGGATATTTTCTGATTCGCCGCCGCGATGGCTGACGCTCGCGCTGATTCTTGGCTCGCTGATCGTAGTCGGAATTCTCTCGTGGATGCTGATCGCGGGACGCGCTGGAACGAAATTTAGTCAAGCAGGCGTGGCCCTGATTCTTGGCGGCGCTACCGGCAATCTCACGGACCGATTGCTGCATGGCGGGGTGACGGACTTCTTTGAAGTGTTGCTGGGCTCGTATCACTGGCCGGCATTTAACGTCGCGGATTCCGCAATCACGATTGGAGCTATTCTCGTGGCACTCGATTTAATGGTGGGCACGCGAAAAAGCGCAGGCAAGCCCGGCCAAAAAGAAGTTTGATTCAGGAGTCCTGGAAATTTCTCATGCATCCCGTGCTATTTGTCTGGGGCTCCTTCAGGACTTATTCCTATGGAATACTGCTCGCTGTGGGAGTCCTTCTGGGACTCTTTGTCGCGCGGCAACGCGCCGCTGCGGTGGGCGCCGATCCCGCCCGCATTTGGAATCTGGGATTATATGGCGTACTGGCCGGCCTCGTGGGCGCGAAGCTTTGGCTAGTGCTCGCGGAATGGGACTATTACTCGCATCATTTGGGCGAGATCTTCAGTACCCGCACGCTGCTGACAGGCGGCGCATTTTATGGATCGTTAGCGGGAGCCGCACTCGTTCTCGTTTTGTACGCGTTGCACGATAGACTGCGGCCGCTATTGCTGCTGGATATTTTTGCCCCTGGCACGGCGCTCGGACAATCGATCGGGCGACTCGGCTGCTTTGCGGCCGGGTGCTGCTACGGCAAGCCTACCAGCCTTCTCTGGGGGGTGACGTTCCAGCATCGAATTGCGTATGAAGTTGCGGGAACTCCGCTCGGCATTCCGTTGCATCCGACGCAACTTTACGAATCGCTATGCGACTTAGTCATTTTTGTTTTTCTTCTTGGACTTGCAAAACGGCAAAGGTTCACCGGGGAGATCTTCGCGGCTTACGCGATTTCTTATGGCGTGGCGCGAGGAATTATCGAGTTTCTTCGAGATGATCCCGACCGCACACTGCTGGCCGGAGGGGCATTTTCTTTTATGCAAGTGACGAGCGTTTTTCTGATCGCGCTGGGGGTTTGGCTGTTCGTTCGACGCGGCAAAAATATAAGTTGTCCGGGCTCAATTACTTAAGAAAACACGAAATGCTCCACGTGGAACATTTTGCATAAAGCTTCCCGCGCCTTTAAAATTATGCAGGATTCTTCGAAACAATTTATCGTTGCAAAAAGCGATTCCGGCGAGCGGCTGGACCGCTATCTGGCCGCACGGATGCCCGACATCAGCCGGACGCGCATTCAAGAATGGATTGCCGAAGGTTCACTGCGCGTCGACGGCGCGGCCGCGAAGCGCTCGCATCACGTTCGAGCGGGGGAAAAAATCGAGGTGCAGATTACGCCGCGGCCGCCGCTTTCCGCCGAGCCGGAAAATATTCCCTTCGATATTCTTTACGAAGACGATGACGTGCTGGTGGTGAATAAGCCGGCGAAGATGGTGGTGCACGCCGGAGCGGGACAAACTCAGGGCACGCTCGTCAATGCCTTACTTTATTACCGCACAAAACTTTCTTCAGCCGGCGGCGACCTGCGTCCAGGCATCGTTCACCGGTTGGATCGCGGCACGTCCGGGGCGCTGATCGTGGCGCGCAATGATGCCGCGCATCAAAAACTTGGCGAGGAATTTCGCGCGCGGAAAATCGAAAAGCGCTATATCGCGTTGGTGCACGGACGACTCGAGCGGGATGCCGGCAGAATCGAGCTGGCCATTGCAAGGGATCCTCGACGGCGCACGCGCATGACCGCGGGGCGCCTCGGAGCACGCTCGCGCGCTCGCGAAGCGCGGACGGATTGGCGCTTGCTGCAGCGGCTCGATGGTTACTCGCTCGTGGAAGTCAATTTGCACACGGGGCGCACGCATCAGATTCGCGTACACTTTTCCGCGCTGCGGCACCCGGTGGTGGGCGATCGCTTGTACGGCGCACCTAAAGAGGCGCACGCAGGCAAGGCCACCCTGCCAACGCTCGGGCGCAACTTCCTGCACGCGGCACGCATCGGATTCACACAGCCTTCCAGTGGAAAGCGCGTGAACGTGCGAGCGCCGCTGCCCGCGGAATTGCTCCATTTTCTCGAGGAACTGGCGCGCGCGCTGGGAACGCCGAGCAGCGAGATTGACGCTGCGCTTCAGCCGTACCTATAATTGCAACGATGAAACACATGGTTACCCAACGCACTTTCGCAATGGCTCTCTTTATACTGGCGCTCGCGATCCCCTTTTCCGCGCATCAGGCGCAACAAAATCCACCTGCAACTCCCGCTCCCCAGCAACCCGCGCAAAAAGGACCGGAGCCGCCTCTAAAATTAGGGACGCAGGGCACAGTCCGCGTGAACGTCAACCTCGTCGATGTGCTTTTCACGGTGCTCAACCGCAGAAACAAGCTGGTGACGGACTTGACGAAAGAAGATTTCCGCGTGATCGACGATGGGCAGCCGCAACAAATCCGTTATTTCAGCCGGCAAACCGACCTGCCGCTGCGCATCGGCGTCCTGATGGATACATCGAACAGCATCCGCGATCGGCTGCAGTTTGAAAAAGAGGCGGCCACGGAATTTCTTTTCAACGTTCTGCGACGCGGCAGGGATCAGTCGTTTCTAATGACTTTCGACGATGAGCCAGCCGTTGTGCAGGATTACACAGACGACCCCGGCAAGTTGCGGGACCAGATTTATCGCCAGCGCGCGGGAGGCGGCACAGCCGTTTACGATGCGATTTTTCAGGCGTGCACAAATCAACTCAGCCATCCGCCGCGTCCCGAGGGTGATAATCCCGACGTAGTGCGCCGTGTGATGATCCTGATCAGCGATGGCGAGGATAATTTGTCGTCGCACAGCCGCGGCGAGGCGATTGAGATGGCGCAGCGGGCCTCGGTGGTGATTTACACGATTAGTACAAGTACACAGTGGGTAACATCGAGCGAAGAGGCCGACGCTTACAAGCGCGCGGACCGGAAATATCACAGGACCGAGGGAGACAAAATTCTGGCCAATCTTGCGGAAGAAACCGGCGGCCGGGCGTTCTTCCCGTATCGCGTGTACGACCTCGACCAATCTTTTCAGGATATTGGCGACGAGCTGCGCAGCCAGTATTCCCTCGCATATAATCCCACTAATTACGAAGCCAACGGCAAATACCACAAAGTGCACATCGACGTGATCCGCAATAAAGGCGTGCAAGTACACGCGCGCCGCGGCTATTACGCGCGTAATGCCGCCAATACACCCCCGGCCAAGCCCAGCGGGAATTAATTCGTGGTGAACCTAGTGGAAGAGGGCGGAGACAAATCTGTGTTGCCGGTCCGTTCTCTCCGCTTTGCCTTTGCCTCCGTCCGGAACTTGGCCTGTTACTTCGCAGAATCCGTTTCGGGCCACGTACTGCTTAACCCTTGGTTAGGAGATCCGAACACGACGGCGTCCTGAAGAAATGGGCGCCGCTAAACCAAATTGCGTTTATTCCTCCCTTTTAGGCCTATAATCTGCGACCAAGATGCCGGTCAGCTCAGGTACAAAGTTTGGTCCGTACGAAATCCTCGGGCCCGCAGGCGCGGGCGGGATGGGCGAAGTCTATCGCGCCCGCGATACACGGCTGGATCGAACGGTCGCCATCAAGATTCTGCCCGCCGCCCTCAGCGGCGATGACCATGCGCGGCAAAGATTCGAGCGGGAAGCACGCTCTATCTCCAGTCTGAACCATCCCCACATTTGTACGTTGCACGATATCGGCCATGCGGATGGCACCGATTATCTGGTACTGGAGTATCTCGAAGGGGAAACTTTAGAGAAGCAGTTGGAAAAAGGCCCAATTCCTACCGAGCAACTGCTGCGCTACGCGACTCAGATAGCGGATGCCTTGGAGAAAGCCCACCGCGCTGGAATCATCCACCGGGATTTGAAGCCGGGCAACATCATGCTGACGAAGTCCGTGGCTAAGGTACTCGACTTCGGATTAGCCAAGGCAACTCCAGCCAATGCTGCGATGGCGCTGGCCACGGAGGGCTCGAGGTCGCTCACAGCCGAGGGAGCAATCGTCGGCACGTTTCAATATATGGCGCCCGAGCAACTGGAGGGCAAAGAGGCGGACGCTCGCACGGATATCTTTGCTTTTGGCGCGGTGCTCTATGAAATGGCGACTGGTAAGAAGGCGTTCCGTGGAAAGAGTCAAGCCAGCCTCATTGCCTCGATTCTGGCTTCGGAGCCGCAGCCGATTGCAACATTAGCTCCGATGACGCCGCCATCGCTGGAAAGAGCGGTGAAGAAATGCTTAGAGAAGGATCCGGACGACCGCTGGCAGACCGCGCATGACTTGCGAGATGAACTGAAGTGGATCGGGGAGAGCAGTTCAGCGGTTGCCGCCGGACGAGCAACTGTCGCAGGTAAAAAGAACACAGAACGCGCTGCCTGGGCCATAGCTGGAATAATGACGCTGCTGGCCATCGCTTTCGGCGCGCATTATTTCCGCAGGCCTACATCCGAAGTGCATCTCGTGCGTTCGTCCATTCTCCCGCCAGAGAAAGTCACATTCAGTTTTTCCGGGCCGCGCGGCGGGCCTGCCGCACTTTCGCCGGATGGGCAAACAATCGCGTTCACGGCTACTTCCGCCGACGGTAAAGACCTTCTTTGGATCCGGTCTCTCACTAAAATAGCTGCCCAGCTACTTCCGGGGACGGAGGGTGCAGCGTTTCCTTTTTGGTCGCCAGACGGCCAGTTCGTCGGATTTTTCGCAAATGGCAAATTAAAAAAGATTGAGATTGCCAGCGGCAGTGTACAAACGATTTCTGATGCCGCACAGGGTCGCGGAGGAACCTGGAACCGCGAAGGCACGATTGTCTTCGCGCCCAATCCTCGCGGCCTCCTATTTCGCGTACCCGCATCAGGGGGATCGGCGATACCGGCCACGACTCTGGCCGACCCAAGTCAAACAACCCAACGCTGGCCGTGGTTCCTGCCGGATGGGAAGCATTTTCTTTATCTGGCTGGGAACCTTGCCGGCTCGCAAGGTCAGAGTGTTTATGTCGCATCTCTCGATTCCAAAGAAAACAAACTGATTCTGCATGCCAATTCAAACGCGCTTTACGCACAAGGATATTTGCTCTTCCTGCGCGAGCGAACACTCATGGCCCAGAGGTTCGACCTGAAACAACTTCAACTTGTGGGGGACAGCACCGCCATTGCGGAAGACATTAACGGCTGGAAACCAATACGGAGCGCTTTTTTCTCAGCCTCTGATAATGGTGTTATCACCTATCAGACTGGCGAGGCAGGAGCAGCCTCGCAGCTTTCTTGGTTTAACCGGCAAGGCACACTGGTGAGCTCCTTGGGAGAGTCGCTCCCTTATCTTAATCTGCGGCTTTCCAGTGACCAGGCAAGACTTGCGGTAGTGATAGAGGAGCCGGCCGTAAATATCTGGCTTTATGATTTATCTCGCGGAGTAAAAACACGGTTCACGTCGGACCTGGGCCCCGACACCAATCCGGTGTGGTCTCCCGACGGCAGCCGCATTATCTTCGCTTCGGGCCGAAAGGGGCCTTTCGTGCTTTACCAGAAACTGGTTAACGGTTCCGGCGATGAAGAAATCCTTTTTGAGTCGGGGGGTAACACAAAACTGCCCACCGACTGGTCGGCTGATGGCCACTTCGTTGCGTTTGAGCAATCGGATCCATCAACAAATACGCAAAGCGACATTTGGATTCTCCCCATGTTCGGAGAGCGCAAGCCGTTTGCATTTGCCACATCACAATTTGACGAGCGAGGCGCTCAATTTTCCCCCAACGGCAAATGGATTGCGTATACCTCGGACGAATCCGGCCAAACTGAAATTTACGTCGCGCCTTTTCCCGGTCCCGGAACCAAATGGCGGGTCTCCACTGCAGGCGGCGCACAACCGAAGTGGCGCCGAGATGGCAAAGAGCTCTTCTTTTTAGCAGCCGACAAGAAATTAATGGCTGCGGAAGTGAAGGAAAGCGCCGCGAAGTTCGAAATTGGATCTATCCGGCCGCTATTCTCAATCCATGCGCGAGCAATCTTCTCCGCATCGGTTTACGACGTTTCGGCGGACGGGCAACGCTTTCTGGTCAACACGCTAGGCTCCGAAAATCTCCAACCCTTAACGCTGGTCACAAATTGGACCGCGGATTTGAAGAAGTAGGCGCGACGTCTCAGTTGATGCTTACCGCGTTTAGTTCTTGGGGGCGTAGTAGCCGCGGCGGGTGAGGACCTTCAATTCTTTGCCGGGGGTCTCTACTTTAACTTTACGAAACGCGCCGTCGTGAAGCTTGTTCGCGGGATAGTATCCGAGCGTGTATTGACTGCGCAATTCCTGGGAAATCTCATCGAAGGCCTGCTCGAGCTTTTTCTCGCTGCTAACCTCGATCATGCGGCCACCGGTTTCATTGGCCATTTTGCTGGCGACCCCGGGATTGGTTCCGTAATGCCAGCGATCGCCGATGAGCAAGACGTGGATAACGGCATCGGTGCGCTGCGCCGCTTCGACGGCCTCTTCGAGACGCACCTTGCTGCCATTGTCCTCGGCGTCCGTGAGAATGATGATGGCCTTGCGCCCGGCCTCTTCCACGAGCTTCTCATGGCAGGCTAGATAAACGGCGTCATAAAGATTGGTGCCTTGCGAGCCGCGCTGGGCGATGGGGCCGGTATGGCCACCGCCTCCGGTGTTGATTTTGGCGCGACGGATGGCGCGATCGAGGGTGGCGCGGTTATCTGTGAAATCCGCGAGAAGGTCGACATCCAAATCAAAACTCATCACCATGGCAAGGTCACCCTTGCGGAGGACGCGTCCGAGGAAACGTGAAGCCGCTTCCTGCTCGGTGCCGAGCATGGCTTGTTCGCTCCCACTGGTATCGATCAAGAGCGCCAGGGTGACTGGAAGGGTTGTCTCGTGCGAGAACGCGGCGAGTTTCTGTTCGACGCCATCTTCCAGAATACGGAAATCTTCTTTGTTTAAATTGGGCACAATCTTTTTGCTGCGGTCGCGCACGGTGGCAAATAGATTCACGAGTGAGACTTGCACACGGATGGGCTGTTGCTGATCCGAGGAAGTCTGTCCGGAAGGAACTTTTTGCGGGCCCTGACTCGATTGCGCTCCGGAGTTCCAGGGAAGAACCAGCCCCGCCGCAAGAAGGATTGTGAAAAGCATCGAGCCATATTTGCGCACGTGCATTGTATAATTGGCCTTTCTTGGCGTAACCGTTGGTTGGATGCAAATTTCAGGCGGCAAGATGTTTTCTCGATCCACCGCTGGGGATTTCCAAAAGCGCCGAGCTTCAAAAATATAGTACCCCAACCGGAAAGATAGTGGCGTCACAACGATGATTTGTCCACGGAAACTTCTGGCGAGCTTATGCGCCCTTTGGCTGGCAGAAGCCGCTTTGCTCCCATTGGCTGCGCGCTCACAGCGCGGGCCGGCGCCAACCCGTCAACAGGCGCAGCAGAATCAAAACGCAGATGAGTCTCAGGCGATTATCCGGCGGCGAACGGAACTTGTCGTGGTGCCCGCGATTGTGAAAGACGACACCGGGAAGCTAGTTACAGACTTGAGCCGGGATGAGTTTCGGATTTTTGAAGATAATGTCGAGCAAAAGATCGATGTTTTTTCGAATGAAGCGTTTCCGCTTTCGGCGATTGTACTGGTGGACAACGAGCTCTCGACAAAATTAGCGGAGCAAGTGGAGAAGTCGCTGCCTGCGATTGCCAGCGGTTTTAGCGAGCAAGACGAGGTGGCGGTGGCGCGGTTCGACGTGCGGCTGCACCAGGCGGGGGACTTCACGAACAACAACGATAAACTGTTGACGCAATTGCAGAGGGTTCGTCTGGACAGCGAGTTTCCGGCAGGGCCTCCTGGCGGACCATTTTCCAGCGGACCAACGATCAATGGCAAGCCCGCGCCGGGGACAGAATCAGCAACGGCGCGACGCGGAATCGGAAGCATGCGCAAAGCGTCGAAAGACATCGATGACGCCGTATATGAAGCGGGACAATTATTGCAGCAGCGCGCGAGGGAGCGACGAAAAATAATCGTGCTGATTTCGGATGGCAACAATTCGAAAAACAACACGAATAGTTTCAAGGACGTTGTCAAACTGCTGCTGACCTCGGGGATCGCCGTTTACAGCGTGGGGGTGGGCAATGCCAATTTCGAGCGCGGGTTAAATGTGCTTTCGAAATACGCGCACGCGACAGGCGGGGATGTGTTTTACGGACTCAAGCGCGGGACGATTGAAGAGTTATATTCGGCCTTGACCGAGGAGTCGCGCAATCAATACACATTAGCTTATGTGCCGCGTGGGACCGACCGCGCGCTTGACTACCACACGATCGAGGTTCGCGCGCGGCGGCCGAACCTCGCAATCGTCACCCGCGAAGGATATTACAGCTCCGGGCGGTGAACGGCGCCCCCGCTTCCGAAAAAAGTTTCCATCAAACAGCATATTTCGCTTGACTGGCCACGCAGATGCTCGTATAGAAGAACGCGTCGCGCAAGCGCCATTCGATTTCGGAGTGGCGATGGGCACGAGCAAGTCTCCGCAGGGAGAAATTTTTGGAGGATGCGCAATGAAAAAGCCAGCTAAGAAATCCGGAAAGAAAAAAGGCAAGTAGTTTAAGAGTAGAAGGAATGCGTGGCGCGGCAAAATGTTGCGCCCCGTTTTTTTGTTGAAGCGCAGGAAATTTAATTTCCGCTGGGCAGCAGGGCAATCACTTGTTCATGGGCCGGGCAAATGGCGCGGTAGCCGCAGTATTTGCAAAAGTAACCGGGCTTAGCTTCAAATTCTCCGGCGCGGATATCGTTCGCGGCCTCCTGGATGAGGTCTTTCGCTTCTTTTAGCTGCTGGTCATCGCGCGTGGTGGCCAGACGCTGATTGGTCTGCAGGTAATAAAATGTCAAATGCATCGGATCGAGCTCAAGTACCTGGCGCGCCGCCAAAGCATAGATACTCAACTGCAAATCTTTTTTGGCGGCGGCTTCGTTTTTCGGGCGACCGGTTTTATAGTCCACTATTTCTACTTGCCTGCCGCGAATGGTATTGATCTGGTCCATGCGGCCGGTAATGACGGTGTCCTGGTCCACGACCAGCTCAAAGAATTTTTCAAGGTCCCGCACCTCGGGGAGGGCTCCCAGCACGTGGGCGTGGAATGCGCGCAATTGCTCAAGGCCGTCCTTCTTATATTCCTCCTGCTGATAGTCGTCTTCAAAACCCGCTGATGTCCACTCACGCTGGAAAATACCAGCCACCTCGTCATAGGGAAGCTGGTTTCCTTTGCGGAGCTCGCCCATAAAATATTTTATGGTGGTATGCATGATGTTGCCGAAACTGGTGGCCGCGCGCGGACCTTCCCGAATACCCCAGACGCGGGCGAACAAGTATTTTTGCGGGCACGAGCGGTAGGTGTCAATGCCTGATGCGCTCAATTGCAGCGGGCGCTGCGCTGGCGGGTAGAAACTCTGAGCCCAAAGGCCAATTTGCGAATTTACGCGCGGCAAGTCACTGGCTGCGGGGAAGAGCGGAAGACTCGAAGAGAAAAGTTCCGCGGGCGGCGGAGCGCCGGGCAGAGCGGGCGGCAGCTTGGGCGTTAACCTTTCCACGTCGCGCTTTTGGATTAGCGCGTCTTCGAGAATATCGTCGATAAATGGAGAGGGCCTGCTCCGTTTGTTATTGACGAACGTGAGGGTGAGGCGGTCTCGCGCGCGCGTGAGCGCGACGTAAAATAACCGGCGCTCTTCTTGGATGTGAAATTCGCCTTCGGGCTGTTCCTCTTGCATTAATTCAACGGGAAATTCGAGCACGTGAGGGCGCGGGCTGGGAGGGAATCCACCCTTCGAGAGGCGGAGGATGAATACGTGTTCGAATTCGAGTCCTTTGGCGGCGTGAACCGTCATCAATTTGACGGCATCGTCGGGCAGCTCTTCATCCAGATTGATTTGACCGTTAGCTTGCTCGAAGAAATCGAGATACTCGAGAAACTCCGGCAGGGTCTGGGTATCGCTTTTTGCTTCCCAATCGCGTACAAACTGATGAAATCGCTTAAAGTAACGCTTATCCGCGGTTGTGGCCACACGGTGCACTTCAAGCCATTCGAGGAGCTGACCCAGCAAATCGGTTGCGGGCTTGCGGCGCATGGTTAGCCGCAGGCTGGTGAGAAACTCCACTAATGGTCCGGTTTTTGGCGCGCTTCCGGTAAAAGAGAGTTGGCCCTGCGGCTCTTGTAACGCGTCCCAGAGAGAACGCCCGCGCGATTTTGAAGCGCGTTCGCAGAGCCTTACAAGTTCCTTGGCCTGGAAGCCCCAGGCAGGGGCGGCGAGGATGCGCGCGCAGGCTACGTTATCCGAGGGATAGGCTATAAGGCGCAGATAGGCAACGACGTCGCGCACCAGGCAATTCTGGAGAATTGAAAGATTTTTAATAACGAAGGGGATGCGGTTTCGCGCTAATTCCTCGACGAGCTTGTCACGATGGGCGTGCGCGCGGTACAGCACGGCAAAGAGATGCCAGCGATGTCCGGCCAGGTGAAGGCGCTGGATTTCCTCGACGACCCATCGGGCTTCTTCCGCGGGGCTAGCAAATTCGGCAATGCGAATTTTTCGGCCTTCGTCTTTTTTGGGCACGAGAATTTTAGGGGGAAAAAGCGCGCTCTTGGTGTTGTTGGAAATCACCTGGGTGGCCACGCGGAGAATTTTCGCAGTAGAACGATGATTTTCAGTCAGCGAAACGCAGGGGAGCGCGCCAGGCTTGGCATTGCGGGTGTAGCCGGCAAATTTTTCCAGGAAAATCGTGAAGCTGCCGAAAGAAGCTCCGCGAAAGCGGTAGATGGCCTGATCGTCGTCGCCAACCACTATGATATTGCGGCGCGGTCCGCTCAAAAGTTGAAGCAGCTTGAGTTGAGCGATGTTCGTGTCTTGAAATTCGTCGACGACAATGTGGTGGAATCTTTCCTGGAGCTTGGATCGCCACTCCGCGTTGGCTTCAAGGAAGCGCACCGAGTCGGCGATCAGGCTGCCCACGGTCAGCAGATTTTTCTCGCGCAACAGCAACTCGCTGGCTTGATAGGCACGCGCGATTTCCTGCTGGCGCGCGACTTCCTCGGCCCGCTCGACGCGCGTATCTTCATCGAGGGGATGTCTCGTGCGTTCATACTCGGCGGCCAGGGAATCGGCAAATTGCTGATACCGTGCCGGCGACACGAGCTCATCCTGGCAGCGGGAAAAAAATTCGACGAAATCCCCGAGGAATTGTCCGGGTTCGGCCAAGCGCCGGTAGCGCTCGAGGCGCAAGCGCGGCATGTTGCGGCGCAGCAAGATCCAGTGGTCGACTTTATCGAGCAGTGATCCGGTGGAGCGCGCTTCGGAAAGAAGCGAGTGGCAGAAGGCGTGGAAGGTGCTCAGCGTAACCCCTTCGGCGCGCTCGCCGGCAGCTTTCATTACGCGGCTCTTCATTTCTGCCGCGGCTTTATCGGTAAAGGTGAGGCCGAGAATGTTTTCGCCGGTGAGCGCTGGATTCGATGCGAGAAGATAGCGAATACGCTCGGTAATGACCCGAGTTTTTCCGGTGCCCGCGCCAGCTACGACTAACAGCGGTCCTTCGCCGTGCTCGACGGCCACCCGCTGCTGCGCATTCAACGGAAAATCAGGAACCTCAGGCGAAGTGGTGTCGAAAAGTTTTGCCACGTTGCCTTATCGTAGCCGATTTCGCCGGAGTAAGACAGGATCTCGGCCGCCGGAATATAGGCAGACAGGCAGGCAGGCTATCTTTTCTTCAAAAGCTCATTGAGGAGGCTGGCCAATTGCGCTTCCTGGCGCAGGGCCGCATCTTCGTGGTTCGCAGCGCTATCACTTTGCGTCAAGCGCGCCAGTTGCGCCGCGAGGTTGCGCACGGCCACATCGCGGGGAACATAAGCGCGATCCACGGGTGTTATCCCTATCCATCCAGACTCGGTCCGGCGAAGCTCCCAGCGGATTGTTTCGCGACGGTGCTTCAAATCAGTGCGTCCCGCGGTAATCGAGGCACGGCAGTCCATTCGGACTTGCGCCCATCCGCGGTCTCGTTTGATCTCTACGCGTTCGACGTTGAGCTGGTCATAAATCACCACCGGAAGCCGGAGTTTCGACAGATCATCAGCGCGCAGGAGGTTACCCGAGGTATCGCTCACTTCCGATATCCCATCGGCCACTTCCTCGCTCGAGGGACGTGCCTGTTTCGTCTCGATGAGGATACTGGGCGGAATTTCAAAGACTGTCGCTGCGGTGGCAGGCACAAGAGAGTCCACTACCTCGGCCTTGGAATCTAATTTGCCACGCCTAGTTGGGGAAGGCCTCGGGGTGTCGGCAGATTTTTCGATGATGGGAACGGTTAAGACCTGCGTCGAGTCCGGATTTTTGGGGTTACCGTAGTTTGCGGTCTTCAGGCCCGGACTCCCGAGACTCCCGAGACTCCCCACTATATAGCGATAAAATCGCGGTTTTCCCCTCCCCCTCCAATAACGCCCATCGTAAAATTCAGCACGCAGACCTGAACGCACCGAGCTGTAAAAGGTGTGCTGGACCGGATCAAACACGATGCCGACATGGCCGGGCCACACAATCAAGTCACCGGGCTGGGCTGATTTGACGCGGACAAAATTGTCGCTACCGGAAAAAAGATCAAAAGAACTTTCGTAGAAATAAGGGAAACCCGACAAAAGGTAAACTTCGTGGGCCAGATGGGAACAATCAGGCTTGCCGACCGCATGGCGCTGATACTCCTTAGCCGCGTGGACGATCGTCACGCCTTCCTCAAAACTGAGCAAGCGGCGCTGGGAGGCGGGCTCTTGTGGCGCGGCTTCGAGCTGATTCAGGGGGAACAGCATCGCACCGCACAGCGCAAACACCAGGAGAATTAAAGCCCCGGCGTTCCGGCCGCTCGCCTGCCGCGAATTGAACTGTCCCTTTCGCATCCCGTTAGAGTAACCGATACTTTCCGCGAAAAACCAGGTTCTGCTTTCAGTATGCCGATAAAGTTGGGGATGGCAATGGAACTTGCTCTGAACGTAAACGGGAGAGACTAATGAAACCAATCCTGGCGGGGCTTTGTTTGGGTCTACTGGTGCTGGCAGTTGATTGCAGCGGGTCCGCGGCAGCGCAAACGCGGGCAACAGCGACGGTTCGGCTAGTTGATACCCTCAGCAGCGGGAGCAGCCAGCGCGGCGATACGTTCACGGCTAAGTTGGCTACCCCACTAGTTGTCCGCGGTCGTATTGTGGCAGATAAAGATGCCACGGTCATAGGCCAGGTGCGCGACGTCATCAGCTCCGGCCGGCTAAAGCGTCCTGCCGTAATCACGCTTAGTCTGCTCACCATTCAGGCGCCCACGGGTCGAGTGCCGATGCAAACGGACGACATTCTGGGACCGCTTTCAGAACGCACCCGGCTGTCACTCGCAGTCCTTCGCCCAAGGATCAAAAGCAGACGCGAAGACTGAGCAAAAAGCGGGACTCCTGGCTAGCACTTTAGCTAAGTGCGCGGGGACTCAGCTGTGGGGATCCAAGCGACGATCCTCGTATGACAATCCTCGTATAGTGACTTCTTATTTCACACGACCAAAAATTTAAAGGGAAAAGGGCGAGCCGTAAAGAACTCGCCCGGGCTGGGCTGCTAATTCTAGAGGCTGCCCTTGGATGAGGCGATTGGCTTACTGGGAGCTGGTCCTCGGGCATACATCGCGGTCTTAGGTTTCGATGTTTTGAAATCGAGTACGATTCCGAATTCTTCCAGGCGCATGGTGCGAACAATTGGACCGTCAGCGGTGGTTTCTATCACCAATCTGCTGAGAACCCCAACATGGGCCTTTTGCGAGGTTGCCATGGCGATCACCATGGAAGCTGGTCCACCCGGCTCTGGCCGAACAACAACTAAAACAGGGTGGTACCCGGATTGGATGGAACTTACATTCTGGATGGAAGCCGCGAGCGGTTCGATAGAATATGTGTAAGTCCCGGCTGCTAGAACTTTGTTTCCCCAGCGTGCCGCAAAAGGCAGAGTGAATTTGCCTTGTATGGACGACTGTGCGCGGACAGGGCTTGCAGGGCCGCCGAGCGCGAGAAGTCCGAGCAACACTATTTTCGCAACTGAAAGACGCTGAAACGATTTCTTGTCGTATCCGGTCATGGTAGAACCTCCGAGTAGAATTGAAAAGCACGCCCTGGCTTAGCCAGAAGCGTTGACTGCAGGTGTTGCGGTACTTTCAAGACTACGAGGTCTGCGAGCGGGCCGACGGGGCCTGGCGAGAGAACTTCGGGGTTCTCGTTTGCACCCTGCGACGCAGCAGGCGTGCGAAATCTATACTCGTTTAATTTGCCAGAGGGCTAACGATGTGTCCAATCGAAAGAATCTATCGTGTCGATAATTTCCGTCTTTTCATTCCGTCAGTCCGAAGGCCCGTAATTGAACGGAAACAAGTCTATATCCCCGGCTTTTGTTGCGCGGGTCTCGTGTTACGTTGAGGATCGAAGGAAGGTGACTGGCAGTAAACAAAATGCCGCGATGGGATTGACTTGAATCTTCTGCTCGCGAAAATATCCTTATGGGAACCGCAGCGATCGAAATCGAAGGATTGACCAAAGACTATCCCGTGGGCTTCTGGCACCAGAAGAAGCGTCGCGCTTTAGATGGGCTAACGCTGCACGTGGAAACGGGAGAGGTACTCGGGTTCCTGGGGCCAAACGGAGCCGGCAAGAGCACTGCGATCAAACTGCTGATGGGGATAATTTTCCCAACTGCCGGAAGCGCGGGCATGCTGGGCCAGCCCATCTCCGATGTGCGCATGCATCGCCACATCGGCTATCTGCCGGAGCAGCCTTACTTTTACGATTATTTGACGGCGCCCGAGCTTCTTGATTATTTCGCGCGATTTTTTGAGATGAGCGCGGATACGCGTCGCGCCCGCATCGACGCTCTGCTCAAGAAGGTCGGGCTGGAGAGCGCGCGAAAAATTCAACTTCGTAAATATTCGAAGGGCATGCTGCAACGCGTGGGCCTGGCGCAGGCCATCCTGCATGAGCCGCAAGTGGTGATCCTGGATGAGCCCATGTCCGGCCTCGACCCACTGGGCCGCCGCGAGGTGAGGGACATTATTCTGGAATTGAAGCGCGAAGGCCGGACGGTCTTATTTTCAACCCACATTCTTTCCGATGCTGAAATGCTATGCGATCGCGTCGCCGTTATCGTCGGAGGAAAGCTGCGCGGGGCGGGCTCGCCAGAACAAATTGTTTCGATCCGTCCGCAAGGCATGGAAATTCTTTTCGAATTACGCGGCGGGGGGGCGATGCCGCCGGCACTCGCCGCCAAAGCCACACAAACGGGCAACCGCTACAGGGTGGAGGTCTCACAAGAGGAGTTGTACGCGGCGCTTGACCAACTGCGTATCGCCGGGGCGCTGGTCCTCTCCGTGACGCAGCTGAAGCCGACGCTCGAAGACTTCTTTCTGGACCTTGTTGGCAAAGAATACGCGACAGCCAGCGCGGTGGAGGTATCCGCGAAATGATTCGGGTCGTAGCAGTGGTAGCGCGCAACACTTTCCGGGAGGCGGTGCGCGACCGCGTTCTGTACAATCTGGTTTTCTTCGCCTTGCTGATGATCGCAGCGGCGATTCTGGTGGGACAAATTTCCATCGGCATCGAGAGCCTTGTAATCATCAGCCTGGGGCTTTCGGCGATCTCATTGATTGGCCTGCTGATGGCGGTTTTTATTGGCGTCGGGCTGGTGTACAAAGAAATCGATAAGCGCACGCTGTATGCCTTGCTTTCAAAGCCCATCCGCCGCGGAGAATTTTTGGCGGGCAAATTCGCCGGCCTGGTGCTGACGCTGACGCTCAATACGGCGCTGATGACGCTGGGGCTGGCCGCGGCACTTTTTTTCGTGAAGCGATCCTTCGCTGCATCCGATGCAACTATTCTGGTAGCCGTCTATTTTATTTTGCTGAAGCTTGCTCTCGTCACCGCTCTGGCGTTGTTGTTTTCCTGCTTTTCGACCCCTCTACTTTCCATTCTTTTTACCCTCGGGATTTATCTGACGGGATTATTTGCCAATGATATTCGGACATTCGGCAGTATCACGGGGAATCGCGCTCTCGATAGGGCCGCCGTGGCCTTTTCGTATCTGCTTCCGAACTTCAATAATTTCAACGCTATCGCCTCGGCGGCGCATGGGCGGACAATTCCCCGAATACTTATTCTGCATAACACCCTTTACGCGGTGGTTTACATCGCTATCGTTCTGCTCGCCGCATCGGCCACTTTCTCGCGCCGAAATCTAAAATAGAATGCGAAGCGGGGCAAAGAACGTGGCGATAACTCTCACGATTCTGTCGCTGGGGTTCGCCGGGGTGTACTTATTCCAGAAAAAGATTGACCCGCAGTTGCAGGCCTTGCACCAGGAAAAAGATGAATTGCTTTTTCAATCCGGCAGGCTTGTGCGCGCATTGAGCCTCGAGTATCAGACTCTGCTGGCCGACATATATTGGACTCGCGTGGTGCAGTATTACGGCGAAAAACAGAACGCGCACGATCCGAATCTTGAATTGCTCGAGCCATTGCTTAACCTCACCACGGCGCTCGACCCGCAGTTAATTGTCGCGTACCGCTTCGGCGGAACATTTCTTTCCGAGCCTCAGCCCCGGGGCGCCGGCAGGCCCGATCTCGGTGTGAATTTGCTCCGACGCGGGATCGCGGAGAATCCCGATGAGTGGCGGCTATGGGGCGACCTCGGTTTCCTTTACTATATGGAATTGAAAGATTACCCGAAGGCAACCGAAGCATTTATCGAAGGAAGCAAGAAACCCAAAGCAGGCGAGTGGATGAAGACTCTGGCGGCGACGGTCGCCGAACAAGGGCAATCGTTACGCGTTTCGCAATTTATTTGGCAACAGGTTCTTGACTCCACTGCCGACCCTACCATTCGGAAAAACGCCGTGCGACACTTGCAGGCCTTAAGAGCGCAGGAAGATATCGAGCATTTGGACGAAATTGCCGCGGAATTCCATCGCCGCTTTGGCCGTTTCCCCGGCTCGGTTAACGATCTGATCGCGGCGCGGATGCTAAGGGGGCATCCGGCTGACGCCGCGGGATTACCGTATGTGCTGGGACCTGAAGGCAAATTCCAATTAAACCCGGCGAGCCCCATTCCCGCCGACGCATCCAAACCGGCGGTGGAGCCCTGAATCGGGAGGTGCCTGGAAATGCGTTATGGGAAGACGAGGACAGAAGAAGGGTTGACTCTAAGGCCCGAGCTTCATACACTGTAAGTGGGCTTCAAGTGTCTGGAGGAGTTATGCGCGCCGTGCTGCGTCAACTGACTGCTGGTTTTCTTTCTCTTGCTCTTCTTTCCACGCCATTATGGGGCGCGTCTGCTCCGGTACTAGGAGTGGTATTGCTTGCTGACCAAGCACAAGTGAGCGCCGCCGCACTCATCACCGGCGCTACGGTGTTTGCCGGCGACAGGCTATCTACCGAGGCTAAGGGCACTCTACGTTTGCGAGCAGGCCTGGCGCAACTGCAGTTGCTGGGCAGCAGCGAAGCAATTCTGAATCAAACTCCCACCGGCGTAAGCGCCACGATCGTGAGAGGGACACTGGCGGCAGCCTCGCCAAATGCGAGTGCGCTCGAGATGCGAGCCGCGGAAACTCGTATTCGCATGCACGGTGATGGCGCGATGCGCGCACAAGTGACGCTGGTGAATCCCAACGAATTGCTAGTCACAGCGCAGCGTGGCGCACTCGAAATTACTCTCGACGACCAAACGGAAATAATTCCCGAAGCTACGTCGTACCGCGTGTTTATCAATCCTCCGTTGGCCCCATCCGCTAATGCTAATGCGGCTCCCACACCGCAACGTTCCAAGGGAGGTGGCGGCGCAAGGAGTGCAGGGCGCAGCCGATTTATTCTCGTGGCGCTAACCATTACAGCTATCGCAACAATTCTGGCGGTAGACGAAGCCCTGGAGAGCCCGGCCAAGCCGTAGCGCAAATCTAAGCGCGACGCCGATTCCAGTTCGTTCCTCTCCTTATCATTCAGCTGATTATTGGATTTATGGGCTTACGCACAGAAGCGTAAGCTGTGGATCAACGAGGACCTTGCGCGGCGCTCGCTGCGCAACAAACTGGAAATGCGTTTCCTCCCCCGTAGTTTCCACGGTGCCTAGAGGAATCGCCTTGCCGCCTTCCAGAGTTATAAACAATGGGACATGAGCGAGGAAAGATTTGGTGGCCTCGCCCTGATGCAGCGTTCCGCGAACCTGGTATCCTCCCTCGAGCTTGCGTACCGTATAATTTACTGTGTAGCGCGGAATTCCGCTTCCGCGCACCCATTGGTCAAAAAACCAGTCAAGCGAATGCCGCCCCTCCAGAGCCATTGATGGGAGCATCAGCGCTTCCGCTTCGCGTTGTAGATTTTCCGTCGACAGGGCGTGATACCGGTATTTTTCGATCAGATTGAGGAGCAATTGAACGAATCGCTCATCGGGATTCTTCGCGCCGGGCTGCCGCAGCATCATGCGCAGCATGTGGATCACCCAAGAGCCTTTCGCGTAGAGTACGCGCTCGAACCCATCCGGTGATTTGGAGGATGTTAGACGATAACCGAGCACCAGGGGACCAACCTCGTCGCCACTCTCCTGATCGTTCGCATTCTTCACGGTGAGCCGTTGGCGATAGCGCTGCAACCAAACATTCAGCGTGCGGTCCGGCTGTTTTTTTGAGTCGGCATACAGCAGCGCAAGATAATTTGCAATGGCCTCGTTAATCCACTGATCGCGATAGCTTCCCCAACCAATTACATTTCCCCACCATTGATGGGCCACTTCGTGAAAAGGAACCAGATCGGTGAAGTGTTCCTGGTTCGCCGCGCTCAATCCAGCACGCTGCTGCACCGGCGCGGGAAGAAAGGAAAACGTCGAAAGATAAAGGAGTCCCGGCCAGCCTTGTCCGAAGCTACCCGGTATTTGAGAGATGCTTAAATGCTCGAAAGGAAAAGGGCCACTGAAGCGCTCGTAGAACTTCACAGCATCGGCTATTTCTCCGCCGAGTTGCTTCAAGGCCGAAGCGGGACTTGGAAGAACTTCGGGCATTTCCAAGCGCTGTGTTCCAGCCCCGCGTTGCAAAGCGGGGGGCAAAGCCACTACCGGAGCCGAACGTTGCAAGCGATTCACTAGCGCTTGTTCGAGGGCGCGATTCGCAAACAGCTCGAGATTCAGGCCTTTTTGCCTGACCAATTCTGACGCGTAATCACCGAGATTGAAGCCAGCCACGCTAACAGGGACTTCCGAGCGCCATTGCCCCACGCGCTGATCGGAATCTTCGTGCTCTTCCACCTTTTTTCCGGTGGCTACAAGCTTCAGGCGCCTTGGCCAATGGAACGTGAGGTCGAATTGCGAAAAGGCATCCGGTCCACCGGCGTGAGGGTACCAACTGCCGCGTTCACCCACGTAATAAACGCCGTTTCCGGCGTCGCTAATTACCGTGCCAGCGTAAGTGAGACGCAACCTGACATCCTGCCCGAGCGCCACGGGCGCGGGCAAAATTACCTGGAGGGAATTATTGCCACGCGCCGCGAGGTCATGCCGCTCGACGGCTTCATTCTGGAAGAAATCAAGCGCGTGGCCAAAAGCATCCTCGACGGATTGCACCTGGAGAAAGCGAGAGAGCTCGAGCGAAACAATTCGGTCGCCTCCACGGACTCCTTTGATTGACAACGTGGTTTTGCCCCGCAGAGTGCGGTCGGGGAGTATGGTCGTATCGACAACGTAGTTGCCGGGCAGATAGCTGAGCGCTGGTTGTGGCGGAGCATCCCGATGAGCGAGCGAGATCCATGTGTCGTAAAAAGATTGTCCGTCCGTTTCGCGAAGCTGGCCTACAAGCACCCGCTCAGACCGTCGATCATCCATCAAAATGTCAAACGGGCCCAATGGACCGCCCTGTACGCTGGCATAAAAATAGGGCAGGGGGTTCGCGGAAAGCCAGTCTGCGAGGATGCGTAGCGAATGCGCAGGGTTCAACCTGAGGAGGTTGGCGTTCCAGGAGTCAGCGAACGCGGCATCTTCGACAGGCCGCACTCCCTGCGTTTCTAACTGCTGGCGTAATTCCTTCGCGGTTTGATCGGTGAAGCGGAAATATGCGGTGGAAAAAGGCTGATCGAGCAGCGGAGATCCCAGAAAGCGGTTGAGCTGATGCTTTTCAACAGGATCGCGCACAAGCGCCAGAGCGTGGCCCCGGCCAACAAAGGCCGCACCAGTGATTCGGCCATTACAAGTCTGAAGAAAGGCTAAACGCCCTTCCCGCAGCGAGATCTTTACGACGTCGCGGCGGAGGACGATTTCTTTTACGGAATATACGTCATGCGAAGAGACCCGAAGTGCGGTGAGAGCTTGATACAGTTCGCGAGGCGAGGCTTCGGGGGGGAGCCCGGGGCGCGCGTGCGCCGCAAGCAACAGAACCGCGGCCAAGGCCAGCCCCACCTTCATTACCCGACTGTAGCAACATTGGGCATCACGCGGCAAGCTGCGGCAAGCTGCTCCACTTTGGCTTGTTAAAATGATTGTATGTGTGGCATCAGCTTCTCGCGGAGTTTCGTCCTGGCCGCGACGTCCATTCTTTTCAGCGCGGGAATGGCCCATGCTGACACGATTGTTCTAAAAAACGGCCGGCACATCAGAGCATTCCAGGTGGTCGAAGAAAAAGACAAGTTTGCCTATGAGAGTGCTGCAGGACGCCTCAGCCTTCCAAAATCTATCATTGACCACGTTGAATATGACGGCGCTGTTCCATTGGAGCCAGGAAAGAGTTTCAGCGCTCCACCCGCTCTGGCTCCCGAAGCAAACCTTGCACGTGCGGATGATGAGATTGGCCGCGCCACGGTTCATGACGGCTCAATCGACCGCGAGTATATCGCCAAGCTCGAAATTGCCGCGCGCGGCGGGGAAAGCGGGGCCATGGCACGCGCGGTCCTAGCGCACCATGCGGCGGCACAATTTGAGGTGGCCCACAATAATTACGACCAGGCAATTGCGCAGGAACGCAGCGCGCTTACCTTCGCGCCGCAGCAGCCATCGCTGCTTATTGAAATCGCCTACCTGCATCTGCGCCGTAGCGAATGCAAAGCCGCGCTGGAATATCTGGATCGCGCCCGCCGCGTCGCGCCCGATTCCCCGGACGTCGCGAAGCTCTCGGGCTGGGCTTACTACGGGCTTAATAAAATCCCGCAGGCTGTCGCCGCTTGGAAGCAAGCCCTCGCGCTGCGTCCGGACGCGGAGGTGCGCGGGGCGCTTGAAAAAGCGCAGCGCGACGCAGACGCCGAGGAAAAATTCAAAGAAAACGTGAGCGCTCATTTCACGCTGCTCTATTACGGAGGCGCTGAACCGGGGCTGGCACACGACGTGCTTCGGACGCTCGAAGCTCACTTCAGAGCGATAGAATCGACGCTAAACTTCGCGCCGCCCGAACCGATCAGCGTAATCCTTTACACCGAGCAGGCGTTTGCGGACATTACCCGAGCGCCGAGCTGGGCTGGCGCCTTGAACGACGGGCGGATCCGCTTGCCGGTTCAAGGACTCACCTCGGTTTCGGACGAGCTTTCCCGCATCCTCAAGCACGAGCTTACTCATAGCTTCCTGCAACAAAAAACGCGCGGGCATTGCCCTACGTGGCTGCAAGAAGGCCTGGCGCAATGGATGGAAGGGAAGCGCAGCGGCGAAAATGCGTATGCCATGATTAAGAGTTCGGAATATGGCGCCGCGCCGCTTGCAGCGTTAGAAGGCTCCTGGATGAGCCTGCCAGCGGGTGCGGCGCGGTACGCCTACGCCTGGGCATTGGCGGTGGTCGAGTGCTTGATTCAAGTGAATGGAATGCGTGACGTGGAACGGGTGCTTGACAGCCTCACAAACGGATCGACTGAAGCGGCGTGCCGCGACGTCCTGCGCATGGATTACAACGACATCGCGCAAGCCACTGTTGTATACCTGCGTCGTAGCTATCTTCGCTGAACGGAACGTCCTGCGCTCCGTTTGCCGGCCGGGAAGCCTCCCAACGGAAACTTAATTTCGTGATTGCTACAGAGCAGCCAGAAGGGCTGCAAGCAGTGCGGCGCGCTCCGGCAACGCGCGGATGATGACGTGCTCGCTCAGTGCGTGCGCTCCGTTGCCGACGGCGCCCAGTCCGTCGAGCGTGGGCACTCCGAGCGCCCCGGTCAAGTTCCCGTCCGAGCCTCCTCCTGCGGCTGACTCGCCGAGACGCAATCCCATCTGCTCCGCAAGCGCTCGCGCGTGGCGAAACAGCGCAACAGTCACTTTACGCTCGAGAGGTTGACGATTGAAACCGCCCGTGACCGAGATGCGCGCTCCAGGCAGAATGGGCCGCAATCTGCAAAATTCACGCGTAAGGGCGCGCATATCCGCGGATCGAACTGCGCGCACATCGATAAGCGCGCGAGCGCGATCGGGGATCACGTTTGTCCGCGTGCCGCCATTTATAATGTCAGCGTTTACGGTTGTTCCACGGTGATTATGGTTGAGCTTTACAAGGCGAGCTATTTGCAGCGCCAGCTCATGCACCGCATTTACTCCATTTTCGGGATCCAGTCCGGCATGCGCAGCGCGTCCGATCACTTCAAGCAAGAATTCGCCCACGCCCTTGCGCGATGTTTTTAGATCCCCTTGCGTTCCGTGAGCAGGCTCAAGAACCAACGTAGCGTCGCTGCGCCGAGCTTCCCGCTCAATCACAGTGCGTGACGTCTCGCTGCCGATTTCTTCGTCGGAAGTCCACAGAAAAACCACCCGTTTTCGTAAAGTTACTTGGCGGCGCTCGAGCGCGTCTGCCGCGAACAGCGCCTGCGTCAAACCGCCTTTCATGTCGAATGTACCCGGGCCCCAGGCGCGGCCACCACAAACTCGAAATGGCATTCGCGCCAGCGTACCGAGCTCATAGACGGTATCCAGATGGCCGAGCACAAGCAGTTGACCGGAGGGACCTCCGGGCCCGCGCCACAGCGTCACGCGTAAATGATTGCCGCGATGCCTTTGCGGGAGAACCTCCACGCGTGCTCCGCGCTTGCGCCATTCCGCAGCCAGCAATCCCCCGCAACGATCCACCGCAGCCTTATTCAAGCTCGGCGATTCGGCTCGCACGAGACTCCCAAGCATAGCCACCATTGTTCGTTGCCGCTTTCTCAAGTCGAGGAGAAATGCCCGGGGAGGTAAATTGTCTGGCATGATCGGACGTATCCTAACAACCACGAGTGCGCCGGGCAACCGTGTTTCCACTCGCTGCGCGGTTCGCATATAATCATCGGATAGCACCTCGTGGTAAATTGCACCGGCAAAATGTCAGACGAAGTCTCTATACCCAAGGGTGAAGCGAGCAGAGGAGACCTGATGATCCTGGACTCGATCGGCATTCAGAAGTTTCTTCCGCATCGCTATCCCTTTCTGATGGTCGATGGAATTTTGGAGATGGAGCGCCTAAAACGCATCGTGGGGGTGAAAAACGTTACGATCACCGAGCCCCATTTCCAAGGGCACTTTCCCGGGAAGCCGATTATGCCCGGCGTTCTTATTTTGGAGGCAATGGCGCAGACCGGCGGTCTTCTGTTGTTGCAGGAAATTCCCGACCGCGAGAAGAAGCTTTTATATTTCGTGGCAGTGGATGGTGCGCGCTTTCGGCGCCCGGTGCTCCCAGGCGAGCAGTTGATACTCGAAGTCACGGTCACTTCCTGGCGCGGCGATTTTTGCAAACTGGCGGGCAAAGCTACTGTGGGGGGCGAACTGGCTGCCGAGGCCACTTTAATGTGCAAAATGGTGGACCGCGATCCGCCTCCGCCAGCGAAAGCGACTCCTTAATGATTGAAATTCATCCCCACGCCATAGTGTCGCCGAAGGTCCGCTTGGCCGAGGGAGTGCGCATCGGGGCTTTCGCCGTGGTGGGCGATGATGTGGAGTTTGGCGAAGGCTGCCGGCTTCATGCTCATGCCGTGGTGCAAGGACCAGCCCGATTCGGGCGCGAAAATATTTTTCATCCATTTTCCTCGATTGGGGGCGACCCGCAAGACCTCAAGTTCGCCGGCGAGCGCACCGAACTGGTTACTGGCGATGGCAATACGTTTCGGGAGTTTGTAACCGTGAGCCGCGGGACGAAACCCGGTGGGGGCGTCACACGCATCGGCAGCGGCAATTTGTTCATGGCTTATGTGCACATTGCTCATGATTGCATGGTCGGCGACCACACGATATTTGGAAACGCTGCGACTCTCGCAGGGCACGTCATCGTTGAGGATTACGCCACAATCAACGCATTCTCCCCGGTGCATCAATTCTGCCGCATTGGCCGCCATGCGTATATCGGCGCGTCCACGGTCATCACGCAGGACGTTCCACCTTTTTCCCGCGTCGTCTCCGCACGCGAGACGCGATGTTATGGCGTGAACTCCATTGGTCTCGAGCGGCGCGGCTTTGACGCTGCCCGTATTCGCACGATTGAGCAAGCCTACCGTCTTCTGTTGCGCTCCAAGCTCAACACCACGCAGGCCATCGAGCAGATGCGGTCCAGCCTCAATGGCTCGGCCGATATTCAGGAATTGATCGCTTTCATCGAAAGCGCCGAAAGAGGGCTGACGAAGTAATCCTGCTTGCCATGCCTGAATCGTTGGAAATTTCGCATGGGCCGTCGGGTTGGGGCTTGATCGCCGGCAACGGCCAGTTTCCGTTCCTGGTACTCGAAGGTGCGCGGAGCCAGGGTATCGAAATGGCGGTGATCGCGCTGCGGGAAGAGGCCTCGCCAGAATTGGAGCGCGCCGCGCAACGTTTTCATTGGGTGAGCCTGGGCGAACTTACGAAAGCACTCGACTTGATGCATCGCGAAGGCGTCACGAAAGCCGTGATGGCCGGGCAGGTGAAACACAACAAGATTTTCAGTTCGATCCGGCCTGACTGGAAATTGGCGAAACTACTTTTTTCTTTGCAGAGCAAGAATACGGATTCGCTGATCGGGGCGGTAGCGAAGGTGCTGGAAGGGGAAGGCATTCAACTGGTGGACTCTACTGTCTTCTTGCAGCCGCTGGTGGCGCGGGCCGGTATCTTGACGCAACGCAGGCCGGATGAGCGCGAAACTGCTGACATTGTTTACGGACTTGGCGTGGCTCGGCAGATCGCCGCGCTCGATCTGGGCCAAACTGTGGTGATATCCGATCGTGCGTGCGTGGCCATCGAGGCTATGGAAGGAACCGATGAGACCATCGAACGCGCATCCCGATTGGCCACCGGAAAGCCGCTGGTCGTCGTAAAAGTGAGCAAGCCCAACCAGGATATGCGCTTCGATGTACCCGTGGTGGGGCTTTCGACCGTCGAAGTAATGGCGCGCTCGCATGTGACTGCCTTGGCCATCGATGCAAGCCGAACTCTACTTTTCGATCGCAGGCGCCTTATTGAATTAGCCGACACCGCCAACATTGCGATCCAGGCTGTCGAGCCTGAAACAGGGGCTAGCGCAAGCGCGGATGCATCCGCATCGACTCAGCCAAATAGATAATTTGCCGGTACCTCTCGCAAACGGAAAGAAAGTGCGCGTCGCCGTAATCGGCGTCGGCGATTTTGGGCGGAACCACGTCCGCGTTTTCAAGGAATTGGGTGACGTGGAATTAATAGGCGTCCTGGACGCAAATCCCACTCGCGCTGCTGAAGTGGCGGTAGAGTTCTGTACATCGGTACTTGCTGATTATGCGGCACTCGATGGCCGCGTGGATGCGGTCAGCGTGGCTGTTCCGACGGCGCAACACGCGCGTGTTGGGTGCACTCTTCTCGGGCAGGGAATTGACGTTCTTGTGGAAAAGCCCATCGCCGCTTCGGTTTCTGAAGCGGACGCGCTGATTAGCGCAGCCAGAAGGCACGATCGCATTTTGCAGGTTGGACACCTCGAACGATTTAATCCGGCTGTGCTCGCCGTCGAAGCGATTATCCAGCGCCCGCTTTTTTTTGAGGTCCACCGTCTGGGGATATTTACGCCACGCAGTCTCGATATCGATGTCGTTTACGACGTCATGATTCATGATTTGGATATTTTGCTCGCTTTGGTTGGCTCTCCGGTTGAAGAGGTGAAAGCAGTTGGAATCCCGGTACTGACCGACAAGGTGGATATCGCGCACGCGCGTATCGCATTCGCTTCCGGCGCAATCGCGAATGTGACTGCCAGCCGCGTCTCCACCGAGCGCGTTCGCAAAATGCGTTTCTTCCAGCAGCACGAATATATATCCCTCGACTACACGCGCCGCGACGCATTACGGGTTCGCGTTGTTGACCAGGGCCAGCAATCGCCGGGCCAGGCGCCCGCGCAACCGCAATTCGCATTCGAGAAACTTCCCGCGAAGGCCGAGGAACCGTTACATGCGGAATTGCGCCACTTCGTCGAAGCTGTGCGGACGCGCTGCGCGCCTCGCGTGGATGGCGCTGCCGGACGCCGCGCGCTGGAGCTCGCGGATCAAGTTATGGCTGGCATCCTGGACCATGCGGAGCGCGTCCAATTGGGTGCCATCGTGGCTCCTCAGGCCAGCTCATGATCCAACGGACCCTCGTTCCGCAAAATTCTCGCATTCCCGAAAATGACTCGCCGGGCCGGACATCCAGGCGTACGACCTCAAACCTTGACGAGCGCACACTGGTGCCCTCGGATCTCCCCTTTATTTCGCTGGATGCGCGCAGCACAATTCCCGCATACCTGCCGCTCGATTCCATCTCCAAACGCGTAGTGGTTCCGCGCGATATGCCCACTACGGCCCTCGATGTGTCGAGCAATATTCCTTCGTACGTGCCCTTAACTATCCTCGATTCGCGTGTTGCTGTGCCGAAGGGCGCCTCGGCAGCCGAGGTTGAACCTAAAGCGCCGAGGCCAGCGAATGCTCTGCCTGGAGTTTTTGATGCGGATCTGTTCAACACTGGCGAGGTCAACTTGCTGGTAACACCTCCCCAGGCAGATACGCCAAAATGGAAAGCCATTTCTCGCATTTCCTCCATGGTTTTTCACTCGGCATTCGTGCTCTTCATCCTCATCCAACCAAAACTTTTCCCTTATAGGCCTCCCACACAGGCGGAGCTCGAGATGGCGCGCCGGCAGCTTCCTTTCGTAACTTACATACCCCTCGGGCCAGACCCCAAGGATTTGCCCAAAATTTCAAATTCACCGAAAGAGCTGACCAGCCCGAAGATGCGGATTGATCCGCGTTTCCTGCGCAAGGTAGCGCCGACGATGGAACCGCAGCCCCTGCCCGGTAAACCTGAGCCGGAACGCGTTGTCCGAGATTTGCCGGATGCCCCTAGGGCGCAAGTGCCCCCGTCAACGAGCGCGCCACCGGCCCCGCCGCCTTCCGCGCAGCCGAGAACTGACGCGCCGCAACCGACGTCGAGACTGGAGCGGCCTGACGCGCCGAAAAAATCAAACGGTCTTGTGCTTCCTGACCTAACTCCCGGCAAAGCTCTCCATGAATCTCTACACCAAGCCATGAAGGGACATTCCGCACCCACGATTGGAAGCAGCAGCCCGTTACCGCAGAATCCCAGCGAGGGCGGAGGCGGTCCAAGCGGAGGTGGCGGTCAGGGTACGGCAGGGGCGGCAATTGAGATGCTGACGCCCGACGAAGGCGTGGACTTCAATAATTATCTGGCACGCGTTTATGCGAATGTGAAGCGAAATTGGTTCTCGCTGATGCCTGAATCGGTACGACTGGGCGACCGGGGCCGGGTAACCTTGCAATTCAAAATTATGCGTAATGGTTCGGTGCCGCGGACGGAACCATATCTGGTAACGACATCAGGTAAAGAACCGCTCGATCGCGCGGCGCTTTCCTCGATTCATGCATCGAATCCATTCGAGCCTCTTCCGGGGGCATTTAGCGGGCCGTATATTGAGCTGCGCTTTACCTATCTATATAATCTTCCTATCAGCGCCGCGCAGTGAACATCCACCGCAAACAAGTTCTCGGCACATTGCTTCTGGCCCTCTTTGTGCTTATTTTCCTGATTGCTCGCTCGCGGCACTTTCTTTTTCCATGAATGTTCCAAATAGCGCCGCGCCCATGGTGGTGATTGTTGGTCCGACGGCTTCGGGAAAATCGGCGTTGGCCATACACCTGGCCGAACTTTTCGGGGGCGAAGTTCTGGCATGCGATTCCACGCAGCTCTATCGCTTTTTCAATATAGGGACCGCCAAGCCTACCGAGGGTGAGCGTCGCGGCGTGCCCCATCATTTAATAGATCTGTACCTTCCTGGCGAAACCTCGACCGCAGGGGAGTATCGCCGGCGAGCCACCATCGTGCTGAACAATCTTCGCCGGCGCGATCGTCTACCGATATTGACTGTGGGCACCGGTTTGTACATGCGAGCTCTCTTAGAGGGGCTTGCGGAAGCTCCCCTGCGCTCGGAGGATTTGCGCGCGCGGCTAATCTCTAAATCCACGCAAAAAGGGCCAAATTATCTTCACCTTCTTCTAACGCGCTTGGATGGCGAAGCCGCAGCTCGCATCGCTCCACCGGATCACCAGAAACTCATCCGTGCCATAGAAGTCTGCCTGCTTTCAGGGAAACCCATTTCCGAAGTGCACCAGACGGGCCGCGCACCGCTCGAAGGTTTTCGTCCCATAAAAATTGGTCTCGCGCCTCCGCGGATGGAACTGAAAATTTGCATCGCTGGCCGCGTGGCAGCAATGCTTGATCGAGGTTGGATTGAGGAAGTCCGCCGGCTGATTGCCGGGGATCTTTCTGAACATTGCAAGCCGTTCGATTTCATCGGCTATCGCGAGCTTCGCTCGCACCTCCAAGGGACCATGAGTTTGGGCGATGCAGTGACGAGGATTGAGCGGGCCACCCAGCAATATGCCAAGCGGCAGCTTACCTGGTTTCGCAAGGTTCCCGGCGTTCGCTGGTTTGAAGGTTTTGGCGATCGCCCGGCCATTCAAGAGTCCGTAGCGCAGCATCTAAAAAACGAGCTGACCAGCCCGCCTGCTCGCGCCACTTTCGTAAACGACGTATAATCTAATCGAACAGATAAGGCGGAATCTCACTTGGATCAGTTCCTACCATTGAAACGTTTCCTCATCCGATGAGAAACTTGCGCGATACTTTTGTTGCCGAGCGTGCTCTTTTGGTCGGTGTCGGATGGAAACGCGCCCCTCGCATTCCAGGTGTTTCCGCGAGCGATCCGGGCCGGGAATCACTCGCCGAACTCAAGGAACTGGCACGCAGCGCGGGCGCGGAAATCGCTGGGACCGTTTTTCAAATGCGCGACAAGCCGGACCCAGCCACTCTGGTAGGGCGCGGCAAGCTCGAAGAAATCAGAATTGAAGCGCAAATGCGTCACGCTCCGCTGATCATTTTCGATCGCAATCTCTCACCGGTGCAGCAGCGGAATATCGAAAGCGTCACGGAATGCCGCGTGATCGATCGAACCCAGCTTATCCTCGATATTTTTGCGCGTCACGCCCGCAGCCGTGAAGGGCAACTTCAGATCGAGCTTGCGCAATTAAATTATATGGCCCCGAGAATCACCGGACGCGGTACGGAGATGTCGCGTCTTGGAGGGCGCAGCGGGGGATCGAGTAGCGCCGGCGGCCGCATCGGAGTCCGCGGCCCGGGCGAGCAGAAACTTGAGACCGACCGGCGGCGGATCCGCGATCGCGTCAGCAAGATTCAGAAAGGCATTGAAGCCCTCCGGAAACAGCGCTCGTTGCGGCGCGAATCGCGGCAGGCAGTCCCGCTCGGCACCGTGGCCCTCCTAGGTTACACGAACGCGGGTAAGTCCACTCTATTCAACGCGCTCAGCCGCGCGGATGTTCTGGTCTCTCCAAAAATGTTTGCCACGCTCGACCCGACGGTGCGTGCCGTTCGCCTGCCTTCCAATAGACGCGTACTTATCTCGGATACGGTGGGATTCATCCGCGATTTGCCCAAGGCGCTGCTCACGGCTTTTCGCGCCACGCTTGAGGAAGTTCAGGAGGCAGCTCTCATCCTGCATGTCAGTGACGTCTCTAACCCACAGCAAGCCGAGCTTGATGCCGAAGTCGATAAAATTTTGAAGGACCTCGGCGTTGAAGAGACGCCTCGCTTGCGAGTATTCAACAAAATCGACCGATTCTCGCCCGAGCAGCTTGCGGCGTTTGAAGGGCCCCAGCATTACAACCGACCGCAAGCTACCGCTGGAGATAAAAACGGGGCTGTGTTCGTTTCAGCGCTAGCCGGCTCGGGCCTCGAAGAACTCCTGTCCCGGATTGACCAAATGATGCCGGTCGATCCTGTTATGCGCATGAATTTTTCGGTTCCGTTGTCGGAGGGCCGTACACTCGCGCTGGTGCACGCACTTGGCCGGGTTTTGCATTCCGAAGTACATGATTCACATATGAGTTTTGAAGCCGAAATTCCAGAGTCTGTCGCGCGCAGTTTAAAGATAAAGAACACTCGCCCAAAATAAGGAACTATTTGGATGTCGCAGGCGTATTAGTGGGAAAGGAGCGCCGCCATGTTCACGATTCTTCTCTGGTGTATCCTGTTTTTTTTGTGCTGGCCGCTTGCGCTGTTAGCGCTCGTGCTGTATCCAATCCTGTGGCTTCTTCTGCTGCCATTTCGATTGGTAGGAATCGTGGTTACCGGAATTTTGGAGTTTTTCCGCGCGCTGATTCTCCTGCCGGCTAGGATGTTGCGCGGGCCTCGCAGCATCTAAGCTGGCCAAAACCGTTCTGTTCCAACCAGTTCCGGAGGACGCTCAAGAAAGTGCCCTACATAAGAGATACATGGATTGCTGCATACTTGTGCAAATCTACAAAATGAACGAGACGTCTGGAAACCGTCAGAAAAGCCAGCATTAACGCATCCTTATCCGCAAGTCCCTTGTATTCATAAGATTATGGGAATTCAGCGTTTTTGCGGCTATACCACTAAATTTCGCCATGTGGGGAGCGACAACCGATAAAGCGTTTTCCACACATTTATCCACAGGAGGGCACGCCCCGTTTTCGGCTGGGTTTCACATACTGTTCGCAAGAAATGGGTTAGCGGCCCAGGTGTACTTCGTGGGGATCAGCCTCGTCACACGTCGTTTGACGGAGGCGCGACTGAGAGCTATAGTGAGGGCACGTCGCGCGGCACGAACGCGGCGGGCTCTCTCTCTGATTTCATAATCTTTATGAATCTTCCGAACAGTTTGACGCTTCTGCGGATTTTCTTTGTTCCGCTGCTAATTGCCGTTTTGCTTACGCGTACTCCTAACCTGGATTTCTTCGGCGTGCCGGTCCATTTCGAGGTCTGGGGGGTATTGATTCTTCTGGCAGCCGCAGTCACCGATTGGGCCGACGGCTATTTTGCACGGCACCGCCTCCAAATTACAACACTCGGCATTCTGCTCGATCCCATCGCCGACAAATTGCTGATCTCTGCAGCTTTTATATCGCTGGTTGACATGCGGCTGGTTCCTGCGTGGATGGTAGTAATCATCATCGGACGCGAATTCACGATTCTCGGTTTGCGAAATATCGCTTCCGCCGAGGGATTCACCATTCAAGCCTCCGCGTTAGGCAAGGCCAAAATGGTATTGCAAGTTCTGGCAGTGGCGGCCATCATCCTGGGCGCGCGCCATGAGCCGTTCCGATTAGTCGGGGCACTGCTGCTTTGGCTGGTTGTGGTGAGCGCGATTGCTTCTGCGATTCAATACTTCATGCGCTTCTGGAGTCAGGTGGATGACCGCGTAAAGCAGCGTCGCCGCTTAGGACTGCTGGAACGCCGTAAAAAACGCCAGGATGTCGCCGCTTCCTGAAGCAATTAAGCTGTTTCTTCTGCAGCAGGCCCGCCGTGCGATTGTGGAAGCCGTAATTCACAATCGACGGCCCGAAACCTCACCCCTACGCGAAGAGCCCGCGGAGCCATCTGGCGTTTTCGTCTCGTTGTTCCGTGGCGGCGAGTTGCGCGGTTGTATAGGAAATATTGAGGCGATTGGGGCGCTTGAGGAATCGGTCGCGAGTTGCGCGGTGAGCGCCGCCCTTCACGATCCGCGATTTTCCCCTGTCACGGCCGAAGAAGTGAAGCAACTGGAGATCGAAATCTCAATTCTCTCGACTCCTAGGCAGATTCGTCCGGAAAACATTGAGGTGGGTCGTCACGGATTGCTGGTCAAGCAGTGCAACCTGCGCGCAGTCTTGTTGCCGCAAGTCGCCGCCGAGCGCGCCTGGACGCGCGAACGCTTTGTAGAGGAAACGTGCCGAAAAGCGGGCCTTCCGCCGGGCGCGTGGAAAAACCCCGATACGCAATTGTTCGCGTTTGAGAGTGAAATATTCCGTGAAAGCGAGTCGGAGAACGTTCCCCGACCCGCCGAGTAGACAACATGGCTAATCAGAAATTAAATACGAAACCCAAAACTATCTTGACGTTGTTCTGAGTCGTGTTATACAGCCGAGTGTGAAGCCAATCACCCTCTCCGCGGAAAGAGAGTCGCGGGGTCATTCGATAGTCATACCCTCCGCCAGCCTGAACCGCAAGGCCGCTCGTATCCGCTTTCGCTTGAGGATAAACGTTGGCCCGGCCCACGATCGCGTGTCCCCACGGCTCCCAGCGATGTCCGGTTCTACGGGCAACGCGCAAACCGCCGCCGTAAGACGCAAATTTCGCCCCGCCGCCGCGATAGCTGCCAAATCCGGGCGTCACGTCACCTTCCACCGCGACATAGTGCGTGAAAAAATACGAGAGCGAGGTATCGAGCCCGCTATAGTTTATGTGCGAATTATCGATAAACTTGAAGCGTACAAAGCTATAACCCAGGCTTACTTGCCAAGGATACAGCTCGAATTCGCCTGATGCTGCGTAGGGTGGCGACGGGCGCGGCAGCGGAAGAGCTGCCGACGCGGGTATTGCCGGAATTGGGAGTTCGGAATGAGCCCACCCCAGGGCATTCGCTGCTGTGGTCGTTGCAGAGTTGTCCGGCATATCCTGGGCCGAAGCAGCAGCAGTTAGCAACATTAGCGCGCCGAGCACCGCCAAAACTTTACACATCGAATTATCCTCCTTGCGAATCGCCCCACGCGACAGCCGCACTTCTTTTGTAGCGAACTATTGCCTCATTGTCTAGGTAAAAGGCAAAGGCGTTTCGCCCAGCGAACCAAGAGTCATTTCAGGCCGCTTATGCGGCCGCTCCGCAGCACTTCTTATGCTTCTTTCCCGAGCCACAGGGACAGGGGTCATTACGCCCTATCTTCGCCCCAGCCCGGATCGGCTTGGGCGTCTCCGCTTGTGCTCCAGCCTGGTATTGAAGATTCTGCTGTTGCCGACGTTGACGACGCTCGAGTTCACGGGCGGCAGCCAGGTGGGGAGTTGTTGAAGTTGTCGAAGTCATGGAACTAGCCGAAGTGGTCGATGTTATTGATGGGGACCGCGTGGCCCCTTCCGGTCTCTCCCCAGCATGCGGCACCTGATCCCCTTCGGCGCGCTGAATATGAAAGAGATAGCGCACTGTCTCGGAATCGATGCGCGTCATCATCTCTTCAAACAGCGTGAACGCTTCTTTCTTAAATTCGACGAGCGGATCCTTCTGCCCATACCCGCGTAACCCGATGCCCTCTTTGAGGTGGTCCAGCGTGAGCAGGTGATCCTTCCACTGATTGTCCACGACGTCCAAAATGATGCGGCGCTCCAGCCAGCGTAATACCGGCGGGCCAAACGCAGCTTCCTTTTCTTCGTAGCGTTTCTTTACCGCCTCATAAAGGCCATTGGCCAAAGACTCATGATTCAGACTCTTCGGGTCTACGCCCGCGGCCTTCAGATCGATTCCGAACTGGTTGTGGACTTCGGCCGAAAATTGCGTGACGTTCCATTGGTCCGGATGCTGCTCCCGCGGGCAATATGTTTCAGCAAGTCCCTGCGCTACTTCTTCCGCCACACTTTCCACATATTCTTTCTGATCCTTGCCCTCGAGCGCGGAACGCCGAATCGAGTAAATCGTCTCGCGCTGCCTGTTCATCACGTCGTCGTATTCCAGCAGGTGTTTGCGGGCTTCGAAGTTCTGCGCTTCCACAGCTTTTTGAGAATTTTCAATGCGGCTTGAAATCAGCTTGGACTCAATCGGCACACCTTCCGTCATGCCCAGACGGAACATCAGCGCCTTTACGCGTTCGCCGCCGAAAATCCGCATCAGATCATCTTCGAGCGACAGGAAAAAGCGTGAAGAACCTGGATCGCCTTGGCGGCCGGCGCGACCACGAAGCTGATTATCAATGCGCCGCGCCTCGTGGCGCTCCGTCCCGAGAATATGCAAGCCGCCAAGCGCCACTACTTCGTCATGCTCGGCTTTACACTGCCCGGCGAACTGATCGTAAAGTGGCTTCCACTGGTCCGCCGGCACCTGAAAAATTTTGCCCTCATGTTGGAAAAGAACCATCGGCGTTGCAGGCTTTGCTTCGTCCGCGGCGCCGCCCGCCGTACGGTCCGCGCCATCGCCGCCGAGCACTACGGGCGCCGCAGCATAAGGCATTGCCAGCTTGTTTTTCAAACAATACTCGCGGGACATAGCTTCCGGATTGCCGCCCAAAAGAATGTCCGTGCCGCGACCGGCCATGTTCGTCGAAACCGTGACCGCGCCTTTGCGCCCGGCCTGCGCGATCACTTTGGCCTCGCGCTCGTGCTGCTTGGCATTCAGAACCTGGTGAGGAACTCCTGTCTTTTTCAAAAGCTCCGCGATCTTCTCGGATTTCTCAATGGAGATGCTCCCGATCAGCACCGGCTGGCCACGTTCATGCAATTGCCGCACACCATTCGCGTAGCTCCCATCCTCCTGGAGAATGCCATTCACAACCGCGTGGAACTTCTCTGGCTCCGTGCGATACACCACATCGGGGAACTCTTTTCGGATGAGCGTGCGATTCGTCGGGATCACCACTACATCCAGGCGATAAATCTTTCCGAATTCGGTTGCTTCGGTTTCCGCCGTACCGGTCATGCCGGAAAGTTTTTTATACATCCGGAAATAATTCTGGAACGTAATCGTCGCCAGGGTCTGATTTTCGCGCTCAATCTTGACGCTTTCTTTCGCCTCAATGGCCTGATGCAAGCCGTCCGACCAGCGTCGGCCGGGCATCTGCCGGCCGGTAAACTCGTCGACGATAATTACCTCGCCATCTTTTACGACGTAATCCACATCGCGCTTATACAACGTGTGTGCGCGCAGCGCCTGATACACGTGATGGATCGTTTCCATGTGCGCCGGATCATAAAGATTTCCGAGCCCGAGCAGGCGCTCGCATTTGCTTACGCCCTCTTCGGTAGGAGTTACTGTGCGATGCTTCTCGTCGATGGTGTAGTCGATGTCCTGAATCAATTTTGGAATAATTTTGTCGATGCGGTAATACTTATCCGTAGATTCTTCGGCCGGCCCGGAAATAATCAGCGGAGTGCGGGCCTCATCAATCAGAATTGAATCCACCTCATCCACGATAGCGAATTGGTGCCCGCGCTGCACGCAATCGGCCAGATCGAATTTCATGTTGTCGCGCAAATAATCGAAGCCATACTCATTGTTCGTGCCGTAAGTGATGTCGGCGTTGTACGCCGCGCGGCGCTCCGCATCGTCAAGATCGTGAACGATCACGCCAACCGTAAAACCCAGCGCTCGATAAAGCGGGCTCATCCATTCCGCGTCGCGCCGCGCCAAATAATCGTTCACGGTTACGATATGCACGCCCTGCCCCGCCAGGGCGTTGAGCACGGCGGGAAGCGTGGCTACAAGCGTCTTACCTTCGCCGGTTTTCATCTCGGAGATCTTGCCTTGATGCAGCACGATGGCGCCGATTAGCTGAACATCGAAATGCCGCATGTTGAGATGGCGCCGTCCGGCTTCGCGCACGAGCGCAAAGGCCGGCACGATAGCAGGCTCCAGCGCATCGGCGAGCCGCTGCTTGTATGCAGGATCGTCGCGCTCGACACCCCCCAAGCGTTCCGCGACCTGGCTTTTCAACCCCGCGGTCCGCTCTTTCAGTTGCTCATCGCTCAAGCTTTTCATTTCCGGCTCGAGCTGGCTGATGGCCTCGACGAGCGGCATAATCTGCTTGACGTCGCGCTCGTGCTTCGTGCCGATAAATCGCGCGACAACCTTATCGAGTACCTGTTCTACCCGCATGTGTCCTTTCTAGCTTGCACTCGTCTATCCGGGCGGCGGAGGGACTCTGTGTTTACGTCGCAGCAACCTTCTCAACGTACTCCCAGAGCCACCTTAATCCTATTTCCCAACTTACATTCTATCCGGTGTGCTGACGCGGTGCAAAGCGGACAGTATGCGCGAGCACTCCTCATTCTTTTGGGTCTTTAGAAATACTTACCCGTCCTGCGAATCGAGATAAGGAGGTAGCAGCCCAAGCGGCGGTATTGAATCAGCGGGAGGAAAGGGTGAGGATCGGCGATTCGGATGCCGGAACTTTTGCAACCGACACCGAGCAGTTTTGACCGAGAAAATGCCGGAGCTTACTGCGCTCGTCTAGCTTCATATCCACAATTTCAAAAGCCATGTCTTGTGCGCGGTAATCGCGCATCACTGCGGTGGCGCGCACGCCCCGGAGATTCCCTTGCAGACGCAGCATTACTTGGGTACCCGGTTGTAGATGCCTTTCGGTGGTCGCCACGCCACCAGCGAGGCTGAAGCTCTTGATTTCGAAGTGACAGTCGTCTTTCAGATTGGTGGTCACCGCCGGCAAGGGTCTCGCGAGCCGTGTCCGCGCGTAACGCCGCTGGCGCACAAACCGGCTCGCGGGTTCACAATCGAGCGGCGCGACTTTCAGATCTTGCGGGTCAATACCGCTTTGCGGCAGAAACTCTTCCGCCCACTCCGAATCGAGCCGCTGCAAAACCTGCATCGCCGCAATACGCAATTCGTGCGGTTGGGTCCACCGCCACATTTGCTTCGCTTCCACGATTCGTCGCAATACGTTGATCGATTCGGGGCATTGCAGGCGTCCCAGCGCTTCGACGGCCTTTACCCGCAAGAAAGGACCAGCGGCAACCGGCAAATCGCCGTCGGCGATGCACAGTAGCCTCCCTAGAACTTGCCGGTCACCGTTCATCCCCATCTCATCAATCGCCAACGGGAGAACCGCCGGATTCAGAGAATCAAATACTGAGAGGATGAGTTGACTGCGCTCGGGCGCGCCACTCGCCGCGATTTGGCGAACGATGCGGTCTTGCGAGGTTCGCGGGCACTCGGCAATCCGTGCTGGAAGAAATGCATTCACGGCGCCAGGCTCGAGGCGGCACATCAGTCCTACGATTTCCACCAGATCGGGAATCGTTCCGTCACGAAGCGTCCCACGCAAGTGTGCGAGACCTGCATCACCCAATTCCTGGGCAAGCAAAACAATATGGTCGCAATCTTCCCGAAGGCTGCAGCGGCTGAACCTTAGTGAGAGCTGTTCCATAGCGGCGTGTGGCAGGAGGCGCAGGACCCCGCAAAGACCCACGGCCACCTTCTTTGCCCGCAAAGCTTCGTCAATAAATGCAGGGACACGCTCTTCCACGCCCATCCTGGGACGAAGATTCCCGGCGACTGCTGGCCGCTGTGTTTCGACGCCGTCGAGGGAATCCAGCGCCTGCTGAATAGCCGGAAAGCAACGCTGCGAAGCGGCTTCCTGGCTCAGGCGCACGAACGCCGCGCCTACCAAGGTTTGCAGTTCGCCCTCTCGCTCCAGGCTCAATTGCAATCCCACATGGCGAATAGCGTCGCTCAGCAATTGGCCACCCTGGTCTCCGGTGTAGAGCTCAGCAAGTTCGGCGAGGCCCAGTGCGGTATTGCGGCGAGCATTCGGTTCTTCGCTATTCGCGCACGCGGCATAATTTTGCAGGATGGCGCACGCCTCAACCACCTCGCCGCGTTCGATCAGTTCGCTTACGTATTGGCGAACATTTCGGGGCGGAATGCACCACGCTTCCGGCGAATTGAGTACCAAGCGTTTTCCGCTTTCTGGAACCGCGGCCCAGAATTGCCGGTCGAGCAGGTCGGCGTGGGTATCTACCACCAAGCCGGCTTCAACCATTTTATCTTCGTGCGCACCCAAAATCTTTCGCAAGTTCTCGATCTCCTGATTCATGCGATCGAGCATCTGCCGCACCGCGTTCACATGCACTTCCCCACGCTCATAGCGCTCCAGCGCAAAGCGTATCGCCAGATGCTCGGCAAGCCGCACCAGAACGGCTTCATCGGGTTTTGTGGAAGGCGTTTGCGCAGCTAGTTTCGTGAGCGCTTGATGGATCGTTTCCTTGGCGCTACCGGGAAGACTGGAAAGCTCCGCCTGAAATGAATCCCGTGAATTCGAGCCGCGTACACTTTCGCTTGCCTGTCCGAGGCTTGCAAGCAACTTAAAAATGCCGATCAAGTCCTCTTCGGCCAGAATTTCGCCTCCAGGAGCGTCAAAAGAACCAGAACCTGGAATTGGAGAGTGAGACTGTTCGGTAGGGATACCCGATGGTGTCGCATTTGGAATCGATGAAGAAGAACTCGAAGAATTCACATAGTTATTAGAGGAATTTGTGCCTGCAGGTCCTGAGCTGGCCGCGCCGCCGCCTTTGGATCCTTGCGCTGCGGCAATCAATTGCAAGAGTTTCTGCGGGTCGTTCAGCCACTGCTTGAACTCGCTCGCTTCAGCACCCAAGGATTTAGCTGTAAGTTGAGCCGCGACGTGGGCTTCGCGGAAACTCGCATCCGTGGCCACAAAGCATATTTCGTTGATGCGGATTCCTCCGGCATTGCTGAGAGCTGCTTTGAGGTGCTGCGCGAGTTCCGCCGGCTTTGCTTTGCCGGCAGGGAACGCGCGAGCGAAGCTTTCCAGCTCCTCCTGCGAAACCCTTGGAAGGAAATGCACGCTGGCAAGTCCTGCAGCTGAAAGCAACTGGGCAAACTGGCGCTCCGCCGGCATGCCTTCCAGTGGCACCCCATCCAGCAGTAGCTGCGAACCGGTGGCCCCCAGAAGCAATCCGTCACCGGTAGCGGAGGAAATCGCGGAAAGCAGCTCTTTCCAGGCCACTCCAAGCTGTTCTGCAGTACGGGTATGTTCGAAGCCGTACAGGCGGGCGAACTTCAATAGAATGTTGAGGCTACGAACAAAGGCGCGTGCGGCGGTGGCTCGCGGGTCAGTCTTCATCAGAATGGGGAGCAGGAACTTCCGTCTACAGTACGGTAGTACTGCTATTCGTCCCGAACAATAGTACCGAAGTTTGATTTTGTCGAATGCGGCATAAGTTCATTGGCATGCCTTGCGGGCACCTTTAAAAGGCGAGCGAGGCCCACCGAACGAGTATTCTGCTTTCAATGGTATTTCTTGGAGTTTCTAGGATTTGGACATCAGACTTCGGCTGCGACGCCGACTGCGGTTGATGGGCGATGCCACCACGGGAAGGCCGCCCAATTCCAGAATGCAACGGCGAAGCTTCGCGCGCTGTTCGAGATCGATTTCCGCGAATTCAAACGCCAGAGCCTGGGGACGCGAGGCGCGGACGATAGCTTGTGCCCGAATCGGACGCATACCGTTGGTGATTTTAAGGCTCAGAAGTGTTCCGGGAGCCAGGTGCCGATCGCTCGCAGCAAGGCCGCCGCCCATGTTCAGCTCTAGAATCCGCAGATGGAAGTTCTCACGCAGGTTGGTGGTTATAGCTGCCAAGGGACGCGACAGCTTAAGCCGTTCATATCTTCGCTGGCGAATACACGGTGCATCCGGTTCAGGACCGATGGGTTCGAGCACTAAATCACTGCGTTGCAGGCTGCTATTCGAAATGCGTTCGTTAAAGCCGGCGGGATCGATCTGCGCCAGAGCCTGAGCCGCGGCAATACGCAATTCACTGGGATACGTCCATCGCCAGGCTTGTCGAGCATCCAGAATTTGCTGTAGCAAGCCAGCGGCAGCTTGTGCGCGCAATCGTCCTAACGCTTCGACAGCTTTCAAACGCAAATACCATTGGTACGGTTCCTCAGGCTCGGCCTGCGCGAGAATCATGAGTTTCTCGACGCTGTGCATGTCTCCGCTCACGCCAATCTCATCCAGCGCCAGTGGGCGGATTAATGGATCTAGGAAATCAAAGATTTTCACCAGCAACCCGCCTCTTACGGATGAGCCACCTGCCGAAATTTGCCGGACCACGCGGTCATGGGAGATTCGTTGCCACTCGGCAAGCCGCGCCGGCAGAATCTCTTCAAGAGAGGCCGGGTGAAGATAGCTCAGCAGACCCACATTCTCTGCGGCTTCTCCCGCAGGTGCGGACCGCAGCCCATCCACGAGACAATGGAGCGCCTGGGGTCCCAGCTCTTGCGCAATTTTGATCAGTACCTCGCAATCCTCGCGGAAGCCACAACTCGCAAAACGCGCAACAAGATTGCGCATTGCCACGCCCGGCATATGTCCGAGCAAATCGGTCAGGCCATCAGGAATTTGTCCGGCACGCAGCGCCTCTTCCAGAAATTCTGGGATGTGTTCTTCGACGCCGATGCGCGGCCGCAGGCTCTGCGTCGAGCCCGGCCGTTGCGCTTCCACACTTTCTAGCGACGAGAGAGCCTGCTGCATCGCCGGATAGCAACGGCGCGAGGCAGCTTCCTGGCTCAAGCGAACGTATGCTGCGCCAATCAAAGTTTGCAAATCGCCGTCCCGTTCGGCGGCAAGCTGTGCGCCCACTCGGCGGAGCGCATCTATCAATACACCGCCATCCCCGCTCGCATACAGATCGGCGAGGTCTGATAGACCAATCGCCGTGGCGCGGCGCGCGTTCGCTTCAGAGTTGGAAATACACCCAGCATAGCTGATCAGGATTTCATGAGCGGTTTTGAGTTCGCTGCGGCGCAGCAAATCATCCAGAAACAAGCGCGCGTTGCGTGGGGGAACGCACCACGCCTCGCCGGAGGTCAGCACCTCTTTTTTGTTTTCCTCCGGCACTTGCTGCCAGAATTGCTGGTCGAGAAGCTCGGTAAAGCTCTGCACCTCAAGCCCGGCGTTAGCCATTATCTCTTCATGAGAAGAGAGAACCTTTCGCAGGCTGTCCAGCTCCTGGTTCATTTTCTCCATCAGTTGGTGGACCGAATTTACTTTGACCTCGCCTCGCTCGTAGCTATCAAGCGCGAAGCGAATCGCCACATGCTCCGCCAACTTCAATAGCATCGGGGTATCAGGCTTGTCCGTCGGCGCTTGCGACGCGAGACCCGCCAGCGCTTGTTGCAACGTGAATTGCGTCCGTACTGGCAGGGTGGAGAGCCGCGACTGAAACGTCGCCGGATCCAGCTTTGTGTTAGGGTCTTTGCGCGATTTTCCAAGCTGCGCAAAAAGGCTGAGCAGCGAGCGTATCTCCGCTTCTTCAACCGCAAAACCCCCGCTAGTCGGTGGCATTCCGCTCACGCCGCCTGATCCGAGACTTGTGGGAGGCGGCAGCGTGGCGACGGTTGGGCCCGCGCCAGTGTCGCGTAGCAATGCGGTTGCGCTGGCCCATCTACTTGGTCGAATGGGTCCAAGCACCGCTGACGGGCTGCCAGGCTCGACCGCAGGGTGCGTTCCGCCAGGAGAGTGGTAGACGCCGCCAGATCCGCTTGAGCTTCCGTCACCTGGTCCGCCCGAGCTCTCGCCACCCGAGCCTCCGCGGGAACCTTCGGCAGCAACGATTAGTTGCAGTAACTTCTGCGGATCATCGAACCACGATTTGAACTGTTCAAAATTGGCGCCCAATGCCCGAGCTGTTAGTTGCGCCGCTACGTGGAATCCGGCCGTCGAAGAATCCTCGGCCACGAATCGGATCTCGTTTATGCGGATCGTCGTTTCGCCCGCTAACGCGGATTTCAATTGTTCGGCAAGCGCCGATGGTTTGGCGTTTCCCGTCGGAAAAGCTCGTACGAAGCGGGCGAGCTGGGCCTGAGAGACGTTCGGAGCAAAATAAATGCTCGCGATTCCCGACGAGGACAGCAACTGTGCGAAGCTCCGCTCTCCCGCTGCAGAACCGAGTGGAACCCCGTCTAATAGTAACTGCGAGCCCGAAGCGCCTAGCAGAAGTCCATTAGCGCTATTTTCGGGCATGGCTGCGCGCAGCTCGCGCCAGGTGGTTTCAAATTGCGCGGTGGTGCGCGCATGCCCGAATTCGTACAGGCGCGCAAATTTCAGCAAAATATTCAAGCTGCGCACGAATGCGCGAGATGCCCCGTCTTTGGCTTCAGCAGTCATTTTTACCGCATTACAGCAAACAACAGTAGGAACGCCGGTTGGGGCTGCTATGCCTCATGATTAGAATAGGGAGGAGGACACGCGGAAACAATGGTACCGAGAGAATTTGGTATGCCTTTTGATAACACGCCTTTTAGCAAGCGGTATTTCATGCTTTAGTTAACGCCGCTTGCTGAAGCCGACGCTGCAGTCTATGATTCCATTGCTACCGGGCGATAACCTTTTGGTGCGCAGCATGAGCGATCCGGAGCTCTCGAAGCCGCCAGCGATTGTCAAAAACCTGTAACTGGAGCCAATAGAACAACATGCCGCCAGGATCCATGATGCCACCACCGAAAGTGCCCATTGCCGGCGTGAAGAATCTCGTTGCTGTGGCGAGCGGCAAAGGCGGAGTAGGAAAAACAACCGTAGCGGTTAACTTGTCGCTGGCGCTTAATCGTCTCGGCGCATCGGTGGGATTGCTCGACGCCGACGTGTATGGGCCAAACGTGCCGCTTATGCTGGGCACGAATGAGCAGCCGCAGGCGTTGAGCGAACGGCAAATTATGCCGGTGACGGCGATGGGGCTGAAAGTAATTTCCATGGGCTTGTTGAGCCCCGGCGACAAGCCAATGATTTGGCGCGGGCCGATGCTGCACAGCGTGATCCAGCAATTTCTGCGCAGCGTGGTATGGGGCGAGCTCGATTATCTGGTCGTGGACTTGCCGCCCGGGACTGGCGATGTCCAGTTGACTCTGATCCAAACTGTGCCGATCAGCGGCGCTGTGATTGTCACCACACCGTCAGCCGTGGCTTTGGCCGATGTGCGCAAAGCCATCGAAATGTTCCGGCAAGTGAATGTCGAGATCCTTGGCGTCGTCGAGAATATGAGTTACCTGGCATGCCCGCATTGTCACGAGCGCGTGGACATCTTTGGCCACGGCGAGGGTTCGCGCACGGCGCGGGAATTCAGCGTGCCGGTGCTGGGCGAAATCGAAATCGACCCGCGCATTCGCATCGGCGGAGACACCGGCAAGCCGGTGGCAGCCGAGGGCGAAAATGCTCCTGGGGCCAAGAGCATCTACGCGATGGCCCGCGCCGTCGCAGCCCGGCTCGAAGTGGTTGCGGCTGCCGGGCCTGGGCCGCAGATTCAAATCGATTGACCATTTTCAATCTTCAATTCCATCACTTCCGATTCCTTGTCAGTGTGTGAGGCGTGTGTTAGCGTGCTTTGTTTATGAGCAACGCGGATTTTTGCATGAGGAAGCAGGCTTAATGGCGGAAGCACGGAAATTTCAGGCGATTAAAGGGGTACGGGATATTTTGCCGCCGGAGTCCGCGCTGTGGAACCGCGTCGAACAGATGGCGCGTGAAGTGTTTGAGACTTACGGCTTCGGCGAAATCCGTCTGCCCATTTTCGAGCAGACAGAACTATTTGCGCGTTCAGTTGGCTCCGAGACGGACATCGTATCGAAGGAAATGTATCAGTTTTCAAGCAATCCCCAGTTTGAAGATTTGAGAGACGCTCGGGCCCAAGCATTGAGAATTTTTGACTCCGTTGCTCGATCATCGAGCCAACCTCTACCCGGTTTCTTTGTTGCCAGCGTCCGAGAGTATGTCGAACTCATAGAAACAAAGGTCAATTCCGGTCTGCTTGAGTTGAATAAGGAGATTGAAGAGCGACTTTCAAGTCTTAAGAGTGTGTTAAGTGAAGCTGAAACCGAAGATGAACAAAAATTTTGGCTTGATCTCCGCATTAAGACGGAATTATTGAAGCTCAGTGAGGACTTTGCCTTACGGCCGGAGGCGACGGCTAGCGTTGTACGGGCCTACATCGAGCATGGGATGCACACGCTGCCGGGGAATGTGAAGCTGTACTACATCGGCCCGATGTTTCGGCGCGAGCGGCCACAGAAGGGGCGCTACCGGCAGTTCTATCAAATTGGCGCGGAAGTTCTAGGCCGGGCGGACCATCCGCGTATTGATGCCGAAGTGATTGAAATGCTCGTAAGATTTTTCAATAGCGTCGGGCTTACGGGAACCACGCGCTATATCAATTCGATTGGGTGCAAGCAGTGCCGTCCGAAATATGTGGAGCGGCTGCGCGCAGAGCTCGTGAAAGTGAAGGATAAGCTTGGCGCCGACAGCCAGCGGCGCATCGAGACCAATCCGCTGCGCGTGCTCGATTCCAAGCTGCCCAACGAGCAGGAGATGATTGCCACTCTGCCGCGCATTGCCGATCATCTTTGCGAGGATTGCAAGAAGCATTATGCAGAGTTGCGGGCGCAACTCGCGCTGCGGGGTATTGCCTACGAGGAAAACTGGCGGCTGGTGCGTGGCCTGGATTATTACATGCGGACAACGTTTGAAATTGTGGCCCCTGGCCTGGGCTCACAAAATGCGGTGTGCGGCGGCGGACGGTATGATGGACTGGTAGAATTGCTTGGCGGGCCGCCGACGAAGGGAATTGGTTTTGCGATCGGCACGGACCGGCTGATCCTTTCTTTGCAAGATAGGTCTTTGCAAGATAGGGCTTTGCAAGAGGCGGCGTCGCGTGACTCGGCCGCCGCTGCGACAAGTGGGTCGGCTGCGCTCGCGACAACTTCTCTTGATGTGTATGTGGCGTGGATGGGCGAGAAGGCCTATCCGACAGCAATGAAGACTGCGCGAATGCTGCGCGAGGCTGGACTGCGCGTGGAATTGCCGGCAAGCGATGCGAAGTTGGGTAAATCGCTGGGGCTGGCAGACAAGCTGGGCGCGCGTCACGCGGTGATTATTGGAGAGAATGAAGTGGCTTCGGGCGAATTTATGGTGAAGGTGCTGGCGGATTCGGAACAGAGGAAAGTACGCGACGAGGAACTGGTGGGCCATTTAAAAGGAGCACGAAACGTTTAGGGCTGGGCGTTGATTCTTCACTTCGCTCAGAATGACAATTGCGGATAGGGTGTGACCCGGTGCTTGATTTTCTTGGAGAATTGAAGCGCACGCATTATTGCGGCGAATTACGCGCAGCCGACGAGGGCAAAGACGTGGTCTTGATGGGATGGGTGCACCGCCGTCGCGACCTCGGGAATTTGCTGTTTCTCGATTTACGGGATCGCGCCGGATTGGCCCAGGTGGTATTCAACAAAGAGCAGCTTGCCGCCGCGCATGCAAAGGCGGAGCAAGTTCGCGCGGAATTTGTTGTAGCGGTCGAAGGCCGAGTGGCGCGCCGCCAGAAAGCCAATCCCGAGCTTCCGACCGGTGAAGTGGAAGTGGTGGCGACAAAATTGTACATCCTGAACAACGCCAAGACGCCGCCGTTTCAGGTTGAAGACGAAATCAATGCCAGCGAAGAGACTCGGCTGCGTTACCGCTATATTGATTTGCGCCGGCCCAAGCCGCATCGCAACCTCGAGCTGCGACACAAAGTAATTCTCGAGATCCGCAAAACAATGGACGAAATGGGCTTCACCGAGGTGGAGACTCCGGTGCTCACGCGCTCGACACCGGAGGGTGCGCGGGATTATCTGGTGCCCAGCCGCATCCACCACGGGCAATTCTATGCGCTGCCGCAATCGCCGCAGATCTTCAAACAAATTTTGATGATCGCGGGAATGGATCGCTACTTCCAGATTGTGAAATGCTTTCGCGATGAAGACCTGCGTGCCGACCGCCAGCCAGAATTTACGCAGCTTGACGTCGAGATGTCGTTTCCGCGGCAGCAAGATATTTTCGAAGCGATCGAGCGGGTGATGGCGCGGGCGTGCGCGATGGCCGGAGTAGAAGTCACCGTGCCGTTCCAGCATATGCAGTATAAGGGTGCAATTCGCAAGTATGGGAGCGACAAACCTGATCTGCGCTTTGGAATGGAGCTGCACGATGTGTCCGAAGTTTTTCCGGCGGCAGCACGAGCGACGCTGCAAATCGAAGGCAGCGTGTTTGCGCTGGCGGCTCCAAGCGCGGCTAGCTATTCGCGCAAACAACTCGATGAATTAAGCGAGAAAGCGAAGTCACTGGGCGCGCGGGGGATGTACATCGTAAAAGTTGCAACGGAAGGAAGTACCTCGCAACTGGAGAAGCTGCTTGGCGCCGAAGGCGTAAGGAAGCTTGTGGAAGCAGCTAGCGCCAAACCAGGAGATCTTGTCGTTGCGGTGGCGGCTAAAGAACAAATTAAAGGTACGGAAGCCGCCGCGCTGATTGCCGGGCAACTCCGCCTGCATCTTGCCGATCAATTGAAATTGATTCCGGCTAATCGCTGGGAATTTTTGTGGCTGACCGGATTCCCTCTGTTTGAATGGAGCGAGCGCGACAAAACGTGGGTAAGCGCGCAGCATCCATTTACGGGAATCGTCGACGAAGACCTCGAGAAGCTCGAGCGCGCGCCATGGGAAGTGCGCTCGAAGGGTTATGACCTGGTACTGAACGGTGTCGAGCTGGGCTCGGGAAGCATTCGAATTCACCGGCAGGATATTCAGGAGCGATTGTTCAAGGCCCTGGGGCTGAGCGAAGAACAGTTGCGAGCGCGGTTCGGGTTTTTTCTCGATGCGCTGACGTATGGCACGCCACCGCACGGCGGGATCGCGCTGGGGATTGATCGCATCGTGATGCTGCTCGCCGGGGAAAAGTCTATTCGCGAGGTGATTGCATTCGCGAAGACGACGGCAGGACAGGATCTGATGGCGGAGTCGCCAAGCGAAGTTGATCCAAAGCAACTCGATGACTTGGGGATGCAGCGGAAGAAATGAGCCGGATACGCATACTTCCGGAGGCGGTGGCGAATAAAATCGCGGCGGGCGAGGTTGTGGAACGGCCGGCATCGGTGGTGAAAGAACTGCTCGAGAATTCCCTGGATGCCGGGGCGCGTTCGATCCAGATCGAGGCAGAGGCCGGCGGCAAACGTATGATTCGGGTGATTGATGACGGCCACGGGATGATGCATGACGATGCGCTTTTAGCTTTTGAGCGTCACGCAACGAGCAAGCTGCGCACGGCGGATGATTTGCTCTCGATTGCCACGCTGGGATTTCGTGGTGAGGCGTTGCCGTCGCTCGCGGCGGTAGCTCGGCTGCTGCTCGAGACGCGCGCGGAAGAAGAACCCGAAGGCACGCGTGTGGAATTTGCCGGGGGAAAATTGGTTGGGGTGAAGCCCGCGGGGTTGCCGACCGGAACGACAGTAAGCGTGGCGGATCTTTTCTATTGCATGCCGGCGCGGCGAAAGTTTCTGAAGTCGGACACCACGGAGCTAGGGCACATCGCGTCCCTGGTGACGCACTATGCGCTGGCGAATCCGGATAAACACTTTGTGCTGAAAACACCGACGCAAGAAATTATCCACGCGACTCCGGTGGAAGACATGGCCTCGCGGGTCTATCAAATTTTTGGCCGCCAGGCTCTCGAGGAATTCCTGGAGATTCCGGCGGCGAGCGCTGCGGTGCGCTCGGCGATCACCGAGCCGGAGCTGGAGGCCGAGGAGCGCGCGGCCACGCTCACGGTGACAGGATTCGCGTCGCGGCCAGAGGCGCAGCGCCCCAATCGCAATGGAATTTATATTTTTGTGAACCGGCGGCTGGTGCGCGACCGCCTGATTCTGCACGCGATTCACGAGGCATATCGCAACATCATGCCGCCGAATGTGTTTCCTGCGGTGCTGCTCTTCCTCGAAATCCCGTATGAAGAGGTGGACGTTAACGTTCATCCGGCCAAGATTGAAGTGCGATTCCGGCATCCGCAGTTTGTGCATGATTTCACGCGCGATGCGATACGCCAGGCACTCACGCGGGCGCGTCCGATTCCGAGTTTTCCCGGCGCGACTGCAAGCGCGCCGCGGCAGATGCAAGCTGCAAGCGCCGATGACGGTACAAATTTATCGGCGCAGACTGCCGCCGCGGGTGCGAGTACGAGCGGACCGCCCCGCGCCATAATTCCGCCGCCCATGACGATGGGGGAATCCGCGCCAGGCTCCGATGGCGGATTCGATCTCACCACTGTTCCGCTGCGACCCGAAGCGCAGCGCTTCGCGTTTTACGGGGATGGGGCGATTGGCGGCACGCTCAGTGGCGATAAAATTGCCGAAACATTTCGCGCCGCAAATGAGCGAGGCTTGGAATCCGCGGCGGCACTGCCCAGCGCGGCCGGCATCGCCGATCTGCGGCCGCTTGGCCAAGTGAATGCAAGTTTCATTGTCGCGGTGAACGGCGAGGGATTGTGGATTATCGATCAGCACGTGGCGCACGAACGGGTGCTCTTCGAGCGACATCTGATGGCGCGTCGCACGGGACGCGTCGAAGGACAGCGCCTGCTGATGCCGATTGTGGTGGAGCTCGCGCCGAGGCAAGTGGTGATTTTCGAGCGCATCGCCGAAGAGCTGAGTGAAAACGGCTTCGAGGTTGAGCCGATGGGCCCGCGCAGCGTGGCGATTCAGGCGGCACCGGCAGGAATTGCGAACGCCGATGCGGAAAAACTCCTGACGGAAATACTCGACGGCATCGAGCGCGAATCGGCGGCGATTTCGATTGATACGCTGCAAGCGAAGATTGCAGCATCCACGGCGTGTCACGCGGCGATCAAGGTGAATATGCCGCTCGATCACACGAAAATGGAGTGGCTGCTCGCCCAGTTAGCGCTCACTGATTGCCCGATGAGCTGCCCGCACGGCAGGCCGGTGGTGCTGCGATATTCGGTACGCGAGATCGAGAAGGCGTTTAAGAGAATCTAGCGCGAATTTTACGGGGAAGGATGTTGCATGCCGGAATCCAATGCTTTGCGGACGGCCGTGGTTTTCGGAGTGGCCAACAAGAGAAGCATCGCGTGGGCTATCGCCCAGCAGTTGCACGTGGCGGGGTGGCGGCTAGCAATTACGTACCAGAACGAGCGGCTGGCGCTCGAAGCCAGAGATTTAATCCTGGAGCTTCCGGGTGCGGAAGCATTCCAGTGCGATGTCGCGCGTGATGAGGAAATTTCGCAGCTTTTCGAGACGCTTAAAGCGCGCTACGGAACGATTCACGCGCTGGTGCACGGAATCGCGTTTGCCCCCAGTGAAGAGCTCAAGGGCGATTTCATCCACACCTCGCGGGAAGGCTTTCGCATCGCGCATGACGTCAGCGTATATTCGCTAATTGCGCTGGCGCGAGCGGCGGCACCACTGATGACGGAAGGCGGAAGTATTCTGACGCTGACGTACTACGGCTCGACGCGCGTCGTGCCGCATTACAACGTGATGGGAGTTGCCAAGGCGGCGCTAGAAGCTACGGTGCGCTACCTCGCCCATGATCTTGGCACACGCGCGATTCGCGTGAATGCGATTTCCGCGGGTCCCATAAAGACGCTGTCGTCACGGGCGATTGCAGGTTTAGGGGACATGCTGAAGGCCCATGCGGAGCGCTCACCGCTCAAGCGCAATGTGGATGTGCGCGAAGTTGGCGGCGCGGCGGCCTTCCTGGCTTCGGACGCGGGCGCGGGAATCACCGGGGAGGTGCTTTACGTGGATTGCGGCTACAACATTATGGGTTTTTGAACGGTTTTGATTTCTGCGCGGCGCAGTTCGCCGGCAGGCTTCCAATGCGAAAATGGACGATCGCGATTGACGGTCCGGTTGGCTCGGGCAAGAGCAGCGTGGCCCGGCGCGTAGCGGATATGCTCGGCTACGTGTATCTGGATAGTGGGGCGATGTACCGGGCGCTGGCCTGGAAGGCGCTCGAGCGCGGTGTGCCGCTCGAATCGGAAGAAGAGCTCGAAGCATTGGCGCGGAGGACACGCGTGGATCTGGAGCCGGCAAGCGCCGCGCGCGGGCAAGATTTTTCTCCGGGAATTCGAGTGTGCGTGGATGGCAGAGACGTCACCGAACAAATTCGCAGCGCGACGGTCTCGCAGTCAGCTTCAAAAGTTGCGGTGGTGGCCGGAGTTCGCCGCGTGCTGGTCGCTGAGCAGCAACGTGCGGGACGCCAGGGCGGCGTGGTGATGGAAGGCCGCGATATCGGCACGGTGGTCTTTCCCAATGCAGAGCTGAAGATATTTCTCGACGCCTCGCCGGAGATTCGCGCGGAGCGGCGCTGGCGCCAGCATCTCGAGAAAAAAGATGGGCTGACGCTCGAAAACGTGCAGCGGGAGCTGCGCGAACGTGACCGGCGCGATCGCGAGCGACAGGTTTCTCCCCTAGTGCGCGCTGCAGATGCGGTCGTCGTGGACAATACCGCGATGGACATAGAAGAGACCGCGCGGCTCATTGTTCTGCTTGTTCGGGAACATGGCAAAGAGAGTTTAGGCAAAAGCAACTCCGCCTGAAATCTGAAACCATAGGAGTAACTATGCGCTTGATTGCGTCGCTGCTGAGCGTTTTCGGGTGGCTCATGATAGCGGCTGTCTCCATTGTCCGAGCGCAATCCGCGACGAGTTACCCAGAAACGCGGGCCGCGTCACAGATCGATTTCCCAAGAACTGACTCCACGGAAATGACAAACTTTCGAAAATACTTATCGGACGATTGGAAGCAATGGATGGCGGACTACCCGGAAATGGCCACCCACGTGGGATTCCCAGGGCACGACACACGTTGGACCGACGAATCTTCGGCAGGAATTGCGCGACGCCAAAAACATCTGCGCGATAGCCTGGCTGAGCTGCGCAAGTTCGATCGCGCAAGGCTGCCTACCGGAGAGCAGTTGAACTACGATCTTTATAAAGAATTGCTGGAGACAGCCGAGGAAGGGCTGAAATATTTTGACGATGCGCAGCCGTTTCGGAGTGTTGTGCCGCATAACCTGATGATGCCGATCAACCAGATCGAAGGTGTGCAGCAAGGCGCGGCAAGCACCATCGCGGTGATGCCGCACACGATACTTCCGGATTTCGAGAACATTGTGGCGCGGCTTGAGAAATTGCCAGCGCTCGTCGAGCAAAACATCGCTTTGCTCGAGCAGGGTTTGAAAATGGGAATGGCGCCTTCGCGCATCACGCTACGCGATTTGCCGAAACAGATCGACGGCTTGATTACCGGCGAGCCTCTGCAAAGCCCGCTGCTTCGCCCGTTTGCGGATATGCCCGCGTCCCTTCCGCCGGCTGAACGTGAGCGTTTGACCAAACGAGCAGCGCACACCTACACCCACTTGCTCGTGCCGGTGTTCCGCAGGCTGCGCGATTATCTAGCGCAAAAATATATTCCCGCGGCCCGCGAATCGATTGCCGCCAGTGCGCTTCCGAACGGCGCCGCAGCATACCCCTATCGCGTCCGTTGGCACACCACTACAAATTTGACGCCACAGCAAATCCACGAAATCGGATTAGGCGAAGTAAAAAGAATTCGCGCCGAGATGGACAAGGTGATCGCCTCGACTGGATTCAAGGGAGGCTTTACGGACTTTACGAATTTCCTGCGCACCGATCCGCGCTTTTATTTTGACAAGCCCGAGGACCTGGTGAACGCCTATCGCGTGATTGCCAAGCTTGCTGACCCGGAGCTGGTGCACTTGTTCGGCAAATTGCCGCGCCTGACATATGGGGTCGTCGAAATACCGGCTTTCAAAGCAACTTCACAAACCACCGCGTACTACGAGCAGGGCTCGCCGGAAGCTGGCCGGCCGGGACACTATTTTGTGAATACTTATAACTTAAAAGCGCGGCCAAAGTGGGAGATGGAGGCGCTCTCGTTGCACGAGTCGGTTCCGGGGCATCATGTCCAAATCTCACTCGCGCAGGAGATGGAAGGCTTGCCCGAATTCCGCAGACACATCGGGTACTCCGCCTTCGTCGAGGGTTGGGCGCTGTATTCGGAAAGCCTCGGCTCGGAGATGGGTTTTTACACGGATCCGTATTCGAAATTTGGCCAGCTCACTTATGAAATGTGGCGAGCGGTTCGTCTTGTAGTTGATACAGGAATGCACGCAATGGGCTGGAGCCGCGAGCAGGCCATCGAATTTTTCCGCGAAAACGCCGCCAAGACTGACCAGGACATTATCGTGGAAGTGGATCGCTACATTGTTTGGCCAGGTCAGGCTCTCGCTTACAAGATTGGCCAGCTCAAGATCCGTGAGCTGCGCACCAAGGCGGAGCGGGAGTTGGGCAGCCGTTTCAAGATACGCGCTTTCCATGATGCTGTGCTGGAACAAGGGGCGGTGCCTCTAGGGGCGCTGGAAGGGCGCGTGAATGCGTGGATCGAGCAGCAGAAAGTGCAGTAAATGCAAAGCTATGCGCAGAGCAGATTCTTGGCGAGTCGCTAAATTTTCTGTATGAGATCAATTCTGCCGCGGCTCAATCCTGCTGTTGATTCTTCAGGCGCGAAAAACACGCCTTCAGAATGAAAATCAAAAACCTTTTGCACTCGCTGAGGTGCGCTGCTGCGACGGGCTACGTGGGACTGGACATCGAGCCGAGAAACTCGGCGTTGGTCTTGGTTTTTGACAAGCGCCCGCAGAGAAGTTCCATGGCTTCGACAGGGGAGAGGGGATTGAGGACTTTGCGCAGCACCCACACGCGATTGAGCTCGTCCGGAGGCATGAGCAATTCTTCTTTTCGGGTGCCGGAGCGATTAATGTCGATTGCCGGAAAAATGCGCTTATCCACGAGGCGGCGGTCGAGGTTAATTTCCATGTTACCGGTACCCTTAAATTCTTCGAAAATCACGTCATCCATGCGGCTGCCGGTGTCAATCAGCGCTGTAGCGATAATCGTAAGCGAGCCGCCTTCTTCGACGTTGCGCGCAGCAGCAAAAAAGCGGCGCGGGCGTTGCAATGCATTGGCGTCGATACCGCCGGAGAGCACTTTGCCCGACGGCGGCGTGACTGCGTTGTAAGCGCGAGCCAGACGTGTAACGGAGTCTAGCAGAATCACGACGTCGCGCTTATGCTCGACAAGGCGCTTGGCCTTTTCCAGAACCATCTCCGCAACCTGGACGTGGCGTTGCGGCGGCTCGTCGAAGGTCGAGCTGATGACTTCGCCCTTGACGGTGCGCTGCATGTCGGTGACTTCTTCAGGGCGCTCGTCGATCAGCAGAACGATCAGCGCGACTTCGACATGATTCGTCGTCACGGAATTGGCGATCGATTGCAGCATCATGGTCTTGCCGGTGCGCGGCGGCGCCACAATCAGGCCGCGCTGGCCTTTGCCGACGGGGCAGAGCAAATCGAGCACGCGTCCCGTAAGATTTTCTTTCGTGGATTCCATCTTGAGGCGGCCCTGCGGATAAAGCGGCGTCAAATTGTCAAAGAAAATTTTGTTGCGTGCGACCTCGGGATCTTCGAAATTGACGGCCTCCACCTTAATCAGCGCGAAGTAACGCTCCCCGTCCTTCGGCGGGCGTACCTGGCCAGACACCGTGTCGCCGGTGCGCAAATCGAACTTCCGAATTTGCGATGGCGAAACGTAGATGTCGTCCGGACCCGGAAGATAATTGTATTCCGGCGCGCGCAGGAACCCGAAACCATCGGGGAGGCATTCGAGGACGCCCTCGGAGAAAATCAGGCCGTTCTTTTCGGTCTGCGCGCGGAGAATCTGAAAGATCAATTCCTGCTTGCGCATTCCGCTCGAGCCGGGGATGTTGAGTTCCTTGGCGATTTTCGCCAAGTCGGTGATGTTCTTGTCCTTTAGTTCTGCAAGACTAATGCTCATCAGTTTTTTTTCTTCCTTGAGTTTGGCCTGAAACTTCAGGCCGGGGATGTGGATGTATTTCAGCGGAACGCGCGCCTTTGCGCAGCGGCCACGACTTAATTATTATCGGGTCATTGTTACCGGATCATAGACTAATTGCGACGGCCCCTTCCACTGCACAGCAAGAGGAATGGATGAGGCCGGCGGGGATTACCCTCAGTTGGTCAACTCCGTGTCTTTCTCAACATCGGCAAACTTGGCGGCAACCTCCGGAACCGGCGTTAGCGCAGGCGGGGGAAGCGGAGTTTCCAAAGCAATTCTCAAAACATCATCCATCGTCTCGACAAAATGAATTGCCAGATTTGCTTGGACTTCCGCCGGAATCTCGGCCAAGTCTTTTTCATTCTCCTTAGGAAGTATAACGGTACGGAGCCCCATGCGGTGAGCGGCAAGTATTTTTTCTTTTACACCGCCGATGGGCAGTACTTTTCCGCGCAGGGTAATTTCTCCGGTCATGGCCACATCGCAACGCACCGGAGTACGCGTCAGAGCGCTGACAATGGAAGTAGCAATAGTGATGCCCGCGGAAGGTCCGTCCTTTGGGATCGCGCCTTCGGGAACGTGCACGTGAATATCGAGATGCCGGTAGAAATCTCTCGGCAGCCCGAAATTGGGCGTGCGCGACCGAATATAACTCATCGCTGCTTGCGCCGATTCCTGCATTACGTCACCAAGCTTGCCGGTAAGCGTCAGGCGCCCCTTGCCTTCCATCAGTGTCGATTCGGTGGCGAGCACCTGGCCGCCCACCTCGGTCCATGCCAAACCGGTGGCGAAGCCAATCTCATTGTGCTTTTCCGCCCAGATTTCGCGGTATTTCAAAATGCCCAGGAAGTCCCCGACATTCGCGGGCGAGGCTTCGACCTTGACGCCCTTGCCGTCTTTCACGACCTGGCGCGCGAGCTTGCGGCAGATGTTGGAAATCTCGCGTTCCAGATTGCGCACACCAGCTTCGTGAGTAAAGTGCCGGATGATGTGCCGAAGACCCTCGTCGGTGAAGGTGAGATTATCGCTGGTAATTCCGACGGCGTCGAGGGCTTTGCGTACCAGGAAGCGCTTGGAAATCTGCAGCTTCTCGTTTTCCGTGTATCCCGGGATGCGCAAAACTTCCATGCGATCCTGTAAAGGCTGTGGAATAGTGTGCAACACGTTCGCCGTGCAGACGAACATCACCTTCGAGAGATCGTACTCGACGTCGAGGTAATGATCGGTGAACGCGTGATTGAGCTCGGGATCGAGCACTTCCATCAGCGCCGCAGATGGATCGCCGCGGAAATCCACAGACATCTTATCGACTTCATCCAGCACGAAGATGGGGTTGATCGTGCCGGCCTTCTTCATCATTTGAATGATTTGACCGGGCAGCGCGCCAATGTAGGTGCGCCGGTGACCGCGGATTTCGGCTTCATCGCGCACGCCTCCCAGGGAGACGCGGACGAATTTTCGCCCGGTAGCACGCCCAATGGACATGGCCAGCGAAGTCTTGCCCACGCCCGGAGGCCCGACGAAGCAAAGAATAGATCCCTTGGGATTTTTCACCAACTGGCGCACCGCGAGATATTCCAGGATGCGCTCTTTAATTTTCTCGAGCCCGTAATGATCTTCCTCGAGGATTTTTTCAGCCAGCGCAATATCTCGAACTTCTTTGGATTTTTTCTTCCACGGCACGGCCAGCAACCAATCAAGATAGTTCCTGCTAACCGTTGATTCCGCGGACATCGGCGGCATCATTTCCAACCGCTTGAGCTCCTGTACGGCTTTTTCGTGAACCTCTTTGGTCATCCCGGCGGCGTCAATCTTCTTTTTCAGCTCATCGGTCTCGCTTTTCTCGCCGCGGCCAAGTTCCTTCTGGATGGCCTTCATTTTTTCATTGAGGTAATATTCTTTTTGGGCGCGCTCCATCTGGCGCTTGACGCGAGTATTGATGTTGCGGTCGACATTGAGTTTTTCCAGCTCGAGCTCGAGAATTTCCGCGACGCGGTTTAAGCGCTCTACCGGATCAAAATTTTCCAGCAACTCCTGCTTGTCTTCGACCGGAATCTGAAGATTCGCGGCAATGGTATCGGAAAGTTTGCCGGGATCATCGACGCGGGCGGCGGCAATCATCGTGTCGTAGTTCAAGCTTTGCGAGAGCTTGACGTACTGCTCGTAAAGGCTGGTAACTTTTGCGACCGATTGTTCCACCAGCGGCGTCGTTTCCACGCGGGAAGGTATGACACGCAGCGTGGCACGGAAGAAGCCTTCCTCGGTCGCAACCTGAACAACCTTGGCGCGCTCGGCGCCCTCAACCAAAACTTTGATGTTGCCGTCGGGAAGCTTCACGCTCTGAACGATATTGGCGAGAGTTCCGACGGTATAAATTTCTTCCGGCTTAGGGTCATCCACCGAAGCATCGTGCTGGGTGGCCAGAAAGATTTTCTTTTCGCCCGCCAGCGCTTCTTCGAGCGCGCGCACCGAAGCTTCGCGTCCGACGATGAACGGGGTCATCTGCTGCGGGAAGATAACCATGTCCCGCACAGGCATCATCGGAATGCGTTTGAGTTCGACTTTGTCGCGAGTAAACATTTTCCCCCTGAGATGTTCTAGCGAGAATCCGGGTTAACCGGCCTTTTCGAGCAGGCTCCAGTTAATCTCGCGGCTGCGGACCATTTCAGCATTTACCAGGAAGTCGCGCACCTTGCGCTGAGCCGGCAAGTGGTACATCAATTCGAGCATCAAATCTTCGAGAATCATACGCAGGCCGCGAGCACCCACTTTGCGCTGCAAGGCTAGGTCGGCGACAGTCTCAAGCGCGTCGTCGGTAAAGCGGAGCCGCACATTTTCAAATTCAAAGAGCCGCTGGTACTGCTTGATCAGGGCGTTCTTGGGCTCGGTGAGGATGCGCACGAGCGCAGATTTGTCGAGATCGTTCATCACGCCCATCACCGGAAGGCGGCCTACGAATTCCGGGATCAAGCCATAGCGAATCAAGTCCGTAGGCTGAACCTGCTCGAGCAGCTCGACATTGCGGCGGTTTGCCGTCGAAGGCTGCGCATCGGTGTGGAACCCGAGCGATCTCTGGCCCACGCGGCGCTCGATAATTTTTTCCAGGCCGACAAAAGCTCCGCCGCAGAGAAACAAAATATTGGTGGTGTCTACGGGCGTGAATTCCTGATGCGGGTGCTTGCGGCCGCCCTGTGGGGGCACGTTTGCTACGGTGCCTTCCAGGATTTTCAGCAAAGCCTGCTGCACGCCCTCGCCGGAAACGTCGCGGGTGATGGATGGGTTCTCGTCCTTCTTCGAAATTTTATCGATTTCATCGATGTAGATGATGCCTTGTTGCGCTTTGGTGACGTCACCGTCGGCGGCCTGTAGCAGCTTCAAAATAATATTCTCTACGTCTTCGCCAACGTACCCCGCTTCGGTAAGGGTGGTAGCATCGACAATCGCGAACGGAACCTCCAGCATGCGCGAAAGCGTCTGTGCCAGCAGTGTTTTTCCAGTCCCGGTGGGACCGATCAAGAGAATATTCGATTTCGAGAGCTCGATTTCCCCGGGCTGGCGATTCAGAAAAATTCGCTTGTAATGATTGTAAACCGCAACGGCCAGTTTCTTTTTGGTGCGGTCCTGCCCGATTACGTAGCCATCGAGAAAAGATTTAATTTCCGGCGGGCGCGGCAGGTTGCGCTTCGGAGTGGTGGTGGCTTGCTCGCGTTTTTCGTCTTCGAGGATAGTCTGGCAAACGCCCACGCACTCGTTGCAAATATAAGCTCGCGGGTAATCGGACGGCGAGCTGATTAATTTTTCCACCTGCTCCTGGGTTTTATGGCAGAAGGAGCAGCGCAAGGGTTCGTCTGTATTGAACTTTCTCACTGGCGTAGCGGCCTCACGCGGCCTCCGGTTGGGGAGGGACCGAACATCTCAATTCCAGCCTGACATTCTTATTCTAGGCCCGAATGTCCCCTAAGCAACACTTTCAATTCCAGCTGCTGCTTACTTTTTGGAACGTGCGGGGAACTCCTAGCGGTGCTTGTAAATGATTTCGTCGATCAAGCCGTATTCTTTGGCTTGGTGGGCGGACATAATGAAATCGCGCTCGACATCCTTCTCCACTTTTTCCAGATCGTGGCCGCTGTGTTCGGCAAGCAGCTTGTTGATCACCGTGCGCATGCGCAAAATTTCCTTGGCGTGGATGTCGATGTCGGTTGCTTGCCCGGAGAGCCCGGAGAGCCAAGGCTGATGGATGAGTATGCGCGAATTCGGCAAAGCGTAGCGCTTTTTCTTGGCACCGGCAGTCAGCAGCAACGCAGCGATGGAAGCGGCTTGCCCCACGCATGTGGTCACTACATCCGGCCGAACAAATTGCATGGTGTCATAAATCGCCATGCCCGCGGTGATCGAGCCCCCGGGAGAATTGATATAAATCTGAATATCTTTTTCCGGGTCTTCAGCCTGCAGGAAAAGCATTTGCGCGGTAGCCAGGTTCGCCACGTGGTCATCAATCGGAGTTCCGATAAAAATGATGTGCTCTTTGAGCAAGCGCGAATAGATGTCATAAGCGCGCTCGCCGCGGTTGGTCTGCTCGACCACCATGGGGATGAGCGTTGTGGCGTACGGAGCCGGTTCGTCAAAATTTTTCATTATAAAATCGGAACATCCTGGGGAGCCGGATCGGCATGGCTACACCCCTTTGGCATCGGAAGCCGCGCGAACCCGGGAATTTTGATAGAGCCACTCGAGAGTCTTATCGCTCCGGAGCTTGGATTTTATCCTATCGAGCGCACCTTGCTTTGTCAAGCGGGCCTGAATCGCTGCTGCCGATTCGCCACTCTGCTCAGCCACTTTGGCGATCTCTTTTTGGACCTCCTCGTCATCCACTTCAATGTTTTCGGCGGTCGCAATGCGGTCCAGAAGCAATTCGGCCTTGACGTCTTCCACTGCACGTTCCCGCTGGCGCGTACGCATCGCTACCCAGTCCACATTCACAGCGCGGGGATCGACACCCTGCGAGGTGAGTGACCTTACAGCGCGCTCCAGACGAATGTCCATTTGGTGTTCGGCCAGCGCTTCGGGCACCGGAAAGTCATGCGCGGCAATCAGCTTGGCGAGAATTTTATCGCGGGCCTGCTCTTTCTGGCGATGTTCGCGAGCCGCATCCAGGTCCTTGCGGATTTGCTGGCGAAACTCCGCCAGCGTCTCGACTTTACTGATGTCTTTGGCGAATTCGTCGTTAAGCTCTGGCAGTTTCTTGATTTTGATGCCTAGTACTTCGATGGCGTAGTGATAGGATTTTCCCGCCAGAGTGGCGTCAGGATAATCCGCAGGATACTGCACGTCGAATTTCTTGTGCTCGCCGATTTTTGCGCCGCGAAGATTTTCGTTGAAGGCTTCGATCGTTTCTTCTGCACCGATGTGGCAAAGCACGTTATCCGCCTGCAAAGGATCACCGCCGCCGGCGGGTGTGCCTAACAGTTTAAGTTGGGCAAAATCGCCGGTATCGACGGCGCGATCCTCGACGGGAACAAATGCTGCGGCGCGTTCGCGCAATTCCTCGAGAGTTTTGTCAACGTCGGCGTCGGAGAGTTCCGGAGCCTCTACCTCAACATCGAGATTTTTATATTCGCTCAGCGTAAACTCGGGAAGAACCTCAAAGCTGGCCGAAAATTTGAGAGGTCCACTTTCCGAAAAATCGACTTTATTAATTTGCGGCTGGGTTACCGGAACTAGTTTGCTCTCGGATAGAGCCTTCTCGATCCGCTCAGGCACGAGTGACTGAACGACTTCGCTCTTGATGTCATCCGCAAAGCGGCGGCGAATCAGCGTCACCGGAGCTTTACCGGGGCGAAATCCGGGTACGCGGGCCACGCGCGCAAAATCGCGCGCGACGCGCTCGACGGCTTTCTGAACCTCGGCAGCAGGAACTTCTAATTCCAGTTCACGGCGGCAATTTGCTTCAGTCATCTTGTAATCCTGATGCGGGATAGCCTTATTCGGCTGTGGCATGCTTCGGCCAGCGGCACCGGATTGATACCGGGAATTGGGAGGAAACCCCACAGGCGAGACATACCACTAAACTCAATTACCAAGAGCTTACGAACCGAGTATAGGGGAGAGTCCTCGCGGCGTCAACCAAAGCGGAATAATTTTTGTAGCAACGTGATTCTGTAACCCTAACGGCAACATAGAAATGTCACCCCACATTGGGTGTAGGAGTGCTCCAGGCGGGTGCCGCCGTGAGGGGCGCCATAAAGTCATTTCTTGCGCTTCGGAGTGCTCTGCTTGCGGGTGCGGCAGGAATAAATCGTCACCGCCGTGGTGCCCCCCGCATTCCAGACGTGCTCGCACTTACGGGCGCCGGCTTTGAGACCAACCCAACGCTCACGAAGACAGGTTCAGGTGTGTGGGGTGTTTCGAGGAGGACATATGAGGGTTTGCTGGCGTCTCGCATTCGTTCTCGCAGTAATATTTGTTGACGTGGGCTTGGGTCAAAAGCCAAAGCCAAGTTTTTCAACCACCATCAGTGCACCACAGAGCGTCGTGAAAGCTGGTTCTGATGTGGTGCTTGAGATTACAAAAACCAATACGTCGAAACAAGACATCCGGGTTGGCTGGATGCTGGGTGAGGATCTGCTGGAAGTCGACTACTGGATTGACGTCCTTGATGTGGATGGCAACCAAGCAGAAGAAACAGAGCTGGGAGAAAAGTTCATGGAAAGGGTCCGCTAGGTTTATCTGGGAGCATCGTGAGTGGGAAACTAAAGCCTGGGGAGAACTTTAAACAGAAAACAAGATTGAACGCTGTTCACGGCATGAGCAAGCCCGGTACTTATTCGATCCAAGCTAGCCAACTCGACCACCTTTCGAAGACTACTGTGAAGTCGAACAAGATTACAGTAACCATAACTCCCTAAACTGCCCCAGAAATCGCATCTATAACGACATCGGCTTTGTAAAGACAAGCCTATCTGGAATGCGGGGGGGGCGCACCACGGCGGTAACGATTACGGGCACCGGCTTCGCGCCTGTTGCTTTCATTTTGCTCGTAGCTCTCTTCCGGCGGCACAATAATTCGACCTACCAAACGCACTGCTCAGTGGGACCGGTCCTGATGGAGCTAAGACACATATCGCGGCCGTGGTTGACTGGACTCGTTCGGGATGCTATAAAAATTCTCTTTATCCGCCTATGTCAGGCTTGCAAGCTGCATGGCTCGGGTGTGTCGACGGAGAAAGCTCCTTACAGGCCTAACGACTGAATGGAAATTGTTCACCAGCTTGGCGAACTGTTCCTGCAGGCTGTCCCCACAGTCCTGATCGTTTTCCTATTTTACCTGTTTCTTCGCGCCAATTTTTTTCGCCCGATTGAACGGATATTGGATGAGCACCGTGCACGCACGATAGGGGCGCAGCGCGCTGCAGAAGCGAGTCGGGCGGAGGCGCAGGAAAAAATGCGCGCTTACCAGGACGCTCTTAAGAAGGCGCGTGCTGACCTCTATGCAGAGCAGGAAATGGCGCGAAATAAGTTACTTGAAGAGCGCGCAGCGCGGCTGCGCGAGGGTCGCAGCCGCGCCGTCAACGAAGTTCAAGCCGCCAAGGCACGCATCTCGGGGGAAGTGGCTGCGGCGCGTGCGGAACTGGAAGCTGCGAGCAACCAGCTTGGCGGCGAAATCGTACGGAGAATTTTGAATTTGAAACAGATGCCTCCAGAATCGAGCGGTTCACGCGGGAAAGAACGATGAAGAGACCGTCGGAAATTTGCGCGGTAGCCGGCGGCTGCGTTTTTGCGTTGGTGCTGGCCGCTTCGTCAGCGGCGGCAGCGGAGAGTGGACAGAATCCAGCGGAGGCACCTATCGGCCAAATCTTCCGCTGGCTAAATTTCGCTGTCGTCCTCTTCGCGCTTGGCTATTTGATTCTGAAGTACGCGCCGAGCTTCTTCCGGGGGCGCGCGACGGCGATCTCCGCGGAAATGAGCCGAGCAGCGGCGGCAAAGGCCGAAGCGGAACAAGTGTTGCGCGACGCGGAGGAGCAACTCGCCCATCTCGACGAGGAAGTGGCGCGATTGCGCGCCGCCGCGCAGCGAGAGGCCAGAGCGGAAGCGGAGCACCTCCATAACGTGACGGCCAGCGATATTGAGAAAATCGTTCGTGCGGCACGGGTTGAAATTGAAGCTGCTGAGCGCGAGGGGCGGTTGGGATTAAAGGCTATTGCGGCGGGCGCAGCCATTGACCGCGCCGAGGCGCTGATTCGGCAGCAGCTCACACCGGAAAGCGAGGCAGCATTGTTTCACAATTTCGTCGCGGGCCTCGCTGGGAGCGCAAATTGAACGCGATCGCAAGGCGCTACGCTGGGGCTTTGGCGGACATTGCGATGGAGCAGGGCGCGGCCGTGCTGGTCAAAAAGAATCTTGCGGAGTTTGCGGAAGTCATAACAACCTCGACCGACCTGGCAAATTTCTTGTCGAGCCCGAGCGTGCCGCGCGGTAACAAGCAGGCGGTGATTGAGAAGCTGGCTGCGCAGATGAGCGCGGGAAAGATTTTTCGGAATTTTCTGCTGGTTTTGTCCGATAAGCGGCGGACCGCACTTTTGCCGGAAATTGCCGAGGCTTTTGACGCGTTTCTTCTCGAACGTATGGGCATCGCCGAAGCCCAGGTAACTTCGGCGGCAGAACTAACCGAATCGCAGAAAACAGAGCTGGACCGCGCGATGCAACGCTTGACCGGTAAAAAAGTGGAAGCGCGATATAACGTCGATCGCGCGTTGCTGGGGGGTGCGGTAGTGCGCATCGGTTCGACGGTTTATGACGGATCGGTGCGCGAACAACTTGACCGGCTGCGCGACAGGTTGACTACGGAATAGGAGCGGGGATGGCTACCATTAAAGCAGACGAAATCACAAAGATCATTCGCGAGCAGATCGCGAACTACGAGAAGAGCATCGCGGTGGACGAAGTGGGCTCGGTGATCTCTGTGGGAGACGGCATTGCGCGCATTCATGGGTTGGAAAAAGTAATGGCCGGGGAGATGCTCGCCTTCCCGCACGAAGTCTTTGGCATTGCTCTGAACCTCGAAGAAGACCAGGTGGGCGCGGTGCTGCTGGGCGAATACACAGCGATTAAAGAGGGCGACATCGTTAAACGCACCAACACGATTATGTCGGTACCGGTGGGGGAGGCGATGGTGGGCCGCGTCGTGAACCCGCTCGGGGTGCCCGTAGACGGCAAAGGGCCCATTGCCTCAGCACAACGCAGCCCGCTCGAGCGTCTGGCACCGGGCGTAATTGACCGCCAACCGGTGCGCGAGCCGCTTCAAACCGGAATCAAAGCGATTGACTCGATGATTCCGATTGGGCGCGGCCAGCGCGAGCTGATTATCGGTGACCGGCAAACCGGCAAGACCGCGATCATTCTGGATACGATCATCAACCAGAAGGGCGCTGACATGATTTGCATTTACTGCGCGATCGGGCAAAAGCGCTCGACGATTGCGCAGGTGGTGAAAATCCTCACTGACGCCGGCGCCATGGATTACACGATCGTCGTAGCCTCCTCAGCCACTGAGCCTGCCACGCTGCAATACATAGCTCCTTATGCAGCTTGCGCAATGGGGGAATTCTTCCGCGATTCCAAGCGCCACGCAGTATGCTTCTATGACGATCTTTCGAAACATGCGCAGGCCTATCGCGAAATTTCGCTGCTGTTGCGGCGCCCGCCGGGCCGCGAAGCTTTTCCCGGCGACGTTTTCTATTTGCACTCGCGTCTCTTGGAGCGGGCCGCGAAGCTGAACGATAAGCTGGGCGCGGGGTCGCTAACCGCGCTGCCGGTGATTGAAACGCAGGCCGGAGACGTTTCCGCGTATATTCCCACGAACGTGATTTCGATTACCGACGGGCAAATTTATTTGGAAGCCGACCTCTTCCACGGCGGCATCCGTCCGGCGATCAACGCGGGGATCTCAGTAAGCCGCGTGGGCGGCAATGCACAGATTAAAGCGATGAGGCAAGTAGCGGGCTCATTACGTTTGGACATGGCGCAATTTCGCGATCTCGCGGCGTTCGCGCAATTCGGCGCGGAGCAGTTGGATAAAGTGACCCAGGCGCAATTGGCTCGGGGTCAGCGGCTTACGGAAATTTTGAAGCAAGATCAGTTCTCGCCGCTCACGATCGAAAAACAAGTGTTCATTATTTTCGCGGGAACCAGTGGGGCAATGGACAATGTCTCGGCTCCGGAATGCCGCCGCTTTGAGGCGGAGCTGCTGAATTTCATGGACACCAATTACAGCGGACTGCTGAAACAAGTTGCCGAAAAAAAGGCGCTTGATGATGCGCTGCGTGCCGAGCTACGCAAAGCTATTGAAGCATTCAAGGAGCGGTTCACGGCGAGCGCAGCCACGGCTAAGGCTGCGACTTAAGAGGCCTCGGCGGATAGATATTCATGGCTACACTTCTCGATTTTCGGCGACGCATTCGCTCGGTGAAAAACACCCAGCAGATCACGCGCGCGATGAAATTTGTGGCAGCTGCCCGGCTGCGTCGCGCGCAGGAGCGGGCTCTTGCCGCTCGGCCTTACGCGACGCAAATCGCGCGGGTATTGCGCTCGACGATTGCCAGAATCGAAAATCCTGCACACGCGCTGATGGCCCGGCGCGAAGAGCAAAGAATCGTGGTTCTGGTTCTGACTGGAGAGCGCGGGCTTTGCGGCGGGTTCAATACCAATATTCTTCGCAGAGCAGTGGAATTGTTTCGAGAGTTTCGAGGCCGCGAGCTTTTTGTGGTTCCGGTTGGAAAAAAGGGCCGTGATTCACTGCGGAAACAGGGGATGCAATTTCTTGGCGAGTACGTCAACGTTCTTGCCAAGGTGGAGTTCTCGACTGCTCGCGAAATCGCGGAGCTAGTAAGTCATCTTTACACTTCGGAAAAAATAGACGCGGTATACATTGTCTACAGCCAGTTCAAGAG